>Ga0105048_10008157_pt1 | contig 16783 bp, 22 predicted proteins | sample MAT05_FD_78382 | JGI IMG/M metagenome (GOLD analysis project Ga0105048, IMG submission 78382) | Freshwater microbial communities from Lake Fryxell liftoff mats and glacier meltwater in Antarctica - MAT-05 | ecosystem: Environmental > Aquatic > Freshwater > Ice > Liftoff microbial mat | place...
GCCGCCGACACCGTCGCCGACGACGCCATCCGCCGCAAAATCGCTCTCGACGAAGGGCTCATGGCGGTGATCAAATCGGAACGCGCCTTCGCCGATCGCCTCGGGCAAGTCAAAGCCGCCGCTCCCAAGGATCTTGCCCGCTACGAACTCGTCCTCGATACCGCCGTCGATACCCTGTCCGATTCCATCGAAATCGCCCAAGCCGACATCAAGGATCGCAGCACCAAAATCGCCACCCGCGAAGAGAACGAAAAGAAGGAACGCGAAACGCTCATGGGCGATAAAGAGCTCGCTGCGAAAAAAGTAGAGGAGAAAAAGGAGGCCGTCGCCGATAAGAAACGGCAGGCACCCACCCTGAAGCGAAAAGGCGAAACCGCCCCTCCTAAGTAATTTTCCTCATTGACTACTTTTCCACAAAAAGCTAAAATCAAAGGAATGAACTCGAGACGCGCCTTTCTCGGCTTGACGGCTGCTGTTGCCGCTCCGGCCCTCTGGGCTACGAGGGTCGAACCCATTTGGCACGAAGTCACCGTGACCCCCGTCCGCGGCCTGCCCGCTTTGCGGATTCTCCACTTCTCTGACCTCCACTGCTCTGACGGCCTGCCCCCTGCGGCCCTCCTCCGCGCCCTCGAAATGGGTCTCGAACATAGTCCTGACGTCATCTGTCTCACCGGCGATTACGTCTCGACTACCCATGGCTTCGATGAAGCTGGCCTGCGATCTATCTTCCGCCGCGCCGCCAAGGAGGCTCCCAGCTACGCGGTGCTTGGCAACCACGATGGCGGCCATTGGTTGAGCAGGCGTTTCGGTGGCAGCCCAACGTCGGCCGGGATGCGCCAGATGCTTTCGAGCGAGGGGGTTCAAGTCCTCCACAACGCCTCCACGGTCCTCCCCAACGGCATCGAACTCGTCGGCCTCGGGGACATCTATTCGCAGGAGTTCGGTCCGTTCACCGGCACCTCTTCCGGGCCTCGGGTCGTCCTCTGCCACAACCCTGACGGGAAGGACCTGATCGCTGACGAACGCTGGGACCTGATGCTGAGCGGCCACACCCACGGCGGCCAGGTGCGCCTCTGGCCCGCCCCGGCCACTTGGGCCCCTGTGAACGATAAACGGTTCATCTCCGGTCTCCACGACTGGGCCGGCCGCCAACTCTTCATCACGCGCGGAGCGGGTTCGCCCAAGCACGTTCGCTTCGGCTGCCGGCCCGAAGTCTCTATTTTGGAGTTAACCGCGTAGTTGAGCGACGGCTAGCCCTCGCGATTCAGCCTGGCTCAGTCAAGTCCCTACGACCAGCACCAGCGGACCATAGCCCGGCCCAAGCTTACCCAGCCCCCCTGACAACGCCGTCCAGCACCGAACCGCGCGCGCCAGCAAGCGGACCATTTTCGGGCCCGCACTGCTGCAAGGACGTCCTAGCCGCCTGGAGTGAGCAACGTAGCATAGGTAGCTGCGTCAAATCCGACCAGCAGCGTTTTGCCGCGCCGCAAAGTTGGTGCCCGCAAGTTGCCGCTCGGGCCCACCACGAGCGCCGCCACCTCGTCATCGGACGGGTTCGTCCGCATGTCCAGGTGAATCACGGCCTTACCCTTAGTGGCGTAGACCTCGTTCATCTCCCGAGCCAGCTTAAGCGCTGCTGCCCGGTCCATCGACTGCTTCTTAGCGTCCACTTGGGTAGCCGTGGACAGGCTGTTTTCCGCAAGAAACTCCTGCGTTTTGCCGCAAGTTTTTCAACCAGGGCGGTGATAGCTCCAATCAATAGCGCAGGTGCCTTCATGCGCGCGATCCTTCGAAGTGTGGTTAGGCATAGTATTGAAGATGCTACAACGGAAACAAACGATATGCCAATTTCATTGCAGTCCCAGGTTGATCAGCAGGGGCGCCTCCCTCTCCCCGGCCCGATGGAGGTCCGCGGGCTGTACAGCGTGATCGTAGCGCCCCGTTCCGGCGGCGGCGTATGGCTGGTTACGAAGGCGGGCGAGCGCGATCTCCCTCTCCCTATCCGCGTCATCTCCCGCCGCGTCGCTGTGGATAAGGATGGGGCGATCCGCGTCCCGGACGAAATGCACGCCTGGAAGGGAAAAACCGTGCAGATCCGCCAGGATCGCCCTGGCATGTGGATCGCCGAAAAGCTCTAATCGCATGATCACGCGCCGCCTCCTGCTCTGCAGTCTCCTCGGCGCTTCCTCCGCTTTGGCCAAGCTCCCGTCCCCCCGAAACAAGGTTCGCTGCGACGGAGTCGGCCCCCTGCGCATAGGCATGGCTGAGCCCGCGTTGCGCAAAATCCTCGGCCCCGCCCTGCGAATAGAGACCCACGATTCCGGCGTCTACGCCACCTGGGGAGACCCGCATCTCGGCCTAGTCTTGGTCGAAGGAAAACTAGCCCGCATCGAAGTCTCCGGCGGCCGCTGGCGAACGGTGGGAGGTGCCCGCGTCGGCAGCCTCGAATCGGAAATCCGCGACATCTTCAAAAAGCGAATCGAATCGCGCCCCCACACATTTGACCCCCGCGGCCACGTCCTCGTCGTCGGCTCAAAGCTCTACGCCCTGGCCTTCGAAACCGACGGCGACATCGTCACCGCCCTGCGCGCCGGACTCCGCGCCGCCGTGTAGACCCGAAGCCGGACAGGAAGGGCAACACCGCATCCAGCGGCTCGGCGGGCTAAGCATCAAGGAACAGATAAGTGCCAAATCTCAAGCGACGCCAAGTAAGCATAGAAAGCCTTCACGAGAAGGCCCGGTACTGGAGCAAAACTTCATTCTGCCTCAGGATCATTCTCCCACTCAAAGTCGATCATGAAGCCACCGAAAGATACTTCCTCATCCTTGCTCGCCACCCAGGAAAGATCGCTTCCACCAAAGAAGACGGCCAGCACTACACCCTCCAGGCGCACTTCCTCACGGTTTCGCAGGATGAGGTCGGATGAATTGTAAACCGTTACTCCATCAACCTTCAATCGCAAAGTGCCGTTCGCTTTTCCAATATCGTTTAACTTCAAAACCTGATCAATATGGGTTCGTTTACCGCGATTAAACCACCAAGGTTGGTCAAAGAGTGATTCTCCAAACTTTCCTCTACTCGGAAGATAGGCGTAGATTTCACCCTGTCCGCCACTTCGCCACATTAACCGAGTGGAGAAGCCACTATCTTTGCTCACACTCTGTGCGCCTCCGCTCCAGCCGACGCCGCCGTAAAACCCCGGAAGCTTCCCACCCTTTACGAAGTCGAATCGTGAATCAAAATGTACCCAGAACCGTAGACGACATCTTAGTACGGCACCGCGTCTGAATGCCACGAGGGCTTGGCATCCGCCGCGAGGTCCGCCAAATCGGGCCGATACTGTTGGGCTAGCAGATCCTGTAGGCAATCGGACACTAACCGAGCTAGACCGCCAATCATCATCAGAAGTTTGACATCGAATCATATCAAGCCCCCACCACTTATCATAGGATGCAACGACACCATCCCCCGCTCCAACGGTAATTGCGATACGATCTGCAAGAAATGGAACGGCTATCTCAGAAGAGAACATCGGCTCCCGGGCCGCCACTGGATGAATGCCTCCAACCGTCGCATTATTATTGCGAGTATCCTCAATTAACTGTATGAACTGTTTCGCAACTCGGCGATATGTGTGGCATAACCTAATTATGCTCCTGCACTCGTTTTCCCGCGCCGCACTGACGTGGCAGTTAGCAAATATTCTATTGAATGCTAACAACGCCTCGGCTTCGCTCGACACAAACTCGACATATCTTCCCAACTCATACGTTCTGAGATAGGGGAAGTTCTCCGACACAACAGCTGCGCCGGCAGCGAGAGCCTCAAACAAACGATTATTTATCATCCCCAGCAACTGTTGCCTCTCCTCCGTCAACAACAGCACAATCTTCGCTCTAGAGTACAAATACCCGACGTCCATAAGTGGCAAAACGCCCCGATACCAATCTGAATATGGTGATCGATCCCAACCCCTTCCCCAAATCTCAAATTGGAAATGACGAGCTGGATTAAACAACATTCGCATTTGCCTCTCGCTCTTGTGTGGATAAACGCCCAGATAAACGATCGACAGATCTTCGCCAACATTTCGTGAAAGATCGAGAAAAGACTCGTCTGCTGCCAGTTCAATAACCGCAGCCGGCTTGGACGCTAACTGCAACGCAGTGATGCCCTTGGAGGAATTGCCAGCGACTGCGGTGAACGGGGATCCCGCTAATTCTTTTGCGGAATAGAACATATCTGAAAGCCACCAAAACAGAACCTGATCAGCGCTTTCCCACAGGGAACGGTCAACGCGGCTTGCGGGCACACCGTGGCAGATAATCGCATCAGATCGCCGGCTAATACAGTCGCTCCATCCTCTTATATCGTTAATGGAGACTCGCCAAACGCAGTGACCGAGGCGCTCTAACTCCCGACACAGGTAGAAAGATATTACTCCCCCTCCCCACAGCCGATCACTCTCGTTCCCCATAAAAAGAATTCCGATTCGCATACACCTCTACCTTCCCACCGCCTTTACAGTCCGCTAAAGCTTGGCTTAGCGAGTCTGTTCAAGATTCACGGCATTCGGGGTTCTCGATCCTCCGAATCCTGATCGCGCCTTGGCTAAGAAACGGATTTCACACGCGGTCTATAACTACCGTAAGCTCACTGTTCAGTCAAGCATCACCAGCAGTGGCGGTCATCGCGACAACCTGCGCCTGTAAATCCGGCCATGCTTGCAGCGATCTGCCAAATGAGGCGATTTGGTCTCTCAGCTCAGAAATTGTAATCGGCTTCGACCTATCAGTTCCGAGAAAGTGCTGCCGGTCATAACATTCCAAGGTTCTGTCGAGTGCGGCGACGAGCGACGCACCCGATGGGAGGTTAATGTTGGATGGACTAGCAACGGGCAGCGTTAAGGCGGCTTTCATCATTCCAATCAATCGTAAAGATATTGCAGATGTACAAACAAAGGAAAATTCGGTGTGTCTCTCCGAAGTGAGCTCAACTAAATTGCGGCCCAATTCCACTACCCCCACCGTAGCGAGAGATCTAGCCATACATTCCGAAGCGTACTGAACAAGGGCCAAGACGACAAAGTGCACAGGCAATACATAGACAGGACTGAACCAATCGACGTTAAAGGTTTGGGGTCGTAAGGGCGGGGAGTGGAGGACTGCGTACGGAAGGCTCGCATGTAAAGAATTGGCACATCTCGAAACTGTGAAAGCCCAAATCCCATCGCTGTTCCGGTAGCGAGGAAAGAATGGTGCGGTGGTCGGAGAAGACACAAAAGCCGTGAACATGCTGTTGAATCCCGGCGTTGCCGATATCGTATGGCGGTCAAAACACCTAAAAATCTCACGACCCTGAGTCGGATCCAATTCAACGCTGCTACCGTAAGCCCTTGTCCGCCTCGCAGCGCGCTTGAGATGTTCGACTATAAATTCGTTGGACCATGCACCACAGTCACCAACCGTGCCGAAACTCATCGTCGCAAGATTATGTCCGTCAAACTGCCCCGAACGTGGCAGCGGGGCGCGACCACGTGTCGAAGCCCAACAGTCAATGCCCTTTAGGTATGAGTGCGCATTGGATATTGATCGCCTAATCTCGCCCAGGCAATCCAGGTCGTGTTCCACCCGACCGTCCATCGTAGCCTCGCGGGTTGGGTATCGACCGAGAAAGGGCTCATCGTCGCTGAGGTGAAACTCTGATCCCTCGCTCAGGGGATGTTTGGAAAAAAAACGCGGAAGAATATCGTCATCGATTCTACAAAGAAGCTTGCCTCCACAAGTCAGCAGAAGATAAGTCATGCTGGCACCTACTTCGGATTCTTCTGAATTAGAGTTCAGTCCCAGCAGAAAGGCCGACTCATGAGATTCTTGGCGACCTAAACGCCTCATAATTGCTCTATTGAGATCTGCCTTTTCGTCATCGCCCACTATCGAAATGGCCAAGCCGAACTCTTTGCGAAACGCTGTTGCGGTTCGCGCTGTAGAGATGATGCTATCCGGTCGACGGCTCGCATCAACGACAACGACCTGAGGCGAGTGGCCACAACGCCTGAAGTTTTCTCCAAACGCCATCAATGCTCGTCGCAAATGCTGTGGGCGATCCCTCGTTATGAATGCGACCGTCATCGTCCGCCCACTTGTCGAGTCGGCGGGTGCGCCCAGGACACTCGCCCCGATTTCACCAGATCGTGAGGAACGAACGAGCAGGTGTATGTCGACAAAATGATCGAGCAATGCTGTTATACCAAGCGCAGTTTCCACTATCCCAACCCTAATAAGTGCCTTGCTATGCTCAGAAAGGGTCCGGGGTAATCGGCAAACCTCAAGCATCTCTATAACCTGCGCCGGAAACTGCCTAATTTCAAGCGTCGATTGGAGCAACACATACATCGTGCTGTTGTCGACGCGAAGAACGTTGAAATCGGCTGACCGGAACTCGTCGTTCTCTCTCTCTCTTTGGTGCCCCATACTTATCGATGTCGAATCACCAAGTTCCCCTACGAATCAACAGTCGCTGATCGACGTCAACATACTTGACAGACAGATGCTGAGTCTGGCCAGATTTTACAACAGCGGAGGTCAGGCTCGGAGATACCTGCGATAGAAGATTACTGTAGTCCAACGGCGACGAGGGCAATTCCTTGATGACCACTACTGAATATGATGCGGCAGCAAGCGAGGGAATTTCAAACTTCTCATCTGCCACAACCGAAAAGCTTGAAAGACACCTATCACAGAGGCTTCCGTCTTCGTTGTGTTTGAAGGCAAGCAGGATGAGTGGTCTCATATCCTTTGTATCTTTCCGATTGCTAATGACGCCCGAAATCTCTCCAACTCCTTGCTTCACCTCAATCACGAGCCCATCCCTCAGCAGGATAGGCCCGACCGTAATGGTGTTGTCCATACTCTCGTAGTCTTCGCTGTCGATCCGGTTAACGTAGTATTTAGGTGTAAGCGGAATCACCTCAACTCTATATCGTCCGCTGAGGACTGACGGAAACGTAGCCGTGCAGTCTTGCGTTAAAAGCATTTCGCTCTTTTCCCCGATGAAGTGGCGACGATCAATCGGCGTCAACGAAACTGTGATCTTCGAGAGGCATTCTAAGGGAGGAGAATCCGGCAGCTTCAGTCCTACCAAAGAGACCTTCATCGGCGGACCCACTGACGCTAAGACCTCTATCTCCGAAGATTTCTCCGCAGATAAGCTTGTGGTCTCAGCTCCACTTACGATTATGTTTCGGCCAATAGTGCCGGTTAACTCAAAGGCGTAAACGCCAGACGGAAGTCCACAAATGCTGAAGGACCGAGCGCCGTCTGAGATGATACGTTCTGCGATATCTATACTCTCTCCGTTTAGGGGCGAGGTTACCCGCAAAACGAAGAACGTTTTTTCCGCAGGGGAAAAATCGGACTTTATACTTATATTGATGGAGTGGCATACTCCAGCTTGAGGCGGATGCTCTATTTTCAGTCTACGCGGTCGTGTGTCGAGGAGATCGACGGTAAGAGCGGCAACAGGACCGCCACTGGGATAAAAATTGAATCCCGCTTGAATCACACCTTCGTTTTTTGTACTTGCCGCACCAAACGTAGCAAATAGATACTGACCCGGCAATAATTTCTCCGCTACGAACGATCCATCCGACTGTGAAGACCCACTCCAGACCTTCGTCCAAAAAACGGGCCCCTGATTGGAGATTTTGAGCAGTGCGTCAACTCGAATTTTCGCAAGAGGAACTCCTTCAGGCGACGAAACCAAGCCCCGTATTTCGAGGAGCGGCATCAGAGTCAGTTCGGCTTTGAAGACGGTCCGCTCTTCAGAAATAAAGAGGTTAATAATACTCGATCCGATGTTGTCCGATGAGCTGTAGCCGACGGCGGAAGCAATAAGCGCATAGGCTCCACGCGGGACGCCGCAAATTTCGAATTTTCCTCGCTCATCCGCAGTCACAGTTTGAATGGTTTTTCCGCGAAGATGTCGAACTCGCACCTGTGCCTTCGGAATAGTGCGAGCCGATAGATGATCACTTACAGAACCCACTATCGAACTATCAGTCTCAATCACGCCGGCGCAGGCACCGAAGAACGCGTTGGGCGCGAGAACAGTAATAAATCCTATGAAGATAACACGCCGCAAGAGAGCCTCAATGAAAAAGGAGATTAGCGAATTTGGCATTGTCGGTCTCACTCAACCGGGGAGTACGAACAACTTGACTCGATAGAACCTCGTCCCTCAATTGTCGTACTGAAGCCCTTGAGTCGAAGTAATTGCGCAGAATGATCACACTCAGAATAATTGTTATAACTGCAATCGAGAACTACTTCGTGATCGGCACCGATTTCTATAGGCACCCTGACTTCGAGTTCTTCTCTGGGAATATTGACAACATTACGATTCTGAACAAGCGCGAAAGCATCTCGTTCCCGAACGTCCAAAACCACAAAGGGCGCCTGATTGTCTAAGTCACGGTCCAAAACAATCTCACTCTGTTGATTCTCCTTCCAGAACGAGTCACCGGAAACAGCGGAGGAAGCGGCGGATAGCAGCTTGTCGAGAATCGGCTGCTGCGTTCGCGAGCGAAGGGTGCCATTGAAAATTCTTCTAATGATCCCGTTGTGATCAAGGACAACGATTGCAGGTGTGACCCTCGGAGTTAGATTGAGTCGCGAAAGCACCACAGAGGGCGTCATCCTCATCTTGATCTGGCGAAAGAGGGTAAGCGGCGACAATGTCAAAGACCTAACCACAGATCGCTTGGTTGATGTCTCTACCCGACGAAATGAAATATTTCCATGTTGAAGGGCATAGGAGCGTATTTCAGCGTGTCTACTGTAGTTGTCGACTGAGTAACGACAACTGACCGACGTAAACAAGACGACGCTCATCACAGGGGCGGTTATTGACTTTCCGTCTATCAGCAGCGCTTTTCCAATTTCGACTTGCGGATTGGCCGGAACTTGCTTCGTTCCAGGCGCGTTCGAGAGAAAATACTCGCGTGTTGAAAGTAGAACCCCTACTATAACGAGAGCGCCTAATGAGATACGCCCAGCTTCTAAGAATAGATCGCGCACGACATTTCGCATAGAGTCACCGTCATAACTAAATTGATCTTCAGTTCACGGCCTTTGGAAGGCTCTCCCCAGGGCCTCGGTCTCACTGAGCAACAGTGGCCGCGACGTATCGATGACAAAATGACGTCCGTCAGTAATAACGTAGTAAAATACCCAACGGACAGCCACACCCCTCGGACTCCACCGCGGAGGTGGCTTACCTACCCTAAGATCGCCCAGAGCCTGCTCGAGGGACTCTTGTATCGAAACGTCAGGCGCAGTGAGTACCGAAACGCTGATGACCCTTCCGGTAGGATCAAAGCACACATCCGCAGCGGCCGTGCCGGTCGCTCGCTTGTTCAGCGCAACTTGAGGATAGCGTAAAACCAGCGGGTGGGAGAGGCCGATCCGATGAATCGCCGCGTAATGGAGGCGCTTGGGTAGTGCAGTCTGGCCGAGTAGCGGTATGTCCGCGCAGCCATAACTGCACCCCTTCGCGACTGTACCGAGTATCACGATTAGCGCCAGAAGGTTAGTCATTGGTAGATCTAAGTTCCCATCGGTTTGGCACTCTCCGGCAATCTTGGTCGGCAGAATATCGACCTCCAACCGGCAGACGGCTATTACCACCCAAGGCGAAACTGTTCAATAGGAGAAAGTTTGAACCGTGGAGAGATAATAGATCGTATTCACATGAGAAGTTGCAGGTATTAGCCACGCTGGATTCGAGGCGGCTTAAATCTGTGGGACTTTGGACGCATTGCATAGGTGCCCGCTTGAGGGCACCTATGCAATGAAGCACCGTTAACATAGCCGTGTTATGCGCTGCGGCAATCACCACTTAGGGAGCAACTCACGGGTCCAGTGGCGGCACAGGTGGTAGACCCGCTTACATAGCCGTCATCGCATGGATCGCCCACGGTGCCCGCACATTTGGAGCAGGCTACTGCTTCAGGTGTGTTTCCGATCGACGACCACATCACGCCAGCCAACAAAGCAGTACTAACTGCTCTCAATACAAATGAGCTCTTTGCGACATTCATCTTAACTCCTGTCAAATTAGGATTGCAACTTGCTGTTAGGAGGAAGTCCAGACCCAACTAGCCGGAACTAAGAGGATAATGGCATGCCCGCACGATAAAGTCAAGCCCTATCTTTTGAATATTTGTTGTGGGCGATCACCGTCCGAATAAGTGGTAAAGAACGCTTCGATTTGAATAGGCGCTGTTCGGGAGAAGTCGTTGTGCCCTAGTTCCCTATGGTACGCTCCGGGTGTACTTTAGAGGGTTATCGAATTGATTTGGGCAATTGGCCGCGGACGAGTTGAGCGAGTTCGGCGCAGCATTTGAACATCTGAACGAAAAGGGGAATGATGTTCTATGCCGATTTCAAATTCCAGCACTCGGAAACATTCGATTCGCCCCCGAATTTGCGTTAGACGTCAATTTTCTTGAGACCGCGACATGCCATAGAGCGAGCCCATCACACGCGGTACCTCACCGGCGTTTGAGACGCTTCTTTGTCGGAAGGGGGTATCGAGTTCGATGTAGTTGCCGATAGTCACTGAGTCAATCGTGGCGACGATCTCGGGAGTGTTTAGGCAAACAAGATGCCAAGCCGAATGTCCGAGCACCACGATTACTATTTGTCGCTTCGTGAGATTCTGCTGGTAATGCAAATTTTATCCGCTGTTAGCATTACCTCAAAACCGTCGTGCTTGGCGGCGGTCAGAAGCTCTCCGTTTTCCAAACGGCCCCAGCCACACTCTTCGGCCTTGGAGACGGTGTGTTTCTCCAGGTGACGGGCGAGACCGTATGGTGCGCTTTTGTCGAACAATACGCGCATCAGCCATACCACCCGCCCTGGCCGCATTCGGCGGCGGTGCGGCACTGCGGGCGGCGAACTCCAGGACAGACTGAATCTGTTCACGGGTTACATCGTAGTTCTCGATAATGTCCTCAATGGTCGTTCCACATTCAAGGTTCTCGAAAATCACCGAAACCGGCATCCGGGTATCGCGCAAAACCCAAGCGCCTCCCACCTTGCCGGGGATGCTCTCCACTTCGGGGCACTGTGACCAATCCAGCGATGCTGTTGCCATCGTGTACCTCCTTTCCTGTCCATATTACCGAAGTGCGGCGGCCTTTTCCAAAATCCCGCCGATGCGACTCTTTGCCCACGAATACCTCCGGAATGCCTTTTCTTCTATGTTTGTCGCCCCGTGGAAGTAGGCTACTACTTCAGGTGTCTATTGGCGACGCATAAATTGAACACCTACACTATTCCGTCGCCTTAACCGTCATTCACGGAGGTTCGAGATCTTCCTGCCCTTTCATGTAGTTCCTCACGAAATCGCTTCGAAAAGTAAATCAGGCCTTGATCTATACTGGGATCCAGCCCATCTGTCCGCTCCGAAAACGGAGCTTCTAGCGAAGGAACTTCCTTGGGTTGAGTCGGTGCAGTAATGCTCCCTTTCACTTCATCATCAGGCATAATCTACGCTGAACATCCACGCCGCTAGATCGTACGTTGAGCACACTATGCTCGGCAACCAATACCTTCGCCCGACTGGGAAACTCGACAGATCGCGCTCTAGGAACCTAGAGATCGATGCCTCCGGCACTCCTCTTCCGCTCGTCCGTCCCGCCAACTACCTCCGCCCTGCAACACAAAGCAGTTACAGTAGAATCCGGAGCTCCCGTGAACCAGCAGTTGAAAGACTCACCGTACCGATGGCTAAACGTCCCCCGCTGGTACCTCTGGGACGGCGGCTTCCTCCTGATCGGCTAGGCTACCGGCGTCGTCCCAGCCCACTCGCACCACGCCATCCAGATCGTCATCTCCCTGGATCAACCTTTTGCCGTCTGCGGCCACGACGAAAGCTGGCGCCAAGGTCGCGGCATCATCGTCAGACCGGATGCGGTTCATTCCTTCGATTGCAACGGAGCTTTTGGAGCAATGCTCTTTGTCGATCCAGAGTCGACCGAAGGCGCATGGTTGCAAACCCTTCTCACCCACGACATCACAATCGTGCCCGAAGCCCGCCTTGCCTCATCCGTCTTGGAACTCCGCACTTTTATCGACCAGCCCTTCGCCGCCATGGAAATTGGCGCACTCATCCGCCATTGTGTCCACGCCCTGAGTCCCGGACCACCACCGATGCGCCGCCTGGACCCGCGAGTCACCACCGTGCTGACCCGGATTCAAACATCGGACGACTTACGCGTCTCCTTGAGCGCCGCCGCGCGGATGGCCTTCCTCTCCCCCAGCCGTTTCGCCCATCTGTTCAAAGAGCAGGTCGGCCTTCCGTTCAGCCGCTACATGCTCTGGCGCAAGTTGACCCGCGCCATGCTCGCCATCGGCTCGGAACGCACCATCGCCGACGCCGCACAAGCGGCCGACTTCGCCGATGCGGCGCACCTGACGCGGACGTTCTATCAAATGGTCGGCATGGCGCCCTCGGTCTTGATGCGCGGCGCTTTTGCCAAAATCCCCTCTCCGTTCAGCGCGTCGGCTTAGCCGATTCGTCCATCGCGAATAGCTGATCCGTTCAATACCCGGCGGGGCCTTCGATGAGAAACTCATTTTGTTGACAGCAAGTCGACGACATCGAAAGGAGAAAAAACATGTCTAACGCAACGCAATGTTCCTGCAAATCCTGCCCGGGCGCAGCTTGCCAATGTGGCTGCCAAAGCCCCAAAGCCGAAACCGCGAAGACCGGCTGCCCATGCGGCGATGCCTGTAACTGCGGCACCGCCTGCCCCTGCAAGCGCTCGTGAGCCATCGCGGCCGTGCCGCGTATTGCGCCCTTGAGTCGGGCCCGGCCGCCGGACTAGGCTCAATACGCGGCATCATCTTGCAACCAGAAAACCGCCCGGCGCTGCTCCCGGTTGCGCCAGCCAACGCAAAAGCAAGTCCACACTCGTGAGGAAATGATAAGGAGACGAGCAATATGGGATACCTAATCGGAAGCCTGCTCTCGGTAGTTGTGTCGGTGTTTGCCAGGTCGGCGGGGTTGGATCGCGACCGCGCTTTCTACCCCACATTGGTGATCGTAGTTGCTCACTACTATGATCTATTCGCGGTTATGGGCGGCACCACCCATGCGCTGATCATCGAATCGATCATCATGACCCTCTTCGTCATCGTTGCCGTCGTTGGGTTCCAACGCAATCTTTGGATGGTCGTCGCCGCGCTCGTTGGCCATGGCGTCCTTGATTTCTTCCACCCCGGCATCGTGACAAATGCTGGGGTGCCAGAATGGTGGCCCGCCTTCTGCATGTCGTTCGACGTTGGCGCCGGGGGGTGTCTCGCCTGGCTGCTCTGGACCGCTAAGATTACGGCCCGCGTCAAAGCTAATCCTGGCCGGAAAGAGTAGCCGGCCTGTTCAACCCTCTACAGGTGCGGGCGAATTGTAACGAACCAACCATGTCCAATTCCATCGAGGGAACGGGCAAATCCTGCACCGGGGAATCTTGCCCCTGCGGAGGGTCATCTCCTCATGCCGAACTACTCTGCGACGGCCCGGATCACCCGAACCCGTCCGTTCGGCGTCCCAATGGGAGCCAGTTTCAAGCTCACGGCGATTGGCTACCCCAGAGCGGCTCGCTCCGTTCCTCTCGCCGCGTCGCAGACTTTTTAAAGGAACTTCCAATTTATGAACTGCTTAGATCTCAAGATTCCACCCGTCGCCGTCGTGCTGTGCGCGGGATCGTTAATGGGGGTCGCCGCGCGACTCCTCCCGGCGGGAGACGTTGAACTCCCCGTCCGCACTTTCCTCGCCATCCCATGTGCCGCCATCGGCGGCGTCGCGAGCATCCTGGGGGTAATCGAATTCAGGCGAGCGCGCACAACGGTCAATCCCACGACACCCGCGGCAACATCCTCTTTGGTGCGCTCCGGTATTTATTCGCTGACGAGGAACACCATGTACTTGGGCTTCTTCCTGATCCTCTGTGGCTGGGCGATCGTCCTCGGCAACGCGCTCGTTTTTCCGTTCCTGCCATTATTCATCCTTTACATGAACCGCTTTCAAATTCAGCCGGAAGAGCGAGCGCTCACCGAAAGCTTTGGTACGGTGTTCACTGGATACACCGCGCGCGTGCGCCGCTGGATTTAAAGAAGGTACCTTGGGCGTTCTGAACCTACCTGAGAAAAGGGTTCTCCCAGGCGGCCGCCCAAACAACCCGCCTACAACCGTAGGCTGCCCCCGCTGATCCAGATGTTGGCCGCGATCGTCGTCCACCGTAGCTCCCGCAAGGAGGGATCAAACCCCTGGTTTGATAATTTGGTTAACCGTACACGAGAGCGAGAGCGGCGCATTTGAGCCATACGGGCCGATCGGGACCGCAAGAAATCTCTGCCTGCTTGCTGGACTGCGCTTGGTTTCGATTGCGACTGTTAATGCCGGGGCAAGAATCATGGTTCCACGCTGAAGGGAACCGGGGAGTGGTTTCAGAAACTGGCACGATGAGTCGCAAGCGCGTCAGTTAGGCTGCCGTCTGATCGCCGGACGACGAACCGGTTCCTGAACCACCCTGGGTACTCCACTCAGCACGCCAAAGTTCCCTCCTGCCACACAATGAGGGATCGAAGCAGAGCCCTGGGGTCCGATAAATTCCAAGTAGCGAGGTGTCGAATCGTCGCGCGCCTCATTCGTGATATGCATAAAGGACTATGATTTCTCGCCGGAGTGTCTTGGGTGGCATCGGAGCCTTGGGAGCCACCGCGTTCGCGATTCCCTTCCCTCATCACATTGGATTGAACCTGTACACGGTCCGAGGGCCGCTGGCTAAGTCGCCCGCAGCTACCTATCAGGGTTTGGCGAAGGCCGGGATCCAGATCATCGAGGTCCGGCCCGTACACCTGCTCCAACACGCCGAGATGATCCAGAACGCCGGACTCCGGCCGGTTCACATGATGATCGAGACCCCCATCGTCACCGGAAACTGGGACGAGTGGCGCGAGTTCTCCACCGCCATGGCCGCCAAGTTCTCCATGCCCGCCCCGGCCCCCAACGCCCCCCGGCCCCGCCTCGAAGAGATGATCGAGTTGGCCGTCCTCCACGGAGTCAAACGCATCGGCACCAGCATGCTCCTCCCCGGCGAACGCGAAACCGCGATCGCCAAATACGAGCGCGCCGCCGACCTCTGCGAGAAAGGTGGCATCGAACTCTACTATCACAACCACGCCTATGAGTTTGCCGGGGCCAAGGGCAAGCGATTCATCGATCGTTTGAAAAAGGAACTGGACCCGCGCGTCCGCTTGGAACTCGACGTCTTCTGGGCCGCCATCACCGGCAACGCTCCCGAAAAGGTGCTCCGGGAATGGAAAGGCAGGGTGCGCAGTCTTCACTTGAAAGATATCGCCCCCGGGGCCGTCGCTCCGGAAAAGGAAACCGACGTGAAACCAGAGTACTTCCGCGAGTTGGGCGGCGGGACGCTCGACTTCAAAGCCATCGTGCAAGCAGCGGAAGCCGCCGGCGTGCAGTACTACCTGATCGAGATGGACTTCACCCCGGGCGACCCCATGGAAAGCGTGAAACGCTGCGCGGGTTACCTCCGGGCGCTATCGGTCTAAAAGTCCAAGGTCGCACGGTAGGGGTCGACCCTGTCACCCTCGAGTTCGAAGGTTGCACGGTCACGAAGTAAACTTGACGTTGCTGCGCAGCCAAGGCTCGAGGACTGCAAATTGGAACGTGCCCGTTTCATACAATCCGAAAATGAACAAATACGCGTCTTCGGCATCGGCGGTTAGGTGCGCGCCGTTGATGGCCAGAAAGGTATGGGTGGCGGCAAAGGCCGTCCTTTTATCTCCTTCGATAAAGGGATGATTTTGAGCGAGACTCTCCCAGAGCGCTGTGGCTTCTTCGATCAGATCGGCGTAGTAGCCGGTTTGGGGGCGATAGAGTGCCGCTTCAAGAAGGCCGGCGTCCCGGACGCCCGGCGATCCGCCGGAACGCTCGATCTGGTCCGCATGCATGGCCAAAACTTCCGCCATAGTCAGGTAGTCGGTCATTTAGCGAGCTTTTTGTAGAGTTCGCTGTAATTGTCGTGACTGGCGAGATAGGCACCCATCACGTGCGCCCGTGGGCGGATGTTCTTGCGCTTTTCGATCAGGTCGGAAAGCGCCTCATCGACAAGCGCTTGCAGTTGCCGTCCCTCGGACTCCACGATCCTCCGGACCGCCGCCAAAATTTCAGAATTCACCTGCATAGCGAACTTTTCACGAACCTGGGACATGACGCAATTCTCCTGAAACTGAATCCACGCTGTCATGATGCATCATGATTTGTCAAGATCACCCGAGGCCCGGCCAGTTGTGATGGGGACCGGGATTTCGGCGTGAAGAAAGAAGCTGCGGGACCGAAGGGAAATCCCCAATGTCATGCCGCGTAAGGAGGCTAACCAGATCCGCTACGCTGCATTCTACTCGGAAGTCACTCGGCAAGCCGAGCTTCCGAGTACGGCTACCGCTCCCTCTTCGGCCCGCACGAGGTACCCCTCCAACGTACTCTCGCTTGCGAAAAACCGGAACCGAACTGGCGCGCCGATTCAATCCGAGCCCCGAAAACCTAAGCACCACCTCGCTGTGTAAAACGCCGTTCACAAGGTGAAAAAATAAATATGCTCCCGCCATCTCTCTGACTACAAATCAGTTATCGATTTCGGCCAATCGGCCAGCGTCCGATTCGGTACTTCCGCCGTCGTAGATTAAAACTGAGGAA
>Ga0105048_10008158_pt1 | contig 16783 bp, 11 predicted proteins | sample MAT05_FD_78382 | JGI IMG/M metagenome (GOLD analysis project Ga0105048, IMG submission 78382) | Freshwater microbial communities from Lake Fryxell liftoff mats and glacier meltwater in Antarctica - MAT-05 | ecosystem: Environmental > Aquatic > Freshwater > Ice > Liftoff microbial mat | place...
TCACAGTCGCGGGATGATCGCAGAAACCGGCGCGAATCGCTCTGTGGCAGGGAATCGAGGGTCAAAAAGCGTCCAAAAACGCCCAACCGGAACTTCCTGGCAAGCAAATTGCCCGCTGAGCGGGCAATTTGCTTGCCAGCTCCCGGTTTCTGGTGCCTTTTATTACTCTGGGACGCGATGGCGAAAAGGGCGACCAAACGTGGTGACGAGCGCACCGATCTGAGTGGCTCGCGTGACCTCCTCATATGTGGGGCCAGTTTCGCCGGTTTGATGGTGGCCCGACAGATGGCCGGCACCGGAGCTGAAGTCCTGATCGTCGATCGATACGAGATCGGTGAGCGCCAGACGTCGGCCTGCGCCATTCCCACCACCTGGCTCGAGGCTCTGGGCCTGCTGGAATCAGAGAAGCAGCGTTTCGACTCGGTCCTCGCCCATACCGCCCATGGCTCGGTCCGGCTGGAGATCCCCTGGACTTTCTCCACCTTCGATTACCGGACCCTCTGTGACCTCCTCTGGCAGGAATGCGACGCGACTTTCGAGACCGCCAAAGTCAATGGCAGGGCCGAATCCGAGGTTGACGGCCAGATCGCAGTCGAAACCGATCGCGGAACCGTCGCGGCTCCGCTGGTCGTTGACGCTTTGGGCTGGAAAAGGATCCTGGCCAGTGGTGCCCACTATCAACCGCCGGATGCACCACTCTCCCGCGGCCTCGAGGTCCACCCGCCGCCCGGCGGTGACGAGTTCGAAGTCTGGATCAACCGACGGTACGTGCCAGCCGGCTACGGCTGGTCTTTTCCCGCAGGGGATGAAGTGCGGGTCGGAATCGGTTCCTTCGACCCCCGGTTCCCGGTTCGGGAAACGACCGACCTGCTGGCCGAGGACATCGGCGTCGAAGCGGACGGCTACCAGGGCAACTGGATCCCGCACAAGCTGAGGCCCGGAACCGGCGACGGGGTTTTCTTCGTCGGAGATTCAGCCGGACACTGCCTGCCGGCCACTGCCGAAGGCATCCGCACTGCTTTCTACTTCGGAGCAGCCCTCGGGACCGAGCTGCGGGCGGTCCACGAAGGCCATCAGACTCGTGAGCAGGCCCTGGCCGGCTACCACCAGTTCAACGAAAACCACCGGTCACAGTTCGAAAAGATGCTCAGATTCCAGCGTTTCCTGCCGAAGATCCACCCGCGACTGGTCAAACCGATCATGGCTCTGGTCGGTCGAGGCCGGATCGGCGAAAGAGTCTTCAATCGCTATTTCGAGTTCGCTTCACCGGAGTTCGCCCGGGTCCTGGCTCGGCCGCAGGCACGGCAGGCAGATGGAACCCCGACCCGAGGGATGCCACTGATATCATTGATATCAGATGAAACAGCTTCTGGTCCGGAACATCGAAAGCGAAGTGGTGCATGAACTCAAGCTTCGCGCGGCGCGCAATGGAACTTCGGCCGAAGAGGAGCACCGGCGGATTCTTCGCGGAGCTCTTGGCCACCGGCCGGATGCTCCCTCACTCAAAGACGTCTTGCTCGAGATGCCCGATGTCGGAGACGATCTTGATTTCAGCCGACCGGATGACCGTGGCCGCCCCGTTGAGCTTTGACTTTCCTGATTGACACCAACGTCGTTTCGGAACTTCGAAAGCAGGATCGGGCCAACGCCGGGGTGAGGGCCTGGTTCTCGAACCTGGACGAAAAAGAGATCTACCTCAGCGTTCTCACGTTGGGTGAAATCCGCAGAGGAATTGAAAGCGTTTCGAGGCGTGACCCAATGGCTGGCTCAAACCTCAATGCCTGGCTGGCCCGGATAAGTATGGGCTTCGAGGATCGGATCATCCCGGTCGATGTCACCATCGCTGAAGAATGGGGCCGCATGAATGTGCCTGACCCCCTCCCGGTGATCGACGGACTGCTCGCCGCCACGGCAAAGATCAGAGGCCTGACCCTGGCCACCCGCAACGTCAGGGACATCGCCCGGACCGGGATTGATCTGGTCGACCCCTTCAGCTAAACGACCAAGCCCTATGCTCAGCGCTCGACGAAGTAGCTGCCGCTCTTTTCTCCTCCGGAGAAGTAGCGGCTGGTGATGGTCTTCTTTCTGGTGAAGAACTCGACTGCGTCGGGGCCGTGGGCGTGGAGGTCTCCGAGGAAACTGGCCTTCCAGCCGCTGAACGGGAAGAACGCGACCGGTGCAGCCACGCCGATATTAACTCCGACCATTCCGACCTCCACGTCGTGACGGAACTTGCGGACCGCCGGTGCGGACTCGGTGAAGATCGAGACTCCGTTGCCGAACTTGCTGTTATTAACCACATCGATCGCCTCTTCGAGCGTGTCGACGTTGACGATCGTCAGGACCGGACCGAAAACTTCGACTCCGAGGATCGGGTCGTCCTTCTTTACGTTGTCGAGGATGCTCGGGCCGATGAAAGCCCCTTCGGGGTCGCCACCGGGGTTCCGGCCGTCGACCACCAGTTCGGCACCGTCGTCGACCGCCTTCTGAACCCAGCCACCGATGCGGTCGCGGGCTTCACAGGAGATGACCGGACCGACATCAACGCCTTCGTCGAGTCCGTTGCCAACGTTCAGCTTCTTCGTTTCTTCGATCAGGGTCGGCACGATGCGGTCGTGCGCTTCACCGATGGTGACGATTACCGAGCCGGCCATGCAGCGCTGCCCGGCGGCCCCGAAGCCTGATCCGATCAGGCCGTTGACGGTCTGGCCAACCACGGCGTCAGGGCAGATCACCATGTGGTTCTTGGCTCCACCAAGGGCCTGGACCCTCTTTCCTGTCTTGGCCGCACCTTCATAAACCAACTGGGCCACCGGGGCCGAACCAACAAAGGAGATCGCGTCGATTCCGGGATGGTCAAGGATTCCCTGGACGATCTCGCGACCGCCGTTGACCAGGTTGACCACGCCTTCCGGCAGGCCCAGTTCATCGATCGATTCGAATACGAGGGCCTGGGTCATCGGAACCTGCTCCGACGGCTTGAGGATGAAGGTGTTGCCGCAGGCGATCGCGAACGGCAGGAACCAGAACGGCACCATCGCCGGGAAGTTGAATGGGGCGATCGCGGCACAGACCCCCACCGGCTGACGGATGGTCTCGGCGTCAACTCCGCGAGCGACGTCTTCGAGGATGCGCCCCTGCATCGTGGTCGGGATCGCGGTGGCAGCTTCGACCATCTCGATCATCCGGCCGACTTCGGCAGTTGCGTCCGGCAGGGTCTTGCCCATCTCCAGGACGACGGCATGGGCGAATTCGTCCTTGCGTGCTTCGAGCTTCTCGCGAAGTTCGAAGAGTTTGCGGGCCCGGGCGATGGTGCTGACTCCACGCCAGACCGGTAGCGCCGCGCGGGCGGCGTTCACGGCGTCATCAAGGTGGCCGGCGGTCGAGAAAGGAACTTCAGCAATCGTCTGACCGTTAGCCGGGTTCAGAACCGGGTGCAGTTCCGCTCCGACGGCTTCAACCCAGCTGCCGTTTACGTAGTTCTTCAGGGTCCTGGTGGCGGCTTCAGTGGTGGTCACGGTCAAGCTTCTCGTCTCCTCTGTAGAAAGTTCACTTCCAGCCTACTCGGCCAATCCGGGCCGGAAAACATACAAAGTGACAGCGCTCGTCGAGAGACCACACCAAGCGTCACCTTTTCTGGTGGAACAATTCAGAGAATCGTCGGCGAAATCAAAGTTTCGTCGCTGGAAGTTCCGGACCGATCAGTCTGCGTGTGGATAGGGTCGGTTCGATGGGAGCAGACAGCACCACCTTTCCGGCTCAGTGGCCGAACGCGAGCCCGGGGTCAGGGATGTACGAATCCTTTTACATGCGGGCCGCCAGTCCGGACGATGAAGTCGCGGTCTGGATCCGTTACACCGTGCAGAAGGCCCCCGGCCGCCCGCATAAAGCCTCGATCTGGTTCACCATGTTTGACACCTCGAACGGAAGTCCGGTGGCGCACAAGGCGACGGTCGAAAGAATCGGGCTGGCGGCACCCCATGACCGATGGATCTCGATCGGTTCATCCTCCATGGGTCCGGACAACATCGTCGGCGAGGCCGGCGACGCCCGTTGGTCGATCCGGGTAACTGACGCGGAATCGGGCCTCCACCATCTGGAGCGAAACTGGCTGTATCGCACCGCGATCCCGAAGACCAAGCCGGAGAGCCCCGCACCTTTCGCCCGATTCGAAGGACACATCGAAGTCGGGGACCGCAAGTACACACTCGATAGCTGGCCCGGAATGCTCGGGCACAACTGGGGCACCGAGCACGCTTGGACCTGGGTCTGGATCAGTGGGGCCGGCTTCGACCAGGACCCGGATGCCTGGGTTGACCTGGCGATGGGCCGCGTGAAGATCGCTGGACGCGTGACTCCCTGGGTCGTGAACGGGGCGATATCGATCGATGGGGAGAGGCACCGGATCGGCGGCATGATGCGCCGCGGTTCTGAAGTCGTGGCCCTCCCCGGGAAAGCAATGATGTCCCTGCGCGGAGAAGGCAAAACGAAAATCGAACTCGAAGCCAAAGCTCCAAGAGAGGCATCGGTCGTCTGGCAATACGGCAGTCCGGACGGCCATATTCACGACGTGATCAACTGCTCGCTGGCGAAACTTGAGATCGGCTTCAGCAACGGCGACGGTGCCAGAACGCTGAGCACAGGCCATGGTGGAACCTACGAGCTGGGTCTGCCCGACCGGCAGGACTGGATCAAGCCACAGTCGATCCCCGACGAGTGGTGAGGCTCAGTTGCCAGTCGTGTAAGTGAGGCTGTCGCCGTTCTTCGAGATGACCAGATTCTGCGCTTCGAAGGCGTAGGCCGCTTTGCCATTGATAACGCTCAGGATCGCTCTCGATACATCACCGGTGATGCCCGGGCAGGCCATTCGTGTCAGTCCGATCGGGCCGAAATCGATCAGGCCGTTCTCCTGGACCACAGCTTTGCCACTACCGCTGTTGCACCCGTCGAAAACCTGGACCGTGTCATCTGCCTTGAACTCCAGCGACGGCAGTCGCACCCCCGGCTTCATACTTACGACGTTGCCCGCACTGTCGGTGTAGCTGTTGAGGAGCCAGCCCGTGTCGAGCACTGGCGGCGTGGAGCCAGGCGCCGATCCTTCCTCCATCTCGATTTCAACGCCGAGTCCGAGTAGAACCAGGGTTCCGTCGCGATCGTACGGACGCAGGCCGCCGTCCAGCACACTGGTCAGCCATTCGTCCTGATCCTGCAGCTCCTTCGGGCAACCGAGGAGAGTTCCGGCCGACTTGCCGAGCGAGAAGGCCCCGCCGCTGATGTCGTAAGACCCACGTATGGTGTTGCATCCGGCGCTCGCCGACAGGTTTGCGGAATCGAAGCTGAGCGTGATCTTCGTACCGGTGACCAGGCTTCTTCCTTTTACCATGGTCGAACTGAAAGTCTTGCCCGAGAGGTCCTCCGGAGCTACCGGATCCATTTTGGAAGCCGCATCATCGGTGGAATCGGATCCACCAGAGTAGCCACCTCCGTCGCCACCTCCATCGCCACCACCACAGCCGGCCAGCAGGCCGAGCGCGGCAACCACGACGAGGATCAGCAAAGTTCGGATGTGGGTTGGCCTGCTCATCGTTGCCGCGAGTCTAGCCGCAGAGGCCGGACCCCCATAGCTGTCAGACTGACGTCGCATTCCGTTTCGTCCGATGCCGACTTCTGACCACATACAGCGCGTCTACCTGACGCTGATGCTCGGCAATACCCTTGCCGCTTCATTCATCTGGGGCATCAACACGATCTTCCTGCTCGATGCCGGGCTGTCCAACTTCGAGGCTTTCGCCGCCAACGCGTTCTTCACCGCCGGCATGGTGCTGTTCGAGATCCCGACCGGCGTGGTCGCCGACACGATCGGCCGACGGGTCTCCTACCTCGCCGGAACGGTCACCTTGATGGTGACCACGCTGCTCTATGTACTGCTCTGGCAGATCTCGGGGCCGTTCTGGGCGTGGGCCCTTGTCTCGATCCTGCTCGGGCTGGGGTTCACTTTCTTCTCTGGCGCAGTCGAGGCCTGGCTGGTCGACGCGCTCGACGCAACCGGATTCACCGGCAGCCTCGAGACGGTCTTCGGTCGCGGCCAGATCGTCACCGGCATCGGCATGCTCACGGGATCCGTGGCCGGCGGATTCGTGGCCCAACTGACCAGCCTCGGTGTGCCTTTCGTGATGCGGGCCGTGGTGCTGCTGATCATGTTCGGCTTCGCGTTCACCGCGATGCGCGACGTTGGCTTCAGCCCCAAGAAAAGCCAAGGCCAGCTGCAGGAGATGAAGCTGATTGTCAACGCATCAGTCGATTACGGCCTGAGGGTGCCGTCGGTGAAGTGGCTGATGCTTGCTTCACCATTCACCGCCGGGGTCAGCATTTACGCCTTCTACGCGCTGCAGCCTTACCTGCTCCAGCTGGCCGGGGACCCCGAGGCCTATGGCATCGCCGGCATCACGGCCGCGATCGTGGCCGGCGCCCAGATCGTCGGTGGCATCCTCGCCCCTCGGATCCGCGGACTGTTCCGCCTGCGCACCTCCGCCCTGCTTTTCGCGGTCGGCACCAGCAGCGCAACTCTCGTCCTGATCGGCCTGGTCAACCAGTTCTGGTTCGTCGTCGCGATGATCGCCGTCTGGGGCCTGCTCTTTGCCGCGGCCATGCCAATCCGACAGTCCTACATGAACGGCATGATCCCTTCGCAGCAGCGGGCGACCATCCTCTCTTTCGATTCGATGCTCGGTTCGACCGGCGGTGTCGTGAGCCAGCCGCTGCTGGGGCGCGCCGCCGACGTTTGGGGCTACGGCACCTCTTATCTGTTCGGTGCCGGAATATCAGCCCTCGCCCTGCCTTTCATCTACCTGTCGCGCCGCCAGAAGAACCCGGCCGATGGAGGCACCAGCACCCCCGCCAAAGGTCCAAAGGCCGAAGCGACCGAGCCAGGCTGATTCGCTCCGCGTACCGGGTCGACTTCGCCACCGGGCCTCAGCTTCGGGTCGACTTTGCCGCCGCATACGGGGTGAAGTCGACCCGGAACCATTCCGGCATCACCGACCCTCCGCTTCGGGTCGACTTAGCCGCCGCATACGAGGTGAAGTCGACCCGGAACCTTTCCGGCATCACCGGGCCTCAGCTTCGGGTCGACTTTGCCGCCGCATACGGGGTGAAGTCGACCCGGAACCTTTCCGGCATCACCGGGCCTCAGCTTCGGGTCGACTTTGCCGCCGCATACGGGGTGAAGTCGACCCGGAACTGCGTGCGCTCAGGAAACTGTGAGGAAGGTGCCGGCGATGAGCAGGACCACCCCGGCCACCCGGACCGTTGTGATCGGCCGTTTCTCCAGGCCGAACGCGCCCGACCGGTCGAGCGCGATCGAAGAAAGCAGCTGTCCGGTGACCAGGGCCGAAGTGAGTCCGGCTGCTCCGATCGTCTCGACTGCCGTGAGCGATGAAAGCACCGTGACCACGCCGATCAAACCACCGACCAGGTAGAACCAGCGGACTTTGCGTGCCTCCCTGACCTGCCCGATGGCCCGGGTGGCGAGGACGAGCAGGAGCAGCAGGACCGCGCCGGTCATGAAATTCATCAACGAGGAGTTGAGGCCACCAATGTGGTCAGCCAGCAGGGCATTCATCGGATGCTGGAAACCGACTCCCGCGCCAGCCAGAGTCATTGCGCCGATGGCGATTATCCCGGCTTTGCCGGCACCTTCGACGTCGTCGACATACTTCTTCCGATAGACGATCAGAACCGTTCCGAGCAGCAGCAGCACGGCTCCGAAAACCCGCAGGCCGGTAACGGGGATGGTGTCCACACCGACCCACCCGAAGTCGTCAATAACCACAGAGCTGGTCAGCTGGCCGGCGATGGTTGCCGCCGCGACCGCGCCAGCCCCGATCCGGGAGATCGTGACAGTCGCTGTCGCGACGTACATGGCCCCGATCAGGCCACCGAAGAGGGTCGCTTTGTCCGCGTCACCGATTGATGAAAAGTCTGAAAGGCTGCCGAAAGCAAGACAGATCAGGAACAGTGCGAGCAGGCCGACCAGAAAACTGATCAGTGCGGCTGGAAGCTTGCCGACCGTCCGGCCGAGTCCGCCGTTGATCGGCGCCTGCACGGCCAGTTGGGCGCCGACGGCCACAACCGCGATGACTGTGAGTTCGTGGCTCAAGCGGTGGTACCGCCTGCTGCCATTACTTCGCCGAAAGCCAGTCCGGACCGATGCCGGCTTCGACTTCAAGCGGTGGCACCAGCTCAAAGGAGCCGCACATCTCGCGGCTGGCGATTTCAACCACCTGCCCGGCTTCGGCCTCGGGACATTCGAAGAGAAGTTCGTCGTGGATCTGCAGCACGATGCGACTGGCCAGTCCGGCGTCGACCAGGGCGTCCTGGCAGCGGATCATTGCCACCTTGATGATGTCGGCCGCAGTTCCCTGGATTACCGAGTTGATCGCCAGCCTCTCCCCCTGCTTCTTCACGTTGCCCTGGCTCGAGTTGAGTTCCGGCACCGGACGGCGACGGCCGAACAGCGTGGTGCAATAGCCATCACGGGTCGTTTCTTCGATGATGCGCTCACGAAACGCACTCACCGCCGGGAAACGCTCCAGGTAGGCCTTGACAAACTCGTCGCCCTCGGACCGCGGAATGTTCAGCCGGTCGGCCAGCCCGAATCCGGTGAGGCCATAGACGATCCCGAAGTTGACCATCTTCGCCTTCGAGCGCTGTGCCGAATCGACTTCGGACTGATCGATGCCGAAAACCTGCGCCGCGGTCGCCGCGTGGACGTCGTCACCGGCCAGGAAGAAGTTCTTGAGCACGTCTTCATCGGCCATGTGGGCGAGGATGCGCAGCTCCACCTGGCTGTAGTCGATCGAGACCAGGACGTTGCCCGGTTCGGCCACGAAACAGCCGCGGATCGGCCGGCCGACCTCGGTCCGGATCGGGATGTTCTGCAGGTTCGGCTGGATACTGGAAATACGTCCAGTGGCCGCACCGACCTGGACGAAGGTCGTGTGGATCCGGCCGGTGTCAGGGTCGATCAGGGTCGGCAGGGTGTCGAGATAGGTGCTTTTCAGCTTGCTGAGCTCCCGCCACTGCTCGATCAGGGAGACGATCTCATGCTCTTCACGGATCTGGGCCAGAACCCGGGCGTCAGTCGAGAATCCGGACTTGCCGCGGCGCTTCTTTGAAAGGCCGAGCTCTTCAAAGAGGACCTGGCCAACCTGTTTCGGAGATCCGATCGTGAATTCGTGGCCGGCAAGTCCGTGGATGCGGGCCTCGAGTTCGTCGATCCGCTCCGACATGCCGGCGTTGATCTCTCCGAGTTTCTCCGGATCCATCTTGATGCCGATTCGCTCCATCGCTCCGAGGACCCGAATCAGCGGCAGTTCGATGTCGCGGAAGAGAGGCTCCATGCCCCACTCCTCGATCTTGGGCTTCTGAATTTCGGCCAGCTTCCAGGCGGTAGCCGCGATCTCCGGAGCGGGCGAACGGACATCGCCCTCGTTGTCGTCGGCAACCAGAGACATCTGGCCGTCGGTTTCGCCACCGGCCGGCGCCAGGCCATTGGCGACCGCGAGGTCGTCCAGGGCGTATGAACGCCGGGTTGGCTCAAGCAGGAAAGCAGCGACCATCGTGTCGTGCTCGATGTTCGGCCCGTTCGGCGTGGCTTCGAGGGCAGTCAGCAGCCCCTTGCGGCCGCCGGCGATCGCTTTGATGTCGTGGGCGACCAGCGGCCGGCTGGAGATGTCACGGGCGAAAGCATCAAGCGGGTCGTCGCCGGCGAGGAACTGCTTGCCGTCGGTCGCAGCCCAGCCGCCGTAAACCTCGACCGCGATCGGCCCTTCGGCCAGCTCGCTGATCGACCCCGCGGTCACTTCGACTTCGGTCTTCTCGACCTTGGCCTCCGGCTCTCCCGGAATCGCCTCTTCGCCTTCAAGCGCCTCTTCGAGACGGCCGAGCGCCGCCCGGAGTTCGAAGTCGTGCATGAACTCACGAAGACCTTCTCGATCCGGCTGCGTCGCCATCAGTTCGTCAAGGTCGATGTCAAGTTCGATGTCGTACTTCATCGTCGCGAGAGCTTTCGATATCCGGGCGTCGTCGGCGAACTCGACCAGGTTCTCCTTGCGTTTCTTGCCCGACACCTTGTCGACGTTGGCGAGGATGTCCTCGAGCGTGTCGAACTCTTCGAGTAGTGCGGCCGCGGTCTTTTCACCGATGCCGGGGACTCCGGGGATGTTGTCCGAGGTGTCGCCGCGAAGACCCATCAGGTCAACGACCCTTTCGGGATAGACGCCGTAACGCTCCTTGACCGCCTCCCGGTCGTAGATTTTGGTGTCGGTGATGCCCCGGCCGGTTGCCATTACGGTCACGCCATCGCCGACCAGCTGGTACGCATCCCGGTCTCCGGTTACAACGACGGTGGTTATGCCTTTTTCACGAGCCTGGGCGACCAGGGAGGCGATCACGTCATCTGCTTCGTAGCCATCGACCTTGATGTTGGGATAACCGAAAGCATCGACCAGTTCGACCAGATGTGGCCACTGCGAACGCAGGAGGTCAGGCTTGGGCGGACGCTGCGCTTTGTACTCGGGATAGACAACCTCGCGACCGGACATGCCGGCATCCCAGGCGACCACGACCTGGCGCGGCCGGTAGTCGGAAATCAGCTTGACCAGCATCGAAGCGAGACCGAAGATGGCGTTGGTCGGGCGACCATTCGCAGTCGCCATTGTGTCCGGGAGCGCAAAGAAGGCCCGATAGGCGAGGCTGTTGCCGTCGATCAGGAAAAGTTCGGGATTCTGCTCGCTGGTGCTCACACGCGGATCATATGGATGCCCTTCCCCGACCTCCCGCCCATACATGGACTTCAGACATATGATGGTTCGATGCCTCCTGTCAGCGCCCAATACAGCGTCACTGTCCGCGTCGAACTCGATGCCCGTCACGAGCCTCTTGGCAAACTGACGGCCGCCATCGCCGGTGCCGGTGGTTCGCTCGTAAGCGTGGACCTGATCCCCGGGGCTGGCGGCGAAGGCAAACGGGTCCGCGAGTTCACGGTCGACGCAATCGACCAGGAACACTGGGAGAAGATCCTGCGCGGCATCGGCTCGATCCGTGGTGCCCGGGTCCTCGAATACACCGACCGCACGATGCAGATGCACCGCGGTGGCAAGGTTTCGGTGGAAAACAAGTACCCGTTGAAGACCCGCGACGACCTCTCGATGGCCTACACCCCGGGTGTCGCCCGGGTCTGCTCGGCGATCCACGAAAATCGCGACCTGGCTTTCGAATACACGATCAAGAAGAACACGGTCGCGGTCGTCTCCGACGGCACCGCCGTGCTCGGACTGGGCGACATCGGCCCCGAAGCAGCGATGCCGGTCATGGAGGGCAAGTGCATGCTCTTCAAGGAGTTCGCCGGCGTTGACGCGTTCCCGATCTGCCTGAACACCAAAGACCCGGACGAGATTGTCCGGGCAGTCGAACTCATGGCTCCGACCTTCGGTGGGATCAACCTCGAGGACATCTCGGCCCCGCGCTGTTTCGAGATCGAGGACCGCCTCAAGAAACTGGTCGACATCCCGGTCTTCCACGACGACCAACATGGCACCGCCGTCGTGACCATGGCCGCACTTTTCAACTCGCTGAAGATCATCAACAAGCCGATCGAGGACCTGCGGGTCCTGATGGTCGGCCTCGGGGCTGCCGGCATCGCCGTGACCAAAATGATGATGGCCGCCGGCCTCACCCACGTGATCGGCTGCGACCGCCAGGGTGCGCTCTCCACAACCCGCCCGGACTATGAATCAGGCGAGATGACCGGCATCAAGCGCTGGTACTCGGAGGTCTCCAATCCGGAACACATCCTCGGCACCCCGGACGAAGTAATCGAAGGCTGCGATGTCTTCGTCGGCCTTTCCGGCCCGGGCATCATCCAGGCGAAGTCGCTGGAGAAGATGAACCGCGACGCGATCGTCTTCGCCATGGCCAACCCGAACCCGGAGGTCATGCCGGAAGAAGCCGCCCCTTACGTCCGCATCATGGCCACCGGCCGTTCGGACTACCCGAACCAGATCAACAACGTGCTCTGCTTCCCCGGGATCTTCCGTGGAGCGCTCGACGCCGGTGCGCCGCAGATCACCGAAGAGATGAAGATGGCCGCCGCCCGCGGAATCGCCGGCGTGGTGAGCGACGACGATCTTTCCGAGGACTACATCATCCCCTCGGTATTCGATCGTGACGTCGCCCCCATGGTCGCCGCTGCCGTCGTCGAAGAAGCCAAGCGTTCCGGTGCCGCCCGGTTCTCGGTCGACACCGGTTCTTTCGCCACCCTGGGCTAGGCCCGTCCAGCCGCTAGAACTCAGCTTTCGGGTTCGTACGGGATGCGGCTGATCTCGAGGATCTCGCCGATCTCTGACCACTGAAACGGTCCGCCCAGGCGGGCCAGCGGCTGGAGCTTTTGGATGTCCGGCCGGCCGTCGGTGAGGACGCTTTCGTCGATCGCAACGTGTTTCAAGCGGCCGAAAACGACCACCGACTCGCCGAAATCTCTGGTGCCTTCAGTCGTGCACTCAAGAGCAACGGGTGAGCTTGCAACCCGTGATGGTCTGACTGACACCGAGGGCTCACGCTCCAGACCCAGTGCCGCGAATTCGTCGATCTCGGGTGGATAGTCGGTGCCGGAGGCGTTGACCTTCTCGAAGTTTGCCCGATTGGCCAGGTTGACCACGAACTCACCGGTGTCGACCGCATTTCGAAGCGAGTCCTTGTGGCCGACCGAAGTGAACTGGATGATCGCCGGCACAGCACTGGAAATCGTGAAGAGCGAATGCGGCGCCAGGTTCTCCACCCCGTCTTTCGAGATCGTCGAGACCCAGGCGATCGGCCGCGGAACGACCACAGAGGTGAGGATTCCGTAAAACCTCCCACCTTGATCTTCGTCGTAAGGAATTTCCTGCTTCATCGAACAGGCACCCTAGAAGCCGGCGAGTCCCCAGCCCCAGATGATCTTGTCGATCCTGTCGGCGATCACGGTGTTGGCGTGAGCCTCTGGACCGGTCGTGACCGTGTTCCTGACCCCGTTCCTGGAGTCGAGGATGTTTTTGCCTTCACGGCCGAGCAGCGTTGACTTGCCCTGCTGGGCAGACAGACGCCTGCCGATGATCAGGTGATCGTCGAGGGACGTGCCTTCAAGCTTCTCGCTGTCACTCAGGATCGACAGTCGGCCACCGGAGCAGCCGCCGTCCTTCCACTCGGCGTAACCGCCAGCTATGTCGGCTTTGACGCCACGATCGGCTCCGGCGAAGATGACGCTGTCGGTTTCGTCTCCACCTGAGGCAGATCCGCCGTTACAGGGGTTGGTTACATGGATGCCGTCGGTGCCCCCGCCACCCCGGGCCGTCACGTTGTCATTCATATAGATCACGTCGAGGCCGTCATTGCCATTGAGCACGCTTCCGGCGCTGCCATAGTCAGTCGAGATGAAGTCCTTGCTGGGGCCACCATTGATCGTGTTGGCACCGGCTCCACCGTTGATCGTGGTGGTCATCGTGGCCGGGATCGAGTTCTCGAGGTTGATCCCGTCGGGGCCGTCGTTGCCGTAGATCAGCATGCCGTTGAGTGTTCTTGCATCCGCCGGGCAGTCGATCACTGTCGCTTCCTGGTTTGCGCCGACACAGAGGCCAGAGGGAATTCCACCACCCGGAAGGGACACCCGGTAATGATTTTCGGCATCGTTGTAGCCGACCGAGACTTCGTCGGCGAATTTGCTGCCCATCACGGTCAGGATGCCGCCTTCGTTGATATCAACCAGTGGCACCCGACCGCCGAGATCCCCGGGCGAATCGTCATTGCAGCGGCTGGCCTTGGAAAAGCCTTCGCACAGGTTGATTCCGAGTCCGCCGTCGCCTTCGTCGCCGTCACGGCCCTGGCCGATGAGTTCGTCGTCCCCGAGTCCGCCGTCGATAATGTTCTTCTGTCCGGGGACGCCAGTGATCAGGTCGTCGAAGGGGGATCCGATGACGTTCTCCAACCCGCCCAGCGTGTAACGGCTGTAGCCGAGAGAAGTTCCTGCAGCCAGATCGACGTCAACCCCGGTGATCTTGCGACCACCCGGAGGGGTGTGGGCCGCGTAAGAGATCGTGTCGTTGCCGGAACCGCCATCTACCGTGGCCCGTCCACGTGAGGTGCTGACGAAAAGGTCGTCGCCGTCATACCCACGAAGCTTCTTGATTCCCGAGTGGAAGATGATCGTGTCGTTGTAGGGAGTTCCGTAGACCCAGTCATCGCCTTCGCCACCATCGAAGTAAGCCGGGCCGTTGCTGTTCGGCTGGTCGCCGCGCAGCCGGTCATTGCCCTGCTCGCCGAAAATCTTCTCGATCACACCACCGGGGGTGATGCCGCCGGTGGAATACAGGAAGTCAGTTCCGCTGCCGCCGTGGATCTCTCCGACCGCATTTCCGAGACTGTAGATTCGGTCCGAACCGGTATCTCCGTAGTAGCGGTTACCAATCCCGGAGTAGTCGAAAATCCGGTCGTTGCCGCCGACGCCGTAAACGACGTCAGTGTCGTCAGCGCCCGAGGGATTCTTCTTCGGCGAAGCGTAGAGAAAGTCGTGGCCCTTCGATCCGATAATCACGTCGTTGCCCAGCCCTGCCTGGACTTCATTCTTGTTGCTGCTCTTGTGAAGGCGGATCTTGTCGTCGCCGGCACCGGTGCTGGTCCAGGTCTTTCCTTTGCCGGCGTAGACGATCTGGCGTCCTTCGTCGGAGCAGATTCGGCTGTAAGGCTTCGCGATCACGGTGACTTTGTTGCCGGCAATCCAGGTCACGTCCTTGAACTTGAGCTTCACCTTCTTGTTGCTGCCGGAGATGACCTTGTTGACTTTCTTGCCGAAGCACTTCTTCGGTGCGGCAGACGCGGTCTGCGTACCGGCCGCAAACAGCAGGAAAAGCGCAGCCGGGAATGCCGCGATGAAGAAAATAGTCCTGGTTGACCTGAATGACACGGGAGAATTCCTGCCTGTCTTCATCTTGCACTCTGTAACACGGTCAAAAGCGAAAGGTCTTGCCCGCCTGGCTGGTTCGGTAGCCGAATTTGGTCTCCTTCCTCCCTGAACTTCGGCCACGGACCAGATTCGGATCAGTCTAGAATAGACGCAATGACACATAAAGTCACTTCTGAAGCCACTGGCAGGCGAATCCTCGTAACCGGAGCTTCGGGGATGATCGGATCCGAACTCTGCAACGCGCTGCTGGATCGCGGTGACCAGGTCGTCGCGCTCAGCCGCAACCCGGACAAAGCAAAAGCAGCCCAGCCCAGGGTGGAATGGCACGGCTGGGAGCCAACCATGGAGCGACCACCCGCTAAATCCATCGAAGGCACGGACGCCGTGATGAATCTTGCCGGCGAACCGATCAACCAGCGCTGGAACGACGAAATCAAGGACCGGATTGCCCGGAGCAGGATCAAGGCAACCAAAAATCTGGTCGAGACCATTGCCACTCTCGAAGATCCCCCCAAAGTCCTGATTTCCGGCTCGGCCATCGGCTACTACGGCGACCGGGGCGACGAGCTCCTGTATGAAGATGCCGAACCGGGAACCGATTTCCTGGCAGGTGTCGTGACCCGTTGGGAAGCTGCCGCCGACCTGGCCGCGGAGTCCGGCCTGCGGGTTGCAGTCATCCGTACCGGCCACGTGCTCGACCCGCGAGGCGGCCTGCTTGGTGAACTGCTCACCCCCTTCAAGCTGGGTGTCGGTGGACCGATCGCCAGCGGCAAGCAGTACATGTCCTGGATCCACCGCAATGACGAAGTCGGAATCCTTCTCTGGTCCATAGACAACGAGGCGGCCAAGGGTCCGATCAACGCCACGGCCCCTAACCCGGTCACCAACAAGGAATTCTCGAAGACGCTCGGCAAGACCCTCGGCCGGCCGGCGATCGCTCCGATTCCCGGATTCGCAATCAAGGCTCTACGCGGTCCGGAGTTCGGGAGCGTCCTGACCGAAGGCCAGCGGGTATTCCCTCGCGTCGCCACTGACAACGGCTACGAGTTCAAGCAGCCCGAACTGGCCGGCGCCCTGGCCAACCTGCTGAAGAAGTAGCGGTGGGCGTCGGGGTCATCGGCGCCGGGAACATCGGCCAGGCAATCGCGACCCAGTTGCTTCGGGCCGGCGAAGAAGTGCTGATCGCCAACAGCCGGGGACCCGAGACTCCCGCAGCCTCATCGCCGCCGATTGACCGGCGCGGCCGGCTTTCTAGCGGTGAAGCGTGACGTCCCGTCGCCAGCTGCCCATCCAGTAGCCGTGGCTGTCGACGAAACGCAGGTCGAAGTTGATCTTGATCTTCTTCACCTTGGCCATCCTGCGCGCGTGATTTTTGTAAATGCCTGCCCAGTACCGGTGTGATGAGCCGACCCCGGTCGGAGCCACTTTCCTGACCACACCAATCTGGACCAGACCGTAATCGATCGGACGTGGCCTGCCTTTGATCCCCAGCGCTTTGGCCCGGGCCGGTTTCATCCTGACCGCCACGATCGCCTGGCATTCAACCGAGCAGTTGGCGTCGATCGGCAGGCCGGACTTCAGGAATTTCTTCAGTGAGTGACTGGCTGGTTTCGCGGTGAAAGTCGGGACCTGTTCCGCACACCTGGGGCTGCCATCGGGGCGACGCTCGCCGGCCCTGCAGAGGTAGTCGGCCAGCTTCCCGGGGGCCATGGTCATGATGCCGTCCACCCCGTCGCTGATCAGGTCGGCGTAGACCGCGTCGTTTTCGTCCTCCGGATTCTCGGTCCA
>Ga0105048_10008159_pt1 | contig 16783 bp, 11 predicted proteins | sample MAT05_FD_78382 | JGI IMG/M metagenome (GOLD analysis project Ga0105048, IMG submission 78382) | Freshwater microbial communities from Lake Fryxell liftoff mats and glacier meltwater in Antarctica - MAT-05 | ecosystem: Environmental > Aquatic > Freshwater > Ice > Liftoff microbial mat | place...
AATTACCCGCTTCGTAATTGAATCCAATGTACGATCCACTTGGTTGAAAAGCATTTTCCATTGGACCCTCATCACGTGCATAATTGTAAGTTGAAATCGTGTAATCCAATGAGTCTTTGTTATTTGTTAAATTATTATCGATCTGATTTTGAAGTATTTCATAAAATATTTCATACTCACCCAACGTAGCAGGATTTGTATAAGCAGGCGTTATTGCAAAAGTATTGGTTTGGCCAGGATTCATGGTAATTCCGGTTGTGGTTTGAGTAAATGTTTGGGTAAGACCATCACGAATAATTTTTGCATTAAGACGAACATTTGTTTGTTGCAAAGCGCCAATATTGCTAGATGTCGCTTTTAAATTAAATGCCGGAATCATTACCAATGGATATTGATCATATTCTAGATCCGTATTATTTGCCCCTGTATTATTGGTATACTTTACGTTACTTAAAGCTATGTCATTCTCATTTGGTTCGTATACCGTAATATCATCAAGCAACCACCAGTAATAAGTTCCGGAAAATAAAAACTTGAATTGAACATTTGTTTGACCTGAAGCAAGTGCGGAAATATTAACTGATTGCCATTGGACAGTAGGTGATTCAAGCCCTTGCGCACCAACGGTTAAAATATCTGTCCACAATATTCCACCATTGGTTGAGATCTGAACCTTCATAGAAGCCTGATAATTTCGGAATTGCTGCTGAAAAGTCAATACGGAACCAATAGTAGCCGATAAGTCGATAGGGTTTGTAATAAGCCACGCTGAATGCGGGGCAGGATCTACTCCACTTCCAAGACCTCCGCAATCCAAATCAATATCATCCCAATAATTAGAGTCGAAGATCACAAAACCATTTGACTGAGTCAAGGATGTTATAGGCTGTGCAATTGCAGCGCATGAACCGCGAGAACCCACCGTGGTGTTTGGAGTAGTTTCAGGCCCACGATATTCCCACAGACCAATACTAGAGGCACTTTCATTTTGCCAATTAGTAGGAATGCCGGATGCAAAATCCCACGTTGTGATAGGGTTGCCGAGCACCTGGCCGTAGAATGTGGCTACGGAAAACACTAGTAAATAGAAAGAGAGAATTAAAATTTTTTTCATAGTTATGCTGTTTACAATCGAAAGGTTAAAAACCCGTCCGAAGAATTGGTGGCCGAAAATAAATAAAATTTGAGTTCATTCAATTTGCAACTGCACCGACCTTAAGATTTTGAGTCTTTTTCCAGTTGTTAAATATGTCGAGAATAATTCCGTCGGCTAGACCAATTTTAGGAACCAAAATTTCTTGAATACCCGCATATCGGGCAATTTTCAGGTAGATTTCGCACGCAGGTATAATAACATCTGCCCTATCCGGCTTGAGTTTTAGTTTGGTGATTCTCTGTTCGTAAGAATATGATCTGAGCAGGTCATATTGCTCTTGAAGCTCTTTGTAAGAAAGAACCTCCGTCATTTTTTTACCTTGATTCTTGAAAATAGTATTGATATTACCGCCCGTGCCAATCCCAACTACTTTTTCGTCTTGCTCAAGCGCACTTTGAATCCAACGTCCTGCTTTTTCCCACAGCTCATCAGAGACTGCAGCATTGAGCATCCTTACAGTGCCTATTTCAAAGGATTTACCTTTAATTCTTTTACCATGTTTGATTAGAGTCAGTTCTGTGCTGCCGCCACCAACATCAATGTATAAATAATTATTTGCAACATTCAAATTCTGCACAAAGGAATTTTCGAAAATCAAATTGGCCTCTTCATCACCACTTAGAATTTCGATGCTAACATTGGCTTCTTTTTCAACTCTGTCGAGAACCTCCTTTTTGTTGGAAGACTCGCGCATTGCTGATGTTGCGCAAGCTCTGAAATATTCCACGTGATGAACGTCCATCAAATACCAAAATGCACGCATTGTCTTTACAAGTTGTCGCATCTTCTCTTTGCCTATTTTACCTTTGGTAAAAACATCCTCACCAAGACGCACGGGCACGCGTGTCAACGAAACTTTTTCGATGTAGTAACTAGAACCATCCAAATGAATTTCTTCTATGAGGAGTCTTATGGCATTGGAGCCAATATCTATTGCAGCAATTTTCAATTACCTTGATTAATTTGAATATTTACAACTTCACACTTACAACTTGGCATTTTTGAAATAGTCATAAACTGCCAACTGAGTGTCAAAGGTAACCTTACCTTCACGCGGAGTGAGGTATAGGTTTTTCAGCGTTTTTTCAACAACTCGTGCCTTTGCGTTCGGATGTAATTGAATATCAAGATAATCTTGTAACTCTTTTTTTAACTGGGCATCATAAATTGGAGTAGATACTTCTATTCGGTGATCAAGATTGCGCATCATCCAATCGGCACTGGAAATAAAATACAAAGGTTTGCCTGCATTGCCAAAGACCAAAATTCTACCATGTTCGAGAAATCTTCCAACGATACTTATCACTTCTATGTTAGAACTTTTTCCTTTGATTCCCGGAATTAGCGAACACACTCCTCTGATGATCAATTTTATTTTTACTCCCGACTCACTTGCATCATACAACTTTCGAATGAGCTGAGCATCTACAAGATTATTCATCTTAATAATAATCGAAGCGGGTTTTTTATTTTCGGCATATGCTATTTCTTGATTGATAAGTTCAACAAATTTTCTTCTAGTTCCGAAAGGCGAAACAATAAGATGACGATATATACTGCGCTGAAAATTGCTCTCGAAAAACTCGAAGATTTTTCTCACTTCTACACCAATGTCCTTGTTCGAAGTTAGCAAGGATACATCGCTGTAAATGGCCGAAGTTTTTTCGTTGAAGTTTCCGCTTCCTATATGCACATAACGCACGGTGCGCGGGCCATCCTTGCGCGAAATCTGGATAAGTTTACTGTGAACTTTTAAGCCAATGACGCCAGGAATAACCCGCACACCAGCCTCTTGCAGCAGTCGCATTACCCGAATATTGTTTTCCTCATCAAAACGCGCTTGCACTTCGATAACCGCAATTACACGTTTTCCATTTTTAGCGGCATTAACAAGAGCATTGATTATTTGAGAATCTTTCGCCACACGATAAAGACTAATGCGTATGGTACGAACTTGCGGATCAATTGCCGCTTCACGCAAGAGATCGATGATGTATGAAAAACTATGGTATGGGTAATGAAGTAGGACATCGTGTTTGCTCAATTCATCCAATAAACTCACTTTTCCCTTTAGCAATGGATGTTGCAGAGGTTGAAGTGGTTCAAAACACAAATCCTTTCTGCCAAAATCAGGGAATTTCATGAGGTCACGTTTATTGTGGTAACGACCACCAGGTATCACATTTTCTCGATCCTTGATTTTTGTTTTTTTCAAAATAAAATCTAGTAACGATGGAGGCATACTCTGATCATAATTGATACGAACATATTGACCACGCTTGCGTTGATTTAAACTCCGTGCCATCTTTTCTACCAACCCTTTCGAGAGGTCATCATCGATGTCAAGCTCTGCATCACGAGTAATTTTGATCGCGTAAGCCTTGGCATAATCGTAATTGAAGATACCAAGAACTTTTCGCAGGCGATATCGAATTACATCATCGAGAAACATCACAAACCGTTTGCTGCCCGAGGCAGGAAGCTCAATAAAACGGGGCAACACAGTTGGAACTTCAATCAATGCGTAGGCGCTAACCGTCTGTTTTGCTTTGTAACCAAGTTCAATTGCCAGATAAATTGAAGCATCGCTCAATTGCGGAAATGGCAATTTGTTATTAAGCATAAGTGGAATCAGATTCGGTCTAACTTCAGTTTCGAAATATGATTCTACAAATTTCTTTTGCTCCGGATCGAGTTGCGTTTCGTTCAGAAAATAAATATGCTGTTTTTGAAATTCAGCCGTGAGTTGTTTAAAGATGCCATCAAATTTTTGTTGATGTTGCCGCACGGTGGCAGTAATTTCAGTAAGAGTTTGGGTGGGATCAAAGTCCATCGGGTCAATAGGACGTTTAGAAATTCCTGTTGCACGTTGCAAAGTAGCAACACGCACTTTAAAAAATTCTTCCAAATTATTGGAGAATATTCCTAGAAATCGCATTCGTTCTACAAGCGGAACTGACTTATCAGCCGCCTCCTGCAATACACGTTCATTAAAACTAAGCCATGATATTTCCCGGTTGATAAACTCAACTTTTTTATTCTTCGTCATAATTACCATTTGTCAAAAGGATTGGCACAAAGTTACTATGCCATTAGTGCGGAATGAATACAAAGTTTGGGCAAACATTAATAATACCGTATGCAGATTCAATATTATCTAAAACCGTTTGGATCTATGTATTAATCCAATTCCGATTCTCTGCATAGTACTAAACATCAATCATAACTGCATTTACCGCTGTAACTTATAAAATGGGTTGGATCGTTTTCTAAGTAACACTGATATAATATCGGATTTGCCTTATTGAACTATTTGAATGAGTGCCTGGTGTAACTTCCACTCACATAACAACGTTGTCCAAAAAACGCCTTTTTGCTATACAACTCAAAATTTCGACACTTCACCAGCGGTTCATTTACATTCATCTTCTCTAAGAATACTTATCTCTAATAAGCCTTTTCTCCAACCGTTCATCTCAAATGCCCTACAGCCGTTGCAGCGTGGAGTGGTTTGGTATCTCCACCTGAATGAATGTTCCGATGCGTCTTACAAGTAGCATTCTTGTATTGCATCATCAAGATCATAAAATACTACTTTTTACATTGCCGCGAAATTTACTTCGTGGCACAATTGGACCAATTAATAAATGCAGTCGGTACACGCTTAGAAAGCTAGGTTAAGAGTTGAACTTTTTTACCTCATTATTGGAATAGAGAAATTTTTATATTACGTTGGAAGTGTCACACTGTCAAAAGGTATAGATATATAAAAACAATGGAAAAACCTTCCGCTCGGACCCTTCTAAGTGGAATTGGTTCAAAAGCGTTCAAAGCTTTGATAAAAGATTTCGACCCTATCAATAGCTATATTTCTAACGGTGAAGAACTCACCAAGAATTTTGTCACCTATCGCCTATCAAACGTCCATTGTAGCAACATCGAATAAGTATCGTTTTACTTCAAAATCCGCCTATTCTTAAGGAGTTTATTTTAATAACCGTACATATCTTTCTTGCTATTGAGTTAGATTTAGTTTCCATTTACGTGGGGTTTGAATGCAAACCGCAATCTCAAACGTATAAAAAGGAAAATGGCCTACAGATGAGTACAAGTATTAGGGCCGTTGTGGCTAATTGGTTTCGCAATAACAAGTGGGCTCTTATATTGTATGTCTGTTCACCATCACACAGACAATCTAGACATCGAGTTTTAACCATACGCAAATGGCACAGAGAGAGTTCTCTACAAGAAAAAATTGAGCACAATTAAAAGAAATTTGGTGAGGATATATATGTGGGTTCACTTTACAGCAAGAAACATAAGAATAGAGAGTAAATTAAACTAGCCATTGAAGCATTTACACCAACGGATAAATTTTTATATTTCATGTCAATGACGAAGAAGAAATAATGCAGAGCAGTTTCTCTGAGGATGATGTTGATTTTACAGATTATTAGGTACGGCTAAAATTTTGTAACCACTTTTAAGCGAATATTATTGTTTAATCTCTTCCAAATGCCTTTGTTATCTATTTACCAATTGCGGCTAAAGTATTTATTCATGATAATTCAGATAGTAACCATGATATAATAGCTGAAAAGAAAGATTCTGGTTCTCAGAAACTTAGAGTATAAATTAAAACGGCTTCACTAATAAAGACATTACGACACCGGACTAAAGACATATGGACTAAGGGGAAAATTCCTTTTGGCTTTGAGCTGACTCACAAACGACATTTAGAATTTAAAAAACAAAAGATCAGTGTTCTTGTCGAAATGCGCGATGGGCAATTAGTTATGATTAAGCCTAAGGATTTGTAAGGCTCCTTTTTCATCTCACTAAAATTTATTTAACAGTAGTTAACTATCATATATTATTCCCAAGTATATGGTCACATCATTTCGACTGAACGCCTCAACTATTGCTAAAATCGGGCTTTACTCACTCAAATAAACCCTCTTCACTCTTGAAGAAATAGACGTAAGCAATTCGTAGGCAATGGTTCCACTTTTATGAGCTAATTCAATCAACGAAATTTCGGTGCCGAAGATGATGACCTCATCGCCTTCTGTTGCTTTGATATGTGAGATATCAATCATCATCATATCCATACAAACACGACCGACAATCGGGCAACGTTTGCCATGAATAATTACCTCGCCTACTCCATTGCTGAGACTCCTGCGAAGCCCGTCTGCGTAGCCAAGTGGAATGGTTGCTGTGATCATGTTATTGGCAGCGATGTAACTCCTACCGTAACCAATACTCTCACCTTTTTTAATATTTTTGATTTGAGAGATGACCGTTTTTAATTTACCTACAGACTGCAGATGCTGTTGATCTTGCGCAAAAGCTGCAACTCCATAAAGTCCGATGCCAAGCCTTACCATGTCATATTGGGCATTCGCAAAACGTTGAATAGCGGCGGTATTGGAAGTGTGTCTAATAAATTTATAGTCTATACTTTTTTCGAGCTGTAGGCAGAAATGATCAAACTGCTCAAGTTGCTTGGCCGTGAACTCATCGTGCTGTGGCTCGTCGGCAGCAGCGAGATGTGTGAATGCTGAAACGACTTTTAGCCTGGTTGATTTTGATAATTCACCCGTGAGTTGTTGAACATCCGAGGTCATAAATCCAAGACGATGCATTCCTGTATCGCACTTTATATGAATGGGATATTGCCCTTGGTAATCAACACGCTTAAGTGCTTCAACGAAATTTAAATATGATCTGAAAGAATAAATTTCAGGTTCCAGTCTGTATCTTATCAGAGTGTCTAACGAGGAGCGCTCTGCATTCATCACCATTATAGGCAATGAAATACCAGCCTCACGCAAAGCAACTCCTTCGTCTACATAAGCCACTGCTAGGTAGTCAATTTTGTTAAACTCCAACAACCCCGCGACTTCCTTCGCACCGCTTCCATAACCAAATGCTTTTACCATTACCATGAGTTTAACCCCGGGTTTTAGTTTGCTGCGGAAATAATTGAGATTGTGCGATAACGCATTGAGATTAACTTCGAGCACAGTGTCATGACTTTGCTCTTGTAACGCTGAAACAATGCGTTCGAATTTAAAGTTGCGAGCTCCTTTAACTAAAATCGCCCTGTTGTAAAACGAGTCGAGTTTTATGGCGTTGAGAAAACTATCCGTGTCAAAGTATGTTTCTATTTGCATAGAATAAATAGAGTTATACTCAACCATTCCCGCTCCAATTCCTATAACACTGTTTACTCCTTTAGACACCATTAATTCATTGACTCGCGCATACAAACGATCGGCGGGCCAACCACTTTGCTCTATGTCAGAAATGATTACTGTTTTTATTTTTCCATGCGCTTGCTGACTCAAAAAATCGAGCGCTATTTCAAGAGAATGAATATCGGAATTATACGAATCATTTAAAATAACCGCATTACCTGCTCCAGAAATAACTTCCAAACGCATTGCTATTTGAGCAAGTCGTTGAAGTAGCTGCTGAATTCGAGACGAGGAGTATCCAAGATAAAATAAAACTGCAATACAACACATCGAATTTTCAACCGATGCATCATCAGTAAAATTCAAATCGAAATTGCATTCAAGACCTTTCCACGAGCATTCAATTAATGTACGGTCTGAGGTAGTGATTCTTTGAATCAACCTTAAATCCGCAAGTCCGTGCATCGACCAAGTGATCTGCTCGTTGTTTAAAGTTGCAACGGCAGAAGTCATTGCAGGATAATCTGCCGATGAAATAAGCACTTTGCAATGCTTAAACAATTTCGCTTTTTCAATCGCGAGTAGTTGTTTTGATTCAAAATTTTCGAGATGAGCATCTCCAACATTTATAAAAATTCCGATATTCGGTCGAATAATTTTTTCGAGTTTTTCCATTTCACCCGAAAGAGAAATACCCGCTTCGAATATTGCCAGTGTATGACCTTGATCCAAATTCCAAACGGAGAGTGGAACACCAGTTTGCGAATTATAACTGCGCGGACTTCTCGCAATCGAATAGTCATCAGCAAGCATTACATTGAGCCATTCCTTAACAACTGTTTTGCCATTGCTACCCGTAATTCCAATAACAGAAATAGAAAAATTGTTTCGATGAGCCGCGACCAATTTCTGCAAGGCCGCTAGGCTGTCTTGAACTAAAATTATTGATGCCTCTGGTAAAGTGTCTTTTGGAATTTCAAGTTCAACAACAAAAGTTCTAACTCCTTTTTGATAAAGCTCATTAAGGTGTCGATGACCATCGTGATTTTTACCTTTGAAGGCGAAAAAAACAGATTCAGAAGCGAGAAAAACCTTTCGACTATCGAGACATAGTTGTGTAATAAAAGGTGAAGTTCCGTTTTGGACTAATTGTCCTTGAGTATGTTCAGCTATTTCGGGTATGGAATATTTCAATTCGGGTTTTGATAGAAAGGTGATGCGTTATATTTTTCGGTTTTTCATTAATTCATTGTATGCCTCACGACTCAGAGGAGCATAACTTTCCTTTTCACCGAGTTGCACCACAGACTCACCTTCGGCAAAACGGTATGAATAATTGGCAAGATTTCCAGTACGAACACAAATAGCATGCACTTTGGTGACAAATTCTGCTATGGCCAATAATTGAGGCATTGGTCCAAATGGTCGGCCCATGAAGTCCATATCGAGACCTGCAATAATTACGCGAATTCCTTGGTTTGCCAATTCGTTGCAAACTTCGGGAAGACCTGCATCAAAAAACTGGGCTTCGTCAATACCCACAACTTCGACGTCGCTGGTCATCAAAAGAAGTTGCGATGAATGTTCGATGGCTGTAGAGCGGATTGTTGTCGAGTCATGACTCACAACATCGTCTTCATGGTAGCGCTTATCGACTTTGGGTTTGAAAATCTCGACCTTCATTTTGGCAAATTCGGCACGCCTCATTCTGCGAATAAGTTCTTCGGTTTTGCCGGAGAACATAGATCCACAGATTACTTCAATCCAGCCATGTCTGCGGCCGCGGTTTATGGTATTTTCTATAAACATTTTCGGGGGCTAAAGCTAGCTGATGATGGTTGTATTTCCGAAATTATACAAAAGCTTTCTATAAATTAGTATTAACTATTCTATATACTTGCCGTGGTTAATACCATTAGAGGGGATGTTATATCATTACACTATTCAGATTGGTCCAATAACCAATTTGGATTTTAGTGAGGTAAATGCCATAAAAGTAGCTGTTATAGTCCACTGGAGTGCAACGTCATTGGACAAATACAGGCACCGATCCAGTATTTTAGCGAAGTAAATCTGTGTAAAATATACATTTTTGAATTCGCGTAGTTGGTTGTTACGTTTGCAGTTCTAAAATTACCTACAACTATGGGACGCATATTTGAAACCCGCAAACACAAAATATTTGCGCGCAACGATAAAATGGCCAAAGCCTTTACCCGAATCGGGAAAGATATAGTCATTGCCGTGAAGGCCGGAGGGCCCGATCCAATGAATAATCCAAGATTGCGCCAGATAATAGCCAATGCCAAAGGTGTGAATATGCCTAAAGACCGAGTTGAGGCAGCTATTAAAAGAGCAAGCGATAAAGATATTGGCGCTTATGACGAAGTTGTTTATGAGGGTTACGGACCTTATGGTGTTGCGATTCTAGTTGAAACGGCCACCGACAATCCAACCCGTACTGTTGCCAATTTGCGAGTATTTTTTAGTCGTGGTGGTGGCGTTTTGGGAAATAGTGGGTCGCTGAAGTTTATTTTCGATAGAAAAGGAATATTTCGTCTTTCGGCTGCTGATGTTCCTCAAATTGACGAACTTGAATTAGAACTGATTGATCATGGGCTTGAGAGTGTTGAACGCGATGGAGAAGAAATCGTTTTACACAGCGCTTACACTGATTTTGGTAATTTATCAAAAGCCATAGAAGACCGCAAAATCAACGTTATAAAAGCTGGTTTGGAAAGAATTCCACTGAGTTTTGCTGAGGTCACCGATGAACAAGTGGACGAAATACTTGAACTAATTGAGAAGATTGAAGATGATGACGATGTGCAGGCAGTTTATCATAATCTGAAATAGCACGTCTTGCGAAACAAAATTTAAGAAGGACACTTTTACGCACTGGGTTCATTTTTAATTAGGAATGACTGAACACTGAAACACAGGTTGCAGCGTTACAGGGGAACACATATATTCGTATGTTTTAAAATTGTTAGGGAAAAATGAATTTTTTGGTTCATATTCGCCTCTTACGGTTTTTGAAAGTCTTTACCTGCATATTTAGAAATCAACCAACCCACTGCTTTTATTGAGAAGTAGACTTTATAATTTGGATCAGATTCAACATATTCTGCAATCGTTTGCACCTATAACACTCGACGAGATGGATGGAGTGCAACTAATGAATAGGATTGACACAAAGTTTGTTCTATCTAGAAGTGCGATGGAAGAGATTCTCAGCAAATTGCTAAATGATTATCGAGTGCTGGAAATAAGTGGGCATCGGCAAAACAGGTACGAAACGCTTTATTATGACACGCCCGACTTTTATCATTACCTGACTCATCAAAATGGGAAAAAAAGCAGATGGAAGATCCGTAAACGCAAGTATATTGAAAGCAATTTGTCTTTTTTGGAAATCAAATACAAGAACAATAGAGGACGGACAATAAAAAGCAGAATTAGACTTGGAGTTTTTGGATCTGAACTAAATGAACGTTCTTGTAGGTTTATTGATTCAAAAAACCTACAATCAGCCATTTTGGAACCCAAATTGGTGAATACATTTCGAAGAATAACGCTGGTAAACAAAAATTTGCCAGAGCGCGTAACCATTGACATAGATGTGGTATTTACCAAAGGCGATAAGAGTGCTCAACTTAGTCATCTTGTTATTGCTGAGGTGAAACAAGAAAATGTAAATCGGAATTCAGTTTTTATGCGATTAGTTAAACAAAGAATCATTCGACCGGAAGGAATAAGCAAATATTGTCTAGGAGTTGCACTTTTATTTCCTGAAATAAAATCAAACACATTCAAAGAAAAAATATTAAAGATCAACAAACTCGGAAAATCATATGTCTAATTTAGTCACGGAACTTCTACTTTCTTCATTTTCATTTATTCAGGACGTACTTGTCGAAATACAGGATGAATCTGCGAAAGGCGATAAAATCGATCCACTTGGAGAATTTAAACTCATAGATGTCGAAAACTTATTGGGACTAGTTATACGTTTATTTATGCATCTAGCATTTATTTTTGTTTTGGTCCGTGTGATATATTATCCGATCGCAAAAAGAAAAGATTTTTTGTTTACTTATTTCCTTTTCAGCGTTTCTATTTTCTTGATGTGCTTTTTATTGGAAAGTGTAAAACTTGAAATGGGATTTGCACTTGGCTTGTTTGCAGTATTCGGCATTATAAGGTATAGAACAGACGCTATACCTATCAAGGAGATGACGTATCTCTTCATCATTATAGGAATGTCTGTGATGAATGCACTCATCAATAATAAAATCTCACTTGCAGAACTCACCTTTGCAAATCTCGTAATTATTGGAACTACTTACGGACTCGAAAAAGTTTGGCTGTTACGGCATGAGTCACAGAAACTGGTAGTGTATGAAAATATAGAATTGATACAAGAAGGTCGCAGACTTGAGCTTATTGCAGATCTACAAAAAAGAACCGGATTAAAAATTACAAGAATTGAAATAGGCAAAATAGATTTTCTGCGTGACACAGTTCTATTAAAAGTTTGTTTTTATGAGGATGAGCAACCAGGGCAGATAGATGATTCACTTACTAGTTCTAATTTTAATGCATGAGTCTAATAATTATGACTTCTAAAAAAATTAAAATGAGAGTATTTCTTATTATTTCACTCGTAATGCTGACTTTGATCGGTTGTAAAAAAGAATCCGGAGAAGGGGGAAACTCTAGCATTTCAGGAAATGTCATAGTGATTCAACGTGCAGTCTCATCTAATCCGTTGACAGGAATTGACACACTAGCTGCGGCAGATGTCGAGGTGTATATTATTTATGGTGACAATACTTCGCCAGGTGACCGAATCAGGGCAAATTACAACGGTGAATTCGAATTTTCCAATTTAAGACAAGGCGATTATACCGTGTATGTCTATAGCGATGATACAACTGGGACCATCAACCCTTCGAGTGAAGCGTTTAACTTGATGGTTGTGCCTAGGATAGTAACCATCTCCGATAAAAAAGAAAAAGTAGAAACCGGCAATTTTACGATCTATGAAGATCTCTAAATTTCTCGCCCTTTTTTTCATTTTTGTTGGATTGAGTGTTCTTTCACAAGTAAATGATGCCGGAGTTTGGGTATCCGGAAGTGTTTCGGCAAGAGTGAGCCATAAAATAGAAATAAGCGCCGCACCTGAGTTTCGATTAAATGAAAACTTTTCTCAATTACAAAGTGCATTTATAGATCTCGGTGGACAATACAAACTCACCAAACAATTTTTTATAAATTTTACCCAACGTATTGGCACCAGATCAAATGACCAATTCTTCGAAATGCGCAACCGAAGTCAATTAGGATTGGGATATAAGTTTGAAATAAAAGACTTTGACTTGGTGCTGCAAACGCGCCTCCAAGCGCTTATAAGTAATGTTCGTGTAGAAACCGACCCTGATCTTAAAAGCACTTTGCGCAGCAAGATTCAGGTCAAATACAGCGGTGTAAAAAAGTTTCAATTCACCGGCGCTTACGAAGTATTTCAAAATGCCAGTCTATATGGCGAGATGGGTTGGACAAATTGGCGTGCAGCATTTCAAGTTGAACGCAAATACAAAAAGATCAATTTTTTCTCTTTGGGATATATCATTCAAAAAGATCTTGCGTCAAATATTCCAGAAACTGACTACATTGTTACATTAGGCTATAAAAGAGAACTCGATTTTAGAAAGAATAAAAAAAGCAAAGAAGTCGGACCAAAACTCTCATCAGAGCCAAAAACCAAATAATCCAATTTGACTTTCCAATTGCTGTCGTTGTTGTACTTTGATTTCATGCCATTCTCCAACATCATGGTGGTGTCATAAACCTAGAATTAATACAATACAATCTATGGATAAGCGACGGATACTTTGTAGATTTTACTATTACTTATTCTAAATTGGTCTTACAATGGAATAGAGTTTTAGTATCGTAAATGCCGTAAGAATAACTGTTGTATGCCAATGGAGTGAAGTGATAATTGGACTATTACAGATACCAATACGGTATTAATAACGTATAGGTATGATTCGGGTTAAATTTGTAGCCTCAAAATTCTGCCATGGCCTCTACTACAAGAAAAATATCTTCAGCTCTAATTTCAGTTTTTGATAAAACCGACTTAGAGCCAATTGTGCTCGAAATGCAACGACTAGGAATTACAATCTACAGCACGGGCGGTACCAAAGATTTTATCGAAAAACTAAATGTGCCGGTTACAGCAGTTGAAGACCTTACAGGATATCCAAGTATTCTTGGAGGAAGAGTAAAAACCTTGCATCCAAAAGTCTTTGGCGGAATTCTGAATCGCCGAGACGATGCCGGGGACATTGCTCAGATTGCAGAATTTGAAATCCCCAAAATAGATTGTGTTGTCGTTGATCTATATCCTTTTGAAAAAACAGTTGCAAGCAATGCGTCTCACGAGGAGATCATCGAAAAAATTGATATTGGTGGAATCTCGTTAATTCGTGGTGCTGCTAAAAATTATACTGATGTTGTCATTATTCCATCGCGAAGTCAATATGCAAATCTTTTAGAAATTCTAAAAAATCAAAATGGAGAAAGTTCTATGGATCAACGCATAGCATTGGCCGGCGCAGCCTTCGACACTTCCTCACATTACGATTCTAAAATTTACCAATGGCTTCTTGGCAATAATACAGGCTCATTAAAAGTCTCCGAAAACGAACATCAAAGTTTGCGCTATGGTGAAAATCCTCATCAACGCGGTATTTTTTATGGGAATATGAAAGAGCTATTTGATAAATTAAACGGAAAAGAATTATCATACAACAATCTTCTTGATGTAGATTCAGCGGTAAATCTGATCAATGAGTTTAATGACGGCAACTCAACTTTTGCAATTCTGAAACACAATAATGCATGCGGAATTGCCACCCGAGCAGGCATTACTGAAGCTTATGAAGCAGCGCTCGCTTGTGATCCAACATCGGCATTTGGTGGTGTGCTCATTGCAAATCAAAATATAGATTTGTCATGCGCACAAAAAATAAATCCATTATTCTGTGAAGTTATTATTGCACCCTCTTATTCTGATGATGCGTTAGAATTGCTAAAAATGAAAGCCAATCGTATCATTTTAAAAAGGAAAACGATCACATTACCAAAGACACAGGTGAGATCAATATTGAATGGATTTTTGTATCAAGACAAAGACCATAATTCTGAATCAATTTCGGATTTTAAGCCTGCTACTTCACGTAGAGCAACTGGTGCTCAACTTGCAGATCTTGTGTTTGCAAATAAGATTGCAAAACACACAAAAAGCAATACGATTATTCTCGCTAAAAATGGTCAACTTTGCGCAGGCGGGACCGGCCAAACATCGCGTGTGGATGCACTTCTACAGGCTATAGACAAAGCAAAATCATTTGGCTTTGATTTGAAGGATGCGGTAATGGCGAGCGATGCATTTTTTCCATTTCCCGATTGTGTGGAGATTGCAGCTAAAGAAGGAATTAATGCAGTGGTGCAACCCGGGGGTTCTATCAAAGACCAATTGTCGGTTGATTATTGTAATGCAAATAACATTGCGATGTACACTACCGGCATCAGACACTTTAAACACTAGGGGAATGTTTCTCAAGAAACTCTGACATCACTTCATTCAATTTTTCTTCCGGTTTGAGATGATATGAAATTAAGCCAGCTTGGGCGGCTCCATTTACATGTTGAATGCTGTCATCAATGAATAATGTTTCCTCAGGTACAAGAATATTCATTTTACACACTTCGATAAACGTAGATGGATATGGCTTTTTGATCCCCAGCACATTTGAATAATATACTTTCTCGAATGCCGATTGAAACGACGTCAATGTCATGGTCTCTTCAATCATCTTTTCAAATTCTCCGACATGAATTGCATTTGTATTGCTCAACATAAATGTTCTGTAGCCCTTGTTGCGCAATGCGCGCACAATCTCTACCTGCTCCGGCCAAAGCTTAAGCAAAATGCAATTCCATGCGTTGAGTACCTCTAGAAGAGTTGCCTTCGGTGCAAGTGTGTTTAAATATTTCAGAAAATCTTCATTCGAGATTTTACCTGTTTCCATCAAATCAAACACCTCATTCTGATTTGACTGAGTGTAAAATTTTGCAAAACCAGAATTACCTAATTTTTTGAATGCTTCGATCGGAAGGTTGTAGTCAATTTCGAACAGAACACCTCCGAAATCAAAAATTATATTTTTGACTGACTTATTGAAATCCATAAAATAAATGATTAATTACGTCTGATCCAAGCGCTTCTATTGTCGTTGTTTCGAATATTTCTCAACGCATTTTCAGCTTCGACTTTCGTATCATACATGCCGTAAGCCACCAATTGTAATCCGTCTTTAGTTCCGACAAAATGCGCATCAAAGCCTTGACCTTTTAATGCCTCAAGAAATTTATTTGCATTTTCTTTGATTGAAAACGCTCCCCCTATTACGGCAAACTTGCCTCTAACAGAATTTTTAATAGTCTCCCTATTCTCTTTTGTTTGATTCGACTTAGGATTAACCTCAACATTTTTCTCTTCAACTCGAACGCTGATTCCTTCTTCTTCTGTTCGGTCGTTGAGAAAATTATACTTTACAATTCCGCGATTCGTTGAATGGGGCCAAGGGGCGACAACAGGCAATTCGGAAATTAACTGTTGCTGATCTGCTTTTGCTTCAACACGGGGCAAATACTCTGATGCACTTTTTTTCTGCGCAAATGGATTTAAACTTGCGAAATTAAAATTGTCGCCATGTTTTATTTTATTATTCACTAAAAGTGATGCTCCAATCATACGTGGAATAGCAATTGCCGCAGCCACCTTCCAACCATGGTGGGATTTCTGACTTTTGTCCGCTGTAACAATTAAAGTTTCAGCAGATGATATTACCTGCTGCTTAACAGGCTTAAGCTGTAACGATTTCAAACCATACGATGACAACAGAAAATTTTCTTGTTCATCCGGCATAAATTGCAATGACCCTGACTTGTCATTGTAAAACAGTCCAATGTTTTTTAAAGACACTCGACCTTCATTTGACAGAATTGTGTTGTACTCGACAATTTCATACTCTAATAACTGCAAACCCTGTTTATACTCGATCTGCAGTGTAGAGGCAATGTGACTAGCTAAAAGTCCATCATTATTCTTGAGATGACGATTAAAACCGACTTGTTTGGCAGGTGGACTCACAATATGCGAATGTGAATTAAGAACAGCCGACTTGTAGTTAGCTACAAGGCCACCAAAACCGGGGAGAACAACACAGTCGTGATGATACAATAATTCAGCTATAAAAACTTCGAGACGCATGATGCAAATATAACGCTCTGTCGATGCAGAAGCCCTCAATCTGTAACGAAAATGAACTCCAAACCAGACAAGAAT
>Ga0105048_10008160_pt1 | contig 16782 bp, 18 predicted proteins | sample MAT05_FD_78382 | JGI IMG/M metagenome (GOLD analysis project Ga0105048, IMG submission 78382) | Freshwater microbial communities from Lake Fryxell liftoff mats and glacier meltwater in Antarctica - MAT-05 | ecosystem: Environmental > Aquatic > Freshwater > Ice > Liftoff microbial mat | place...
ATGAAGGGCATCAATGAGAGCAGCAAGAAGATCGCCGACATCATCAGCGTGATCGACGGCATCGCCTTCCAGACCAACATCCTGGCGCTGAACGCGGCCGTCGAGGCGGCGCGTGCCGGTGACGAGGGCCGTGGCTTTGCAGTGGTGGCCACCGAGGTGCGCAACCTGGCGCGACGTTCGGCCGATGCAGCCAAGGAGATCAAGTCGCTGATCACCGACAGCGTCGAGCGCGTGCAGGAAGGCACCACGCTGGTGGGCCAGGCCGGCAGCACGATGAAGGAGGTGGTGTTCGCCATCGGCCGCGTGGCAACCATCATGAATGAGATCACCAGCGCCACCATCGAGCAGAGCGCCGGCGTCGGCCAGGTCAACGAAGCCATGACGCAAATGGACCAGGCCACACAGCAAAACGCCGCGTTGGTTGAACAAAGCGCCGCCGCCGCAGAGAGCCTGAAAGTCCAAGCCGTTCAGCTGTTGGAGGCGGTGGCGCTCTTCAAGCTTGAGTCGTGCGCCTCGACGAGGCCAGATGCGGTCACCCCCGCGCTGAAAACACCGGCCAGCGCGGGCGTTCAGCCGCGGAACGGCGCCGAACGTCGCGGCGAAAACCGCGCCCGCAACGTCGTCCACCCGAGTTTCGCCGCCCGTCTTGCCGCCCCATCGATGGCAGCCCGGGCAACCGGCACCGACGGCGCGTGGTCGAGCTTTTGAACGCATCGCACCGCACCGCACCGTACCGCGCTGCAACACTCACTCCCAGGGTTGCCACAGCAGCTGAATTGAGTCGGGAGGACAGGGATTTCAAACACCCTCATTTCTCTCCCACATGCCCCACGGGCAATGGTCGCAATCGCTCACCGCGACGGTCCTTGGGTCTGGCTGCTGCTCGTGGAAGGCCGATCGCAACGCCGAAGTGCGTCTCTCCTATCGGGTCGCCAGGGGATTACCCAGGCGACAGGGCGCCAAAGCTCGGCGGTGCGAAGGTCTGGTGAGCAGCCAGTTCGGGCACGCCATAGTGCCAGCGTGGCCAGCGCGGCGGGGGCGGCCTCAGCGGGTCGTGAACGTGGAATCCGTATCGACCAGGAAGACGAACCGGTCCTGAAACGCCTTGTTCTTGACGAACTCGGGCTTGGCCGTCTTCAGTGCCTCCGCGGGCCCCGGATAACCCTGGAGGACGACCAGCGCCGCCGGCCCGTCCTTGGTCGACTCGGACAGCTTGGGCTTCTTCCCGGCGAGCTTGGACAGTTCGAAGTCCTCGGCCTCAGCCTCTACGGCTTCTCCAGCACCAGCAGCACCTTGCCGTTACTGAGCGCCAGTTCCCGTTTGGCCACGAAGCCGGCGTTGATGAGACTTTCGAGATCGCTCGAGCTGGCCGTCGGGATACCCCCCCCGATGGCGACGCTATGCGTCCTCTCTACGACTCCATCGATTTTGAGCAGGACGTAAGCGGACTGGGGCATGTGGATCCTCGCGAGACGCAGTTCGGGGTTGGGACCGCCGCCATTCGGCGCTCCGATGGGCACATGCTTGTACCCCGGTCGATCGCGGTCAAGAAGTTCCCTGGACAGTTCGTCGCGGGCCCAGCGGAGTTTGCGCACACCGCCCGTGCGTTTATTCAGATCGCCGGCTGCGGGGTGCGTGCCGCCAGGTGGCCGATGATGGCGCGGCGGTCAGCGTCCGACAGCAGCGATGCAGCCGCGCGAACGCACTCGGGCAGGGACGGCCCGGTGGTTAACCCTGATTCAGCCCCGAGCTTGCCGTGGATACGATCTCTCCCATTGCATACCCGTATACGTGTATACAACCTAGGGTACCCCTTGGCACTCCGCACAGACAAGACCGCAGGACAGGCCGGCGCCACCGCAGCGGCAGGCCGCTTCCTGACCGCGCAGGACGAGGTCTACGACCATCTCAAGAACCGCATCCTGTCGGGCGAGTTCGCCGGCGGGATGCGGCTGAACCCGGTCGAGATCGGGGCCATGCTGGGTGTCAGCCGCACGCCGGTGCGCGAAGCCCTTTACCGGCTGGACATCGAGGGTCTGGTGACTCTCAATCCGAACCGCGGCGTCGTCGTGACCTCGTTGACGGTGGAAGACGTCGCCGAACTCTTCAAGATCCGCGCCGCGCTGGAGACGCTGGCGGCCGCGGAAGCCGCGCGCAAGCTGCGTGAGGACGACCTCGACGAATTCGAGCTGCGGTTGCGGCGCATGGATCGCGTGCGCACCGACCCCAAGCAGTGGATCGTCCGGCACGAGGAGTTCCACGACCATCTGTACCGGTTCGCCGAGATGCCGCGCCTGTACGCGGAGATCCGCCGCATGCGAGAGGCAGTACACGCCTATCTGCGGATGTACATCGACGTCTACCACCACACAGAGATGCCGGGCTACGAGCACCGGACGATGCTCGCCGAGATCGCCACCGGCGATCCCGAGCGCGCAGGCCGCGCAGTACGCGAGCACATCGAGAGCGCTGCTTCGGGCGTGCTCGAGTTCCTGGCGGCCCGCGCTGGCGGCACCGCTTCCACCCCCCCACCCAGCAAAGGATGAGCGCATGAGCGACCGCCAGGAATTCACCATCCCGGGCCTCAACCCGCCGATCAGCCACTACTGCGACGCGGTGCGCTTCGGCAACCTGCTGTTCATCTCCGGGATGGCGCCGCTGGACGAGCACCTCAACGTCATCGGCGGCGATGACGTGGCCGCACAAGCCGAGGCGGTGTTCCAGGCCATCGGGCGCACGCTCGAGGCGGCCGGCGCGGGCTTCAAGGACATCCTCAAGGTGACCGTGCTGCTTACCGACGTGAACGACCGCCACAAGATCAATCCGGTGCGCGCAAAGTACTTCGGCAGTGCGCGCCCGGCGAGCACGCTGTTCGAAGTCAGCCGCCTCGCGGTGCCGGGCATGAAAGTCGAAGTCGAGGCGGTCGTCGGCATCCCCGGCTGACCGCACTTGCAGCCTACACCCCCAGGTCCTGAAGCCTCGAGTGATGGCCGCTGAGATCGTCGAGTTCCCGGTCGTCGCAGGCGGCGTGCAGACACGCGTGCTCGAGGTCGGCGAAGGTGATCGAGCGCTGCTCTTCGTGCACGGCCTGGGCGCGCGGGCTGACCGCTGGCGGCGCAACATGCCGGTGCTGGCGGCGCAGGGTTGGCGCTGCATCGCACTTGACCTGCCCGGCCACGGCCTGGCGACCAAGGGCCCGGGCATCCCGGCCACGGTGCAGGCGCTGGCCGATTTCACCGGTGCCGTGGCCGACGAGCTGCAGCTGCGCGACGTGGTGCTGGTGGGCACCTCGCTGGGTGGGCACATCCTTGGCCGGCTCGCGCTGGACCGCGCCGACGCACTCGCGCATGGCGGCCTGCGGCCGATGGGGCTGATGATGATCGGCACGCTGGGCCTGTTTCCGCTGGACCCGGCGGTCGCCGCAGCCATCCGGCGCTCGGTCACCGAAACTTCGATGGAGGCCATCGCCCGCAAGGTCGCCTTCGTGATGAAGGTGCGCGACGGCATCACACCGGCGTGGCTGCGCGAGGAGTACCTGATCAACAACTCGAAGGGCGCCCACGAGTCCCTTGAGCGGCTGGGCGATTACCTCGTGCGCCAGCCGCCGGCTGACATCGTCGGCCCGAGCCTGCAGGCGCTGTCGCAATCGCTGCCGATCGCAGTGGTCTGGGGCGCGGACGACCAGGCGGTGCCCGTGCAGATCGGGTGGGACGCACACCACCGGCTCGGCCTGCCCGCGCCGACGCTGATCGAAGGCACCGGGCACGCGCCCTACTGGGAGCGGGACGAGGTCTTCAACCCCCTGCTAGCGACCTTCGCCAGCCGGTGCTTCGGCCCGCCCGCGGGTGCCTGAGATGGTCGCGCGTGTGGCCCTCATCACCGGAGGCAATTCAGGCATCGGCCAGAGCGTGGCCGAGAAGCTCATCCAGTCGGGCTGGCGCGTGCACGTCATGGGCAGGCGCGATCCCGAGGCATCCCCCGGCTGTGCCGGCATCACGCGCTGGCAAGGCGATGTGCGCGTCGCGAAAGACGTGGCCGATGTCGTTGCCGGCGTCGTCGAGTCCGCTGGCCGGCTGGATTCGCTGGTCTGCTGCGCCGGCATTGCCGCGAGCGCGGCCTTCGAATCGCAATCGCCGGCAGAGCTGCAGAACCTGCTGGATGTCAACGTGCTCGGCACCATGCTCGCCTGCCAGCAGGCCCTGCCGCATCTGCGCGGCTCTCGTGGCTCAATCGTGCTTGTCGGCTCCACGCTGGCCGATCACCCGCGGCCCATGACTGCCGCATATGCCGCGACCAAGGGTGCGCTGGACTCGTTGGCGAAGGCGCTCGCAGTCGAGTTCGGCCCCAGCAGTGTGCGCGTGAACTGCGTGCGACCCTCCATGGTGCGCACCGACCTGATGTTCAAGAGCGGTGTCGCGCCCGAGACCTATGAGGCGGTGGTGGCCGCGCGGGCGCTGACCTACCCGCTTCGCCGCATCGGTGCACCCGAGGACGTCGCGCACATGGTGCGATTCCTGCTATCTCCTGAATGCGCCTGGACCACCGGCGCGATCGTCGATGTCGATGGTGGCCATGCCGCCGCTGGATCCTGACCCCCTGCCCCCAACGGAGCTCCCCGATGAAGCACTCTCTCATCCTCGCCGCGGCCGCACTGGCTGCTCTGGCCGCCGTGCCCCTGGCCGCGCAGACGCAGACCGTCAAGGTCGGCATCATCGCCCCCATGACCGGCGGCTCGGCCGACTGGGGCGTTCAGTTCCGCAACTGCATCCAGATCTATCAGTCGCAGTTCGGCGACACGGTCGCTGGCAGCAAGGTCGAAGTGATCTACCGTGACACCGGCGGCGCCAACCCCAGCCTGGCGAAGAAACACGCCGAGGAGCTCATCGTCAACGACAAGGTCAGCGTGCTCGGCGGGTTCTTCTTCTCGCCCAACGCGTTCGCGGTGTCGCCGGTGCTCACGCAGGCCAAGATCCCCGGCGTGATCTTCGTCGCGGCCACGCCCAGCATCACGCAGACCTCGCCCTACTGGGTGCGTACGGGATACACCAGCTGGCAGTCGGCGGTGCCGATGGCGCAGTGGGCTTACAAGCAAGGCATCAGGCGCGTCTACATCGCGGTGCAGGACTTCGCGCCCGGGCACAGCGTGCAGGAAGGCTTCAAGACGGCCTTCACCCGCCTGGGCGGCACCATCCTCGGCGAGGACCGCATGGCGATGAACACCGCCGACTTCGCACCCTTCGTGCAGCGCATCGCCGACGCCAGGCCCGAGGCGGTGTACATGTTCCTCTCGCCCGGCCCGTCGTCGATCGCCTTCCTCAAGGCCATCGAGGCAGCCCGGCTCAAGGAACGCGGCGTCAAGATCCTCGGCGTGGCCGAGACTGACGATCAGGAACTCGAGTCGGTGGGGGCCGTGGCCAAAGGCGTGCACTCGGCGCTGCACTACGCCGTTTCGCTGCCCTCGGATCTCAACCAGAACTTCGTCAGGTCCGTGACCTCGCGCTTCCCCAAGGACGGCCCGCCGCACGCCGGCTGCGTCGGCGCCTACGACGGCATGCGCGTCATCTACCGGATGATCGAGCAGGGCAAGGGCACGATCGATGACAAGGCCGTCGACTCGGTCAAGGGCTTCTCGTGGCAAAGCCCGCGAGGCCCGGTGAGCATCGACCCCGAGACGCGCGACATCGTGCAGAACATCTACATCAGGACCGTCGAGGAAGGCAGCGGAGGCAAGCTCTTCAACCGTGTCGTCGAAACCTTCCCTGCTGTGAAGGACCCGTGGAAGGAAGCGCAGAAGAAGTAGTCGGCGGCGCGCGCCAGGCAGCCCGTTCGAGCGGCTCGGCATGGATCGCCTGGCGTCGTTTCTCGCCTTCGTCCTGATCGACGGCATCGCCTTCGGGATGGTGCTGTTCGTGATCTCTGTGGGCCTGTCGGTGACGATGGGCCTGATGAGATTCGCCAACCTCGCACACGGCGCCTTTGCGGCCATCGGTGGCGCAGTGGCGGTCACGCTGATGAGCAGCGCAGGCGTGCCCTTCCTCCTCGCGCTCTTCTTCGCATTCGCCGCCAGCGCGTTGCTCGGCCTGGTGCTCGAGCCCATCCTTTACGCACCGCTTTACGGCGGCGACGAACTCGACCAGGTGCTGATGACCATCGGCCTGATCTTCGTCGTCATCGCATCGCTCAACTTCATCTTCGGCTCCACGCCGCTGCCGATGAAGTTGCCCGAGTGGCTGTCGGCCTCGGTTGACATCGGCATCCGGGTCGTTCCGGCGTACCGCCTGTTCCTGATCGCCGTCGGCGCGGTGCTGACGGTGCTGCTGTGGTTGACGCTGGACCGCACCGAGTTCGGCGCACGCATCCGCGCCGCAGTGGAGAACCCGCTGATGGCGCAGGCCGTCGGCATCGATACCCGGCGGCTGTTCGCGGTCACCTTCACGCTCGGCTGCGGGCTCGCCGGGCTTGGCGGCGCCTTGGGCGCGCAGATGCTGCCCATTGATCCGGTCTATCCGTTCCGCTATCTCGTCACCTTTCTCATCGTGGTCTCGATCGCTGGCTTCGGCAACATCAAGGGTACGTTGTGGGTGGCGCTGATGCTGGGTGTGATCGAAACGGCAGGCCGATACGTGCTCCCGGGCATCGCGGCCTTTCTGACCTATCTGGTGATGATCGGGCTGCTGCTGTGGCGCCCGAACGGACTCTTCTCCAAGGCCCGATGAACGACACCCGCCAGATCATCGAGCAGCAGGCCCGCGAGGGCACTCGATGGCGCGCCATCGAGGCGCTGCCCTGGCTGCTGTTCGTCGCCTACTACTTCGTCTTCGAGACGCGGCTGGCGCTGGGCAACAGCGTGCTGGTGATGGTGTTGTTCACGCTCTCGCTGGACCTCGTGCTGGGCTACGCCGGCATCGCGACGCTGGGCCACGCGCTGTTCTTCGGCCTCGGCGCCTACACCGCGGGCATCGTGATCGTGGCCGGCTGGCCCGAGCCGGTCAGCGGACTGCTGCTGGCGGCCATGGTGGCCGCGCTGTTCGCCGTGCTCACGGGCTCGCTGCTGCTGCACCTGCAAGGCAACACCCTGCTCATGCTCACGCTCGCGTTCCTGGTGCTGGCCTACGAGGTGGCCAACAAGTGGACCGGCCTGACCGGCGGCGACGATGGCCTGCAGGGCGTCGCGGCAGCGCCGCTGCTGGGTCTCTTCCCCTTTGACCTGCGCGGGCAGACGCGCTACTGGTACGCACTGGTGCTGCTGTTCGCGCTGTTCCTGCTCGCCCGGGCTATCGCCACTTCGCAGTTCGGGCTCGCGCTCAAGGGCATCCGCGAGAACGCCGGGCGCATGCGCGCGATGGGCGTGCCGGTGCGCCGCCACCTGGTGGTCATCTACGCCATTGCCGGCGCAATGGCCGGCGCCGCCGGTGCTGTCTCTGCACACTCCACGGGGTTCGTCGGCCTCGACACGCTGGCCATTGCGCTCTCGGCCAACGCGCTGGTGATGCTGGTGCTCGGCGGCTGGGGCCGCCTGTACGGGGCCATCGTCGGCGCCACGGTGTATGTCGTGCTTCACCACTTCGCCTCGAACTGGAACCCCTTCCACTGGATGTTCCTGGTGGGTGCGGCACTGATCCTGGTGGTGCGTTTCGGCAAGGGCGGGCTGCTGGGCCTGGCTGATCGTTTGCGCGAGCGCCTCGCGAGGCGCAAGGATGCCCCGAGATGAGCACCCCTCAGGCCCCTGCGCTGGCAGTGCGCGGCATCCACCGGAGCTTCGGCGCACTCGTCGTGGCGCGCGACATCCACCTCGAGTTACCCACAGGCGCACGCCACGCGCTCATCGGCCCCAACGGCGCGGGCAAGACCACGCTGGTGAACATGATCACCGGCGCGCTGCGCCCGGACAGCGGCTCCGTCACCCTTCTCGGCGAGGACATCACCTCCCTGCCCGCCACACGCACCGTGCCGCGCGGCCTGGTGCGCACCTTCCAGATCACCAACCTGTTCCCGAAACTCCGGGTGTGGGAGAACCTGGCGCTGGCCGTGGCGAGCCGCACGGGCGCCGACCGACAGATGTTCAGGCCGCTGTCGCGGCAGACGGCGGTGCTGGACGAGGCGGCCCAGCTGGCAGAACAGGTCCACCTGGGGCCCGACATCGGACGCTACGTACAGGAGCTGCCCTACGGCCGCCAGCGCCTCGTGGAGCTGGCGATCGCGCTGGCGCTGCGCCCGAAGGTGCTGCTGCTCGACGAGCCGGCCGCCGGCGTGCCATCGATGGAGACCGGCCAGCTGCTGGAGGTGCTTCAGGCGCTGCCGGCGTCGATGACGATCCTGATGATCGACCACGATATGGACCTCGTCTTCCGCTATGCGCAGCGCATCACGGTCCTGGTGGGCGGTGCGGTACTCACCGAAGGCACGCCCGATGAAATCCGCGGCGACGAGCGCGTGCGCGACGTCTACCTGGGCCGTCGCCGCGCATGAGCCCGCAGGCCATTCTTTCGCTGCAAGGGCTGACGGCCGGCTACGGGCAGACGGTCATCATCGAGGATGTTTCGCTCGAGCTGGCGCTGGGCTCGTGCCTGGCGGTGCTCGGCCGCAATGGCGTCGGCAAGTCGACCCTGCTTCGCACCATCATGGGCATGACACGGGTGCACCGTGGCCACATGCGCGTGGGTGGCGAGGACCTGGTCGCCGTCCCGGTGTACCGCCGCTCGCGCGCAGGCCTGGGCTTCGTGCCGCAGGAGCGCGAAGTCTTCAAGTCCTTGAGCGTCGAAGAGAACCTGCGCATTTCGCAGCGCCCGGGACACTGGAGCGTTCAGACCGTCTGCGAGCTCTTTCCGCGCCTGACCGAGCGCCGCACAAACCTGGGCAGCCAGCTCTCGGGCGGCGAGCAGCAGATGCTGGCCATAGCCCGGGCGCTGGTGGGTAACCCGAAGGTGCTTCTGATGGACGAGCCCTCAGAAGGCCTGGCGCCCGTCATCGTGGAGCAGGTCTTCGAGGCTCTTGCGCGCATACGCGAGCGCCGCGACATGGCGATCGTGCTGGTGGAACAGCACTCGGCAATCGCGCTGGAGTTCTCCGAGCGGGCCGCGGTGATGGACCGTGGGCGCATCGTGTTCGAAGGCCCGAGCCTCGAGTTGCGCGACGACCCAGAGCGCCTGGGCCGCATCATGGGGTTCACACATTGACAGATTCAACACTTCAGGACGCACGATGACCAGCGAAGCGCAACGCTTTACGTGGCCGGGCAACAGGCTGCAACACATCCCCTTCGGCATCTTCACCGACGCGCAGGTCTACCAGGAGGAGCAGGAGCGCATCTTCCGCGGCGCGACGTGGTCATACCTGTGCCTGGAGGCCGAGATCCCCAACCCTGGGGACTTCAGGACACTCTTCGTAGGCGACACCCCGGTGGTGGCCAACCGCGCCCATGACGGCTCGCTGCACGCCTTCGTCAACCGCTGCGCGCACCGCGGCGCGATCGTGCGGCGCGAGCCCTTTGGCAATGCGAAGGACCATGTCTGCGTCTATCACCAGTGGTGCTACGACCAGCGCGGCAAGCTGGTGGGCGTGCCCTTCAAGCGCGGCGTCAAGGGCCTGGGCGGCTTCCCCAAGGACGCCATGAGCGAGGAGCTCAGGATGCGGCCGCTGCGCGTGGAAAGCTACCGCGGCGCCGTCTTCGGCACCTTCTCCGACGATGTGCTGCCGCTGGCGGAGTACCTCGACCCGCAGTTCACCGCCCACCTCGACCGGCTGCTGACGCGGCCCGTCGAGGTGCTTGGCTATCAGCGCCAGGTCATCCGGGGCAACTGGAAGCTTTACTGCGAGAACGTGCGTGACCCATATCACGGCGGCCTGCTTCACCTGTTCCAGGTGACCTTCGGCCTGTACCGCAACACCCAGGTCGGCGGCACGCGCATCAGCGCGCTCAAGGGCCACAACATTTCCTACAGCCTGCAGGGCACGGACAAGGTCGATGCGAAGCAGGCGCACGCCGACGTAGGCACGTACCGCGAAGGGTTCCAGCTGCGCTGCCCCGAACTGCTCTCGTACCAGGACGAGTATGGCGACCGCTGTGGCCTGTCGATCATGTCGGTGTTTCCCAACGCGGTGTTCCACCAGATCAGCAACAGCCTGGCCACTCGCCAGATCCGTCCGCGGGGGCCGCACGAGTTCGAGCTTTACTGGACATACTACGGCTACAAGGACGACACGCCCGAGATGCGCGAGCACCGGCTCGACCAGGCCAACCTTGCCGGCCCTGCAGGATTGGTGTCGATGGAGGACGGCGAAGCCATCGAGCTCGTCCACCGAAGCATCCGCGCCGACCCGGATCAGCACTCGTTCGTCGCCATGGGCGGTGACGAGCCGATCGAGACCGGCACCATCCTCGTGAGCGAGATCCCGATCCGCGGCTTCTGGAAGCAGTACACGCAGACCATGGGCATCCCCGCCGGGAGCGAAGCGTGAACGCCGCCTTGCAGCTCGAGGTGCAGGATCTCTACGCGCGCTACGCCCGCGCCATCGACGACGGCCAGTTCGACGACTGGATGGCGCTGTTCGACAGCCAGTGCGGCTACCACATCATCCCGCGCGAGAACGTGCAGCGCGGCCTGCAGCTGCCCATCGTGCGTTGCCGCACCCGCGACATGTTGGCCGACCGCATCGTCTCGCTGCAGCAGGCCAACATCTACAACATCCACAACGACCGCCACATGGTCGCCAACGTCACCGTGCTCGCTGCCGAAGGCGAATCCGTCTCCGCCGAGGCCGACTTCGTCGTCTTCCAGACTGATTCGGAAGGCCAGAGCCGACTCTTCGCCACAGGCCGCTACCGCACGCACCTGGTGCGCCGGGAGGGCCGGCTCATGCTGCGAGAGCAGACCGTCATCCTGGACACGGCCGCCGTGCCGACGCTGATGGCCACCCCCATCTGAGACAGACAAGAAAGAGAGACCCATGATGCAGACCCATGTCCGATGCGGACGCCTATTCACCGGCCACGCTGACACCGCCGAAGAACACCAGACCGTCATCGTCGAGAACGGACGCGTGAAGGCTGTGCTGCCCTCCGCAAGTGCCCCGCCGCCGGGGCCTTCGGACATCGTCGTCGATCACTCCACCCGCTTCGTGATGCCCGGGCTGATCGACGTCCACACCCACATCTCGTACGGAGACGCCAAGTCGCAGGAGGACATCGACCTGTACGCCTCGATGGAGTTCCGCACCCTGCGCGCGATGATCGCAGCGCAGAAGGTCATGCGTGCCGGCTTCACATCCTTTGTCGACCCGGCCTCATCGGGGCTGGTCGCCGCAGCCGTGCGTGACGCCATCGAGGTGGGGCTGTTCAAGGGCCCGCGCATCACCTGCTCGAGCCGTGCACTCACCAGCCCGCAGGGGCTGTACGACTGGTATCCGCGCTGGGTCGGCTGCCCCAGCACCTCCACGGGCGTCATCGTCGAGTCCACCGAACGCGCCATCCACGAGATTCGAGGGCAGGTCAAGGACGGCGTGGACATCATCAAGTTCGCGATGGATGGCATCCTCACCGCCCACCCCAAGGGCCTGGTGGCCGCTTTCACCGAAGACGAGACCCGCCGCATGGTGGCCGAAGTGCACCGCCTGGGCAAGCGCGGCGCCTGCCACGCGCGCGGCGCAGAGGCCACGCTGTACAGCGCACGCGCGGGCATGGACATCATCTTCCATGCCTCGCACATCGACCAGGAGGCTGCTGACGAGATCGTCCGCAACGGGTGCTATGTCTGCCCGACGCTGGCGCTGCTGGTCAACAACATCGAGTTTGCGCAACCGACCGACGCCGTGACCAGCTGGTGGCCCGACATCCAGAAGCGCGAGCTCGACGCAGCCATCGACAGCTACGAGTTGCTCGTGCGCGCGGGCGCCAAGTTCCTTGTCGGCTCCGAGGCGGGCTTTGCCGTCACGCCGTACGGCGAGTGGAACGCCAAGGAGCTGGAGATCATGGTGGCCTACGCCGGCGTGAGCCCGGCGCGTGCGTTGCGCGACGCCACCGTCACCAACGCGGAGGTGCTGCGCGACGGTCATCAGCTCGGTGGGCTGGTGCCCGGCAAGTGGGCCGACATGATTGCCGTCGACGGCGACCCGCTCGAGGACATCGGCGTGCTCTACCGCCAAGGCGCCATCGTCTCGGTGATGAAGGCCGGCACGCCGGTCGTCTGCGACATCAACGATGCGGCGGGCCGCCACGTGTCCGAGTTGGGCCAGGTCTTGTGGGCCAACCACTACGACCGCCAGACCGTCGCACGCATGGGCGTGCAGCCCTACCGGCCGCGCAAGCTGGATCGGCGTGGCTGAGCGCCTCATGCAGTACCCGCTGGGCGTGGGTGGCGTCGTCACCCGCGTGCTCGAAGCGGGTGACGGACCGCGCGCCGTTGTCTTCGTGCATGGCCTGAGCACGCGGGCCGACCGCTGGCGCGGCAACGTCGAGGCCTTGGGCAGGCTCGGGTTTCGCTGCATCGCCATCGATCTGCCCGGGCACGGTCTGGCCGACAAGCCCGGCGGCTTCGACTATTCAGTGCCCGGCCTCGCGGGCTACCTCGGCGGTGCGCTCAGCGCACTGGGTGCGGAGCGCTGCGCGATCGTCTCCACGTCGCTGGGCTCGCACGTGGCCGGCTGGTTCGCGGTGCATGCACCGCAGCGCGTGAGCGCCCATCTCATCGTCGCCGGTCTCGGGCTCTCGCCCATCGCAGAGGAGACCGGCCAGGCGATCCGGCGCAGCGTACGCGACACCAGCCGCGAGGGCATCCGCGCCAAGCTCGGCAACGTGTTCGCCGATCCGGCCACCCACGTCACCGAGGCGCTCATCGATGAGGAGTGGCACTGCAACAACTCGCCCGGTGCGCTCGAGGCGCTGACCAGCCTGGGCGACTACGTGGCCACGCGCCTCAACGGTGACCTGGTCGGCGAGCGCATCGGCGCGCTGCTCGAGCGTACGCCGGTAAGGCTGCTGTGGGGCCGCCATGACCGCATCGTGCCCGGCACGGTGGCCGATGCCGCCCGGCGCGTGCTGCCCGGTGTGCCGCTGAAGATGATCGAGGGCGCAGGGCATGCGCCCTACATCGAACAGCCCGAGGCCTTCAACGCCGAGGTATTGGACTTCTTGAACGAGGTGAAGGCCGATGGGTGAAGCCTGCGGTCAAGCCGGCCAGCAAGCCGGCACCTCGCCCGACGATGCGCGTATCGACGTCGGCCCGAGCGAAGACTTTGCCGAAGGTGCGGGATGGCCGGTGCAAGTCGGCGGCGCAACGGTGGCCGTGATCCGTTTCCACGGCAAACTCTACGGATTGCATGACCGCTGCACGCATGGCAACGCCCAGCTGTCCTTGGGGTGGGTGGACGAAGGCTGGGTCGAGTGCCCGCTGCACCAGGGCCGCTTCGAGCTGGCCACCGGCAAGCCGCTTTGCGATCCGGTGACCGAGGCCGTGGCCTGCTACGAGGTTCACGAGATCGAAGGCCGGGTCTGGGTCCGGTGCCGGCCTGCCGAATAGGCGCCCGCAATAGCGGCCCTGGGTGACGCCGCGAGAAAGGGACAGCCCACCAGGAAGCGGTGGCTCGTGCCGGGGAAGTTCCACGAAACACGCGGCGAATCCCTCTCGATCCTGCTCGTTGCGAGCGTCGGGCACGGCATCACGGCCCGAGCGAAGTTCTGCGCGCACCTGAACAATCTGGTTTTCCAAGAGGCTCAACGATCCACGGCGCCTGCGGCTTCACCACCGGAACCGCCCGTCACTTCACGCTGATTCGACCCTGGGCGCAGGCACGTGGCCCGATGACTGAACCGGCGGTCCACAGCACCTTACTTCGCTGCAGGTGCAGCCACCGAACCATCGATCTGCGAGGCCTCCACCCAGACCCATTGCCCCGGCCGCAGCGAGTCTGGCAAGGCCAGGGCGCCGAAACGGCTGCGGTGCAGTCCCTCGACACGGTTGCCCGCGGCGGCCACCATGCGCTTGACCTGGTGGTACTTGCCCTCTTCCAAGGTCAATCGCAGATGCTGCGCCGACACCATCTCGGCTGCGGCGGCCTTCACCGTCACGGACTCCTCGTGCAACACCACCCCTTCCAGCAACGCCTGCAGCTGCCGGGGGTCCAGCGGGTGTTTGGTCTGCACCTCGTAGACCTTGGGCACGTGGTGCCTGGGGGACGTGAGCCGGTGGATAAGCGCGCCGTCATCGGTCAGCAGCAGCAGGCCGGTGGTGTCTTCGTCCAGGCGGCCGATGGGCTGCACGTCTCTCGTGCGCAGGGGGCCTGGCAGCAGGCTCAGCACGCTGGGGTGATGACGCGGCTTGCGCGAGCACTCGTAGCCTGCCGGCTTGTGCAGCATGAGCAAGGCCCGCTCGTGGTACTGCCAGGGCTGCCCTTGAACGCTGAACGGCCGGCCGGGCCAGACGGGGATCTGCTGGGCGGGGTCGTCCACCACCGCATCGTCCACCCCCAACATCCTGGCGGCCACCACGGCGGCGCAGTCTCTTCGGGTGCCAAAACCCTGGCTGAAGAGAAGCTGCGCCGCGCTGAGCGTGGCCGGACCGGTAGCGGATCTGGGCATGCCGGCATTGTGTGGCCGGGCCCGGACGGCCCGATCCTGCGCCCCGGGTCAGCCGATGTGCAGACGCGGTGTGGCCGACTTGCCGCCCAGGCACCCGACCACCGCCGCGTGCGCAAAGCCATGGCGGCTGAATACCTCCAGCACCGACTGCAACGCCGCCGGCGCGCAGGCCACCAGCAGGCCGCCGCTGGTCTGCGGGTCGCTCAGCAGCGCCTGGTCTTCAGCGGCAAAGCCGGCGGGCAAGGCCACGTCGGCGCCATAGCCTTCCCAGTTGCGGCCCGAAGCGCCGGTGACGAAGCCCTGTCCGGCCAGCGCGCGCACGCCGTCCAGCAGTGGCACAGCGGCCCAGTCGATCTGCGCCTCGCATGCCGCGCCGCGCGCCATCTCCAGCGCATGGCCGGCGAGGCCGAAGCCCGTGACGTCGGTGATCGCGTGCACGCCGTCGATCGCGGCGAGATCGGGGCCCGGCGTATTCAGCTTCGTGGTGGTGGCGATCATCGTGGCGTAGCCCACCTCGCCCAGCGCACCCTTCTTCAGCGCCGCGCTCATCACGCCGACGCCCAGCGGCTTGCCCAGCACCAGCAGATCACCCGGCTGGCCGTCGGCGTTGCGCTTGACGCGCGCCGGGTGCACAAGACCCAGGGCCACCAGGCCGTAGATGGCTTCCACCGAGTCGATGGTGTGGCCGCCGGCGATCGGGATGCCCGCCGCGCGGCAGACCGAGGCGCCGCCTTCGAGCACGCGGCCGATGGTCGCGGTGCTGAGCACGTTGATCGGCATGCCCACCAAGGCCAGCGCCATGATCGGCCGCCCGCCCATCGCGTAGACATCGCTGATCGCGTTGGTGGCCGCGATGCGGCCGAAGTCGAACGGGTCATCGACGATCGGCATGAAGAAGTCGGTGGTGGCGATCAGCGCCTGCTCGTCGTTGAGCTTCCAGACCGCAGCGTCGTCGGCGGTCTCGATGCCGACCAGCAGTTCCTTCGGGATCGGCATCGCCGCCGTGCCCGCGAGGATCTGCGACAGCACGCCTGGGGCGATCTTGCAGCCGCAGCCACCGCCGTGGGAGAGCGAGGTCAGGCGCGGTTCGGCAGTCAGCTTGTCAGGGGCGTTCATCAGCGGCTCTCCAGCAGTTCATCGCAGCAGTTCATCGCAGCATTTCATCGCAGCAGTTCGTCAACCAGCGCGGTCAGCGTGGCCTGTTCCCGCGCCGGGGCGAAGAGCGGCGCGCGCAGCGCACATTGTCCGGCCAGGACGGCCCACCACGCGGGCTCGTCGCGGGCGCGTTCGATCGACGCGGCCAGCCCCGCCCCATCGCCGGGCTCGAAACAGCCGGCGTAGTCGCTGCCCAGCAGCCCGAGGTTGCCGTCGATGCGCGAGGCGATCACCGGCGTGCCGCTGGTGATCGCCTCGATCACCACGTGCGCGCCGCCTTCCAGGCGGCTGGCGTGCACCAGGACGTGGGCCTGCGCGATCAGCGCGCGCGCGGCGCCGTGCGGCTGCGCGCCCTGCCAGCGGTAGTTGGGCTGCGCGGCGGCGAGCGCCAGCGCGGCCTCACCGAGCGCTGGGTCGAGCGCCGCGCCGAGATGGTCGATCACGATGTCGCTACGCCCGGCCAGCAGCGCCACAGCAGCAAGCACCGTACGCGGGTCCTTCTCTTCGCGCAGATGGCCGACGACGGCCACGCGCAGATGCCGCGTGGTGCGCGGCCACCGCGGCGCACGCGCGGGCGCGGACTGCAGGCAGACCCGCGCCTTGCTCTGCAGGGCCGGCGGCAGCGCACGCGCGCCGAGTTCGTTGAGCAGCACCAGGCGGTCGGCCAGCACCAGCGAACGCTGGGCCGCGCCGTCGCTTGCGATGTCGCGGTACAGGTCGGTGCCGGTCAGCACCAGCAGCAGCGGGCGCTGAGGGTGCCGCTCGCGCCACGCCACCAGCGACGCCGCCGAACGCCGCGCATGCAGCGCAATCAGCAGGTCCTCGTCGCCGCCAGTCCATTGCGGCAGCACCCGCACGGCGTGCCGGTGGCGCAGCATTTGTGACCAGCGCCGCGCGGTCTGCCAATTGCCATTGTTGGCGTCGGCCAGCGCGGGCGTGACGAGGGCGATGCGGGCGGCGGGGCGGGACACCGGGCGAGAATACGTCGATGACCGCTACCGCTACCGCTACCGCTACCGCTACCGCTACCGCTACCGCTACCGCTACCGCTACCG
>Ga0105048_10008161_pt1 | contig 16779 bp, 10 predicted proteins | sample MAT05_FD_78382 | JGI IMG/M metagenome (GOLD analysis project Ga0105048, IMG submission 78382) | Freshwater microbial communities from Lake Fryxell liftoff mats and glacier meltwater in Antarctica - MAT-05 | ecosystem: Environmental > Aquatic > Freshwater > Ice > Liftoff microbial mat | place...
AATCATCTCGCCTGAATGGATGTCGGAACTGCACAAATACATGGGCGGGACGATCGCCGGCCTCGGCGGATACTCACAGGGAGTCGGTGGCGTAACATATCTGTCCATTTGCTGGCCGGCTTAAAAGCCACCCACTGTCTTACCGACATCTTGCGAGAATTGAAGAAGGCATCGTCGGCTTGGGTGCGCGAGCAGATAGGACTCAAGACCTTCACATGGCAGGAAGGCTACGCGGCATTCACGGTCAGCGCGCCCTCGTGCCCCGCGGTTGCGGACTATATTGCAAACCAGGCGAAGCACCATCAAACGCGATCGTCTCGCGACGAACTGCTGGAGATGCTGGCGAAGGCGGGAATCGACTTCGATCCGCAGTATTTTGAATGAATTCTGTTCCCGGATCGTCGATGTCGTTGCACTCGATCACTAGCCAGTCGCTGCGACCCCTGCCGGGGTCGATGCACACGTTCTGCATAACCCCGGGTGCGCCGAAGCGGCGACCCGGGGCTAATGGCTTTGATCCCTCCGGGATCAAGAACCGGCGCCGACATGACGTTGGAAGCCCCCGTCCCGTCGGGATGCACGCTAAACGTCCGCTTTCTCCGTCTTCACCCAGCAGCGCAACAACTCCGCGACGCTCCATGCCTGGGCGATGCATGCGCGCGGGGTGTACGGCGCTTCGGCATCGAACACTTCGCTGACGGAGCCGATACAGGCTTCGCCAAGGTGGGGCACGAAGCCTTCGAGCCGCTGCCGGGCGCCGGCCAGATCGTCGGGGTTCAGCTTCAAATACGCATCAATGAACGGGCCGATCAGCCAGCCCCAGACTGTCCCCTGGTGATAGGCGGCATCGCGGCTGCGCAGGTCGCCGAAGTAGCGGGACTTGTAGTCGGGATGGCCCGGTGCAAGTGACCGCAGACCCACCGGCGAGAGCAGCCGCTTCTCCGAAACATCGACGACGGCCTGCCAGTGATTGCGATCGAGGACCGGGTACCGCAACGAGATGGCCAGCAGCTGGTTCGGCCGGCAGGCGGCATCATTGCCTGATTCGCCATCGACGACGTCGAACAGGAAGCCCTGCTCCGCATTCCAGAAGCGGGCGTTGAAACTGGTGTACACGCTGTCAGCCAACTGCTTGTACGGCGCGGCCGCCTTCTCGTCCTGCATTTCCCGCGTCCAGCTTTCCATCAGGCGCAGTGCGTTGTACCAGAGGGCATTGATCTCAACCGCCTTGCCGCGGCGGGGCGTGACCACCCAATCGCCGACCTTTGCATCCATCCACGTCAGTTGGTAGCCTTCCTGCCCCTGCTTCAGCAGGCCGTCCTTGGCGTCGACGCCGATGCCGAAGCGTGTGCCGCGAACATGATGTTCGACGACATCGCGTAGCCCGGGAATCAGCGAATGTAGAATGCCCGTGTCTTCCGTGTATTCCAGGTAGCGATCGAGGGCATGGAAGAACCAGAGTGTGGCATCGGCGGTGTGGTAGACGCCTTCGTTCTCGCCGTCGGGGAAGAAGTTGGGAATCAGGCCATCGCGGATGTAGCGGGCAAACGTACGCAGGATGCAGCCGGCCTCGTAATGCCGACCGGTGTTGAGGGCCAGCCCTTCCAGGCTGATCATGGTGTCCCGGCCCCAGTCGGTGAACCAGTGGTAGCCGGCAATCACGCTGCGCAGCTCGTAGCCCGATGCCTTGGCGCGTGCGGAATCCTCGAATCGGCCGGAAGGGGTGATGAGGAACTGGTCGGCGGCCAGCACCAGCTCGGCACCGACGGAGGTCGCGGCATTGGCGTCGCCCATCTCCAGCAGCCGATTGCGGCGATCGCGCTCAGCCTGGTGCGCCTGGTCGGGCGGCAGCGCCTGAATCATCTCCCACGATTCGGTGGAAGCGATCAGCGTGGCCGAACTGCCCTGCGACAGGTCGACGCGGAAGTAGCCCGGCGTCCACAGTTCACCGGTCGAGTCGTAGCCCCGGGACTCCTCGATGCGGTAGAGAATCTCGCGCATCGGCTGGCCTTCGATGGTGAAAGCCCGGTTCTGGCCGTTCAGCAGCAGGCGCAGCGGCGGCAGGTCGTTCCCTGCCGACAGTTCGCAAAGATTGTTGATGGCGGTCAGTGTATAAGTCTGCGAGATCGGCGTGCTGACAGCCGCATCGTGCGAACGGAAGGCGACGGCCGGGCGCAGTTTCAGCCGCAGCGTTCCTTCACCCTTCACCAGCCGATAGTTGATGTAGACCGTGTTGAGCCGATGCGCAAGCAGGATGCGCTTTTCAAAGGCAATACCGTCAATCTCGTAACGCCAGACGGGTAAGCCGGCTTCCAGGCGGAACTCGGTCAGACACGAGACATCTTCCAGTTCCAGCCGGCCGCCCGCCCACTCCTGACCGCCGAAGCGCACTATCCGGCCGTCAGGCAAACGCACTTTCTCCGAGAGATGATTGAACATCATCATGCGCCCGAACGGCGACGGCAGTGCCGCGATCAACAGGCCGTGGTAACGTCGGGTCGGCACGCCCGCCACGGTGCCGGAGGCGTAGCCGCCCAGCCCGTTGGTGACGAGCCATTCGCGCGTCAGCAGAGGTTCAGCTGCATCGCTGCCGATCGGCACCGGTGCCATGCGGCGCACCAACTGATCCATGTTGTAGTGGCGCTGTTTCATATCGATTCCTTTTCGATTCACCGTTCCCCGGCGGTCACGGCTCGTTGAGCAACAACGCAACGGGGGCATCGCGAAGAACTTCGTTCAGTAGCAGTGTCGTCCCCGTCAGGGCCGCACCGGTCAGTGCATTCTTCCATGTCGTGCCGGCCGGCAACTCCGGGATCCGCACGGCGGCATCGCCCCAGACATCCCCCAGCGGCAGACCGGTGGGATTCAAACTCGTCGGCAGCCGCGGCACGATCGTGACCGCGCTGATGCCGTCTTTTTGCCGCAGAAACGCGAACAGGTGCTCGCGATGCGTTTCGGTGACTTCCAGCGGAACGTAAGTCCCGTCGGCGAACAGCCCGGGGTGCGCCTGCCGCAACCGCAATGCCCGAGACGTGACGAACAACTTGATTCGGCCGTCGTTCATCGATTTCAGCATCGCGCCGATATCCGGCGATTCGTCAATCTCCGCCAGCATCTGCTGCCGTTTCGCGTAATCGACCGGCCGGCGGTTATCCGGATCGACGAGGCTGAAGTCCCACAGCTCAGTGCCCTGGTAAATGTCCGGCACGCCCGGGGCGGTAATCTTCACCAGTTGCTGGGACAGCGAATTCACCATGCCGAAATGGCTGACGCGCATGCTGAAGCGGCGGATGTCGTTCACGAACTCGCGATTGCCCGATGGATCGAGGATCAGGCCAACGTACGAGTGGATCGCATCGTTGTACGGCTCATTCGGGTTGATCCAGGTCGTGTGCACCTTCGCTTCGTTCACCGCCTTGAGCATGTAGTCCTTAATGCGCCTGATGAATTCATCGTACTCTTCCGGCGCGCACGGCTCGAGCGGCCAGGCGCCGATCAGCGTCTGGTACAGGAAGTATTCCTCGTTCGGCCCGGGCACGGGTTCATCGTCCACGGCGATGCGATGACGGGCATTCAGCTTCGACCAGCGGATCAGGCAGCGGTGCCATTCGCCGGGCTTCTCCGACAGCACATTCAGCCGGGCACGCACGTCCTCACTGCGTTTGGTGTCATGCGTCGATGATGCCGACAGTGCATACGGGTACCGTTGCTGGCGGTACTGGAACACGCGATGAACGGCCTCAGGCGTGAATCCGAAGCGGATCGGTTCGCCGCCCACTTCGTTCAACGACAGCAGCCGGTTGAAGATGTAGAAGGCGGTATCCTCGACCCCCTTCGCGTTCACGGGCGACGTCACCTGCTGGAACTTGCCGACGAACCGCCGCTGCTCGGCCCGATCGGCCTCCGTGAACGAATCGGGGTACTTCAACAACAGCATATCGCGCACAAACCGGAAGACGCTGCGGTTGATGGTCGGATTGCGCTTGATCGCCCGGCGGACGGCCAGTTCGACGTAGCGCTGGTCGGTCTCCTGCACCGTGTCCACGATGTACGATCGGTACACGGGGAAGCAGGCGACGATCTGCCGCAGAGCGAAGCGCAGGCTGTTCTGCGTGAAGTCCCGCGACTTGCGGTCCTTCTGCGCAATGCGATCGAGTTGCCGGCCGAGCATATGCAGTTCGCTCGAAAGCGCATCGCGAAGCACCAGGTACTTCTTCTGGTAGACCATCTCATCGAAGCGCGTGCTGTCCCCGATCCAGTCGCGGTACAGCTTCGTCATCGGCAGTTCGCCCGATGAATCGACAAACAGCCCGTTGACCACATTCAGGAAATCGTAACCGCTCGTGCCATGGCATAGCCAGTCGTCGGGAAGATCCTCGGCCCCGGCCAGAATCTTCTCGACGACGACGTACAACGGCCGTGCATGGTCCTGCTTCACAAAAGTATCGATGCGGGCGAGGAGTTCGGGTTCCACGTCGGCCCACTCGCCTCGCTCGTAGGCCGCCTCCGCATCGAATGCCTCGCGAGCGCAGGCCGCGAGATAGGCCGACTGCAGCCGTTCCAGGTACTGCTTCGGGTCGAACAGGCCGTCGGGATGATCGATGCGCAGGCCATCGATGCGGTCATGGCTCAGGAGCCACATGATCATTTCATGGCTGGCGGCGAAGACGTCCGGCTTCTCCATGTTCAGCGCGGCCAATTCATTGATGTCGAAGAACCGGCGGTAGTTGATTTCGTCGGACGCGACGCGCCAGTAGGCCAGCCGATAGGCCTGTTCGTTCAGCAACCGATCGAGGTGGTTGAAGCTGGCCGGGTCGCCGAGGGTGCCGTTGAAGACATCGAGCGTTCGGCCGATGCGATGGCGGATCTCGGCATTCTCTTCGGTCAGGCGCGCCAGCCGGCGTTTGACCACTTCTTTCTCGCGGTGTCGCTCATCCCGGCGGGCGGGGTCTTTCTCACCCCGGGGCGGCAAGTGCGAGATCGATGTCAGGATGCTTTTGAACTCATCGAGAGCCGGGGTGTCACCCAGCGTCTTTTCCAGTTCGTCAATCTCGAACGACAGGATATCGGCATAGGTGCGCGGCGCGACGGGAAACCGCGAATCGTAGTAGTGGATCGTGAACGCCCCGCCGTCGTAAGCGATGCGCAACTGCCCCTCTTCAAGAACCTTCCCGTACAAGTCACCCAGCACGGGCAGCAGCACCTGGTTGAGCATCTCGGGTCGGGTGGCGTCTTCCCAGGCGATGTCGAAATGACCAGCAAACGGAGAGGCGGGGCCGTTCTCCAGCACGTCGTTCCACCAGGCGTTGCCGTTGCCGGCGATGCCCATGTGGTTGGGCACCATGTCGAAAATCTGGCCCATGCCGCAGGCGTGAAGGTCGTTGATGAACGTGTCATAGTCTTCGCTGCTGCCGATTTCGGCATTCAGCGAACGGTGGTTGGTGATGTCGTACCCGTGCTGACTGCCAGGGCGCGCCTGCAAATAGGGCGAGGCATAACAGTGCGAGACGCCCAGCGACTGCAGGTACGGAACGATCGCCGACGCATCGTGGAAGCGGAACCCGGCATGGAACTGCAGGCGATAGGTGGCTTCCGGCAGGGGCCGGCGCTCAGCCAGTCGGGACTGCAGTTTCGCGAAAAGTTCGTCAGCGGAGCACATCGGCGGTCGCCTCCGCGGGCCGGGGCCGGGCGATCAACAGCACCGTGGCCTGGCCGGGCAACCGCCAGTTGTCGGTCGATTCAGGCGGAAAGGTCCCCAGACCCCCGTAGTGCGGATCCTCACTCGACCAGACTGTTTGCCAGGCGCAATCTTCAGGCGGAGCCAGCAGCGGTTCCGGCGCGGGGTCCAGGTGCAGGTCGCGGCCCAGGTTGACCAGCAGCAGCCGGTCGCCGTGCGCCCCGCCGAAGTAGCGCAGCAGAAAAGCTTCAGGGCCCAGCACGGCTCCGTCGAATTCGCCGCGTTTGGGAGCCCGCAGCACCGGGTCGTTCTTGCGCAGCGCGATCAGGTCGCGGTGCAGAAGCAGCACGTTGGCGTTTGTCTCGCGCTCGCTCAGTTTCAGTTTACTGCGCTCGAACGTAGTCAGGTCTTCGGGGCTGGGCAGTTGCGATTGCATCTCGGGCAGGGCGGCACTGCGGAACTGCTTCATGAACTCTGCCCGGCCATCGCGCACCAGCGGGGCCAGTTGCTCATGGTGGTCGGCGAAGTAAAAGAAAGGTGACGATGAAGCGAACTCATCCCCCTGGAACAGCATCGGCGTGCCGGGCATCAGGATCGTGTAAGCGGTCATCGCCCGGAAGCGGCCTGGCGACGCCAACTGGTGGCAGCGCTGCCCTGTAACCGAGTTGGCTATCTGATCGTGGTTCTGAAGGAAGTTGACGAACGCCGCCGGGTTGGTCCCCATCGAGGGCGTGCCGCGCCGAGCCTTCTGCCACTTGTAGCGCTGGCCCTGATAGAGGTAGCCCCACTTGGCGGCACTGACGAATTCCTGCGCACCGCCGAGATAGTCGGTGTAGTACGCTTCGTTGCGGGCAGTTAGAACAGTCATCGCGCTGTGGTGGTAGTCGTCGTTCCAAAGCATGTCGTGACCGTAGCCGCCCTGATCGAGCGGGCGGACGAGCTTCACGTGCTGCGGCTCATTCTCGGAGACCAGGATAATCGGCTTGCCCTTCGCGGCGGCGCGAGCCCGCTGGCCGATCTCGACCAGCACATGCACCTTCGATGTATCCTGAATCGCCTGCGTGGCATCCAGTCGCAGACCGTCGAGATGGAACTCGTCGATCCAGTACCCGGCATTGCTGATAAAGAACTCGCGCGACGGGCCGTTGTTGTCGCCGTCGTAGTTCAGCGCTTCGCCCCAGTCGTTCTTGTGCCGATCGGTGAAGTAGTCGGGCGCGAACGCCTTCATGTAGTTGCCGTCCGGCCCGATGTGGTTGTAGACGACATCGAGAATCACGCCGATGCCGAGCGAGTGCGCACGGTTCACGAAAGTGCGGAACTCGTCGGGTTGGCCGTACAGCCGGGTCGGCGCGTACAGGTTGACGCCGTCGTACCCCCAGCCGAACTTGCCGGGGAAGTCGTTGACCGGCATCACTTCCAGCACCGTCACGCCGAGTTCCGCCAGTGCAGGCAGTTCGCGCTTCGCGGACTCCCAGGTTCCTTCGGGAGTCAACGTTCCGATGTGAAGTTCATAGATGATCTGTCCTTCAAGCGACGTGCCTTTCCATTCGCTGTCGCTCCATGCGAATGCAGCCGGATCGATCACCTGTGACGGCCCATGCGGCCCTTCCGGCTGAAAACGCGAAGCCGGGTCGGGGTAGCGCGCGGGCTCGTCATCAAGCACGAACTTGTACTGTGTGCCCGCGTCGGCCGTCTTGACCGGGCCGCTGAAATAGCCGTTGCCCTCGGCGACGAGCGCTACGGTCTGCCCCGCCCCGGGTCCGCCTTCCAGCGCGACCGCCACCTTCTTGCGGATCGGTGCCCAGACGCGGAAATGCACTCCGCCCCCCGGCAGGACCTCCGCTCCAATCGGCACCCGGCGTTGTGGCTCAGTCATGTTTGTTATCCCTTCTACACCGCTTGCGGCGGTTGCGGTCAGTTCTTCGTCATGTGCTGCGGCGACATCGCCGGGTGCGGTGCCTTCGGTTGCTCGATTTCCTTTCGCAGCGTCTCGACCTGCATCGTCGTGACGGTCTGGCCGGTTTCGTCGAGCGGCACGGTGCGCAGCACGGCCATCGAGCGGTCCTTCAGCAGGTACTCGGCCCCGCCGACCATCGGCTTGAACAGGTCGTTCGGATCGTACGTGTCGACCAGCACTTCCCAATGGTGCTCGGGCTTGGTGTGGGGGATCTTGAACGGGATCGCTTCGTGATGGGCGTTGAGCAACAGCAGCAGCGTTTCGCCCTTGATCGCTTCGCCACGTTCATCGACGTCGCCAATGACATCGCCGGCGAGTCGCACACCGAGGCACTTGATGAAGCCGGCATCCCAATCGCCATCGGACATCTCCACCCCGGCGGGAGTGAACCACGAAATGTCCTTGATATCCGACCCGCGGATCTTGCGACCCATGAAGAAGCGCCTGCGCTGGAAGACGGGCTGTTCCTTCAGGATGCGCGACACCCTTCGCGTGAAATCAAGGAAGTCTTTCTGGGGCTTGCTCAGTGCCCAGTTCAGCCAGGTCAGTTCGCTGTCCTGGCAGTAGGTGTTGTTGTTGCCGTGCTGCGTATGACCGAACTCGTCGCCACCGCAGATCATGCCGACCCCCTGCGACAGCAACAGCGTGGCCATCAGGTTCCGCTTCTGCCGTTCGCGCAGGGCGAGGATGTTCGCATCATCCGTGGGGCCTTCCGCCCCGCAATTCCAACTCGCGTTGTCGTTGGCCCCGTCACGATTGTCTTCACCGTTGGCTTCGTTGTGCTTCCCGTTGTAGCTCACGAGATCCTGCAGCGAGAAACCGTCGTGACAGGTAATGAAGTTCACGCTGGCGTGCGGCAACCGACCGCTGGTTTCGTACAGATCGCTGGAGCCGACCAGCCGGGTTGCGAATTCGTTGACAGTCCCGCCGTCCCCTTTCCAGAACTTGCGGACGCAGTCGCGATATTTGCCGTTCCACTCGGTCCAGCCGACCGGGAAATTGCCGACTTGATAGCCGCCCGCGCCCACGTCCCACGGCTCGGCGATGAGCTTCACCTGGTTGAGAATCGGGTCTTGATGAATGATATCGAAGAACGCGGCGAGCTTGTCGACATCGTACAATTCCCGCGCGAGCGCACTCGCCAGATCAAAGCGAAACCCGTCAACGTGCATCTCGGTCACCCAGTACCGCAGGCTGTCCATAATGAGTTGCAGGCTGCGCGGGTGAGACATGCGAAACCCGTTGCCGCAGCCGGTGAAATCCATGTAGTACCGCGGATCGTCGGTCAGGCGGTAATAGCTGGCGTTGTCGATCCCGCGGAAGGAGAGGGTGGGACCTAACTGGTTCCCTTCCGCCGTGTGGTTGTAGACGACGTCCAGAATCACTTCGATGCCCGCCGCGTGCAGCGTGCGGACCATCATCTTGAATTCCTGCAAAACCTTCTGTGGCGCGTCCTTCGAGCCGTAGCGCGGTGCGGGAGCGAAGAATCCCAGCGTGTTATAGCCCCAGTAATTTCGCAGATCTTTCGCGGCCAGATGCCGATCGTCGAGGAAGAAATGAATCGGCAACAGTTCAATCGCCGTGACCCCCAGCGATTGCAGATGCTGCACAATGGCATCACTCGCCAGGCCGGAGTAGGTGCCTCGTTTCTCTTCCGGCACACCAGGATGCAGATACGTCAAACCTTTGACGTGCGCCTCGTAAATCAGCGTCTTGTGCCACGGAGTCCGCGGCGGGCGGTCATCTCCCCAGGTGAACGCCGTATCGACCACTGCCGCGAGCGGGCAATACGGCCCGGAGTCACGGTCGTCGAAGGAAAGATCAACTCCGTCATCACCAATCTTGTAGCCCCACAACGTATCGTCCCATGTCAAATCCCGGCCAATCGCTTTGGCGTAGGGATCGAGCATGACCTTGTGCGGGTTGAATCGGTGTCCATTGGCCGGCTCATACGGACCATGCACGCGATAGCCGTAAAGTTGTCCCGGTTCCGCATCGGGCAGATAGCCATGCCAGACCTGGTCGGTGTACTCCGGCAGTTCGATGCAGTGAATCTGTTCATGCGGCTCATCCGCAGAAAAGAGGCACAACTCCACTTTAGTCGCATGCTCGGAAAACAGGGCGAAGTTGACGCCGGCACCATCGAACGTCGCACCTAAGGGGTAGGGCTTCCCTGGCCAGATCTTCATCATGGTCGTTTCAATCTCTTGGACGGTAATCAGTCAGGAATCGCAAGCAGAAAGGGAGGAACGTAAATCGTCCCGGCCAATCGCCACAATAACGTCTGGTGTGTCGTTGAACAGGGAACAGACCCTTCCAAGCACAATGATTCTGGCCATCAACGTCAGCCGCACGCCATAAATTGACAGGTGTGTGCAGGTATGTTGTGAAAATTGTTGTCTGAGCATCTACCGGAGAACTGTCTAACTCACTGGTGGATTGATGAAAAGTATTCAGCACCTCCTGCAGCGCGATTTCGTGATCGAGCGCAAACCAAATTGCCCGCTCAGCGAACAGGCTGACCTGATCGAACAACTATCAGTGGCCTAACTTGGTTGTTTGCTAATTGCTTTTGATGCCTGAACATGCCCCACGAACGTTATCACATCCCTGATTGTGACGGCACTTCATTTGCTTTCAATTCTGCATTCAAGAAAAGTCAGGCCAACATCGTATTTTGCGAGGAGGGAATCATGCCGCAGCTTCAGAATGAACCGAAATCACCATTGCCCGCCCAGTCCCAGCCGAAGCCGGGTTTGGATTCCATGATGACGCCTCAACCGAAGTATCTGGCACCCCTCTACAAGGGATCGGAAAAGCTGGCGGGAAAGGTGGCCTTGATCACCGGGGGGGATTCCGGGATCGGGCGGTCGGTCGCGGTGCTTTACGCGCGCGAAGGTGCCCAGGTGGCGATTGTGTATCTCCCCGAGGAACAATCGGACGCGGAAGTCGTCGAGCAAGCCGTGTTGAATGAGGGAAGCCGTTGCCTGTTGTTGCCGGGCGATGTCACTCAGCGGGAATTCTGCGATCGCGCAGTTGCGGAAACCGTCAAGCACTTCGGCCAGTTGGACATTCTGGTCAATAATGCCGCCTATCAGGATACACATGATTGTTTGAGCGAGATCACGGATGACGATTGGGATCTTACATTCCGCACGAACATTTATGGCTACTTTTACATGGCCCGCGCCGCGTTGCCGCATCTCAAGGAAGGGGCTGCGATTATCAACACCGGTTCCATCACCGGTTTGGAGGGGAGTAAAAAACTGATCGATTATGCCACCACGAAAGGGGCGATCCATGCCTTCACAAAATCGCTCGCGCAGAACCTGGCCGAGAAAAAGATTCGCGTAAATTGCGTGGCTCCCGGTCCCATCTGGACGCCACTGCAACCGGTCTCCAAACCGGCGGAGACTGTGGCTCAGCATGGGGCTGATACGCCGTTGAAGCGTCCCGGCCAACCCGAGGAAGTGGCCCCCGCATTCGTCTTTTTCGCCTCGGAAGCCGATTCGAGCTACATCACGGGCGAGATTTTGACCCTGCTGGGGGGCGAGGTCCGCGCTGGCTAATCGCCAGTGCCTGCCGCGAAGTTTGCGAGATCACTGGGGATGCACGGATAACGATCCAGTCTCGCCGGTAAAGTTTCACCACGCGTTAAAGTCCCCGCCCTGCTGGAACAAATCTTCTGCCAAATTTTTGCCATCGCGGATTTGAGCGGGGTTTTCTGACAGCGTGTGCTCGCATGTCGTGAGCTTATTCTGCGGACGCGCGCGGCACTCATCGCGCAGCAGAACCACACTAATCTGAGGACTACTGTACGCCTTCGCTGCCGGTGATTCACCGTATCCAATTGATAGATAACAGCTTGTGTCCAAGTGGTTTAATCTGCAAATTGTCTGTCAAGATAAATCGAATTTGCCGCGTACAGGCGTTGGGGGAGGCGTGATTTAACGATTCCATTACATCTGACGCTGGATGGGATTGTGTCGAAGACAGGACTCAACCAGATATGCCGGATCATCGCCCGGGCGGGAATTGGAGGATTCCCGCGATCGTGCCCGGAGGCAGAGGGAAGCGCCCCTTCTGCTCCCGCAATGTGATCAACCATGTCTTCGTCATTTGTATAACCACTGGCCAACGTCAACGCTTGTCTCTGGAGATTCGTGATGTCGAAATGGAAGTCGAATGTCATCGGAACCTGGACCCGGCGGGCCGCGCTGGCAGGTTGCGCGCTACTTGCTCCGAGCGCGCTGTGTGCCGCCGAACCGCGAGTTGGCTCGCATGACGCCTTCTACCGCCAGTTGGACCAGCGAGCAGGATTGCAGCAGTCCAGCTATCAACCGGTGGAGCAGCCTGAGATTCCGGAACATGCTCCGGAGTATCCCGCGTCTCCGCCAGTCGAGGAAGCCGCGCCGGAAGAGCCCAAAGCATGGACGTTTCAAAGCCTGTTTGATGGGCCTGACGGTAAAAACTGCCTGACGGATAACGGTTGGACCATTGGCGGCTGGACAGAGGCGGGCTACTCCAGCGGTCCCGACGGCTCCTTCACTGGCAACGGCGAGTTTTTGGATGATGAAGAATGGGGCGATCTGCATCTTGAACAACAATGGTTCTACATCGGTAAGGTCGCCGATGGCTCCAAAGGCTTTGACTGGGGGATGCGCGCCGATCTGATGTACGGAGTGGATGGTAACGACACGCAAGCCTTCGGCAATCCTCCGGGAACTTATGACTACCTCAACGGCTGGGACCACGGCATTTACGAATGGGCTTTGCCTCAGTTATATCTTGAATTCGCCTATGACAAGTTGTCCGTCAAAGTCGGCCACTTCTTTACGCCCATCGGCTATGAAGTTGTGCCCTCCAACGGCAACTTCTTCTTCAGTCGTCAATTGACGTTCTACAATAGCGAACCCTTCACTCACACAGGTGCCTTGGGAACCTATAAGGCGAACGATAAGCTGCAGATTCTCAGCGGTTGGGTCGCCGGCTGGGACACGGGCTTCCAGCAATTGAATAACAGCAGCTCTTACCTTGGCGGCTTCATTTATCAGATCGCCGAAAAAACCTCGCTGACCTACATGGTACTGTCCGGCAATCTGGGAGCGCGAGGCGATGGTACAATCAACAGCGTCATTATCTCGCAGGGCTGGACCGAACGCTTCACCACGGTTCACCAATTTGATGCATTTAGCTCAAACCTGGTGAATGGAGCCGGTGTGCCGACAAACTTCGCCACAGACTTAGTCGCTGGTGATTCCATCGGCTTGATCAACTATGGCTTTTATACCGTCACCCCGAAAGCCAAGCTCGGTATTCGTCAGGAATTGTATAAGGCGGACGGCATCGCCTACAACACGCTGACCTACGGCATGAACCTGCTGCCGTGCCCCAACCTGGTCGTATGACCGGAAGTTCGGCATATGTGGTCCGCCAATAACAATGACTACAGCGGCTACAACAATCTGTTCAACCAGACTGTCGTTGGCGTCGATGCCATTCTGACTTTCTAACTCACACGCTGGCAAAGTCCGGCAGCGTGAATCTTCATCAAACAAACGGTCCGCGGGGAAACTCCTCGCGGACTGTTTGTTTTTTTAGCTCTGTGAAAGATCAACCAATTTGCTGGTCGGTTTTTCGATTAGATCGCTTCCGAGCCGGTTTCACCAGTGCGGATACGAATAATCTCTTTCAACTGGGAAACGAAGATCTTCCCGTCGCCGACTTTTCCCGTGCGGGCGGCTTCCGTGATCGCGGAAATCGCCTTGTCGGCCGTGGCGTCGTCCACCACGAGTTCGACCTTCACCTTGGGCACGAAGTCGACCGTGTATTCCGCGCCGCGGTAGGTTTCTTTGTGTCCGCGCTGTCGGCCGAAGCCGCGAACTTCGCTGACGGTCATGCCCTGCACGCCGACTTTAACCAACGCGTCCTTCACATCTTCCAGCTTGTAATGACGAATGATCGCTTCAATTTTCTGCATGATTCCGACTCCTCACAAAAAGAACGTGATGGTTCCGTTATTCGTCCGTCGCGGCGACGAGTTGATCCGTGTTCGCGTCGATGACATCGTATTGCAGTAGTTTCTTGTGTAACGTATTCCGATCAATTCCCAACCGCGCGGCGGCGCGAGTTTTCACTCCACCGCATTCGGCATAGACCTGGCAAATCAGCTGGCGTTCGACCTCCGACACGATCCGCATCCATAGATCATGCACATGCGGACCGGCAATCGCCAGTTCCTGATCCACGAAATGCGTCACGAACAATTGTTTTGATGTGTTGACTTGACACTCGGCGACGCTGGCGAGAATACGATCGGCATCGCTGTCCGACAGCATCGCCTCCACTTTCACCACCCCTGCCTCACCCTGCTCCGGCGTCAGCTCTGGGAAACGAGCTTCCACCGAATCGGCCAGGTCGACCACCGGCACCAGATACGCAACCAGTCTCTTCATCAGCATCAGTCCGCTCGATCAACAGCCCGAGAGCGCAACCTACTTCAAGCAACTCGACGTTCCAGGTGGATCAAAGGGGTCGCGAGCTGATGTCATCCATAACAACAGCTGGCCGCGACCATTTTCCCGGCATCCTGCCAGGCAATCCGCTGGGAATGATTACGCATGACTCATCGTTTGCGGATGAGCGGGCACGAAGTCGGGGTAGCACACGTTGCCGTGTTCTCCGATATCGAGTCCTTCCATTTCCTCTTCAGGCGTCACACGAATGCCCAGCGTGACTTTCAGTACGATCCAGACGATGAGCGAGCCGAAGAACGTGAAGACTCCGACAGCGCCGACGCCCTTCAACTGCACCATCAATAGCTCCATCATGCCCCAGCTCTCCTTCGGAATCGGAGCGCCCGAGGCATCTACCGGCGGCAACGCGGCGATGGTGCTGGCAATGTCGTAATCGTAGAAGAACGCCACGGCCAACGTGCCCCAGATACCGTTCAACAGATGCACGGACAACGCACCCACCGGGTCGTCCAGCTTCAATTTGTCAAAGAAGAGGACGCCCAATACGGCTGCGACGCCGCCAATCAAACCGATCAGGGCACACGACGGAATCGTCACGAACGCACACGGAGCCGTGACGGCGACCAGTCCCGCCAGACATCCGTTGAGGATCATCGTCAATTCAGGTTTACCCAGCAGCACCCAGGCGGTAACCATCGCACCCAGCGCTCCGGTGCAAGCACCAATGTTCGTCGCCACCAGCACATGCGAGATGGCTTTGCCATCGCCGACCGACATTGTTGAGCCGGGATTGAAGCCGAACCAGCCGAGCCACAGGATCAACACGCCGAGCGATACCGAGGTCAGGTTATGTCCCGGAATGGGGTTCACTTTGCCATCAGCAGAGTATTTGCCGAGACGCGGGCCAAGCACAATGATTCCCGCCAGCGCGGCCCAACCACCGACCGAATGCACCACCGTGCAACCCGCGAAGTCGCGGAAGTTATTCGCACCCAGGAAGCCGCCACCCCAAATCCAGTGTCCGGTGACCGGATACATCACGGCGACGAGAATCAGACTGAAGACCAGGAAGGTTCCGAACTTGATCCGTTCGGCCACCGCTCCCGACACAATCGTCGCGGCGGTTCCGGCGAACACGAGTTGGAAGAAGAACTTCGCCCACAGCGGAATCGGCGTCCAGTTGATCGAGTTGTAAACGCCGGCATATTTCTCGGTTGAGAACGGGTTCATCGCCGCGTAGGCTTCACCCAAGGCGGGAGAGTTATCAGCCCCGGACACAAAGAACAGGCCCTCAGTGCCATAGTAGGGACTGCCGTCGCCAAACATCAGTCCCCAACCGATGAAGTAAAAGGACAGCGTGGAGAGTGCGAAGACGACGAAGTTTTTCGCGAGGATGTTCGAGCAGTTTTTCGCCCGACATAGACCGCTTTCCACCATTGCGAAACCGGCGTTCATCCAGAAGACCAGCATGCCCGCAATGAGAACCCAGACCGTATCGAGGCCGATTCGCATCGACGACGCGCCGGATGTAAGCGCGGCGACAGGATCAACCGGGGCCGCAGGCTCGACGGCTGCCGGTTCGACAACGGCTGTGCCCTCTTGCGCAAAAAGTTCCGATGTCGGATGGGAACTGACTAACCAGACGACCCCGATCAGCATACAGGCCCAAAAACATCGCATTGCTTGCACCCTTCCACTAAGAACTCAGGAAATCACAGCGGTCGCGCAGAGAACGATCATTGCGCAGAAATTCGCATGGTGTTTGCGAGACATGAATCAAATTGCATGCCAAACCCAAAATCTGCGAGAAAAATCCTCGTTCACGGGCCGTTCGCGGCAAATTCCGCAACTCGCCTGCGATAAATGCAGCACGGCTGCTGCAAGTTCAGGCAGCGGTGCGGAATTTTTGGTCGGCCCTGCCACAAAATTCAGCCAGGACACTTGGGCGGTTGCTTCACCAAGTCGGACTGGCAGCCTTCGATGGGCGGCCCAATGACGCTGCCCTTTCACGACCCCACCGCTCTCGCCGGTTTAGGCGGATTGGATCTGATCGCCAAACAACTGGTGGAAGGCTATTTGATCGGCCAGCATCAAAGTCCGTTCAAAGGCTCCAGCGTCGAGTTCGTCGAACACCGGCCGTATTACCCTGGCGACGAAATCCGGCACATCGACTGGCGGGCGTATGCCAAGACCGGCAAATACTATGTCAAGGAATATGAGGAAGAGACCAACCTCCGCTGCCAGCTCCTCGTCGATTGTTCCGGCAGCATGGCGTTTCGCGGTCGGACACTGAGCAAATACGATTACGCCCGGCAACTCGCCGCCGCCCTGACGTATCTGCTGCTCGCCCAGCGCGATGCCTGCGGGCTGATCACGTTTCATACGGAAATCGCCGATCGCCTGGAACCCGCAACCCAACCGCTGACCTTTCAGCACATCACGCGGATGCTGGCGGCTAGGAAACCGGGCGCGGAAACGGGGCTGGCCCGCGTGTTAGAGCAGATTCATCCGACCGTTAAACGCCGGGGATTGATCGTGCTCCTCAGCGATTGTTTCGATCACCTCGATTCCCTGATGCAAGGTTTGCAGCCGTTCCGCGGCGCTCGCCACGAAGTTCTCGTCTTTCACATCACGGCCCCCGAAGAAGACGAGTTCCCCTATTCCCGGCC
>Ga0105048_10008163_pt1 | contig 16778 bp, 14 predicted proteins | sample MAT05_FD_78382 | JGI IMG/M metagenome (GOLD analysis project Ga0105048, IMG submission 78382) | Freshwater microbial communities from Lake Fryxell liftoff mats and glacier meltwater in Antarctica - MAT-05 | ecosystem: Environmental > Aquatic > Freshwater > Ice > Liftoff microbial mat | place...
AACCTGCACTGAGAACTTTTTCTGGTCAGTCCCCGGCACGCTATCGCGAAACTCCGGTTTTCAAATTGAACTCAGTATAGTTGAACGCAAGCCAGGATTGCATCGCAACCCATGGCGGACAAAATTTGCCATGCAATCCTGGCTTCCGTATCTAGGTCGTCTGACAGTCGCTTTGGGCTATAGGGCAACTGGCAGCATAAAAATCACCATGTAGAAGTGATTGACTTCGGGTAGCTTCTATGCTATACTACTGTATGGCGAAATAATGATTTCGCGAAAGCAGCGTTTGGTGTACTTTTTTGTCGTCTGTAAGCAAAGTAAGTCATCGTCCAAAATTAAGTCGTAGTTTTGAAGCAAGATATATTAGACGCTCTTTGGTTACTACCACAGAAGGGATCTGGCAAGTGCGTCAAATAATAGGTGCTACATACCTGCAAGTTGTTTTTGGATGATGACTTATCGTGGCTGTACTGTCCAGCATTGGCAATCTGTCAGCGTACTGACGAACACCCTTACCAAGTTGCTCCAAGGAAGAACCCACATGACCAAAATGCAAATTAGTTTCCTAGCCATAGCCGTTCTATTGTGTACAGTTGTACTGGCCGGCTGTGGTGGCGCACCGGCGGTCCCTGCCCCGCAGGAGCCTGCCGCGGCGGGTGCGGCCGCCGCGGCAATACCCAATGTCGAGTTCACCCAACAGGTCGTGCGCTATAACACGATCGCCGACTACGAGGCCGCGACAGGGAACAAAATCACCGAGTTCCACCAGGCCCCCATGCTCGACGCACTGGTCGCCGCCGGTACGTTGCCCCCGGTTGAGGAACGTCTGCCTGCCGAGCCACTCGTGCTCCAGCCCGCCGACACGATCGGTGAGTATGGCGGCACGATGTTGAGCGGCGGTGATGGCGAGTCGTGGGCGCAAGAAGACCTGCTGCGTGAGTTCCCCAATACCTATGGCTCGGATATGGAGGGCGTGTGGCCCAACGTGTTCATGAGTTGGGAAGTCAGCGCCGATGGCAAAAGCACCACCTTTAAGACTCGCCCTGGGATGAAGTGGTCGGATGGTGAACCTTTTGGGGTTGACGACTTCATCTTCTGGTACGAAGCTGTTGCCATGAACAAAGAGTTGAGCCCCAATGGCATCAACGAATTGTTGGTTGGCGGCGAGATGGGCACGATGACCAAAGTCGATGACACCACGATGCTCATGGAGTTTTCGGCACCTTATGGCATCCTGACTCAGCGATTTAACCGCTGGCGCGAGATGCCCTATTTACCCGCTCACTACATGAAGCAGTTCCACCCCGACTTTGCGGACAAGGCGGCGTTGGATGCTATCGTCAAAGAGCGAGGGTATACAAACTGGACCGAGCTGTTCGAGGCGGAGCGATACTGGTACAACAACCCCAGCATCCCGACGATCTTCGCATGGAAGGCCACAACCGCCAGCGCAAGCGCTGCCCTGTTGGAGTATGAACGCAATCCCTACTATTGGAAGGTTGATATCGCTGGTAATCAGCTGCCCTACATTGACAAGGAAAGTCTAATCAATCTCGGCAACCAAGAGGGCATTGTGCTGAAGGCCATCGCTGGTGAGCTCGACTATCAGCATCAAGAGTGGCTGGGCGGGCCAATCAACTTCCCGGTGCTAAAACAAGGCGAGCAGGCTGGCAACTACAGACTTATCCTGCAAAAGGGCTGGTCCGACACGGCTGGCACCGTCAATTTTAATATGTCTATCGATGACCCGGTGCTACGCGAACTCTTTAACAACAAGGATTTCCGCATCGCGCTTTCGCTTGGCTTTGACCGAAACGAAATCAACGAGGTGGTCTACAACGGCACATTCTCACCCTCGCAGCCGGCGCCGCCGGACGGCGGCATCTACCACGGCGAGGACCCCGCCTTCTTACAGTACATTGAGCACGACGTGGATCGGGCCAACGAGATTCTGGATGGCTTGGGGCTGACCTGGAACAGCGACCAAACGCAGCGCCTCCTGCCCGACGGTCGCCCGTTCGAGTTGACCGCTCAGGCGAATTCAGACGGCATTGGTAGCCCGATGGCAGTGGCAGAGCTGATGGTTCAAGGTTGGAAGGATATCGGTCTGACGGCTGCCATTAAACCCCAACCTGGCGACCTTCAGATGGAGCGACGCTTGGCTGGCGACTACGAGATCCAGATTGGCTCGGCAAATGTGGGTGGCCAAAACCCCATCATCGCTGCCCTGCGTGGCGTAGCGGTGCCCATCGTCCCTGATTGGATGATCAACCCGCCCTGGGCGCAGTGGGTCATGAGCGACGGTGCCGAGGGCGAGGAGCCCCCCGCAGATGTCAAACGGCTCTACGAAATTCACGACGAGTTCGTGGCTGAGCCGGAGTTGGAGAAGCGCATTGAGCTTGAGAAGGAGATTTTCGCCATCCACAACCGCAATCTGTGGATCATCAGCGCGCTTAAGGCTCCGGCGGACTTGGAATCGGTGTGGTATTCCTACTTCTCGAACCGCATGTACAACATCCCGAATCCCGTGGCCCCCGAGTACTACTACGCCGTTCCCTCAACATGGTCCAAACATTCTGACTAGCCTAACCGCTACCCCATGCATTTAACAGAGGAGGCCCCATTCATGGGGCCTCCCTACTTCCTAGGTGACCCTTATGTTGCCCTTCATCGCGAAAAGACTGCTCTTGATGGTGCCGACGCTGATCATCATCAGCTTTGTCGGCTTCATCATCATCCAGGCGCCCCCCGGCGACTTTGTCTCTTCTTATGTGGCTGGCTTGCAGAGGCAGGGCGACGTCATCGATCCCGAGCTCATCGCAGGTCTGCGCTCGCGGTTTGGACTCGACCAACCCCTCCACATCCAATATTGGCGCTGGGTGAGCAACTTCGCCCAGGGCAACCTTGGCTACTCCATGTCGCTACGCCAGCCGGTGGCGGATATCATCTTGGAACGGTTGCCGTTCAGCGTCACCATCTCGCTGCTCTCGTTGATCCTGGTCTACGTGATCGGGATTCCCGTCGGAATCCTATCGGCTACCAGACAGTATTCATTGGCCGATTATACGGCTACGATCATAAGCTTCCTGGGTGTAGCGACGCCGAGCTTTCTGCTCGCCTTGGTGATGCTGTGGCTGCTTTTTGTGTGGACTGGCAACGCCCAGTTGGGTCTATACTCGATGGAAATGCAGAATGCCCCCTTTAGTCTAGCGAAAATGCTCGACCTGCTCAACCACATCTGGTTGCCGGCCTTGATCGTCGGCATCGGCGGCACGGCAGGGCTGATCCGGACCATGCGCGCGAACCTGTTGGACGAGCTGCCCAAGCCCTACGTAACCGTCGCCCGCGCCCGCGGGGTCGGTCCGACCAAGCTACTCTACAAATACCCGTTGCGCATCGCCATCAACCCCGTGATCAGCACGGTTGGTTATACACTGCCTGATCTGATCGAAGGGGAGGTGCTGGTCTCTCTGGTCTTAGGGTTGCCAACCTTGGCGCCCATCCTGCTACGGGCATTATTACAGCAGGACATGTGGTTGGCCTCCAGCGTCATCATGATCCAAGCGATCCTGGTTCTGATCGGCACGCTCCTGTCTGATATTCTGCTAGCTATCGTTGATCCACGCATCCGGGGGTCGATATGAGTAACAGTTACCCAACGAGCACTCTCGACTCGGCCCTTGAAATCCCTGCGAACACACTATTGTCAGTGCGCAACTTGCAGACCCACTTCTTCTCGCGCGAGGGGACTGTGAAGGCGGTTGACGGCGTGACCTTTGATGTCAAGCAGGGGGAGATTCTCGGCATTGCCGGGGAAAGCGGCTGCGGCAAGAGCGTAACCAGCCAGTCTATCATGCGCATCCTACCCAAGAATGCCAAGATTGTCGGCGGCGAGATCCTCTATAATCATCAAGGTCAGTTCATCGACCTGACTACGGTGGAGCCAGACGGCAAGATGATCAGAGGCATCCGTGGCAAAGAGATCGCAATGATTTTTCAAGAGCCAATGACCGCCTTCAGTCCAGTGCATACCATCGGCAACCAGATCATCGAAACGATTCGCATTCACCAGCCGATGAGTCAGGAGGAGGCGCGTGCGAAGGCCATCGAGATGCTCTATCGGGTAGGCATGCCGAATCCAGGTCGCAACATCGACCAGTACACCTTTAATCTCAGCGGCGGCATGCGCCAGCGTGCAATGGTGGCACTGGCACTCTCATGTCAGCCCAAATTACTCATTGCCGATGAACCGACTACTGCCGTGGACGTCACCATTCAGGCTCAAATACTCAGGCTTCTGCGCGAGATTCAGGCTGACCTGGGAATGGCGATCATCATGATCACCCACGACCTGGGGGTCATTGCGGAATTGACCGATCGCGTTTTGATCATGTACCTGGGCAAAGAAGTGGAGTATGGGCCTGTCAAGAACGTCTTCCACCACCCTAGGCACCCCTACACGCGCGGCCTACTCGCCTCGATCCCGAAGATGGTGCCTGGGCGCATCGAGATTGAACCAATCGAGGGGTCGGTACCCAGCCCATATGCGATGCCCACTGGGTGCAAGTTCCACCCGCGCTGCCGTGACTTCATGCGCGGTGTGTGCGAGGTGAGCGAGCCGCCGCTGATCCCCATCGCTCCCGGTCACGAAGTAAGCTGCTACCTGTACGGTGGTAGGGAGGAGCGAGCATGACAGCCCCAACTATCCCGCACGGGAAAGCTGGCAGTAGCAATGAACGAGTGATCATCTCCGTGCGCAATTTGGTCAAGTACTTCCCGATAGAAGCAGGCTTTCTGCGCCGCCAGGTAGGCCTTGTCAAGGCGGTAGACGACGTTAGCTTCGACTTGGTGGAGGGTGAGACCCTTGCCTTGGTGGGCGAGAGCGGCTGTGGCAAGACGACCACCAGTCGCTGTGTAATCCAGGCACTAAAGCCCACGGCCGGTCAGGTGCTATTCCAGATGGATGGAACGCCCGCCGTGGATCTCACGCAACTTGATAAAAAAGCCCTCAAGGTAGCCCGACGCAACATCCGCATGATTTACCAGGATCCCTACTCATCGCTGAATCCGCGCATGACGCTGTTGCAGATCATCGGCGAGCCTCTGGTGATCAATCGCGCGGTGAAAGGACGAGCCGAATTAGAGGAACGAGTCGCCGAGTTGCTGCGGATGGTACGCCTCGATCCCGGTGCCATGAACCGCTATCCCCACGCCTTTAGCGGTGGACAGCGCCAGCGCATTGCCATCGCGCGCGCTTTGTCGCTCTCCCCCAAGGTCGTGATTGCAGACGAGGCGGTGTCGGCCCTTGACGTCTCGGTGCAGGCCCAGATCCTCAACCTGCTCAAGGAATTGCAGAAAGAGTTGGGACTCACCTACCTCTTTGTCGCCCACAACCTGGCAGTGGTGAAGTATGAGGCCGACCGCGTGGCGGTGATGTACGCGGGCAAGATTGTAGAGACCGCCGAGACCGAGGCACTCTATATCACACCCAAGCATCCCTACACGGAGGCACTGCTGTCGGCTGCACCGAATCCCGATCCCGATACCAGAAACCGTCCCCGTATCGTGCTGACGGGAGACGTGGCCGACGCGGGTAACCTTCCGACCGGTTGTGCCTTTCATCCGCGCTGTCAATATGCTCAGGACCGCTGTCGGCAAGAGACGCCGGAATTGGTCAATGTTGCCAACGCTGGTGAGCCTGCACACCTATCGGCCTGCCACTTTGCCAAGGAGTTAGAACTTGTGGGAATCGTCGCAACGGTAGGGGAGGCGCGCAATGGCTAAAGCCATCGAATTACAACCATCCGAGAGTAGCCCTGACATCCCATTGGACCAGAAGGTGCTGGTAGCGTCGCAGTGGCAACTCATACGCTGGCGCTTCCTACAACACAGGCTGGCAGTTGTCTCGCTATTTGTGCTCGGCGTTTTCTACTTCGCAGTCGTCTTTGCGGAATTTGTGGCGCCCTCTGACCCGGAACTCTTTATCGCACGGCTCACGCTGGCACCGCCGCACACAATTCATTTCACCGACGCTGAAGGCAACTTTACCATCAGACCGTTCATCTATCGACAGGTTAAAACACTGGACAAGGTCACGTATATTGCGTCCTACACCGAGGACGCAACAGTTGCGTACCCGCTTGGCCTGTTTGTCCACGGCGACCCCTACAAGCTATGGGGCCTATTCGAGAGTGATATCCACTTATTCGGGCTTGTAGATCGTGGGGATAGTGACGAGGAGATTCGCTTCTCATTGCTAGGACAGGATACGTATGGGCGTGACCTCTTCTCACGCATCGTATACGGCACCCGCATCTCGCTCACGATTGGACTCGTGGGCGTTGCCGTGAGTTTCATCCTCGGTGTCACCATCGGCGGGCTGTCGGGCTATCTTGGCGGACGGGTGGACTTAGTGATCCAGCGTGTTCTTGAGTCACTACGCGCGATCCCAACCCTGCCGCTGTGGATGGGCTTGAGCGTGGCTCTACCGCCGAACTGGCCGCTTCTGAAGACCTATTTTGCGATTGTCATCATCCTCTCCATCGTGGGCTGGACCACCATCGCCCGCGAGGTGCGCGGTCGCTTCCTCTCCCTGCGCGAGGAAGACTTCGTTGGCGCGGCTGAGTTGGACGGCGCCAGCAACTTGCGCGTCATCTTCCGCTATTTGCTGCCGTCGTTTATGAGCTTCATCATCGCGCGGCTGACGTTGGCGATACCATCAATGATCCTGGGTGAGACGGCACTTAGCTTTATCGGCCTGGGCTTGCAGCCACCTGCCATTAGTTGGGGTGTCCTATTAAGGGACGCACAGGCGATCCGCGTACTCGCCCTCTCACCGTGGATTCTGCTGCCGGCGGTGTTCGTAGTGATCAGCATTCTGGCCTTCAATTTCGTTGGCGACGGTTTGCGCGATGCCGCCGATCCCTATGGGAGCGTATGAACCAGCAGAGACAGACCCTAAGCATTCTTTAACGACTCAACGGAGCGACTACTCAGCGGAGCGACTATACACATGACAAAACTAAAAGTTGGCATCATCGGTCTGGGCGGCATCGCCCGGTCCCATTGTGACGCGATTGCGGGTCTCGACAACGTGGAAATTGTCGCCGTTGCCGATCTCTTTGCAGAGAAGCGCAACGAATATATGACGAAATACAACATTGCGCGCAGCTATGCTTCGCACACCGAACTCCTCGCCGATCACGAAGTCGATGCCGTCGCCGTGACCTTGGGCCACCAACTGCATCACCGCCTCACGCTAGACGCTTGTCGTGCGGGCAAGCATGTCCTGGTTGAAAAGCCAATGGCCCTCAGCCTAGAGCAGTGCGACGAGATGATCGAGGCGGCAGCAACGAATCAGGTCAAGTTGATGGTGGGCTATACCCAGCACTATTATGGAACCAGCCTCAAGGCCAAAGAAATTCTCGATTCAGGCCAATTAGGTCCGCTGATCACAGCGATCTGCTATATGTCCAAAAACTGGAGCTTTGCCGGACGCCGCCCCCAATATCGCAGCCGCTACCACGGCGGTGGTATGTGGGTGACCAACGGCGTCCACGTCGTAGACCGTCTCACCTGGATGATGGCGTCGCAAGCCGTCTCTGTCTCAGCCGCGATTGGCACGCGCGCCCATTATCAAGCCAGCGACGATTCCGCAACCGCGTTCATCCGCTACAAAAACGGCTTGGCTGGCGTGGCGGTGGCGGTGGGCTATGCCGACGGCGCGCCCAACTATGAATGCCAGGTGATTTGCGCCAACGGCACGCTGCGCTTTAGTGAGCACGGTAGCAAGTATATCCAGTTGGGCAAAGGCGATAAATGGGAGGATGTTCCCTTCGCCGATCCGCCAACCGAGATGCACAACGAATGGAAGGCCTTTGCCGAATCGATTGAGCAAGACATTGAGCCGCCCACGCATGGCGAGTATGGTCGGCACATCATGGAGATCATCTTTGCGGCCGAGCAATCCGCCATTACGGGGAACGAAGTGTTGTTGCAAGATAGCCATGCCTGGATTCACCAAAAGTCCGGCGTGCCTGTTACCACCCGCCACGGTTGGATCTGAGAACCACGTACATGCGTTTAGCGCTGCTCTCCTACAGCCACCATGGCGGCGGCATGGCCCGCACGGCGCGTGAACTTGGACATGAAATTGTCGGCGTAATGGATGCGGAAGAAACGCCGCGCCAGCAATTGCAGGATGAGTTTCAATGTCCTGGTTATCAATCCGCCGCCGAATGCCTTGACGCAACGCGACCCGATGCCGTGTTGGTGGCGGGCAAACATGTTGAGATGCCCTCTCATGTGCAAGCGTGCGTGGATCGCCGCCTTCCCTTTCTCCTGGACAAGCCCTTTGCCGACTGTGCTGCTCGGCTCCGTCCCGCAGCCGAGGCGTGCATTCAACAGGGCATCTTAAGCGCGCTCGTGCTGCCCAATCGCGCAAGTCACCTAGTCGCCTTGCTGCAGCAGATGGTGGCAGATGGCAGCTTGGGAGAGCTGATTCTCTTCAACAGTCGCCTCAACAACGGCCCTCCCTCCCGTTATGACCCAACGCCATCGGCGTGGCACAATGACCCAACGCTATCGGGCGGCGGCGCATGGGCCGTTGAAGCCGCCCACGGCATTGACACCTTCCTACAATTTATCGGTCAGCAGCCCCTCACCGTGGTTGGGGCAGTCATGTCCAATGCCATGTATGGTCAAGCGGTTGAGGATATTGGCATAGGCATCTTGCGAACAGGCAACGGCGTAACCGGGATCATCGAATCTGGCTACAGCTACCCATCGGGTGCGCGCAGCGGCGATCACTTCTTCCGCTTCGTTGGCAGCAAAGCCTCGGTCTTTGAGCGCTATGACAAGAAGGGCGATCCCATCATTGAAGTCCATACCCCCCAAGGAGTCACCTATCATGCAGACATTTCCAACGGAGCAAGATTCCAAGGTGTAATTGCCACGGCACTTGACGCCATTGCACACGGGCGCGCCTTTGAGCCGAACATCGCTGACGCCGTGCGTATTCTTGAAGTACAGGATGCTGTCTATGCTCACGCCCGCGCCAATCCACAGGCCAATGGCCCGTATCCACTGGGGATGCCAGCCGCGCCGAATTTGTAGCTCATCTTCGGCAGGGACCCAATGGTTTGCGTCCCTACACTTTGGCTGGAACGTACGGACACGATCTATCGTGTCCGTACCTCTGACAATACATTAGAGTTACGTAAGGAGAAAGCTTCAACGATGCGCACACTCGCCCTCACCGCACGCGAAACCATTGCCGTTCATACAATCGACGCGCCCGCGCCCACAGGGCTCCCGCTCCCCGACGAAATCCTGCTGCAAAACCTTGCTTGTGGCGTCTGCGGCGGCGACATCAAGAACTTCAAGGGGCCGCGCAGCGCAGAACTCAGCGCAAATGGCCCCCACCCCATGGCGGGGCATGAATTTGTGGGCACAGTCATCGGCGTAGGTGCCGAAGTTGAAGGCTTTGCCGTGGGCGATCGGGTGGCGCATGTCTTTAATAACTTCTGTGGCAAATGCCTCAACTGCCGCCTCGGTCACGCCAATTTTTGCCTGAAGATGCGACGCACGGGCGGCGGCGGCTTTGCAGAACAGGCAACGCTCTATGCCGGCGCCTTCGGTCGCGGCGTTTTCAAAGTCCCAGACGCCATCTCGACGCCCGAGGCCGCGCTCTGCGAACCCCTTACCTGCGCCATCGGCGCGGTGCTGAAATGCGTGCCGCAGCCAGGAGAGCGCATTGTCGTGATCGGTCTGGGGGGCTTAGGCCAGCTCATCGCCCAGATTCTTGCCTCGGCAGGAGTGGCTGTGATCGGCATTGACCAGCAGCCGGATAAGCTACGCAACGCGGCGAAGTTCTGCCACGCCGTGATTGATGCCGCGAACCAGGATGTCATTGCCGAAGTGCTGCAACTCACAGGCAATGTCGGCGCTGATGCGGTGATCGAAGTCGTGGGCATTCCCGAAACCGTCAAGCAGGCCATCGAGCATGCGCGCATGGGCGGGCGCGTCCTCATTGCCGGCTCACACCAACGCCTTGCCGATGGAGTCAACATCGACCGCATTTTCCGTAAGGACTTGGTGATCAACACCGCCAAAGGCGCAGCTCCCTTGATGGGCGCCGATGGCGTTCCCCTTGCCTTCCGTTATATCCAAGAAGGTATTGCGCGACCCAAAGAGATCTTGACCACCTTTCCCTTTGCCGAGGCGCAAACTGCCTTCACCAACCAAGCCTACGGCGGCGTGATCAAAGGGGTAATCGTTCATGGGAGGAAGAACAGATGAGCATTTTAGTTCACGTAGGCGTACGCGCCTCCAATCTTGAAGAGACAATCCGGTTCTGGCGTGATGGACTGGGGTTAGCCGTCGTCGCGCAAACGGAGCACAGGTTTGACCTGAGCGACGGCTATCATAACTTTCGCGTCTTTCAACACCAAGGAGCCGCGCGCCCACCCCATATCTCGGGAATGGTAGATTACTTGCATATTGGCGTTGTTGTGCCTGACCTAGTCGCTGCGGCCCAGCGGCTGCGGAAAATTGGCTTCAAAATTTATTCCGATGGTCTGGAGGGCAAGGAGATCATCGATCTCGACAAGCTGACCGAGTCAGCCTTTAAAGTCGAAGATCCGGACGGAATTACTGTTGACGTTACCCAAAGTGATACGCAATGGCCGGGGACAAAGCTACAGTCATTGGATAATAGTCATTAGATCTTATGTGGAAGCAAGGAGCCTTAGCATGAGCCATTATCGCGCAGCAATTATCGGTCACACGGGTCACGGCAACTATGGGCATGGGCTAGACATTGCCTTTATGCATTTCCCCAACATCGAAATCGTCGCCATTGCCGACCCTGACGAAGCAGGCCGCGCCAAAGTACAGACGCTTACGGGCGCGCCGACAACCTATGCAGATTACCGTACCCTGTTGGAAAAAGAACGCCCCAATCTGGTTGCCATTGCACCGCGCTTTGTCGGCGACCGTCTGGCAATGGTCGAGGCAGCCGCCGCCGTCGGCGCACACATGTATATCGAAAAACCCATCGCCGCTTCGCTGGCCGACGCCGACGCTATGCTGGCTGCGTGCGAACGCGCCCACGTCAAAATGGCGGTCGCCCACCAAGGGCGGCTGCACCCGGTTGCGCTACACGCCATGCAGTTGGTGCAACAGGGGGAAATCGGTCGCTTGCGTCTGATTCGCGGGGTTGGCAAAATGGATCACCGCGGTGGTGGACAAGACCTGATGATTCTGGGGACCCATGTACTTGACCAGATGCGCCTCTTTGGCGGCGACGCGACCTGGGCCAGCGCCGAAATTCTCGACGACGCCCGCCTGACGACTACCGCCGATCTGCGCCCCGGTGCAGAGGAAATTGCGCCGATCGCGGGCAATGGGCTGCGCGCCACCTTTGGCTTCACTGGCGTCACCTCCACGGGCGCGCCCAGGACGGAAGGCAATGGCGTCATTGGACACTTCGAGTCCTATGCAGGATTGGGCGAGGGGGAAGATCTCTTTGGCCTGGAACTGGTGGGCGAAAAGGGGCAATTGTCTCTGCGCGGCGGGCTGACTAAACGGCTCCTCCGTTATCCGCGCCCCTACATCGTCCCCGGTGCGAGTTTTGACCACTGGGAGTCAATCACCACGCCCAATGTCGAACCCGGCGATGTTCCTGGCGAAGAAATCGATGGGGCAACGCTCTTTCAGCGTGGCAATCGCCGCATCATCGCCGATCTGCTCGACGCCATTGAGAACGACCGCGAACCTGCGGGCAGTGGTCAACGCGCCCGCGCCGCGCTCGAACTCATCCAAGCGATTGCCGCCGCCCACGCCAATGGCGGACGCATTCCTCTCCCCCTGCAACAGCGCGAACACCCGTTTATACAGGTGCAAGGGCGCATGCGTCAATAAAAAGGCTATTTGCTGATCGCCTGCCTAAACCACCCAAGGCTGAAGTGGCAGCCTCCGGCGGTATCGAGCGGATCAACGAAACACTTGACACAAGCGATCGCGAGGAAAGAACATGGCGACTGAACGAATCAAGGTTGGATTTGTCGGATGTGGCGCTATTTCGCGCATGTACGCGGATATCTATGCCAGCTTGGCGGACATCGCACAGGTGGTGGCGGTGGCGGACCTTGTAGACGAACTAGCTGAGAATCGGCGCCAGGTGCTGACCGATGCCTATGCGTCAGAAGCCTATCGCGCCCGCGCCCGGGCGCCCTTTGGGCGCGGCGATGAGGCGCGGGCCGCCGAACAGAAGGTAGCGGAGGCGGCCGAGGCAGCAGCAAAGACGACGATCCGCAAATATCGGAGCCACGAGGAACTTCTCCAGGACGCTGAAGTCCAGGCGATCATCCTGCTCACCACCCCGACGGTGCGCTTGGAGCCAACAATCGCTGCCGCTGAGTCGGGGCGCCATATCTTCACCCAAGGCCCCATGGCGCGCAGTGTGGAAGAAGCAGATGCCATGGCAACAGCCGTTCAGAAGGCAGGGGTCAAGTTCCACTCACAGTGTGGGGCACGCTATCCCCGCGGGATGGTCCTTGCACGCCGCGCCGTAGAGAGCGGCAAGTTGGGCCAGATCGGAAGCGCGCGTGTGGAGCTAAACTGGTATCGGCCGCAAACCTATTATCGGGGTTGGCACGGCACCTGGGATGGCGAGGGCGGCGGCGCGGCCTTCCACCATGGGCGCTATATCCTCGATCCGTTCCTGTGGGTTGTCAATTCGCCCGTGGTTGAGCTCTTTGCCTATGCCGGCCCCATGTTGCGCCAGGTCGAGCACGAAAGCCTGAGCCAGGCCGTTGTGCGCTTCGCCAACGGGGCTACTGGCGCCATCCACGCCTCGTTGCTCAACCACCGCCAGCCACTAACCCCAGAGGGCCGCATCGAGATTCTGGGTTATGATGCCGCCCTTCTGGTGGGTGAAGAATATTATCTCAACGATGCCGGAGTCTTGGGTGGACGCGGCAACTACTGGCAGGCGGATACGACCTTTGGCTCCAGCGACAACCCGGCGGCGATGAAAGCGCTTGAGTCTCTGCGCGCGGAGGTAGGGGCCATCCCCGAACGGGCGAGCGAGGAATATCAGAGCCGGCTCTTTCTGGAAACGATCGCCAATGACACGGAACCGTTGGTGCCGATTGATGTACCTCGTCACCATGTCGAGGTCGTGCGCGCGATCTATAAGTCGGCGGAAGAGGGCCAGCCAGTCACCCTGCCGTTGGATAAGGACGACCCGTTCTACCGCAGCACTGGGCGACTCACCCACGGAGTCAAGCGTGCTGCGCTAAGCAAATAAAGTCAGTCCCAGGCGAAGGTAACGGTGAGCCAGTCGCTACCACCCGCGGCGATCATGCGATACATCTCTTGGGCACGTGCCGGCGAGACAATGTGGGTGAGTAGGTGGTCAACCTTGAGCTGACCGGACGCGATGAGCCTAAAGGTGGCGCGGCGGTTGCGTCGGCGGGTCCACCGCCAATAGGGGTGTGGCTCGAGCAGGCCGGTCTCGTAGTTGCCGACGATGGTCAGTTCGCGGCGAAGCAGCTCGACCTGGAGGCCGATCTCGGCGGTGCCTGGCGCGCTGCCGGATAGGACAATGGTTCCGCGGTCAGCGGCGGCTTCCAGGGTAGTCTGGAGGAGTTTGGGGTTGGCCGAGCAGTGGAAGACGGCCTCAGCGCCCCGACCGCCGGTGGCAGCGCGGACGCCCTCGACGGGGTTGCCCTGGCTGGCATCGACGACGTGGGTGGCGCCGCTCAGGCGGGCCTTGTCGAGGCGGCTGGGAACGAGGTCGACGGCGACGATCGGGTAGGTGCCGGAGATCCGGGCGAACTGAATGGTGAGTTGGCCGACGGTGCCGGCGCCGAAGACGGCGACAGATTCGTCGAGTTGGAGCGTGCCGCGGCGGACGCCGTGGAGCGCGACGTCACCGAGGACGCCGAAGGCTGCCTGCTCGTCGGTGATGCCGTCCGGCACGCGGTCGGGCTGGGATTGCCAGTCTCCGCCGTCGGTGGTGGTGAGGGAAACAAGGCAGTGCGTGGCGTGGTTGCCGAAGCAGAGGACGCGGTCGCCCTCGCGGTAGTCGGCGACGCCGAGGCCGAGCTTTTCGACGTAGCCGACAGTGGCGTAGCCAATGGGTCGGCGGACGTCGGGCTGGTTCTGAATGGCGCGGATGCCGTTCATTTCCGAGCCGGCGCTAACCTGGCTGCGGGTAACGCGGACGAGCATCTGGTTGGGACTTGGATCGGGAAAGTCGTGGTCTTCGATTTCAACGGTGATACCGGCGCTGGCAATGAGGCGTTGACCGTGAGTAGGCATGTTGTTTCTCCTGTGGCTTAGATGCGGCGACTGGTGGTAAAAATCGGTCGGTTGGCTCCTATTTTACACGCGGTGGGTTTAAGTTCGAAGTGCAACTGCCAATGGCGGCTCAGTGTAACATATCTGTACCGTGATTGGTAATTTGCAATCAACTAGTACATCGCGGCCTAAATAAGCCAATAGCTCGTAGGTGCGGCTACAAGCCGCACGAGCCAGCAAATCGTAGCACCTACCATTGGTCTATTTAGGCCGTTGTGTACTAGGCATCTGCTATCCCAAAGCCATTACTCAATGCTTTTTTAAGCGCGTTCCAAGCGCTGCGTGGAATGTCAGTTTGGACGCGCTGCGTCCCGTCTTTGCCTTCTACCCATCTTCCAGGAAGATTACAAACTCCGCTTTTCAATCGGTTGTGCAGCAAGCTATGTCAAAGCAGGAAATTACCTTATAATCAGTCATGTAATATCCAAGCTTTGAATGAAACGAAAATAGAAATTTTGCAAGAAGGTTCTCTTATGTCAACACCAACCTCTTTTCCTGACCCAATGCGCCAAACGCAACCGCTAGTGGTCGATGAGCAGATCAAGCGTATGATTGCCGGCGCTGTCGCTGAAATTGACCCGGCGCAGATTGCCATTTTGCGCACCCTGACAGCAGCGAAGCGAGTTTGGCAAGCATTCGCCATGATTGAGGATGCGGAGCGCGCCGGCGTTTACCGGCTACGGCAAAGGCAACCGGAATTGAGTGAAGAGGATGCTGTGCGGATGGTACGTCAACGTGGCCTGAAACTGCGCGCACAGATGGAGGAACGCTGGCGAAAGAACAGAATCGGCTGTGCCGTTACCTACTGAGCGCCTAACATTTTTCTGGCCAGGGCAAGAAATTCTCGTAGCGCTTCTTCAGCGAATGGACAGATATAGCTTTCAATGACATTCAATTCGTTGCCATTATGAAAATGTTTGGGAAAGGTTGCGATTTTCCGCCAACTCGCATGTGGTGCATTGTCGTGACGATAGATGATATTGTCTAGTGCGAGGCGTTCCCAATGATAACTATACCGCCCCACCAATTTCAGTGAGTGCCAGACATCGATAAAGCTACTGTCGATCAATTAAGATGCGCACTTGATTTGTTCCCGGCGAGTGGGCGCTGGTAACAATGTCAGCGAATTCGATTTCAGCAATTTCGCAAAGGCTTACAATGTCAATCGGGTTCATTGCAACGAATCCAGCAACTGTGTTAAATGATCACGTTTATACTCTAAGGGTCTGTCCAGAAATAAAGTAGCTAATTTACGTGATGTTACCCGAGTAAATCTGTCTAAAATCATCTATGTTATTCTTGGACAGACCCTAAGTCATCGTCCAAAATTAAGTCGTAGTTTTGAAGCAAGATATATTAGACGCTCTTTGGTTACTACCCCAGAAGGGATCTGGCAAGTGCGTCAAATAATAGGTGCTACATACCTGCAAGTTGTTTTTGGATGATGACTAACTATTGGGCTTCCTTCATGAGCGCTTCCAGAGTACGATCACAACTTTACCCACGCAACATGGCAAAAATGATTGGATTTGGTGCATTTAGCTGTCCGGATCGACTAAATCCCCGTCAGGGGTCTGAAACCAGATGTATATCCTAACTCATTACCAAATGCTCTAAGTCCGGATCGACTAAATCCCCGTCAGGGGTCTGAAACTTAATATCAACGGCCGTTGGGTGCAACCAGTAACCTGGTCCGGATCGACTAAATCCCCGTCAGGGGTCTGAAACCAGTGATGATTCATAGGATCTGGTGACATTGGATGCGGGTCCGGATCGACTAAATCCCCGTCAGGGGTCTGAAACTAATACTAATCGCAACAGGCTCAAACCAATTCCAAGTCCGGATCGACTAAATCCCCGTCAGGGGTCTGAAACCTGATGTTCCTGTAACGATCCAAGTGATATTACTCACGTCCGGATCGACTAAATCCCCGTCAGGGGTCTGAAACGTATCACCTACGGACAAATCTATACTGTTAAGACTTGGTCCGGATCGACTAAATCCCCGTCAGGGGTCTGAAACTCACCACCTTGGTTTGTTCCGCCTTTAATACTCTTGAGTCCGGATCGACTAAATCCCCGTCAGGGGTCTGAAACCATACTGTAATATGACAGGTTGACCGCGAATGATGCGGTCCGGATCGACTAAATCCCCGTCAGGGGTCTGAAACTGGTGTATCTGTGCGAGTGTCTACTTCTGTTTGACGTCCGGATCGACTAAATCCCCGTCAGGGGTCTGAAACTCCATGTGGCCCCTGATTCAGCGAATAAATCATGGATGTCCGGATCGACTAAATCCCCGTCAGGGGTCTGAAACAGAAAGTTGGAACCGTTGTAGTTACAGTGGTCACTGTGTCCGGATCGACTAAATCCCCGTCAGGGGTCTGAAACTACGAAAGTCTCCGTTTCAT
>Ga0105048_10008164_pt1 | contig 16777 bp, 12 predicted proteins | sample MAT05_FD_78382 | JGI IMG/M metagenome (GOLD analysis project Ga0105048, IMG submission 78382) | Freshwater microbial communities from Lake Fryxell liftoff mats and glacier meltwater in Antarctica - MAT-05 | ecosystem: Environmental > Aquatic > Freshwater > Ice > Liftoff microbial mat | place...
CGCAGGCGAGGCGCCGAACAGCACCAGCAGCACGAAGGCATGGCGGCGGAAGTTGCGGATCAGCGCCAGATGCTCATCGTTGCCCAAGCCCGGCAGCGACCAGTTGTAGTGGATGCCCGAGATCGTCTGCATGCGCCGGCCGTAACGGTGGCCCAGCCCCATGCGGTAGACGCTCTTCATGCGCCCGATGTTGCTGTGGCCGAAACGGCCGATCGGGATCGTCTCGTCGGCGGGCAGGCCGCAGGGCATGCTCGAGGGCCACATGCGCTCGGGCGCAATGCTGCGCACGACGAACTGGTGGATGTGTTGCAGCTCGTCCAGCACCGCCTGGGCGCTGGGCTGCGGTGCCGTGATCAGCTCGAGCTGCGACTCGCTGAAGTCGGTGGTGATGCCCGGGTGCGTCAGCGCCGAGCCCAGCGCGGCCGGGTGCGGCGTCATGGCCAGTTGACCATCCCCATCCACGCGCAGGCTCTCCTTCTCGACACCACGGCGGATGCCGAGCAGGCGTTCGGCGGCGGGCAGCGCAGCAGGGGTCAGGGCAGGGGTCATGTTCGGTCCCGCAGGGCGGGCAACGGCGCCACAGGCGGCACGGCCTGGCACTATAGGCGGCGGCCGTGACTTCTGCTGGCGGCGCTTCGGCAGCGCGCTGGCGGGCTCAGGCGACGGCAGCGCGGTAGGCGTGCCAACTGGCGTGCCCGAGCAGCGGGCCCACCAGCAGCAGCCCGGCAAAGCCCGGCAGCATCGCCAGCACCACCAGCAGCGTGATCAGCAGGCCCCAGCACAGCATCGGGGCCGGCTGCGTCAGCACCAGGTGCAGGCTGGTCAGGCCGGCGGTGATGGCATCGGTCTGCCGGTGCAGGATCATCGGCATCGAGATCACGCAGAAGGCGAAGATCAGCCCCGCGAACAGTGCGCCGATGCCGACCCAGGCGACGATGAAGCCCAGGTTGTCCGGCTCCAGCAGTGCCAGCAGCGAGCCCTTGAAATCCGGCATGCCGTCGAAGCTGAGGGCGAAGACGATCAGCGTGGCGCGGCCCCAGATCAATTCCAGCACCAGCAGTACCAGGCCGAACACCGCCAGTGTGCCGGTGCGGGTGGTCCATGCGAGGAGCGAGTCGACCAGGCCCGGGCGTTCACCGGCCTCCAGCCGCTGGCTGACGCGGTACAGACCCAGGCATAGCAAAGGCCCCATCAGCAGGAAGCCGGCCGACAGCGCCAGCGTGTAGGCTGGCGCGTGCTCGAAGACCCCCAGCAGCGCCCAGCCCATGAGCATGAAGCAGCTGCCGTAGAACAGGCCGATCAGCGGCGCGCGGCGCAGGTCGCGCCAGCCCAGCGCCAGCCAGCGCAGCGGGTCCGACAGGCGCAGCGGGTTCAGCGTGATGACGGTGGCGGCGGGCCGTGCTGCCGCGGGGTCGGAGCCGGGTTCGTCCATCTGCTTGGTGTAGCGCACAAGCCGGCGGCCTGCAACGTGGCGCTGTCTGGCCCTGGCTGGTGCTGTCTGGCCCGCTTGCGCCAGGTCAAGCCAAAGCCGTTAGATGACGTTGCTCTCCAGCAGGCGGCGGCCTTCGAGCAGCCGACGCGGCGACAGCGCGTCCAGCGCAGGCGCGTCGCTGTGCCCACCGGCGATGGCGGCGGCCAATGCGCTGCCCACCGCAGGCGCGTGCTGCATGCCGTGGCCCGAGAAGCCGCAGGCGATGTGCACGTTGCGCCAGCCGGGCACCGCACCGGCCACGCCGTTGTGGTCGAAGGCGTTCATCTCGTAGTAGCCGGCCCAGGCCGAGCGCACGCGCAACGCCTCGAAGGCCGGCACGCGGGCGGCCAGCTGCGGCCAGATGTGTTCTTCGAAGAGCAGGTGATCGACCGCCTCCAGCGGCGGCTCGTCGGGGTCGCCCGGGCCACCGTCGGTCAGCGTGCGCGGCGGTGCGCCGGCCAGGAAGCCACGGCCTTCCGGGCGAAACCAGACGCCCGACGGGTCGATCACCAGCGGGCAGCCGGGCAGCACTGCCGGGCTGTCGAGCACGAAGACATCGCGCTTCTTCGGGCTGACCGGCAGCGCCAGCCCCAGATGCGCTGCCAGCGCTGAACTCCAGGCACCGGCGGCGAGCACGAAGATGTCGGCGGCGAAGCGCTGCCCGTCGGTGGCGTGCAGGGCCTGGACCCGATCGCCGCGCGACTCGATGCGCGTGGCCTCGGCGGCGACGAAGCGCACCCCGGATGAGATCGCGCGGCGGCGAAAGGCGGTGTGCAGCGCGGGGCCGTCGAACCAACCCTCGCCGGCCAGCCCGAGCGAGCCCAGCGCCAGGTCGTCCACCTGCAGCCAAGGGAAGCGCGTTTGCAAGGCGGCCGGCTCGAGCAGCGCCACCTGCGCCCCTGCCGCCTGCTGCACGGCCTGGTTGGCACGCAGCTCCGCCGCGCCGCCAGGGCCCGCGAGGTAGAGGTAGCCGGGCTCGACCAGACCCAGCGTCGGGGCTTCGCCGTCGACTGCCAGTTCACTCTCCACGCGCTTCAAGAAGGCCAGGCTCCACTGCGACAGCGCGATGTTCAACGGCGTCGAGAACTGCTGGCGGATCGAGCTGGCGGACAGCGCGCTGGAGGCGCGCGCATAGCTCGGGTCACGCTCCAGCACGATCACCGCGGCGCCGTGGTCGCGTGCCAGGAAGCAGGCGGTGGCGGCGCCCATCACACCGCCGCCGATGACCATTACGTCGGGCTCTTTCATGGCGCCAAGCCCAGGAACTCGAGCACCGGCTGCACGCTGCGCGCTGCGTCTTCTTCCTGCGGCACATGGCCCAGTTCATCGAACACCACCAGCCGGCTGCCGGCGATGCGCCGCTGGAACTCTTGCCCGGCCGCCAGCGGAATCACGCGGTCGCGCCCGCCCCACAGGATCAGCGTCGGCAGCGTCAGCGTCTGCACCCGCGCGGCGTCCTTGCCCAACTCGACCGTCTGCAGCCATTCGAGCAGCGCGGCGCGGTTGCCGGCGCGCAGTGTGAGCTCGAGGTAGCGGTCGACCAGTTCTGGCGTGATGCGCTGCGGGTCGCCGTAGCTGGTGGCCAGGCCTTGCGCCACCAGCTCGCGTGGCAGCAGGTGCTTGAGCAGGCGGTTGAACACCGGCACACGCGCCAGCATCCAGCCCAGCGGCAGTTCTTCGGGCATGAAGGCCAGGCCCTCGGCATCGACCAGGATCAGCCGCTCGACCCGCGCCGGGGCCTGCGTGGCGATACGCCAGGCCACGCCACCGCCGAGCGAGTTGCCACCGGCGACGAAGCGCTGCACCCCCAGCTGGTCGAGCAGGTCGAGCACGAACTTCGCCTGCGCGTCAGGGCTGTAGCCGACGTTCGCATAGGCGCCGGTGAAGGGCCCCGTCAGGCCGAAGCCCGGCAGGTCCAGTGTGATGACGCGGCGCCGCGGCTGCAGCGCCGGTACCCAGCCCTCCCAGGTGTGCAGGCTGGCCGAGGTGCCGTGCAGCAGCACCAGTGGCAGCGGGTCTTCGCGCGGGCCGACATCACGCAGATGCACCAGCTGACCCTTCACGTCGACGAAGTCCGACGGCGCCGGTGCCCAGCGCGGCACCAGCGCTTCCACCGGCAGGTCAGGCGCGCGTGACAGCGCCAGCGCGATGGTACTGAAGATCAGCAGGATGCCGACCAGCTTGAGCGCAAGTGCCTTCATCGGGCGAGGATTCTAAGAGCCGGCAGTTGCAGCCAGACGACCCAGCCAGACGACCCAGCCAGACGACCCAGCCGGACGACCCAGCCGGACGACACACAGGCGCTCCCTACAATGACTTCGATGAGCTTTGTCCACCTGCGCACGCACACCGAGTTCTCGGTGGTCGACGGCACGCTGCGCATCCCCGAGCTGGCCGCTGCGGCGCGCGCGGCAGGCCAGCCGGCGCTGGCTATCACCGACCTGGCGAACCTTTTCGGCGCGGTCAAGTTCTACAACGCCTGCCGCGGCGAAGGCGTTCAGCCGGTCCTCGGTGTCGATGTCTGGATGGCGCCGTGGACCGAGTCCGGCGGCGACCGCGGCTCCAGCCGGCTGCTGCTGCTGGCGCAAAACAACCGCGGCTGGTTGAACCTGTGCCAGCTGATCTCGCGCGGCTGGACCAGCAACGTGCAGCGCAACCAGGCCTGGCTGAAGTGGGACTGGCTGCGCGGGTTTGGCGACGGGCTGATCGTGCTCTCGGGTGCCGACGGCGGCGTCGTCGGGCAGGCGCTGCTGGCGCGCGATGCGGCACGCGCGATGGCTTTGGCGACTGCCCTGGCAGAGATGTTCCCCGGCCGCTTCTACATCGAGTTGCAGCGCGCCGGCCTGCCGACCAATGAGGCGCATGTGCAGGCCGCGGTGCCGCTGGCCGCCAGCCTGGGTCTGCCAGTGGTGGCCACGCACCCGATGCAGTTCCTGCAGCCCGACGACTTCGATGCGCACGAAGCGCGTGTCTGCGTGGCCGAAGGCGAACTGCTGGACAACCCCAAGCGCTTGCGCCGCTTCACGCGTGAGCAGTGTTTCCAGGACAGCCAGGCGATGGCCGAGCGCTTTGCCGATCTGCCCGCGGCGCTGGCCAACACGGTGCAGATCGCGCGCCGCTGCAGCCTTCAACTGGTTCTGGGCAAACCGCAGCTGCCTGAATTCCCGACACCCGACGGCACGCCGATCGAGGCCTACTTCCGCCGCGCGTCGTTCGACGGCCTGGAGCGGCGGCTGGTGCAGCTGTACCCCGACGCGGCGCAGCGCGAAGCCGAGTGCGCGCGCTATGTCGAGCGGCTCGAGTTCGAGATCACGACGATCCTGAAGATGGGCTTTCCGGGCTACTTCCTGATCGTCAGCGACTTCATCGTCTGGGCCAAGGCGCACGGCTGCCCGGTCGGGCCGGGGCGCGGTTCTGGCGCGGGTTCGCTGGTGGCTTATGCGCTGTTGATCACCGACCTCGACCCGCTGCATTACAAGCTGCTGTTCGAGCGCTTCCTGAACCCCGAGCGCGTGTCGATGCCCGACTTCGACATCGACTTCTGCCAGGCCAACCGCGAGCGCGTGATCGACTACGTGAAGGCCAAGTACGGCCGCGAAGCGGTGAGCCAGATCGTCACCTTCGGCACCATGGCGGCCAAGGCGGCGCTGCGCGATGTGGGGCGTGTGCTGGGCATGGGCTACGGCCATGTGGACAGCATCGCCAAGCTGATTCCCGCGCCACCGGGCAAGACGGTGACGCTGGCGCCGGTGCCCGACAAGCCCGATGCGGGGCTGGTCTACGCGCGCAAGGAGTCGGCCGAGCTGGGCCTGCGCGAAGCCGCCGACGAGGACGTGGCCACGCTGCTGGCGCTGGCCACGCGCGTCGAGGGGATCGTGCGCAACATCGGCATGCATGCCGGCGGTGTGCTGATCGCACCCGGCCGCATCACCGACTTCTGCCCGCTGTACCAGCAGCCCGGCAGCGACAGCGCGGTCAGCCAGTTCGACAAGGACGATGTCGAGGCCGCCGGGCTGGTGAAGTTCGACTTCCTGGGCCTGGCCACGCTGACCATCCTCGAGCTGGCCAAGGACTTCATCCGCGCGCGCCGCCCGGGCCGCGCCGACTTCGACTACGACCGCCTGCCCTTCGATGACCCTGCGGTGTACCGCCTGTTCACCGACGGCCGCACCGAGGCCGTGTTCCAGTTCGAAAGCCGCGGCATGCAGGGCATGCTGCGCGAGGCGCGGCCGACGCGGCTGGAAGACCTGATCGCGCTGAACGCGATGTTCCGCCCCGGCCCGATGGAGAACATCCCCAGCTTCTGCGCACGCAAGAACGGCAAGGAGGACATCGCCTACCCGCACCCGCTGCTCGAGCAGGTGCTGGCCGAGACCTACGGCATCTTCGTCTATCAAGAGCAGGTGATGCAGGCGGCGCAGATCCTGGGCAGTTACAGCCTGGGCGGCGCCGATCTGCTGCGGCGCGCGATGGGCAAGAAGAAGCCCGAGGAGATGGCGCTGCAGCGCGAGATCTTCCGCACCGGTGCGCAGGCCCAGGGCATCAGCCAGCCCAAGGCCGACGAAGTCTTCGACCTGATGGAGAAGTTCGCCGGTTACGGCTTCAACAAGAGCCATGCGGCGGCCTACTCGGTGCTGGCTTACCACACGGCCTGGCTGAAGGTGCGCTGCGCGGCCGAGTTCTACGCTGCCAACATGAGCGTCGAGCAAGACGACACCGACAAGCTGCGGGTGCTGATTGCCGACGCCGCCAGCTTCGGCGTACGCTTCGACGCGCCCGATGTGAACCAGGGCAGCGCGCGCTTCGAGCCGGTGGCCGACGACCGCGTGCGTTACGGTCTGGGCGCCGTCAAGGGCACGGGCAGCGGCGCCATCGAAGCCATCGTGCAGGCGCGCGAGGCCGGCGGCGTATTCCACAGCCTGTTCGACTTCTGCCTGCGCGTGGACCGCCAGCGCGTCAACAAGCGCGTGGTCGAGGCGCTGGTCAAGGCCGGCGCGTTCGACGCCATGGCGGCGGCGCGCGGCGTGGACCGCGCGGTGCTGATGGCCACCGTGCCGCTGGCCTTCGAGTGGGCCGATACGCAAGCCGCCCACGAAATGCAGGCCGGCCTGTTCGACTTTGCCGATGCCGGCGGCGCCGATGCCCATGGCGCCAGCACCGCCGAGCCTGCGCTGCCCAACGCCGCGCCCTGGGGCCTGCGTGAGCGGCTGATGCACGAGAAGTCGGCGCTCGGCTTCTTCCTCTCGGGCCATCTGTTCGACGAGGTGGCCGGCGAGGTGCGGCGCTTCTGCCGCCGCCCCATCGCCGACCTGAGCGACAGCCGCGAGCCGCAGTTGCTGGCGGGCATCGTCAGCGAGCTGCGTTTCGGCAACGGCCCGCGCGGGCGCGTGGCGTTGTTCAGGCTGGACGACGGCAGCGAACACATCGATGCCATGCTGCCCGACGAACTGCTCGAAGGCCCCCAGCGCGAGACGCTGCAGGAGGACCAGCTGCTGGTGGTGATGGGCCGTGTGCAGCCCGACCGGTTCGGCGGCGGTCTGCGCCTGAATGTGAACCAGTTCTGGAACCTGGCCGGCGCGCGGGCGCGCTTCGGCCGCTATCTGTCGGTGGCCGTCAACGGCGGACGCCCGCCGGTGGCCGAGGTGCTGAAGCTGTGGCCGGCGCGGCTCGAGGCCGGCGAGCACGGCGAGCTTCGCCGCGGCCTGCCCGTGCGCCTGCGCCTGCAGCGCCCCGAGGCCAGCGCCGAGTTGGATCTGGGCGACGACGCCCGCTTCTGGCCCTGCGACGAGGCGCTGGCGCGCTGGAAGGCGGTCGCCCATGGCGGCGCGGCGGAGGTCGTCTACGACGACAAGACGCTGCACTGAAACCAAGTTTGCGCAGGCCGCGGCAACGTGGCGGCCCCACCGGGGCCGTGCTCAGCCCGCGCCGGTGCCCCAAGCCCTGGCGTAGAGCGCCAGGTACTCGTCGGCCGCGCGCGCCCAGTTGAAGCGCAGGGCGTGCGCGCGCACCGCCTCCGCACGTTGCTCGTGCTCATGGCGCAGCAGGCCCTGCTCGACCAGCCGGCGCATGTGGGCTGGATCGAAGTCGGGCCAGGCGGTGGCGGCGTCGCCGCAGACTTCGGGCAACGAGGTCAGGTTGGAGATGAACACCGGCTTGCCGAAGTGCATCGCCTCCAGCGGCGGCAAGCCGAAGCCTTCGGTCAGGGATGGGAACAGGAAGGCCGTGCAGTGGGCATAGACCCAGGCCTTCTGCGCATCGCTGACGTCGTCGAAGACCTGCACCTGTGACAAACCGCGCGCGGCGATCTGCTCGCGCAGGCTCGCGTTGCGTGTGCGGTCGGGCCCGGCCAGTACCAGCGGCATCTCGGGCCACAGCGCCGCCATCGCCAGCAGCGACTCGACGTTCTTCGACCGGGCCATGCGCGACAGATGCAGCAGAAAGTGCCCGGGCTGCACGCCGGGCAGTGGCACCTGCTCGTGGGTGCTCAGGTTGCGCACGCCGTTGTAGATCACCGAACTCGGCCCCGCCCAGCCCATCAGCCGCTGCGCGTCGGACAGCGCGTGCCGGCTGATGGCCGCCAGGTGGTCGGTGCGGGCGAACAGGCGGGCCAGACGGATGCGGTTGCGCCACTGGCTGGGCCGGCTCTTGAAGTAGACGAAGTTCAGGTCGTGCAGCGTGAGGATGCGAAAGCGCGTGCCGGCCGGCGGCTTGTAGCGGTTGAGCTGCATCAGCGTGTGCCACACGTCGAAGCGCTGCGGCTGCCGGTGCCAGACCTCGTGCAGACGCTGCCGTGGCAGGTAGTCGACCTCGTCGCCGAAGCACCCCACCAGGCTGTCCTGCAGATGAAAGGCCAGCCGGATGCCTTGCGTCTGCTGCAGCGCCGGCGCGCGCGTGGCGAGTTCGGTGCACAGGTTGCGCGTGAACTCGCCAATGCCGTCGGTGAACTGTTTCAGGTTGCCCAGGCCGATGCCGATGCGGCGCTGCACGGGGGCGGTCACTGCGCGGCCTGCAGCCACTGCGCCACGGCGGCGCGCACCGCAGCGGCATCGGGCCAGCCCTGCGGCCCCTGCACGATGTGCACGCTGGGCCCCCACGCGCGCCACTGTGCCGCGTCGCTCGGCCCCAGCACCGACAGCGTCGGGCAGCCCACCGCTGCGGCGATGTGCCCCGGCCCGGTGTCGTTGCTGATCATCAGCGCGGCGCGCCGCAGCAGCGCGGCGTAGACGCCGAGCTTGACGTTGTTCAGGCCGGTGGCGGTGGCAAACCGGGTGCGTGCGAGTTCCTCCTCGCCCGGCCCGGGGCAGATCACCAGCGTGCGGCCGAACTGCGGCAGCACCTGCGCCATGAAGTCGGCGAAGCCCGGCCAGGTCTTGTCCTGCCCGCTGAAGGTGCCGCCGGCAAAGGGGCAGATCACGATGAAGCCGGCTGCCACGCCGTGCTGCCGCAACAGCGCCATGGCGGCGGCGTCATCGGCGTCGGACACACGCAGGTCGATGCGCTGCGGCAGCGGCGCGTCCTCGCCCAGGAGCGCGTTGCCGAGGGCCCAGTAGGCCTCGATCTCGTGGCGCTCGCGATGGCGCGGCAGGCTGCGCGTGAGCAGCAGCGCGCGGCCTTCCCAGGCATGGCCCAGGCTGCGCAGGCCGGCCAGCCTGAACTCCAGTGCGCTGCCGAACGAGTAGGGCAGGCACAGCGCCTGCAGCGGTTGTCGCGCAAAGCCGGCGTCGGCGGCCTCGGCCTCACGACGCAGTCTGCGAAGTTGCCCGACGCGCGCGCGCAGGCCCTGCGCCAGCGGCTCCACCGTCCATCCGTGGCCGCGCAGCAGATCGCCGGCCCAGCCGCGGCCGGTCAGCCGCAACCGGTACCCCGCGTCGTGCAGCCGCTGCAGCGTCGGGATTCCGAGCGTCACGTCGCCGACCCAGTTGCGCAGGCGGATCAAGAGGGTGGGCATGGCATCGGATAATCGGCCGCGATTCTGCCACCCGACCCCGCCATGACCGACGCGCTGCCGCGATCCGAGGAAGTCACCGCGCTGCACGACCAGTGGCTCGGCGCCGCCGGCTGGCCGCCGCAGGTGGGCGAAGGCGGTGAGCCCGCCAGTCTGGGGCACTGGATCCACCGCAATCACCGCTTCAACAGCCTGCTGTGGGCCGAGGAAGACCTGGCCCGCCGCACACAGGTGGCCGACGCCGAGATTGCTGCCAACAAGCGCGCCATCGACCGCTTCAACCAGGCGCGCAACGATGCCACCGAGCGCATCGACGAGTTGCTGCTGCTGGCCCTGGGTCTGGTCGATGCGGCTTCGACACGCGGCGACGCGCCCGAGTCACTCGTGGCGCCCGGGGCGCGCCTGAGCAGCGAGACCGCGGGCAGCATGATCGACCGCTTGTCGATCCTGGCGCTGAAGGTGCACGCGATGCAGGCGCAGACGCTGCGCACCGATGTGCACGAGGCGCACCGGCAGACCAGCATGGTCAAGCTGGAGCGCTTGCGCCAGCAGCGCGCCGACCTGGCCGCCTGCCTGGATGCGCTGCTGGCCGACGTGCAGGCCGGCCGCGCCTACTTCAAGGTCTACCGCCAGTTCAAGATGTACAACGACCCGCAGCTGAACCCTGCCCTCGTGCGCGAGCGCGGCTGAGGCGCCTCGAGGTGCCGCCGACCGGCATGCGCGTGCTGATCGTCAAGACCTCGTCGATGGGCGACGTGGTGCATGCGCTGCCGGCGCTGTCGGACATGCGACGCGCGTGCCCCGGCGTGGTGGTGGACTGGTTGGTCGAGGCGCCCTTTGCAGCGATCCCGCGGCTGCACCCGGGTGTGTCGCGCGTACTGCCGCTGGCCTGGCGCAAGTGGCGTCGCCATCTGTTCGAGCGCGCCACCTGGACGGCCGTCGGCGCGTTGCGGCAAGACCTGCAGCGTGAGCCCTACCACCTGGTGCTCGATCTGCAAGGCCTTCTCAAGAGTGCGCTGTGGGGCCTGCAGGCGCGCGGCCCGCTGGCGGGCTATGACCGGCGCAGCGCGCGCGAACCGCTGGCGGCTGCCTTCTATGCCCGCACGGCGACGGTCAGCCGCGAGCTGCATGCGGTGGAGCGCTGTCGGCGCCTGGCGGCCGCGCACCTGCGCTACCCGATGCCGAGCGCAGCGCCGGACTTTGGCCTGCACGCGCCGCCGCCGGTGTGGCCCGCGCCGGCGCGCTATGCGGTGCTGATCCCGAATGCCAGCCGGCCCGAGAAGCACTGGCCCGAGGCGCGCTGGGTGGCGGTCGGCGAGCGCCTGCGCGATTTCGGCCTGGCTCCGGTGGTGCTGTGGGGCAACGAGCGCGAGCAGATGCTGGCCGAGCGCATCGCAGCCGGGTGCCAGGGTGTCGTGCCGCCCTTCCTGAAGGTCGATGCGATGGCCGCGGTGCTGGCTGGCGCGCATCAGGTGGTCGGGCTCGACACCGGCTTCACGCACTTGGCGGCGGCCTTCGGCCGGCCCACCGTGGGCATCTACTGCGACCACGATCCCGGCCTGGCCGGCGTCACCGGCCCAGGTTCTGTCGCCAGCCTGGGTGGCAAGGGGCAGGTGCCGGCGCTGAAGCAGGTTCTCGCGCTGGTCGAGCAGCAGACCGGGGAATGAGGCCCGCTGAGCCCAAGGCCAGCGAACCCTGGCCCTGAAGACCGCTGTTCAGCGCGGCTGCGGGCGCGCCCGGCGTGCCAGCCGCGTGAGGGCCAGCAGCCCCGCGCCCATCAAGGCCCAGCTGCCAGGTTCTGGCACCGGCGTGGCCAGACTGATGCGCAGGAACTCGGTCGTGTCGGACACGCCGGCCAAGCGCCCGCCCGTGCCGGGATAGTTGTTGTCGTTGATCACCAGCAGCGTACTGGCGTCGAGCACCAGCACGCTTTCGATCGTCACGTACGGGAAGGTGAAGCTCGTGCTGCCGTCGCCGTTCAGGTCATCGGGGTCGGCGATGCTCATCAGGTCGACGACCTCGGTCTTGACCAGATTGCCGCTGCCGTCGATCTGGTTGAGGTCGATCCGGTAGATCTTCTTGAACGGCGAGAGCGCGCTGGTCGCAGTGCCGCCGTTGCGCTCGATGACCAGGAACCCGGTGGGGCTGAAGGCGGTCATGTCGCCGATGGCGGTGCCGGCGTCCTCGAGCTTGTAGCGCCAGTTGGCGCCGGTGTAGCTCTCGGTGTCGACGTTGAACTCGTTGATGCGCAGCGTCTTGGGCTGATCGCCGACCACCGTGCCCTCGAGCAGCGTGAACAGGCGGTCACCGCTCGGGTTGATGGCCATGCCCTCGAAGCCCTGTGAGGAATTCAACGTGGCAGCGATCGCGGTGCCATTGCGGTACGGGTTCTGCGGCGAGATCACGCCGGTCAGAGGGACCTCGCTTCTGAGCACCTTGCCGCTGCCGTCGGTCTTCACGAGAAAGGGCCCGAACTCTTCGGCGAACCAGAAGTTGCCGTTCTTGTCCCTGCGCACGGCCTCCAGGTCGAGGTCGGCGCCGGTCAGCAAGCGGCCGCTCTTGATCGCCGCGTCGACCGCCACCGTGCTGGCCGTATTCGTGTTGGTGGCCGACTGCCAAAGGGGGTAGAAGCTCGCGTCGGCGACGATGCCGGTGCCGTTCAGGTTGAGCCGGCGGTCGGTGTCGTTGAGCGTGATCTGGGTGGTCGCGTCGAAGCTCGCGCGCGCGGTGCCGGCAATGATGTCGACCGGCGAGACGGTGCCGCTGCCGCCGCCGGCCGTGCGCCAATTGGGTATCAGGCCGTACAGGCGCAGCAGGGTGTCGGGCGAGTTGGTCTTGCTGCCGAAGCCGTTGTCGGTCATGACCAGCACGCTGCCGGCCACCGGGCCAATGAGCACGGCCGAGAAGCCTTGCACCGGCTGCCGGTTCAGCATTGGCAACGGGTTGCCCCCTGCGCCAGCGCCGGCAAACTGGCCCGAGGTCGGGCCGTCGGAGAAGGTGTTGGCGGGCATCAAGGCCCAGCCGGTAAGCGTGCTTTGCGCGAGGGCGCCGTTGGCCAGGCAAAGTACCGCAGCAGCGGCCAGCGCAGACTTGGCAATCGATTGGGTGCTCATGTTGTTCCTCGAGTGATTCGCTCGGTCGCAGTACGACGCCGTGCCACCAGCGGCGCCACGGCGGCCAGGCCCAGCGCCATCAGCAGCCAGGCCCCGGGCTCGGGCACCACGCTGGCCTGACTGACCTGGGACAGGTTGACGCGCCAGAAGCCGCGCTTCTGGTCGTTGGCGTTCGGGTCGTAGCTTGGCTGGTTCCACTGCTCGAGCAGGATCGGCGCCTCGGCGTCCCATGCGAAGCCCTGCGACAACTGCATGCCGCTGGCCGCGTTGAAGGCGGCCACCAGTGTCACGCGATACTGGCCCGCAGACAGGCTGGACAGCATGAAGCCGGTGTCGTAGAAGCCCTGGCCGGGGTCGATGGTGTCGTCGTCGTCGACTTGCGACAGCAGGCTGTAGCTGCTGTCGGCGCCGATGCGCTGCCAGAGCGCCGCGGCGGGGTCGAAGTTCAGACCACTGGTCCAGGAATCGGTCCAGATGCGCACGTTGTTCGATGGCTCGATCAGGCTGAAGGCGATCTGCACGAGGTCGTTGTGGAAGGCAATCTGGCCGCTGAAGCTGAAATCGTCGGCCAGTGCGGGGCCGAGGCTGGCGCACAGCAGCGCAGCGCAGCCGGCCTGGCGAAGCAGATGGGTCGGAGTGGTCATGGTGGGCCTTGGTTCGTGGTGTGGGTTGCCGATCAGGGTGCCAGCGCCGGCGGGTTGGCCGGTGGGGTGGTCTGGGCCGAAGGCTGCAGGCGGTTGCTGCCGTTCTGCGTCTCGAAGGCGGTGCCGAAGGTCTGCACGTTGCTGATCGAGGCCACGGTGTCGACATACCACCACTCGCCCACCACGCGCTGCGGCGTGATGTCCATCACCATGTAGCCGCGCTGGTTGAAGTCGATGTACTTGAAGTGCGGGTTGATGACGAGCAGCTGCCCTGCGAGGCCGTTGCCCGGGTCAGGGATGCCCGGCGAGGTGATCGAGGTGGTGACGAACTCGACGGCGCGCGAGCCCTCACCCGTGCTGGCGTTGTAGCCGCCGGTGGTCGCGTTCGCATTGTTCGGGTCTTGCGACAGGTCGCTCGCCCAGCTGCTGTGGATGTCGCCGGTCAGGACCACGCAGTTGTTCACCGCGGCGGTGTTCGCATTGCCCTTGAAGATTTCGTACACCCGGTTGCGTGCCGGCTGGTAGCCGTCCCACTGGTCGGTGTTGAAGAACACACCGCCGCCGGCGGCGAGTGGCCCGCCCTGCAGCTTGAGCTGAGCGAACATCACGCCCTGGCCGATGAACTTCCAGCGCGCCGGGGTGCTGCGCAGGCGCTCGGCCATCCAGGCTTCCTGCAACGGGCCCAGCAGCGTGCGGCTGGCGTCGGCAAAGGCGCCGAACTGCACGAAACCGGTGTTCGGGCCGAAGGGGGTCGTCAGCGTGGCAGTCAGTTGCTGGCTGCGGGCCGACAGGCGTTCTTCCAGCATCACCAGCTCGATCAGGTCGCCGAAGCGAAAGGCGCGCTGGTTCTCGCGTCGCCGGGTCACGTCGGGCAGGCGCACGGGCATCCACTCGTAGTAGGCCTGCAGGGCCAGATTGACGCGCGCACTCCAGTCACCTTCGCCAGCGACGCCGGCGCCGGGGGTGTGGTTCGACGCGCCGTGCTTCCACGAGTTGTCGGTGGTCTCGTGATCGTCCCAGATGGCGATCATCGGATGCTGGCGGTGCATCTCCTGCGAGTCCGCATCGCTCTTGTACTGGGCGTGGCGGGTGCGGTAGTCCGACAGCGTGACCATCTCTCCTTGCGGCTCGGGCGTGCGCAGGCTGCCGAATGTGTTGGGGCCGTACTCGTAAAGGTAGTCGCCCAGGTGGATGACGACATCCAGATCGGCGCGCTCGGCGATGCGGCGGTAGGCGTTGAAGTAGCCGGCGGCGTGATTCGAGCAACTGGCCACCGCCATGCGGATGCGCGGCGTGGGCCCCGCAGGCAGCGTGCGGGTGCGGCCCACCGGCGACTGCTGCTCGAGCGCCGTGAAGCGGTAGTAGTAGGTGGTGCCGGACTGCAGGCGCGCGACGTCCACTTTGACGGTGTAGTCGCGGTCGGGGTTGGTCTTGGCACTGCCACGCTGCACCACCTGGGTCAGGCCGGGGTCGGTGGCGATCACGAAGTCCACCGTGATGGCACTGCGCTGAGTGGGCGGCGTGACCCGCGTCCATACGATGACTCGGTCGGACAGCGGGTCCCCGCTGGCCACGCCATGGCGGAAGGCACCGCCCGGGGTGGCCGCCTGCAGCGGCAGCATCGGTGTTGCGGCCAGCGCGAGAGTGGCGGCGCCAGAGCGCTTGAAGAAGCCGCGCCGGCTGGTGCCGACGGGTGCGGGTGCAGGGGGGGTCTTCGTCGGGCGGCCCATCGTGTGGTCTCCTGAGTGGTGGTCGACTTGTTCAGGGCAGTATCCGAAGCGCGTCTGACAGCCTGAAGACGCCGGATGTAGCCCGCTGAGAGCCTTGTGCGAACATCCGCCCCCAGGCTGAACTGCCCAGGCGCCGGCTGCCCTTTCGCCCTGCTTGACTGCCGGTGCGGGGCGCACGCCCGCGACAGCCAGCACCCCGAAGGCCCCCAGCGCGATGCCCCCGATGAATTCCCTGAGCGAAGTGCGCGTGGCGATCGATGCGCTTGATCGCGCGCTGGTCGCCACGCTGGCGCGCCGCGCCGAAGTCGTGCGCGCGGCGGCGGCGTTCAAGTCCGACGAACAGGCGGTGCGCGCGCCAGACCGCGTCGAGGTGGTGGTGCGCAACGTGCGTGCGCTGGCCGCGGCCGAAGGTGCCGACCCTGACCTGATCGAGCGCATCTACCGCCACCTGATCGCGGCGATGACCGAGGCTGAACTGGCCGAAATGACAGCCCACCGCCAGCGCGCAGGCGGCGCATGACGATCCACGTCGAGCGTCGCGTCATGCCGGCGGAGCCCGGCGCAGCGGCGAACCTGCTGGCGCGCCTTGACCTGCTGCCGGGCGCCTGGATCGGCTGCGACATCGACGCCGAAGGCATGCTGCACCAGCATGCCTTCGCCTGCGTCGAGCCGCCGCTGGCGTTCTATCTGGACGGCAACCGGCTGCGCATCGTGCCCGGCAACGCGCTGGGCGTGGCGCTGGCGGCGGCCATCGCGCCGCTGGCGTCGTTCACATCCGTTCAGGGGCGGCTGGAGCTGGCCTTCGAGCCGGTGGACTGCGCGCCGCACCCGCTGGTGAGCCTGCTGCGCCAGGTGCTGGCGCTGTTCACCCCGGCCAGCAGCGAACTGGCGTTCTATGGCGCGCTGAGCTTTGACTTCTACCGGCTCGAACGCGGCGATGCCGTGCCCGACGACGGTCGGCGCCGCGTCGCGCTGTTCCTGCCCGACCGCGTGCTGCGCCTGGACGCCGCGGGCGCCCAGTGGGTGCAGTTCGAGTTTCCCGGCCTGCATGTCGACCCTGCGGCTGTCACGGCGCAGATCGATCCGACCCGGCTCGACCGGTTGCTGGACGACCTGGCCCCGGGCGAGCATGCGCAACGCGTCGCGATCGCCATCGAGCGCATGCGCCAGGGCGATCTGTACTCGCTGGTGCTGAGCCAGACGCTGCGCCGGCCCACCCAGGTCAAGCCCAGCGCGGCCTTCACGCTGCTGCGCGAGCGCAATCCGTACCCCGCCATGTTCGCGCTGAACCTGGGTGGCGGCGAGTCGGTCTTCGGCGCCTCGCCCGACCTGCAGGTGCAGGCCGATGCGCAGTGGATCGAATCAGCCCCGGTCTGCGGCACGCTGCGCCGCGGCGCCGATCCCTTCGACGACCACGAACAGGCGCGCGAGCTGATGAACTCTTCCAAGGAAGAGGCCTCGCTGACGATCTGCGCCGACTCCGACCGCAACGACCACGCGACGATCTGCGTGCCCGGCACGGTCGAGCATGTGGCGCGCCGGCGCATCCACTTCTTCAGCACCATCGTGCACACGATCGACTTCATCCGCGGGCGCCGTAGGCCGGGCGTCGATGCCTTCGACATCGTGCTCGCGCATGCCACCCCGCCCACCGTCACCGGATTCCCCAAGCCGCTGGCGCGCCTGGCCATCGAGCAGATCGAGGCCCGTTGGCGCGGCTGGTACGCCGGCGCCGCGGTGCGCATCGCCAGCGACGGCAGTTGCGAGGCGCTGACGATGTTGCGCTTCGCCCGCGTGGTGGACGGCATCGCCGAGGTGCGGGTGGGCGGTGCGCTGGTCGTCGATGCCGACCCCGCGCGTGAAGAAGCCGAGAC
>Ga0105048_10008165_pt1 | contig 16777 bp, 11 predicted proteins | sample MAT05_FD_78382 | JGI IMG/M metagenome (GOLD analysis project Ga0105048, IMG submission 78382) | Freshwater microbial communities from Lake Fryxell liftoff mats and glacier meltwater in Antarctica - MAT-05 | ecosystem: Environmental > Aquatic > Freshwater > Ice > Liftoff microbial mat | place...
AACTTTAAGTATGCTCTAAAAGTTTACAATTTGACATCTTTTGAAGAACATAATAAATCAATAAGTCCAAATGACACCTCATCCTATCGTTCTCAATATGCATCGACATCATTGCAAATACTTCATCCTACAATAGCTTTTCAATTAAGAACGAGTAATAATAATTTTCAAGAAATTGAATTAACAACTTTAAGGTTGGAACGAAATGTATCTAAAACCGAAATTTTAAATGATACAACTAACTACGCTCGAACCTTAAATGGTAGCAAATTAACGACTACAACTATTTCTATTCGATATGAATATATCTTAAATTTCAATAAATCAAAAGATGCTAAACTTGTACCTTCCTTAGGTTTTGGAATTAACCCTTATTATAGACATAATAACTATTCCCCCCTTATATCAAGTTCATTTCCAGCATCGGAAAAACATTTTGGAATTAGAGGGTTTTTAAGCCCTCGACTAACATATTATCTTACTTCAAAACTTTTTATTGATATAAATATTCCCATTTGTTTTTTTGACGCTAATTTTCATATAGAAAATGAAAAGAATCCTACAATATCAATACCAGAACAAAAAAATAGTTCCTTCAATTATACTCAATTTCCAAAAATATTTAGTGGACGAATAGGTGTTGGTTTAAAATTATGACAAGAAAGCCAACAGCTAACAAACGTCATAACATCAATAGCGCCAATTGTTTTACCTCCTGTTTTTCTTCACATTTTACCTTATCTTAACCTGAAAATTTTCCTTTAACTCCGCTGCACCTGCCGCAAGGAACCATTCAAACAAAATCTAACCTACCTCATCCGTTTCATAATAATCCAAATCTTTCCCATACGTTTCCTTTAGTTTGCTTGCAGCTATAAACGCAGCTACACAACAAATCACCCCAACGATCAATGCGCTGTGCAGTTTATGAATACCGGTGTATTGGAATAAGCCGTACAATAAAGAAATAGGTACCAGCGACCCGCGGATAAAATTAGGAACGGATGTCGTGACTGTTGCCCTGAGGTTGGTACCGAATTGCTCAGAAGCCGATGTGATTAAAACAACCCAGTAACCACCGGCAATTCCCATGACGGTAAACAAGAGATAAAATTGCTGAACAGGTACCCCTTTCATAAAGAAGTAAGCAATCACCATCAACAAAGTTCCAAATACATAAAATTGTAAAACCCTGACTCTACTTTTCATCAGTTGGCTCAATACACCCGAAGTCAGATCGCCAAAGGTGACACCCGCATAACAATACATGATTGAGTAGGCAGGTTTGATATCGCCAACAACCCCAAGTTCCTTACCCAGTTCCGGGCTCAATGTGATCAGGATACCGATACAATACCAGATCGGTAATCCCACTACTATACACTTGACATATTTACTCAATCGTTCGCGGTTCGTAAATAACATTCTCAGGCTGCCCATTTCATGCATCGATTCTTTCGCCTGCGTATACATACCGGATTCGAACACCCCGAAACGTAATAAGAGAAGGAACAAACCTAATATACCTCCAACAATATAACTGGTTGTCCAATCAAAATTTAGACCGACCCACCCAGCCAGCAAGGCACCGGAAACTCCAACGGTCGCTATAATAGTGGTTCCCCACCCTCTTTTTTCTTTATGTAAAATTTCTGACACCAATGTGATACCTGCTCCTAATTCTCCGGCCAATCCTACTCCTGCAATAAACCGTAGAATGCCATAAGTCGTCACATCGGTCACAAAAGCGTTTAAAATATTTGCTAACGAATACATAATGATGGAACCGAACAAGACAGATAAGCGTCCTTTTTTATCGCCGATAATTCCCCAGATCAATCCGCCGAACAACATACCGATCATCTGTATATTGAGCAACCATAAACCATTTCTCTCAATATTGGCCTCCTCCACACCGATGGCCAACAGACTTTTTTTACGAACAATACTAAAGAGGACAAGATCATATATATCGACAAAATAACCTAATGCAGCCACCAACACGGGCATACTCAGAACTCTTGAAGATTTATTCATGCGCTAAAAGTAGGGAACGCAAGGGATAAAAAGAAATGCCCGGTAAAAGATTCAAATTATGGGCAGTCAATTTCCACTAAATGTAGCTTATCCGAAAAGGTCAATGAACCCGTGCTCTTAAAAAACAGGGTGTCATGTTGCATATAGCTTTCTCCGTAACCTTTAATAAGTATTGAGCCATTCGTTTTAAAAGCAACCTGTCTCACAGATCGCATTCCTTCAGACTTAAAGGTATAATTAGCGATTAGCAATTTCTTGTTGATCTCTCCCGTAATGATTCCGGTGTTCTTGTCTTTCTATTTTAAAAAATAATCCAATGTTCCTGCAACAAGATTGTTTTCGACGGTTACTTTCATTGAGATTGTATCGTTTTCGGTTTGATACCTGTAGCAATGTCTGCCCGACAAATTCTTTATCCCGATCCCGGTATTTTTTGCTGATTGTTCCTCCGGCGAGGTGCATAATGCAAAAATGATAAAGCCCATTAAAAGAGAAAAAATGTTCTTTAAATTCCTCGGTGTTGTCATCAGTGTACAATTTAGTAGAAGGTCAGATCTGGAAATACGGAATTGCCTTGCGTCGTAACTCATTTTTATAAGATAGAAAATTCATTATACACATAGTGATCTACTTTCAGTCACAAAAAAAATCGCCTGTATAATACAGGCGATCTTTACTATCTGATAGAAAATGGTTTATTTTCTTTTACCTGAAGCAGGCTTAACTGTAGCAGCAAATGGTGCTGGTTTTGCAGATTCAGGTTTAGGTGCTACCGGCGTGTGGTGAGCAACATGTGGCGTTTCTTTCACTTGAGCAGCCGCTTGTGTTTGTTCGTTCAATTTAGTTTCCAACGTACGAACCAATTTCTTAAGATCGTACATGGCTTGATATACTTCATCCATTTCGCTGCGGGTAGCAACCGGTACATTTACCAATGCTTTTTCCATTTGAGTTTCAACAGATTTTTTGATGCTCATTTTCATAGAACTTACTTCTGCCATCAATTTGCTATACTCGTCTGTTTCAAAAAGATCAACATACATTCTGTCTGAAGTGTTCAGGTATTCCTGGTACAATTTCATCATACTGTTTACTTCTTCACCATTCTCGATTTTGTGCATTGTAGTAGCAGCAATTTTTTCCATTACTTTCATACCTGTTTCATATACCATTTGTTGCAATTCTGCATTCTTGATATTGTAAATGGTTGTGTTGTTCATGATGCTAACCCACTCTTGCATAGACTTCGTGTCGTTTGAAGGTGTCATTAACTTTGCGAATGGAGATACTGCATTCATCATTTGTCCGTATGCAGAATTATAATTGTTCAATAAATTCGTGTACGGGTTACCAGCCATTTGAGGCATGAATGAACTCATACTTTCTTTCCAAGAGTTCATCATTTCTTTCGACTGTGATGTTGAATTCTTTATTGCTTCACCATACATATCCTTCATTTTAGAGATGTAATCTTGGGAAGACTGAGGCATGAATGAAAAATATTTATCCATGAATTCTTTGTACTGACCCATGTTTAAATTTTTGCTGAACATATCCATGTTAAATGTTTTGTCCTGCATTGATTTCATCATAGGCATCCACATTTCGTAGAATTTAGAGAAGCCTTCGCTTGTATTAAACATTCCTTTATAGGTATCAGCTAATGTACCGTTTTGGAAATTCTTTGTTAAGTCTGTATAGTTGGTATTCATGATTGTCTGAAATTGATTCCAGAATGCTTTCACCTGCTCCATGCCATTATCCATTTGAGATTGCATAGATGAAGGATTCATCATATTCATCATGTTGCTCATATTACCCATATTCATCATTTTGCTCATATCGAATTGAGAACCGGCATTATTCATCATTGACTGCCAGTTGCTCATTGGATTTTGCATGTTGTTAGTGTTCCATGAGTTCTTAAGGAGATTCGTATTCATTTCCTGAAGTTGATTAGCCCATTGAACTTGTTGGTTCTTCCAGTTTGTAAAATACTCAGTTGCTTTTTCTGCACCTGTTTTAGCTTGCGCCTGTGCATTACTTGTCTGAGCATTCACTTGGTCCATAGACTCTTTGGTTGCATCAACGGTTTTCTTGAAGAATTCACTTCCTTTTTCGATAGAATCGTTTACGATTGCATTACCGTTGCTAAATTTCTTTGTGTTTTCGACCATGGTATCAAACGCTTGTTGTTGTGCGTCTACCAATGTTTCAAAAAAATTGCCTGTAGAATTTGTTTTGTTTGCCATTTTGATTTTATTTGCGGAGGATTTAAAAATTTCTTTTTTTATTTTCAAAAATCATAACTATTTGTACCTGATTTCCGGGTGCAAAGGTAAAATTAATTCCCGATTCTGCTAGAGTTGGGATGTTATTAAATTGTAATAATATATATGTTAAAAATAGGCGATCAATTCGAACACGAATATAGTTATACCCAGGATGAGGTCAATATGTATGCCCAGGTAAGCGGTGATACAAACCCATTACACACCAATGAAGAAGCCGGGAAGAACAGCATCTTCGGTCGATGCATTATGCACGGCTTTTTAGGAGCCAGCGTATTTACTAAAATCTTTGGAGCGTTGTGGTATGCAGAGGGTCATATCTATATGAAGCAAAGTATGATGTGGATGAAACCCATGTTCGTTGATACAACATACAAAGCAGTAGTAACTGTAAAGGAGATATTCCCCGAAAAAAACCGGGTGTTATACGATTGCGCTGTGTTTGAAGTATCAAGCGGCGACCAGACTATTAGCGGGGACGCCATGCTGATGAATAAGAAGCAATACATCTGGAGTTAGTATAGCTCCATTTCATTTTTTTGTTGAGTAATTAGCAGCTTGCCTTTCTGAGGGGACGTGTTTATAGTATTGAAAAAAAATTGACGCATTTAGATAAAGGTCAATAATATTTTATTAATTTGCCTTCAAATAAAATAAGCGACACTATGAAAACTTTAATTGCATTTATCATTTTTCTATTCAACGCAATAATCTGCGTCTCTCAAGGTATCAATTTCGAAAAAGGAAACTGGGAGGAAACAATCGCAAAAGCTAAACAGGAAAAAAAACTTATCTACCTTGATATCTTTACCTCATGGTGTGGCCCTTGCAAGATGATGGCTAAAAAGTATTTCCCCGATGAAAAAGTGGCTGAAGTGTATAACAGGGATTTTGTCAATATGTCTATCGATGCCGAAAAAGGCGAAGGCATTACCCTGGCGGCAAAATATCATGTGAGCGGTTATCCAACCAACCTGTTTATTGATCCTCAGAATGCAGAAATCATTTATAAAACAACAGGTATGCCTGCTGATAAGGAAGGATTTATTAATAATGGTGTCGTGGCCATCAGTGAGCGGAACGATCCTATGAAATTGCCGGAGTATCAGAAGATCTTTGTGAAGAATTCATACGATGAAAAGTTTCTCCGAAAGTATATCGACAAAGCAAAACGACTAGACTTGAGTACGGATCTTTTGCTGGATGCATTTATCACAAAATACAGCAAAGGTTATGTGGTCGATAGCAATGTCCTTTATTTAAAAGGGATAGTCAACTCAATTAATAATAAAGGCTTCGATTATATTATCCAACATGCAGATCTATCGGAAGATAAGAATGCCAATAAGGATTTTGCAGAAAGTATGATGTTCAGAACGATTCATTATGCTTCACTCACTAAGAAAACACCCTACTTTCAGCAAGCGGTTAAAAAATATGAAAAACTGTTCCCGAATGAAGTAGAAAAATCTCTTTTTTATCAGAAGGATTACTATTCAAAGGTGGAAGACAATACGAACCTTTGGCCGGTTTATGAGAAATACGCCGATCTTCTTAATGGAAAATCATCCTCATTGTTTGAAACAGAAGATAAGGAATTATTAGAAGAGGCCAAAGAAGGTCTTGTATGGCAGATGGACGAAATGAAAATTCCAGTTGAGAAACGTCAGGAAGCCATAGACAAAACCATCAATGCAAACCCTATCTTAAAATATCAATCATCTAATCAAGCGGGTACTGATTTAAACCAGATTGCATGGGAAGTATTCGAGAAGAAACGTACAAATAAGGCTTTACTCTCCAAGGCACTTGTATGGTCAGAAAAAGCGATGGAACTTTCGAAACAAAATCCGATTAACGAGCAACTGGTTATAAAGGATACCTATGCAACACTTTTATATGCCAATGGCAAAAAAGAAAAAGCGATCGAACTTGAAAAGGAGATTGTCCGTATGGCAAAGGAAGAAAAGTCTGAAGATATAGCGAGTTTTGAGGAAACATTACAAAAAATGCAAGACGGAACATACTAAACCTACCCCCTAAAACAAACGCAATTGCCCGGGTTTGATTCTGACAAAATCATTCAGGTTAAATTCGAAATGCTCTTCATTCAAATGATACTTAGTAGTGTATAATTTAAAGGATTTTTGAATAATTTCAGCAATATTTCCTTCTCCCTTCATTCGTGTGCCATATCTACTGTCATTTACAGTTCCACCATGACAATCACTGATCATATTGATGACTTTCTGAGCCCTGTCAGGAAAGGTCAATGATATCCAGTCTTTAAAAATACCACCGATCGCACCATTGAGCCTCACAATGGTATAGCCTGCACTTTTTGCTCCTGCCAACGATGCCCTTCTCAATACTTCATGCATATGAATATCATTTAGTCCGGGAATGATAGGTGCATTCATAACACCTGTATAAATCCCGGCTTTGGAAAGTGTTTCGAGTACTTTAAACCTGTCTGCATAGGTTGAAGTTCTTGGTTCGAGTTTTCTTCTCAGTTCTTCATCAACCGATGTAATCGATGTAAATACGGAGACCAATCTATGCTTGTTTAGTTCCTGAAGAATATCGAGGTCGCGGAGTATCAATGCATTTTTGGTGATGATGCCCACCGGATTTTTATACTCAAGACAAACCTCTAATAATTTTCTGGTGATTTCCATTTTACGTTCTATCGGTTGATAGCAATCTGTATTTCCCGAAAGTGAGATAGGCACAGGTTGCCATTTTTTACTACTGAAAAGTTCACGTAATAATTCAGGTGCTTTCTTCTTGATCACGATCTTACTTTCGAAATCGGTACCCGCACTAAAGCCCCAATACTCGTGTGAATTTCTTGCATAACAATAAATACAACCATGTTCACATCCCTGGTAAGGATTTAAAGACCATGACATGCCAAGGTCAGGGCTTGTTACTTTATTTAAAATAGTCTTTCCATGTTCTTCAAAATAGGTAGTGGCTATTTTTTCCTTTTCCCAATCGTCGATGGCCTCAGGATGTTCAATCACATATTCATCCATGGCAAATTTATTACTAGGATTCGATTGCGCTCCCCTTCCCTTACGATATTCTTTCTCATTGATCTCCATGATGTAAAACTATTGTCACCGCTACGTAAAGAGTGTAGGCAGTGATATTAATTTGATAAAGCTATGATTTATAAACAGTAAATTTGTGCTCAAACTTTTAGCATGAAAACGACTTTTACCTTTCTTTTTCTCTTATCTCCTGTTTTGTTTTTTGCACAGGCCCCTACCATTTGGAATTCACGTGGAATGGGCGGCGGCGGCGCCTTGTTTGCTCCGTCGATCAATCCCGCCAACACAAATGAGATCTCTATTTCCTGCGATATGACACCTCTTTTTCACAGCACAGACAAAGGCGATAACTGGATAACAACACCCTTTGAAAAGATCAGTGCCGGACATGCGAGTAAAATGATTTATACAAATAATCCTCTCATAAGATATTGCATCAGCTATCCTTCCGTGAATGGATTTGATTATGTGATCCCTAAAAAAACAACGGACGGAGGAAACACATGGAGTCAACTTAGCGGAAATCCGGATAGTACAACTGAAGTATATTTTCTAGATGCAGATTTCAATATGCCCGGTCGTTTGATCATGAGTGATTATAGTAATACCTATTTTTCTGCTGATGGTGGTGCAAGTTTTAATTTGGTACATACTGCTACCAACCCCGGTGCTGGTGAACATATCATGGATGTATTCTGGGATGGGAATACAATTTACATAGGAATGATCGACGGGATACTGCAGAGTACTAATAACGGCATTACATTTTCGATGTTAAGCAGTTCAGGTATCCCGGCAGGAGAAAAAATCCTTTCATTTGCTTCAGGTAAACAAGGCACTTCGTTACGCTTCTATGCGATCACAGCAGATGCAGGAGATGTTTATACGGGTATGTCCTATGGAAGTAATTATAACGGAATTCCGAAAGGTGTTTATCAGATGGATAATGCATCGGGTGTATGGAATCTGGTCACAGCAATCAACTCTATAAACTTTCCATCGCAGTATCCGGTTATTTTATCGATGGCAAAGAATGATATTGACACTTTACTCGCAGGAGGTGGTACCACCAATGGAACAGGGCCCTGTGTGTTCAGGCATACCAGCGCAGGCTGGACCTATCTTTTTAATACCACCAATAATCAGAATATCAATACTGGCTGGTGTGGAGAGAACGGGGATCTGAACTGGGGCTGGGCAGAATCTTTATTTGGATTACAAGTTAATCCCGCTAACTCCAAGCAGATCCTTATTACTGATTGGGGATTCGCACATATGAGTGTAGATGGAGGGAGCACATGGAAGCAGGTTTATACAAGCAATTCTAGTCAGCATCCTATGGGGTTCGCTACACCCCAAAATGCCTGGTATGTAGGGAATGGTTTGGAGAATACGTCCTGCTGGACGATCTGCTGGATCGATTCAACCCATCTTTGGTCAGGATACTCAGACATTACAGGAATGAACAGCGATGATAAAGGGAATCGATGGAAACAGTTTCCAAACGTGACTGAAAATTCAATTTACAGTATTATCAAAGCCCCGGATGGTAAGATTTATGCAGCCGCCTCCTCCGTGCACGATATGTATCAGAGCACGTATTTGCAGGATTCAAAAATTGATGGAGGAAATGGTAAGATTTATTATTCTACAGATAACGGAAATACATTTACAACCCTCAGCAATCTAGGAGTCAGCAAACCGGTGATGTGGCTTGCGATAGATCCAACAAATTCGAATCGTATGTATGCAGCCGTTTCACACAGTACCCTTGGTGGTATTTATAAAACAGAAAATTTAAACCTTGGTACAGCTGCCACATGGGTGAAAGTGACTAATCCGCCTCGAACTGAAGGTCATGCATTCAATATCAAAATTCTGAATAATGGAGACCTTGTAGTGAGCTATAGCGGGCGCAGAATTCCAAGTATCTTCAGTGCAAGCTCGGGTGTATTTTACAGCACGGATCATGGCGTAACATGGAGTGATCGTAGTGATGCGGGAATGCAATACTGGACAAAAGATGTGATCATAGATCCCAATGACCCATCACAGAATACCTGGTATGCAGCGGTATTTAGCGGCTGGAGCGGCCCGGCAGCAAATAATGGCGGAGGCGGACTTTACAAGACTATTAATAAAGGTATAAGTTGGACAAAGTTCAGCAATGAATACAGGGTTAATTCACTGACAATAAATCCGACAAATCCTGCGGAAGCTTATATGACCACAGAAACTGCCGGACTGAAATATTCAAATAATTTCAATACAGCTTCGCCCACGTTCACGAAGGTAGAAAGCTATCCATTCCGTCAACCATTACGTGTCTTCTTTAATCCTTACAAGCAAAGTGAGATTTGGGTAACGGCTTTTGGAAATGGGATGTATACAAGTGGAACAGGCTCTTCTATAGGTATAAGTAACATACAAAACATCAGGTCTTTAAAAGTTTACCCAAATCCCACCGATGGAATTTTTACTGTTTTTCTTCCTGGCACTCACTCTACATTTGAACTAAAAGTCTATACTCTTATCGGGGAATTAGTAATGAGAAAACTTCATGTTAGCGGCACTATATCTCTGGACCTAAGTTCGCAAAAAAATGGTTTATACCAGATCATTGTAACAGAAAAAATGCAACCGGTTTCATCAATTATGATCCTAAAGAATTAGTTCTATCTTCAACTCATCAGGACCAATAATGAAAATATTTTTCTACTAATTTGAATTTACGACTTATTTTATAGGTTTTACTTCAGAAGATACAATACTAGACGCAACAGATGGCTGTGAATGGTGAAAAGAAATATCAGCTTATCAACAAACGATTGACTCCTTCAAAAGGAAAAAAGAAAGGAAAAAATAATGATTGGCATCAACATTATTTGTTATCTTTTCTTTAAGGCCGATGGTTAGTATATAAGTTTTACCATACATTTGCCACGATAAAAACGCGTCTGCTTGAAAAGAATACTTTCTACTTTATTGTTTATGATTGTAACATTCGCGTATTGTTATGAATCAGCATCATTTCTTATCAAAGTCCTTAAAGATACATCCGTTGTTTGTGTAGAAGATCCAGATTGTGAACAGGAAGATTCTGAAACAGAAAAATCGCAACAAAAAGAAGGCAAGTTATTTATTTCATACGAAATGAGGTCAAACATGGAAAGGTATGCAGCCAGATGTGCTGAAAGTACGTACCGTCATCCAAAGAATTCAAACTTCTCTTCATTCGATTACAGCCAGATGATCTATACGCCTCCCGATTTAGCCTGATCCTATGCAATCTCTGATTGCGACAACTCTCTTTTAATTTTATTGGTCAACCAGTTCAGTTTTAAAACATTAAACTGACATCACAATCTGTATATGCAAGACAAAAAAAATCAATTGTTTTCGTTTCGATATTTAAAGAATGATCTCCCTTCCGGGCTTGTCGTCTTTTTGGTAGCACTTCCTTTATGTCTGGGTATTGCCCTTGCCTCAGGTGCCCCATTTTTCAGTGGGCTTATCTCCGGTATGATCGGTGGTATTGTGATCGGTTCTCTAAGCGGCTCAAGATTGAGCGTAAGCGGACCAGCGGCGGGACTTGCCGCATTAGTACTTTCGGCCATTACAAATATAGGATCCTTCGATCTCTTTCTTTGTGCAGTGCTCATTGCCGGTATCCTTCAGATCCTGTTGAGCGTTGCCAAATTAGGCGGTATTGCCAATTACTTTCCTTCCAGTGTGATTAAAGGTATGTTGACAAGTATCGGCATCCTAATCATTGCCAAGCAAATACCACATGCCTTCGGTTATGACAGGGACGAGAAAGGAAATCTGACAGAACTATTTCCTTATGGAAATGAAGACTGGCATGAACTACTTCAACCTCTTCAGCATATTGAGGTTGGCGTATTTCTTATCTGTATCATTTCTATAGCGATCATGCTTTTATGGGAAAGACCGTTCATTAAGAAACGAATGAAATTCATACCCGGCGCTTTAGTAGCGGTGATCGTTTCCATTTTAATAAATGAAGGCTTCAAAGCCAGCGGGAGTTCATTATTTCTGGAAACCGATCATCTCGTACAAATCAAATCAGCCGGAAGTGTATCCGAATTTCTTGGCTTCTTTACCCTACCCGATTTTAATGGATTCATGAATGGGAAGGTCATCGTGACGGGTATCATGATAGCCATCATTGCCTCATTGGAAACCTTACTCAGCATAGAAGCGGTCGACAATATTGATCCTGAACGGAATGTCACCAACACCAACAGGGAATTATTTGCACAAGGCATCGGAAATACTATTGCTGGACTGATCGGTGGTTTGCCTATCACCAGCGTGATCGTACGTAGTAGTGCAAATGTCCATGCAGGTGCGAAGACTAATTTATCAGCTATTTTTCATGGTGTATTGCTTTTTACGTGTGTTGTAAGTATTCCCTTTCTGCTGAATCTTATTCCTTTATCATCACTGGCCGCGATCCTTTTACTAACCGGTTATAAACTCTGTAAGATATCTATATTCACACAAATAATTAAGAACGGAAAATACCAGTATCTTCCTTTTTTTGTTACCGTGTTTGTCATCATAGGAATAGATCTTTTGGGTCTTTATAAACCTTTTAAGGGTGAAGGATTATTGATCGGAGTAATTGCAGGGCTCATCACTGCATGCGGTGCTATACTACATGGCAATCTTAGAAATTCATATTATTTCCACAAGGAAAAATATCATGCAAATGACCTTATCAAGATTCATTTATCCGAAGAAGTTTCCTTTCTGAATAAGGCAAGTATTCGTCAAACTCTTGATACTATTCCAGAAAATGCGAATGTCGTTATTGATGCAAGTGCTACTACATATATTGATTTTGATGTGCTTGAACTCATCAAAGAGTTTCGTGACATCAAAGCACCAGTGAAGAATATCAATTGTGAGTTAAAAGGCTTCAGGGAAATTTATCAGATAGAGAATGAATTAAATGTTCAATCCGTTCATTAATCCCGAAAGGATGTAATCTGAACATAAACTTTTCAAACAAAAAAAAAATAAAGACAATGGAAACATCCTATAAAAAATTACTTGAAAATAATAAAGCCTGGTCTGAAAAACATAAAAACGAAGACCCCAATTTCTTTCCACAAATGGCGCAAGGGCAAAAACCGGAATATCTTTGGATAGGATGTTCCGATAGCCGGGTTGCAGCTAACGAGATTACAGGAACCAGACCCGGAGAAGTCTTTGTACATCGAAACATTGCGAATATGGTTGTGCATACAGATATGAACATGTTAAGCGTGCTCTCCTATGCAGTAGATGTATTGCAAGTGAAGCATATTATAGTTTGTGGTCATTATAATTGCGGTGGCGTACTTGCTGCCATGGGCAATCAGCAATTCGGGCTGATAGATAATTGGCTTCGACATATTAAGGATGTCTACAGATTTCATCATGAAGAATTGGATGCGATTGTGGACGAAAATGAACGGGCCCGCCGTTTTGTGGAACTGAATATCATAGAACAGGTTCACGATCTGGGAAAAACTTCCATCGTTCAGAATGCGTGGGATCGTAAACAACCATTGCATATCCACGGATGGGTATATGATATTCATGATGGCCTGATCAATGACCTCAATGTTACTTTTACATCTTCTAAAGATCTTCATAATGTGTATCAGTTTGATAAGTTATAGTGTTGTTGGAAATGTGGTCTTCGCAACTTTATAAATTTAGTCTTTCCAATTTAAAAATTGGCTGGCTCAATGATTGCTTTGTTACTTTGAATTGGCGATTACGAAAAGGATCTAAACGAACTTTTCCGCTGACTTGTCGGTGCTATTCAGGAAGGCCAACATCCCAATTCCTTGATCGGTAGACGACTTGCTATATGCACCCCGTCCGAAGGAATTCGCATAAATGACATTTCAATTGTATCTGAATACTACCATTGCTTTTACATGACAATTATGTAATACTCCGTCTCCTTGGTGTAATATTATGCAGTTCGAATAATGGCATTTTTGCAGAGATAATTTTTTTAATCACCTAAATAACATTGTTATGAATAACGAAAAAGCAATTGATGCACTGAACTCATTAGTAGAAATCAATAACGACAGAATAGAAGGCTATGAAACTGCTGTCAATGAAACAGAAGACCAAGATCTGAAATCTCTTTTTAGCGAATTGAAAGCGACAAGCCTACATTGTAGGTCTGAACTATCAACGGAGGTCAGGAATCTTGGTGGAACACCAACAGAAGGAACCCGCAACGATGGGAAACTGTACAGAATCTGGATGGACATAAAATCTGCTCTCACTGGAAAAGATAGAAAGGCTATTCTAAATTCGTGCGAATACGGGGAAGACAAAGCGGTAGAAGCCTATCAGGATGTCATGACCAATCGTACGGATGTGCTGAGTGCTGATCAACAAGGCATTGTGAGTATGCAGTATACGAAAATTAAAGAAGGTCACGATAGAGTGAGAGCCTTGCGTGATGCAGCATCGAACAGTTAGAAATTCTAAGCACGATAAAATACATCGAAAGGTCCTTTTTGGGGGCCTTTCTTTGTATTGCAAATGAGTGAGAAAGCAATTGCCCACGACTCAAAAAAAATCAGTAGTGGGTAGAGTTGTACGTTAGATCAGATCTTTCGACATGTTATTCCTTCACAAGTTTTGCAATTCTTCTTTCACCATCAATGCTTACAATAAGAGAGTAGACTCCTTTGGATAATGATTTAAGGTCAATGGTTTTTGAAAAAGGAACATTGTATCTATTTTCATGGCTACTGTAAACAATATGCCCCAATGCGTCATATAATATAATTGCGAGATCAGACTTATTTGCCTCCAGAATCTCAATTTTAACTTTATCAGTAAAAGGATTTGGATAAATAGACACAAGATTAGATGACGATATATTATAAATTCCTTCCGGACTCACCGTTGAATCACAGAATTTTACGATCCAGTAATCTTCGAGCCCCTGGAAATTCTGAGATTTATAGCCACCAATTCCTGCCGGACAGCTGTTCATCATTACATAACATCCACTTTTTGTTTCAAGTGCATAACCGCACTCATCTTCTGCACCTGTAAGTAAGGTCTTATCCCATAGAATTGTTCCTCCATTGTCTGTTTTTATAACCCAAGACTGCTCAACACCAAGATTATTCTCGGTTTTATTACCACTGATATCTGAATATGAAATTCCAGACATAAGAAAACCATTATCGGTTGTCTGCGTAATATTTCCAAACTGGAATTCGTCTTTGAAACCGCCGTAGGTTTTGTCCCATTGTTTAGCACCCATTGAATCTATTTTTACGACCCAAAAGTCCTGTGTGACGCCTGAAATATCCCAATTGGATTGAGATTTATCCCCGTTCTGATTTGATTTTGACGTTCCCCCTAAAATATAGCCTCCGTCGGTTGTAATTGCCAGAGAGTACATAATATCCAATGCGTCTGCACCGAGATCCTTATCCCAAAGAATATTGCCAACAGCATCTGTTTTGATCACCCAAAAATCATAATTCCCTTTGCTCGACTGAGTTTTATCACCGCCCATATCCGAAACACTGGCTCCGGCAATAATATATCCTCCATCTTTTGTTTGCTTTACGGAAGTCAACTGATCATCGTCGGGCCCACCATAAGTTTTTTCCCACTCGATTACTCCCATTGAGTCAGTCTTAACGATCCAGTAATCATTCGTAAAATTTATTGTATCTCTATTATCCTGCGACTTGTCGCCCGAATTTCTGGAATAAGAAGATCCTCCTAAAATGAATCCATGATCACTTGTTTCCTGCATACTAAAAAGAAAATCGTTATCAATTCCGCCGTATAATTTATCCCATAATTTATTGCCCATAGAATCAATTTTCACGATCCAGTAATCATGAGAATAATTGATTGTATCCCGATTGGGTTCTGTTTTATCTCCATCATCGTCTGAGTTGGATGATCCACATAGTATATAGCCTCCATCAGCGGTTTGCTCCAATGCGAGAAGACGTTCATTATATAAGGCACCGAAATTTGCATCCCATTCCTTAATCCCTGCTGAATCAATTTTCACGACCCAATAATCGAAACCACCAAAGGCATTCTGAGATTTGTCGCCACCCATGTCGGAGGCTGAATATCCCCCAAGCACAAATCCACCATCGCGTGTTTCCTGGAAACAGGTAATAAAGTCCAACTCCATTCCACCATAACGGTAATCCCATTTTTTAACCAAAGGATTCTGGGCATGAAGACATTGAACAGCAATTAGCAAAGTGATTATTGTAACTATTTTTTTCATGTTTGTGAGTTTGAAGATGCTGAATAATTATTTCATCAGGTGAAGTTGAATTTGTACAAAACTATTCAAAATTATTAAAAGTCATTAAAAAAAGAAAAGCAGATTCATGAGAATAGTGCTAGAACCACTCAGAAATCGTTACGTAGGCGCTTAAAATTAGTGAGGAGATAAGATGCTGGGCAAATAATCGTTCAATATCCAAGAATATTATTGTAAAACCTTACCAGATACCCTCACAAGATGACCAATTAGTTATCAAATACGACCAAATTCCAAATTGTTTATAAATAATGAAGTAGCTTTTTTACTTTGTGCTCACATATAAAAAATTACGAATTATGAAACACATTTACCAACCACTTGTATCTTTTAAAAGAACAAAACAGGGGGGGGATTCATTGTTAGAAAGAAATAGAGTAACCAGGATTAGGATGAGTTACGTATTGATGATAGTTGCAATGATCTTTTCTTTCCAGTTTGCTAAATCACAGGGTACCTGGACTGCTCTAGCCAATTTATCTCCAAACCAAAACCAGGGTGTACTCTTTATGCTCTCTGATGGAACTGTTATTTGTAAGTCCGGAGGTGGAGGCGGTTCAGGTAGTGTCTACGACAAACTCACACCCAATTCATCCGGGTCCTATGTAAATGGTACCTGGACATCATTACCTGCCATGAACAATGACCGTCGTTTTTATTCTTCTCAGTTAATGCAGGATGGCCGTATGTATGTTTGTGGAGGAGAATACGGTGCCGGAGGGTCTAGCGGAGAAATTTATAATCCTTTGACAAATACCTGGACAAATATGCCTGCTCCCGGCGGGTTTGTCAGTGATGCAAATTCAGAAATACTGGATGATGGACGAATTCTGCAGGCCGTTGTTGGAGGAACTCAACGGGTGTGCAAGATCTATAATCCTGCAACGAATACATATTCCAATGCAGGTAACTCTATTGGTAGCCATAATGAATCCACCTGGCATAAGTTACCAGACGGCACTATCTTAATGGTTCCTAAGAATTCCTTTACCTCAGAGCGTTATTTCCCCGCCACCAATACCTGGGTAACAGATGGT
>Ga0105048_10008167_pt1 | contig 16771 bp, 12 predicted proteins | sample MAT05_FD_78382 | JGI IMG/M metagenome (GOLD analysis project Ga0105048, IMG submission 78382) | Freshwater microbial communities from Lake Fryxell liftoff mats and glacier meltwater in Antarctica - MAT-05 | ecosystem: Environmental > Aquatic > Freshwater > Ice > Liftoff microbial mat | place...
AAGGAAACGATACTTGCCCTCGTGCTCGTCGCTAGGGCTTTTTTACCATGAAGCAGGTTTTGCTATTCTCAACTTGTCTTTGTCCCGCTCTATAGCGGTAGCCGTAGAACTTATCAAAGCCTGTCTGCTACGCTCCTGTGGTTTCTATGGATGTCCCAGGTTAGCCGAGGAGATGATGCGCTGAAGCCCTTTTTTTGAGGCTTCAGCGCAAATGGCCCTTTTTGACACGAATCGTTGCCATACCCCATAGTTAAGCGGCTTCTTGGACAACTCTAATTCCCCTGCTCCCGGTCATTTTTCGCTAAAAGACCAGACTCCATTCCAATCTTCAGAGATTCCTCGTTCGTTTAAAATTTCGACTCGTTCTAAGTAGAGCTTTGCAGTTTTGTCAGCAGGATTAATGGTAAGAACCTTCTCAAAACAAGCTTTTGCACTTGCTAAATCTCCAGTGCGATAGCCCTCTACTCCTTGTTTAAAGTCGGGCTGCGTCTGAAGTTTGAGTAACCGAACGGCTTCATTTTCAGTGTCCAAGACTTCGTAAACGGAGATCGGCTCATTGCGTCCTTTGACGATCGCCCGGTCTAGAAAGCGAATCTGATAATTTTCAGGATGACTGAGGTGTTCGAGTGCCTGTTCGGAGAGCAGGAGAGACACCCCATAAAACTTGGTCAATCCTTCTAATCGAGCGGTGAGATTGACGTTATCTGAAAATGCATCTCCCTGCATCCGGTTGGCTTCACCCACCATGCCAAGCATCATTTGCCCCACATGTACTCCAATCCCGACCTTAATTGGCAGCCGCCCGTCCTGTTGGCGTTCCTGGTTGTATAATTCGACCGCTTTGAACATTGCAACACCCGCTGCAAGGGCATCATCGGCACCATCGGGAAACACTGCCATCATCCCATCGCCCAAAAATTTCACAATCAAACCGTGATTGTTACGAATTTCAGGGCTGACACGCTTCAAATAGGCGTTGACGAAGGCGAAGTTTTCCTTAGGAGTCATCGTTTCCGATAATGTCGTGAACGAACGGATATCAGAAAACATGACTGCCATACTCTTGCTGACGTGATCGCCTAATTGCACGTCTGTAATGCTCTTTTTGCGAAGGAAGCGTAGATAGTCATTGGGGACAAACCGACCATAGGCAGTCAGCAGTTCTTCTAAATGATGATTTGCCTCGATCATTTCTTTTTCTCGCGCTTTAACCGTGTTGACCATGTGAGTAAATACTCGCGCTAGTTGTCCGAGTTCATCGCTGCGTTGGGCAACTTCTGCCAATTTATCAGGCTGAAAAATATCTCGTTCGACATCAGAAGCAGCCGTTGTCACTTTGCCGACCTGCTCGATATACGCCGACTGCCGCAAAATTTCGGCTTTAAACAGAGCTTCGGCTTCCTGCCGCTTGAGGAAGTTAATATAGGCTTTGGAGTGATAGCGAATTCGGGCAATCAGTTCTCTGGCATCCGGCAGTTTGACCAGATAATCGTTTGCACCCAGTTCAAAGGCTTTTGCCTTAATCACCGGATCTTCTTTGCTAGACAACACAATCAACGGAGTATGGCAGGTGGGTGTGTCTTGAGACCGCAAAAATTCCACCAGCAGCAACCCATCCATTTGGGGCATCACCAAATCTTGCAGAATCACGGTCGGCTGACAATTTGCGGCAGCTTTAAGTGCCTGAGTTGGATCACTGCAATAGTGAAACGTAATATCTGTTTGGGGAGCCAGCATTCGGCGAATGGCTTCCGCAATGATGGATTGATCGTCGATTAGGAGAACCGTAGTTTGCTCGTCCATTTGGGAAGTGGGGAGATAGGGGAAATTAGCGTTTGGGTTTGAGGGCGTGTAGGAGGGCGGTGGCGATCGCATCGGGTGGCAACACATCGACAGCAGCATTTAGTTCTGCGGCGGCTTTGGGCATCCCGTAGACTACACAGCTCTCTTTGTCTTGGGCGATCGTGTGCCAACCGCGCAGCCGCAATGCTGCCAGACCTTCGGCTCCATCGCGCCCCATGCCGGTAAGCAAAACGGCTGTCCCTCGACGAGTCCAATGATCTGCCAAACTTTTGAAAAAGACATCAACGGAAGGACGATAGGGATAGTCGATCGGATCTTTGGTGTAGCCCAGAGTGAGATCGGGTTTGACATATAAGTGATCATTGGTGCCTGCAATCAGAACAGTTCCAGGTTCCAGGGATTCACCTACCTTGGCTAATCGAACGGGTAAGGTAATCTGCTGATTCAGCCAGGAAACTAATCCAGCAGAGAACTGGGCATCAACGTGCTGCACAACGGCGATCGCGGCGTTGAACCCAATCGGCAATTTGGAGAGAACGGTTACTAGGGCTTTGGGTCCACCTGTAGAAGAGCCGATCGCAATAATCGGGGGAGCAGTTGACCAAAGGCTCGATCGTTCTAAGGACACGGTTGTAGATGAATGAGAAAGTTTTGATGAAGAGATAGGTGTTGATACTTTTGACTTGATTGGCGATGGTTTTAATAACTTGCGCATCGTCGCAATTTTAGCAAGTAGCGCATTGGCAGATTGAGTGCTATCGGAGGCACTTAAAACAGGGGTATTAACTGCATCTAAAGCCCCATGACACATGGCTTCGTAAACGCGATCGACGTGTTTCTCGGTGCTGGATGTCACCACCAAAATCCCACAAGGCGACTTTTTCATAATTTGACGAGTGGCTTCAACTCCATCCATTACGGGCATGAGCAAATCCATCAGAATTAAATCGGGAGTTTCCTGAGCACAGCGAGTCACCGCATCCGATCCATCTTTTGCCGTCCAAACGATTTGATAATCTGGCACCGTTTGCACCACTTTTCGGAGGGCTGCCGTTGCAATAGCAAGATCGTTGACGATCGCAATTCTCATATCAGTGTCCAATTAAATCGACAACAGCACCCACAAACGTTTCATCATGAAAACTACTCTTGGTCAGGTAGTAATCGGCTCCGGCTTCGAGTCCCTGAATTCGGTCTTCTTCACGATCGCGGTAGGACACGATAATGACTGGAACGGATTGTAGACGAGAATGCCCTTTCATTTGTCGTACCAGTTCAATCCCGTTCATTTTGGGCATATCCACATCGCTAATCACCAGGTCATAGGAATTCGTGCGGACAGCACTCCAGCCTTCCGCTCCGTTGACGGCAATGTCTACGGTGTAGCCACGATTCTCTAACAGTTTGCGTTCCATTTCCCGCACCGTGATCGAATCATCAACGACCAGAATTCGCTTGCGCTTACCTTCAGTCGTTACTATCGCATCAATTCCGACTTTCGCTAATTTTTCATTGCTCAAGATGGCATCGATCGATCGCACCATATCAGAGACATCGACGATAAATACCGGAGTCCCGTCGGCTAGCAATGAGGTGGCGCTAATATCTGGCACTTTCCCTAATCGCGGATCGAGGGGTCTAACGACTAAATCACGCTCACCCAAAAACTGATCAACCACCAAGCCATAAGCATTAGACTGATCACTGATCACAACGATGAATAATGCGTCCGATGGCGCGGTGGGCTGGGGCAAATCTAGCACCTGATGGGCTGGAATCAAACCAATATTTTGTTGATTCATTGTGAAATATTGACGATTTTCAATGTCAGAAATCTCTGAGCGGGCGATTGTCAGAACATGCTCAATTCGGGCGAGGGGAATGGCATAGGGATTGCCAGAAATATCCACTAGCAGGGTTCGCACCACCGACAACGTGAGGGGCAGTTGAAAGTGAAAACTCGTCCCTTTTCCGACTTGCGACACCGCACGAACGGTTCCTCCCACTTCCTGAGCCATGCTTTTAGCAATATCCAAGCCGACTCCTCGTCCCGAAATTTCCGTGACTTGTTTCGCAGTGGAGAATCCGGGCAGAAAGATGAATTCCAGCAACTCGGCATCTTTCATCTGTGCCACCATTTCTGGCGTTGCTAATTTTTTGTTAATCACTTTCTGACGCAACCAATCCGGATTGATGCCGCGTCCGTCGTCCGCGATCGTAATTGCCAGCATTCCGCCCCGATGAAAAGCTTCCAGGCGAATCGTGCCTTCGGCAGGTTTTCCGGCAGCAGTGCGTTCTTCCGGTAATTCGATACCGTGATCTGTAGCATTGCGGAGAATGTGCGTCAGCGGTGCTTCCAGCTTTTTGAGAATGTCGCGATCTACGGATGTCGCTTTTCCCAGAATCTCTAGCCGGACTTGTTTATTTAACTTGCGTGCTAAATCCCGAATCATGCGCGGAAACCCCTGGACTCCATCGGCAAAGGGGCGCATGTGGGAGGTGATCACTTCTCGGTAAAGCCGATCGCTCAGGTTTGCTGTTCGTTGAGCATAGAGTTCCAGTTCGTTCAGGCGATCGCTCAAGAACCCTAAACATTCCTGTTCCTTTTGTCGCGCCTGTTCCAAAAAATCTCTGCCGTCCTGCTGGTAGCTGCCGCGATCGAGGGCATCCTGCAACTGCTCTAGTTTCCGCGACACATCGACCAAGCGCCATTTGAGAGAGGTCATCGAATCGGCATGGGGCTGTAACCAGTTTGCCTCAATCAGCGATTCACCTGCCAATCCCATAATTCGGTTCAAGTTTTCGGCACTAACGCGCACAACTCGATCTTGAGTTGAGAGTTGTTCTGAGACAGCCGTTTCCGATTTTTCGGGTCGGGTTTGTACTGCCATTGCGGCTGTAGGTTGACCGTTCAATGGAGTGGGTTCAGGGACAATGAAAGCGGGAGGGAGGTGGGGAAGTGGGGGAGACGAGAGAGGGGCATTGGGGTCAAGGATAGCGGCAACGAGCGATCGGACATGGGTAAAATCTGCCTGATGCTGGTTTAACCAGGTGGGGAGTTCAGCATTGCCAACCTGACTGATACCTTGGAGTAGATCGACTCCTTGCAGCAGTACATCGACGTGATCTGAAGTGAGGGCAATCGTCTTGTTTTGTGCTGACACGAAGCAGTCTTCCAGGACGTGAGCCAAGTTTACTACTGCATCCAACGCTACGATTCGAGCAGCCCCCTTAATGGAATGGGCAGCCCGCATTAGAGTTTCCAGGGCTTGTCCGGAGTGATCATTAGTTTCTAGTGCCAGCAAGCCATCATTGAGGATTGCAACCTGTGACTCCATTTCCAACCGGAACAGATCCATCATGGAGCCATCGTCACTGTTCAAAACAGCCGTAAGGTTGGGGGTGATGGAATCGGGAGATGGGACGATGGGAAGGGAGGTTGGGGGTGATGAAAGGGAAGGAGAGGTGGGTAAAAGAGGCATTTCAGCGGGTTCTGATATTGCTTGAAGTGCCTCAAGCTCTTGGGTTGCCACTTCAGATACTTCTGCTTCTACCACCTGACTTCTGACTTCTGACTTCTGACTCCTGTCCCCTGTCCCCTGTTCCCCGGAATTAGCAATGACTGCGATCGTTTTCTGTGTAGTTGCCAAATCCCACGAATGGTCGGTCATCCATTGCTCAAGGTCGATGTCAGCAGCACGACTCATGTTGAAGAGCAAATCAGTGGCATGGAGCAAAACCTCAATTGGTTCATCATCCAAGGTCGCGGTCTGATTTTGAGCGGCAATAAAGCACTCTTTCATCCCTTGAGCAAGATTGGCGGCGGCTTCTAGTTCTACAAGGCACGCACTTCCCCAGAGCGAATGAGCCGATCGCGCGGCTTGATCCAGTTCCGTTGGTGCTGGCTGCGTTTTAATGATGGGCAGAATTTGCTTCAGGATGGCAACCTGCGTATCCACCTCACGGCGAAATAGATCTAGCTTAGAGTGCTGACTCATCTTGATTCTGTTCCCTACAAAGTTTTGTGATTGAGGGTGTAGAACAGCAATTCCGAATCTAGATAATTCACCTTCTCACCCTCCCAGTGAATCACTCCGTGAGTGTATGCCTCAGCCGCTTTGGTAATCACAACGGGAGCATCGCGTAACTCACTCAAATGAAATCGATATGTTCCATACACTTCATCAACGGGGAAGACCCATTTATCCTCACTTTGTCCAGCCACCATCATGCGTTTGGTGCTTTCAGGTTGGGCGATCGTTGTCATCTCTTTCGGCGTTTCCAGGTTTAGTAGATGACTAAGCGAGGCACAGAGTAAGATTTCTCCACGAATATTGACTAACCCCAAAAATAGATTGTTACTGCGATGAGGCAATGGTTGGATTAAACAGGGATGGGTGATTTCTTGCAAAATTCGCACAGGTAGGGCAAGTTTCTGATTGCCCAATCGCAAGATCATGACCGAGATGGCTTCTTCTGCTAAAAAAATACCGTTTCGGGAGCGCGTAGCGCTCGCATCGTTGCTCTCTGCATCTTCGGTCTCTACTATCGTTTCTGCCAGAATGTTGATCCATTCATCTACATAACCAGGCGGTGGTTCCCGTTCCAACAGGCTATCTCCCACTGCTGCATACACGGGACAATCGTGACAGTGAATCACCGCCTTGAGTTCGCCACAGGAGCGATCGCCCATCACCCCAATCTGATTCCAGCAATCGTTCAGCATAGGATAGTTAATGGCACTGGGTTCCGAGATTAGTGATTCGCTCAACATCGTCTTCACTCCTTCACCTCTTTACTGTTCCACTCCTCATTTCCTACTTCCTTGTAATCGCTGCCTGTAAACCTCGTGCCGCATCATCCAATTGATCCAATGCGTTATTGGTTTCTCGCAAAGCATCAGCGGTTTGCTCAGAAGCCTGACTCAGTTGCCCCATTGCTTCACTAATTTGCTGTGCCCCTTCCGACTGTTCTTCCATGCTGTGTCCCACTTGTTCAAATTGAGGTGGAAGGCTCTGCACTTTGCTGATCACATTGCCAATCTGATCGCTAATCTTACTCACACGAGTGACGCTATCCGTCACAGAATTGTTGAACTTGTCCATTTCCATCACGCCGACTGACACAGCAGACTGCATATCTTTGACAATCTGCTCAATTTCCAGCGTTGCAACAGCAGTCTGATTGGCTAATCGGCGAATTTCACGCGCAACTACCGCAAAACCGGCTCCGTACTCTCCCGCTTTTTCAGCTTCGATCGCCGCGTTGAGCGACAAAATACTGGTCTGATCTGCCACTTTGGTAATTGTGACGACGACGTTGTTAATGTTGTTCGCTTTACCGTTCATCACTCCCAGTTTGGAAGAAATAGATGCCGTTGCTTCTAACAGTTGCCGCATCACATCTTCCATTCCAGCCAGTTCATCCTGACTGTCGTTGGCAGCATGGGCGGTTGCTTGTGCCATAGCACCCACCTGATCCATTGTTTGGGTTAGAGTTCGGGAAGTAGCGGCAATTTGGTTCACCGTTGCCGTCACCTCATTGGTTGAAGCGAGTTGTTCCGCGACGGTGGCTTCCAGTTCTTTGCCTGATGCAGCGATTTGAGTTGCCGAGGTTGTAATCTGTACAACCGACTTCTGAATTTGTCGAGTTAATGTTCTGCTGATGAAGCGACCAAAAATAATAGCCACGATCGGTCCCAGAATCATTGCTAAAATTGACCAGAGTCGTGACTGGTTAACATCGTGGCTGGCTGTTTTCTCAGCTTCTTCCGCAACACTTTCGTTAATCTTTAATGAGTCTAAAATTGATGCAGTTGCAGCTTCAAAGTTGACTCGATTGGCTTTGGCGCGCTCGCGCAGTTGATCTAAAACCTGAATGGCTTTTCCGGCTGTTTTCAAGTCCGAAGAGTCACTCTTGCCCTGTCGCTGAAGCTCTAACTGACGCTTATAAGGATGAAGCACATCCAGGCTCTCAAACTGTTGATTGAGCTTGAGAAATGCTTCATGATCATCTTTCCACTTATTCCAGTTGTCTAGCAGTTTCTTATAGTTGCGGTCTTCTTCAGAAGTGCGAGGGGTCGTTTCGTATTGCTTAAATCCCTCATCAATCTGACTCCATGCTCCTTTGATCCTGGTCAGTTCTACCTGTCGCTCTTGAGCCGTTAGCCCCGCAACCAATAGCGCCCGTTCTGACGATTCGATCTGAGTTTGTCCCTCATTCACCTTCCACAGCCCTACCAGGCTTGGTAAGCTATTATTGCCCAAGGTATCAATATTGCCACTTAGACGAAAGGTTGAAATTAAACCAATCAGCGCCACAATCAGAACCAGTCCTCCCATACACAGAAAGGCGGACATGATGCGTCCCTGTAGCGATTGATCCTTAAATACATTGCTGACCATAATTACTTGCCTGCTTGATTCTGTAGAAGGTTAAGAAGGTTATTGAAGTTTTTCAATCCGGTGTTGTAATCGTTGTGCTGCGATCGGATCGCCGCGATATTCTTTTAACAATGCCAGATGCATCAAGGCTTCGTAGCAGCTAGGTTGAAGATATAGCGCCTTCTGAAAGCAACGTTCTGCCTGGTCATAATTTGCCGTTGCCTGATATAGAGTGCCCAATAAGGTATGAGCTTCCACATTGGTAAAAGAATTTTCTAAATAAGACTTACAGTGACTAATTGCCGCTTCTAGATATCCGGTATCGGCTAGTTCTTTCGCCTGTTGCAGATCTGAGTTGGAGGATGCATTGACGGGGGTAGCAGTAGTCGATCTCACCGTTGCAGAAGCAATAGGACGACGAAGGGTTGCTGTAGATTTAGCTGTAGATTGATTATTTGCGGCAAGTTGAACCGATGAAATGGAGACTGAACGTTTTGGTTTGACTTCTACTGGTTTGAATTCTATCAATTGCAATGGAGCCATATCCAGCTTGCGATAGGCGAAGGTGAAGGATTGGCGCAAAAACGAGAAGCGATCGCTTGGCACTTTTCCGGTTTCAGAAGCTCCAATAAATAACAGTCCTTGAGGAGACAGTAGGCGATGTAAGGTGTTGAGAATTTGAGTGCAAACAGAATCTTCTAAATAAATCAGTAAGTTGCGGCAAAAGATGATGTCATACTTTGTCGGAGCATTCGCAAAAATATTCAATAAATTACCCTGTTGAAATTTTACGGTACTCCGAATCAGGGTACAAACTTCGTGCTTATCATCAACCGCTTGAAAATAGCGACTGCGTTCTACCCAACCTGCACCTCGAAATGAATTCTTGCCATAGATTGCTCGTTTTGTTTTGGCGATCGCAATGTGACTAATATCTACTGCATCAATGCTAAATCGATTTGTAGATAAGCCTGCTTCTACTAAGGCGATCGCAATCGAGTAGGGTTCCTCTCCAGTAGAGCATGGCACACTCAATACTCGAAGTTTTGCTGCCCCCGATTTTGGTAACCATTCTGAACGAACGAAATTCACTAGAAAATCAAACGGCTTGCGATCGCGAAAGAACCAGGTTTCAGGAACGACGATTTGCTCGACCAGTTGATCAAATTCCTGAGTTGATGATTGCAGTATTTTGAGATAGGCATCTGTGTCAGATAAACGGCAAGCAACTCGACGAGTCTCAATGGCTCTAGCAATTTTGCGATCGCCAATAATTTGGGGATCAATCCCTATTTGTTGATGGAGGAGGGTGGCAATCACATCCAGGTTCATCACGGGTTCATGCTCCTGCACTTAACAAGTTAGTGTGCTGCACATCCGAAAAGAGTTGTTCCAGCCGAATCCGTTGAATCATCCCTTTTTTGTCCGTAATAATGCCGCCTAAATAGGGCGCTTCGTTTGCCTGAATTCCTGCTTCTTTGAATTCTGTTTCCGCTTTATCCAGGGTTTCAATCACCCGTTCTGCCATTAAGCCAATACATCGAAGTGTGCCATCGGGTTGCGGGTAGTTGACCATCATGACGCGGGTACTCAAGTATCCTTTGCTGGGTGTGCCTTGAATGAGGCGGCAGAGATCGAGCACTGGAACAATGGAGCCGCGATAATTAAATACTCCCATAACGTACTCGGGCGCATGATGCACTTCCCGATAAGACACACGCGGAATGACTTCGACCACTCGTGAACTCTCGATCGCGTATAAGTTTTTGCCAACGTAGAAGACTAACATTAACATTGCAATCTCTACCTACTAGGTCTAAACAATCAGAACAATTGATGTGCTGACCTCAAGGTTCCCCAATCAAACATAAAGATCGCACCCTGGATAAATTTAATTCGGTAGATTTACGTGGCGAGGTCTGCTAATACCTGCCCAAATTGAAAGAAATTGAGCAGAACTGCAAGCGTGGTATCTTCTGCCGTTGGGGTCGATGACACGATTTCAGCAATCACTGCGGGAGTTAAATGTCGAAATATCTCTTGGGTCAAGGTTGGAATGGTCTGCGGTGGAAACGCTGCAAATTCTTGAGGACTGCGCTTGAGCCGTGATTTTGCTAAATTGACTTGAAACCGGGTACGTTTTAGGAGCCGTTGACGAATATTCTCACGGAGAGCAGGATCACAGGTGTCCAAGCTTGCAATTTGATGATGTGTAATCAGCGATCGCACATCCGGATTCTCCTCTAAAAACAGCAAGCTTCCCTCGATGTTATAGGCTGCGATTCCTTCCATGCCCAAAGTGCCAATATCTGCGAGAGCCAAAATTCGCGCTATTGGTGAAATTGGTTGATCATCCTGATATAAAGCGGGTTGAAAGATCGCTTGTTCAGTTGGATCGTAATCACAAATCGTTGCCGCGATCGATTCTTGAATAATTTGCAAGTCACTGTCTAAAAAGTGAGCAGAATCATTTGCATGATATTGATTAAGGACATGGATGAATTCTAATAACTGCTCAATCGTTGCAGTCTCGCTAACTCCAGCTTCTCTCCGGCGGGATTTGTGCGGTTCTTCCTGGGATACAAAAATCTGGGTCAAGTCATGGGTAACAGCACACAGATCCAGCAACAACTCCAGGCGATCGCGATCATCGGTTGGCGGCAAATAAGGATAAATCACCTGAAACAGTTGGCTGGCTCGACGTTGCACTCCGGTAATATGGTCGCGAGTGTGGTAGCACAATTGTTTTTCGACAACTTCGTGATCAAATGCCTCAAGCGCCATTCTCTGAATTTGGGCGATCGCACCTGCGAAGGTCTGCGGAATTAAACACAAATCATTTGCCAATTGTTCTGCCTACCTACGAATCAATAGGATGCCTGAGAGGGTAATACCAATTTAAATGATGATTGCCCTACCCACTACCCCTACTTTTATTCTGAACCGATCAAGCGAGCATAGGCTCCATTCAATCGACTCATCTCTTCGTGAGTGCCACGTTCCATCACCTGTCCTCGTTCCAACACGATAATTTCATCACAGTCACGAACTGTACTCAAACGGTGTGCCACGATAAGGCAGGTACAACCACGCCGCCGAATATTGCGATCGACGATGCGCTCCGTTTCCGTATCCAAGGCACTGGTTGCTTCATCCATTACCAAAATAGACGGATCAATAACCAGCGCCCGGGCAATCTCCAATCGCTGACGTTGTCCACCGCTGAGGTTTGCAGCCCCTTCTAACAATTGCCCATTAAAGCCACCGGGAATCGCTTTCACCGCATCTAAAATAGCCGCATCCCGGCAGGCTCGCATCAGTTGTTCATCGGTAATCGTGTCATCCCAAAGTGTTAAGTTTTCGCGCACCGACCCCCCAAACAGGAAAATATCTTGCTCTACCATTGAAAGGGAATTAATCAACACCGATCGCGGAATTTGTTGCCGAGGAATGCCATCAAACAAAATTTCACCTTCCCTCGGCTGATAAAGTCCAGTTACTAGCTTAGAAAGAGTGGATTTACCCGAGCCACTCCCCCCCACAAATGCAACGCGCTGCCCTGGTTTGAGAGAACAGCTAAAGTTTTTGATTAAGGGTTCATCGACCGGGCTATAGCCAAAGGTAACATTGCGGAGTTCGACATATCCTTGCAAATGAGAATTTGCAGTCGGAGTGGCAAATTGCTGGAGGTTCTCAGAAGTGGTCACATCTGACGTAGCTGTGGGATCAGCCGGATTACCAAGCACGTCATCCAGACGATTCAGATTTCCTTCCAGAGTTTGGATGGTACTTGCCATGCCTACCAGGGTATTTACAGGCCCTTGAAAGTTAGCCATCAGAGTTTGAAAGGCGATTAACATCCCAATCGTCAGGTGTCCATCCATCACGCGTAGCCCGCCTACCGCTAACAAGAGCATCGAGGTGAGACCGGTAAGAAAGGTCGGTAACAACCCTAAGATCTGATCTGCATTGCCGAGTTCCTGTTGGGCATTGGTCGCTTTGGCATAGTAGCCGCCCCAACGGGCGAAAAAGTCTGATTCTAGAGCACCAGCTTTCAGTGTCTCAATACTTTGCAAACCCCCAATTTCAATCCCAGAAATCTTACCAAAGTCCTGAGCCATGCGGATGTTCAGGTCTGTTCGTTGGCGAGACAGCCATTGCAGCACGATGACGTTGATGGTGACTGCTATGATGCCAATCATCGTTAGAACTGGATCATAAGCAAACATGACCAGCCCGTAAACGAGAGCCATCACGGCATCAATCACAGTGCGGGTCAGTTGTCCGGTGAGAATTTGGGCAACCTGTGTATTGATTGCCAGACGACCACTAATTTCTCCGGAAAAGCGTTGAGCGTAGAATCCAACGGGTAAGTTTAAGAGGTGGCGTAGAAAACGGCTCGTCATGCCAATGGAAAGGCGCACATTGAGATACCGCAGTTTTCGCAACTGGAAGTAGGTTAACGCGAGTTGTAATAAAGCGGCGATCGCCATACCCGAGATCAAGGGGCGCGTCCAGTGAAAGCGGTTGTTAACCAAAATCTCGTCGATGAAGACTTGGCTGGCAGCGGCGATCGCCAGTTCCGGAATCACTAACAGAAACCCGGCTAGAATGCAGTACAACAGCTCTTTGAGTGACCCTTTTAAACGGGCGTACAATGCCCTGACGATGCTGGATTTCCGTCCCCCTTTTTTGAACTCCTGACCCGGCTCCATGAGCAAGGCAACGCCCGTGTAAGCCTCATTGAATTCTTCCAGCATGACGCTACGTGGACCGGTGGCTGGGTCGTTCAACCAGACGCGATCGCCGACGAATCCTTCTACTACCAAAAAGTGATTAAAGTTCCAGAACACGATAAAGGGAGGTTTAAATTCCCGCAGTTGAGTCACATCCTTCTTCAGCCCTTTCGCCTGCAAGTTGTAGCTCCGGGCAGCCTTCAAAATATTTGAGGCTTTACTCCCATCGCGAGAGATTCCACAGATCGATCGCAACTCTGGCAAGGGCACAATTCGCCCATAATAGGACAGCATGATGCCGAGCGCCGCTGCACCACACTCTACCGCTTCCATCTGTAGTAGAGTCGGTGTGCGAATTCGGATCTCTTTGAATTTCGTTGCAGTCGCTTTGGAGGTTTTAGCGTCACTCTTTGGGAGCTTTTCAAGCAGTTGCGTCATAGTCAAAGTTGCCAAATCGGGGTGAATATAGCTTTGGTCAGCAAGCGAAGGACAGGGTAAGCAGGTGAAAAGCCGATTCTGGGTAGGCTTTCTGACTCGGCTTTGCCCCGCTACGGCTATGATTGGGGCAGTGAATCAGGGTGAATCGTTAGCGAACACCTGTGAACTCTCGCAGGAAAGGCAGGATAAACGTAATGGGTGCCCGTTCTTCCACCGTCACCAGAGCTATGGCAGTGGTGCCAGGTGTGATTTTAGAATCCGGACCTCGGGAAGACGACCATTTCAATTTACTGGGTGTATTGGAATCTGTCTCTAATTTGGTGTTTACCTCGATCGCGGCTCCGGCTGTCCCAACCAGGGTCTTCACCACATCAGAATTGCCCACAACCGACATGGCTCCTTCCATCGTGATGGGTAAGGCTGAGACTCCAGCAACAGTACCCACAACACCACCAAATCGCTCACGTTGTTGAGTATCCGGTGTAATCAATATCTTCATCCCTGGCTGGATTTGCTTGCCATCTTTGATGGCAAAGTAAGTAACACCCATTAACGGGTCCTTGCTGCTGGCAATCTGCACACTGCCCAAACGCAAACCGGGCTGCACTACTTGCCCTGTCGTGGCCGTGACTTCTAAAACGCAGCCATTATGGGCACTCAAGATCCGGCTACTGGTATTAATCTGACCAGATAATTGGGTGATTTGGCGCTGGACTTCTTGGATTTGCAAGTCCCGTTGGTTAGTAGTTTCGATTGTTTCTTGATCCAACCGTTTGGCGCGAGTCTCCAATTCTTGAAGCTGGACTTGCAATTCACCGACAGCACTCAAGTTATCCAAATATTGCCGCTGGGTCTGGGTATCTTGCACATCCAGTTGCTTGAGTTGGGCTTCAGCATCCGATACGGATTGCCGTGCCTGGATGTATTCCCGTTCCACTTGCAAAACAGTTTCTTTGGGAATGGCTCCTTGGGCTTCTAGTTCTTTGCGATCGCTGACTCGCTTTTGCATCACGGGCACCAACGCTTGAGCATCTCGGAGACGCTGCTGCAAACTGGTTCGCTGCCCTGAAATAGCATCCAATCCTTTTGATTGCAGGGTTGGGGTAAATGCCGTTGTGGTTTGCAACCGCGTTTGGATGCTGGCTTTGGAAGCGGCGATCGCACTACGTTCGTTCTCAATGCGTTTTCCAGAAACTGCACTGGAGGTCGTTGCTTGTCCTTGCAACTGAGCCAATTTACCCTGGGACAGTTGCAACTGCTGCCGCAGTTCTGTGGGTTCAATTGTGGCTAGCACCTCGCCCTTTTTCACACACATGCCATTGCGAATGTTGAGCGATTTGAGCTGACCAGGAACGGTTGCTTGCAAATCAATCAGTTGACGCGGCTGAATGAAGACACCTCTCCCTTCCACCGTAACTGGAATCCGCCCCAAAAGACTCCAAATCACACCACAACCAAGCAGCGCCCCTAACCCAACCAGTGCCAGCCAATCGGTTGGCTTAATTACCTGCATCAGTTGATCCAGGCGTTCCGGCGACGAGAGCCGATCAAGGGCATCTTGGCGAAAAATAGCCTCTTTCTTTTGTCCTCGGTTGAATACCATGATGACTCCTTTTTATCGACGCAGTTGTTGAATCATCCAATCAAACCGAGTGCCTGCGATCGCAGTGCCATCTAAAACATCAAAATCAATTTCATCTTCAATTTCGATATCTTTAGACAGGAAATCTGCCATGCCGGTTTGGTGATTAGTATTGGCTCGCAGCAGGAGATCCTGACAGCGATTGAACATGATTTCGGCGATCGCTTGATAAAACCGCCCTGCAAACCCACTGTCTTGCGCCAGTTTTGCGGCCAGTTGATTTTGCGGGATCGCCAGCACCCAAGTGTGTTCCAAGGCTTTCACTGTCGCCGATGCCATGCCGCCATCAATAAACGACATCTCGCCCAAAATATCCCCTTTGACCCGCGTTGCCAGTTCTTTCTCTTGGGTCGAGCCATTGTTGGCAATGTTGAGGTAAATGCCCAGGGTTCCATCTAGCAACAAATATACAGCAGGCACAGGCTGATCTTGTTGAATCAAGATATGACCCTTGGCAGACTTTTCAGAGACTCCATGCGCTACCATCCAGGCAACATCAGTATCATTTAAGGTGGCGAATACCAATAGTACTTTCCGCAGTGGTTCGCCTTCTTTGATATTGCGAATTGCCATCGCTTTCGATAATTTCCGTAATCGTTCTGATAAGTTGATCGCGAGGAATTGGTAAAAGCGGGCAGCAAAAGCGCGATCGCGCTTTAGATGTTCCACTAATTTCGGGATCGGAATTTCTAACAGTTCGGTGGGTTCTACGACCGCTATCGATACAGAAGCGGGGTCATTATCCAACAAGAACATTTCCCCGGTCAATTCCCCGGCCAAGATTGGTAAGAGGTCTTGTGGGCTACCGCCGGACTGAGATAACTGAACCGACAAAGCTCCCTTTAAGCACAGATACATCGACTCGCTTTGCTTGCCCTGGGCAACTAAGAGTGTTCCTGGGGGATAAAGCGTCGGTTGGGCGATCGAGGTGAGCCAAGTTAGGTCACTTTCTTGCAACACACGAAGTTGCGTCAGGTCTGCAAGCATTTGATTCACGGTAGTTACTCGCTAACGTAGAAAACTCTATTTCGGTCAAAGTCAAAGTTATCCTAAGATTCCCCTAAATTTGCATAATGGAACATCTTGCCTTCATGATTTTTATCTCATACTAGGCTTCGGTATAAAGATTGGAATAAGAATAGAGATGTCTGTAAAAACACGGATGTGGCAGGAATACTATTCCTATTAAGAATAGAAGTTGTTGAAGGAATAACGTGAGCGCTTTTTTTCCGGTGAGATCGTGTTCTACCAACAATTTCATCGGGTTGCTCACTGCCTCAGCAGCCTATAGATCTATATCGATCTGTCAACCGCAATTTTTTAGGGTGAATTGATTTTGACTCAGATCCAGTTCCGTAAACCTGCTCTACTAGCAAGTTAATTTATTCAAGACAATAAAGTGACTTAGCGCGTCAAAATCCAGGTTTTTTACCATCGGCTCATATTAGCCACTAAATGCTTAACCTGATATCCCTGCCCAACCTGTGGTTCAGGGTCATGGTTGTCCTACGCGGTCTCTGTTCACTTAAACAATCCATCTTCAAGGAGTTTATTACTGATGAACCTGCCCAATCCCCTCGGTTTTCTGAAAAAGAACAAAAAAGCTCAATCCGCTCCTACCGCTTCCCAAACCGAGCACCTGACAGAGGATCAATTGGATGCCGTCGTTGGTGGTGCCACCACGAATGGCACAAGTGGCAACGACAGCTTAAAGGGTAGCACCTGGTTGACTGACAAAACTAATTGATCCCATATTGGTACGTTTGTAT
>Ga0105048_10008168_pt1 | contig 16771 bp, 22 predicted proteins | sample MAT05_FD_78382 | JGI IMG/M metagenome (GOLD analysis project Ga0105048, IMG submission 78382) | Freshwater microbial communities from Lake Fryxell liftoff mats and glacier meltwater in Antarctica - MAT-05 | ecosystem: Environmental > Aquatic > Freshwater > Ice > Liftoff microbial mat | place...
AGTTCAACGCAGCGGACAGCTTGCTATCAATGGCGAAGCCAAAGATCCCCAAACACATTTCTTCGAGCGAGCTTTCGCCAAGCCGCACGTCCACTGGCGCCTTCAAGCCCTGAGCATCCAGAATACCGGGCAGGAATGGATTGTTCAGAGTGTTGTCAAACGTGCAGCGCAGATTGATCACATCGCCTGGGCTCACGGTGGGAAGATTGGCCAGCGGGGCATCATAGAAGTAAGCACCTTGCCAATTGAAGTTCCAACTTGGCGTTTGAATCAGACATTCCTTAGCGGGCTGTGTGGCGCTTGGATTGGCACGCTCCACATCGATCTTCATGTCACGCCCCACGTAGTGCATATGCGTTCCCGCAGCCCAGACGAAGAGCTTCACGGCTTGAGCCGCAGCCCCGCTACCTCTCACGAGAAAGCGTTGGGTTTCCGTGTGATTCGTGGCTCCCGCTGGGATGAAGAATTCAACTCCGTTCGGGTCATTCGGGCCAGCCAGCAATCCGTATCCATTGCCACCGGCTAACACCTCATCGGCGTGCCGGAAGTTGCCGATCAAGTTGAGTTTCCCGGTATATTTGGGAGGAGTAGTTGTGAAGCGCAGGGCTACGCCTGTGCCCGAATCCATCTCTGTTGAGGCGCCAGTAGGATGGTAGTGAACCTGCATCACGAGCCGAGAGCCCGCCTTCACCGGCAAGCCAACGTCCGCGGGTGTTTCTGCAGCGGTGGCACCCGGAGTCCACGCGGCGAGCAGCGAACTCCCCGGAGTCCCACTTCCACCCACGCACTCATAGTAGCCGTTTGGCTGAGCCAACGCGGCCGAGGCTCCTTGCGGATCATCAAACACGAGCACGTGATGAACGATCTTGCGGTTGCCTGGAATCACCTGTGTCCCGGTCAGCCAAACATCCTCGCTGAGCTTGGGATCGAGGCTCATACAATAGAATTTGTCCACGCTTCCGCTCACACTGGGCTTGGCGTCAGTGAGGATCGTGGTGTTCGCATTGGCCAAGTCTAGATTCGCAGCGGGAGGCACTACTGCCGCGGTATTCTTGTCGCCCTCTTTCATTCCGGTGCTGACCCAGGTGTTGAACAGCGCCTTCTGCTCGGTGGTGAGACGCCGATCATTTTTGAAACCCAAACGCGGCTGACACTCACTGGTTTCCGCTTCGCCCCACGGCGGCATGGTGCCGTTTCCGATGGCATCCACCATCAACGGCCCGAACTGCTTAGCTTGCATGTAATCGGACAACGAAAAGGGAGCAATCGCGCCGTCTTCGTGACAGCCCAGGCACTTCGCCGCAATCAACGGAGCGATGTCTTGGTAATAAGTCACCAGCGTTCCCGGCGGGAGCATGGGCAATGCGCCACCACTACTAGTCGGCGTTCCGCCTCCTCCTGTGAGCCCACCGGAACCTGTCGGCGCGCCTCCACTCACGCCGCTCGGACCTGCGCCGCCGAGCATCGCACCGGCGCCGCCTGCCACAAACAAGGGCGTGCCATTCGAATCGGTGTTGGAAGTGCACCCGCTGAGCGTGGAAACCAAGGAAAGAATAGCGGCGAAGAATTCTCTGTGGGATGTGCGCATGGGGCGGGATGCTTAGAGCAAGGGTTGTGCCGAGGCTGACGGATCGAAGGAGAGTGCAAAAATCGCCCCGATTTTGCGCCAAGCATCAGTGCTGTGGCATTTTCCGTGTCTGCCAGCTTGGCTCCGGCCGAGAACGATAGGCTACAGCTGATCAGGCCCATTCTGACGATTTCCGCTCGCTGATAGACGACATCACACGTTAGAGAGATGAAACAAGGAGCCATTATGGAACATTTCACACCTCTCACGTCGCTCACTGGCGGCATTCTGATCGGTTTGGCAGCCGCGGCGTTGCTGGTGTTGGATGGGCGGATCGCGGGCGTGAGTGGCATCGCTGGTCGCTTGCTCGGTGGTCGACACGCGGGCTCCTTGTGGCAGGCACTCTTCCTCGCTGGGCTCGTGCTCGGAGGGTTCGCCTATTCCCTGTGGGTGCCCGAGGCGTTTGCATTCACCTTAGAGCGCAGCAGTGGGGCAATCCTCGCAGCGGGGCTGCTCGTTGGATTCGGGACGCAGCTCGGCGATGGTTGCACGAGCGGGCACGGCATTTGTGGCCTTGGCAGATTCTCGCCGCGCTCCTTGACCTCGGTGTTAACCTTCATGCTCAGCGCCGCCCTCACAGTATTCATGGTCGGCAGATATTTCGGAGGTGTGCTGTGAATCAGAAGAAGCCTGAAGCAACACCCCCACACGCCGCGCGGTTTCTCGCCACGGCTTTTCTGAGTGGTCTCCTGTTTGCGTTCGGGTTGGCGCTCGGAGGGATGACCCTGCCTTCAAAAATCGTCGGATTTCTCGATTTTTCCTCGGGTTTGAACGGTTGGGACCCAAGCCTTGGCTTGGTGATGGGAGGCGCATTGCTAGTCTATGTGCCCACGTGGATGTGGGTTAAACGCCGCTCACGTCCGCTGTTCGACGTGCAGTTTCACGTACCCGAACGCCATCAGATCGATCTGCCGCTCGTCGCGGGCGCGATAATCTTTGGGGTAGGCTGGGGGATTGCTGGATTCTGCCCGGGGCCGGCTTTCGTGAGCCTCGGGGCGCTTTCCAAGCCCGGCCTCTTATTGGTGTTGGGAATGACGGCGGGGATACTTGGGTATCGCTTGTTTCAACGAGTTCTCAACAGAGGTGCAGGCTGAAGAGAGTATGGCCTGGTGCGCACCGTTGAGTTGCCGGGCGGGGAGAACTGTCATTACATCTCATTGATATATGACACTCGAACGCCGCCCAAAGAAGAGCCTTTCCAAGCAGGCATCCCCTGCGGGTGCTTCGAGAGTGGCCCGTGTTTTTGAGCTTAGCGCTTCGCGGCCGAGCCCCGAACATCGTTGACAGGTTGCATGCCACGCGCCGAGAAGATGTCGCGGTGAGCGTCATCACCTCCATGGAGCTTCGGTTTGGGCTCGCCAAGAATCCGTCCATGCGGGTGCGCGCGGTTGTCGAACAGTTCCTCGACACTGTTCAGGTGCTTCCCCTTGATCGCTCTGTCGAGAAACCGTACCGCGACTTGCGGGCACGGCTTGAACGCCTGGGGCGCCCGATCGGCGCCCTCGATACGCTTATCGCAGCTCACGCGCTATCGCTTCGTGCCGTCTTAGTAACCAACAACATGCGAGAATTTCGCCGCATCCTGGGATTGCGTTGTGAAGATTGGCGCCGAGATTGAGGCCTATCCCGACCTTTCACACCAAGATCCCAGGGTGCGCCCCACTTCCGGTGACCGGCAGCCATTCTCCCTCGGGAAATAGGCGATTCGCGCAGCGTACCAGCGGTTGCTCGTGCGCATCAGGGCATCGGCCTTCGTGTTACCTCCGCCTTCGTGCGACAGCGAGTGATGATCCTCCTGCATTGGGCGGCCAAAGCGCGTAGTCGACTATCCACCGCCCGTGGCTGAGATCCTTCTCGCAGCATCAGAGGCCGCTTATTGGGGAATGCGACTGGAGGAGCTCTAGTTCGCTCGTGGGGAAGGCCTGGAATGACAGCTGCCGAGTGGTGAACTCAAGCCGCGCGTTGAGCTTGAACTTGTCTATGTTTCCTGCGAAAACCGGCTATGAATTCTGATAACCCACGAGCACTCCCCTCGTTTCAACTGACTGGCAACGTCGCTCTTGTCACGGGCGCCGCGCGCGGCATAGGCAGGGCCTGTGCGTTGGCCCTCGCGGAGGCAGGTGCGGATATTGCTCTTGGGTTGCGCGATCTCGACTCAGGTGCGGAGCTCGTGGCTGCCATTCAGAGCATGGGACGACGCGCGCTGCCTTTGCAGATGGATGTGCTCAAGCTCGACGAGATCAAAAGTGCCGTAAAGCAAGCGCACGATCACTTTGGGCGGATCGATATCTTGGTGAACAACGCGGGAGTGGGCCCGGCCAATCCGGCCGAGTCCGTCACCGAAGCCGACTTTGACTTCACGTGCGGCATCAATCTCAAAGGCACCTTCTTCGTGAGCCAAGAAGTAGGGCGGTTCATGATTCAAGCGAAGCAGGGCAAGATCATCAACTTGAGCTCACAAGCGGGATTTGTCGCGCTCCCCACCGAATCCGTGTACTGCATGACCAAGGCGGCAATCGCTCACCTCACCAAGTGTCTGGCGGCGGAGTGGGGCAAATTTAATATCCATGTTAACGCCGTAGCGCCCACCTTCATTCGCACTCCAGGCACCGTGAAATGGCTCGAAAACGACGCCTTTCGGGAAGCCCTGCTGGCCAAGCTGCCGCTCGGGCGCGTCGGAGATCCGATCGATGTGGCAGGTGCTGTGGTATTCTTGGCTTCGCCCGCCGCAGCGATGATCACCGGGACGACTCTGCTGATCGACGGTGGCTTCACGGCGCAGTAAGGGCTGAAGCCTCGACTGCAATTTTCGACCCAGCAAACCAAGGGTGGCGAAGCGAACCAAGGATTTGTGCCACTGAATGGCTCAAAACTCTCTAATCACTTGGTGTACCCTCTCGGCATGACGGAACGCGCTGGTTTGGGTAGGGCTCGCACTTCGTTTGCCTTCATGCTTCTCGCGTTAGGCTGTGGACGCGTTGCGGAGGACTCGACTCCCGTGCCCCCATTAGCCGGAGCTGATGCGATACCTTCGGTTTCATCCGCAGCTTTGCCGCCCGCAAACCCGAGCGTGACCCCAACTAGCCCTGGGATGGTAGTGCCGCCGATGATGACGGCGCCTCAACCTGACATGCCCCCGCGTTCGACGAAACCGTATTGGTCGCTGTGCGGCGAGATCCCGGCAAGAGCCGGCATGACGGTGGACGAACTCGATGGCGCAAGTGGTGACATCATGACCCTCGCGCTTTCTGGAAATGGCTCGACGCTCGGCATGTACGACGGTAGAACTGCGATGGCTTGGCACATTCCAGCTAACTTCTCAGACTCGAAGACTCTCTGGTACGCACGCACTGATGCCTTTCAGATCGATGTCTCGCCGGATGGCACCAAAGTTGCGGGTTCCTGGGACTATAGACATTTGTGGGACACACGGAATGGGTCGGAAATCGGCTCTTTCCCGGTGCCTCCTGGAAATATTTCGCAGCTGGACGTCCTCCACACCCAACTCCGCTTCTCCCCCGACAGCACCCTGGTTGGGGGCAGCGACTACGGCAAGGGCGCGAGCATCTTCTCCGCCGCAGATGCGAGCCCGCTCTGCCGCATTGAGAGTGGTGATCGGTGGCCTGCCATCGTGTTCTCGAAGGACAGCCAGGAAGTCTTCACCTCCACCCCGGAGCGATTTCGACTCAACCGCAAAACGGGATCTCTAGAGCCATTTGCAGCGCTCCCTGTCTGGAAGCCGCAAGAGCCCTTTCCCGATATAAAGCAACTACCTGCGTTTCGTTGGGTCGACCTTTCGCCAGATGGCCAAAGCCTGATCGTCTCTGGCTGCGTGAGTCTGCGCCAATTGGGGTGCACCACCTGGCTCTACTCCGCCGGCGACGGAAAGAAGCTCATGCAGCTGCCGCTTCGCGGTCACAATCCGCGGTTCTCACCGAATGGGGATGTTGTGGTGGCTGACGGCGAACTGTTCCGCTTTGGAGGTGTTGGTCCTTTAACGTTGTTGGACGCGCAAGCTACTGCCTCCGTCTTCACGCCTGAGGGCGATGTGATCGTGGGGCGCACCGGCGGTAGCTTGGCGAAATATTGTAATGTCGAGTTGATACGTTAACGGAGGCGACGCCGAGTGCTGAGGAAATTGGTGCGTCGACCTTTCTCACTGGCACGACGTCACACGCGCACGGAAATGGCGAGTGCCGACAAGCGAGGTTGAAACTCGCGAATCACCGTTTCCGCCAGGATCTTCCCGTAGAGCTCACTCGGCATGAGCCCCCATGAACGTTCTTCTGGCCCTACCGCTTCGGCACTCATCGCACCCGCATCATAGAGGTGCCTGAGAGCATGCACGTACTCTGGGAAGTCTCGGGTCACCCAGCCGCGCGCGTCGGGGAAGCTTTCGAGCAAATGGCCCAACAAATCCCAACCAAACTGGCGGTGACGCACTTCATCGCGTAGCACGCGATCAAGGGCTGCCTTCGCTACTGGTACACTGCACTCCGCACGTAGCTCGGCGAAGAGGGGCACAGCGACGGTTTCACCTATACAAAACGAGCGCAAGCAGACGCGAACGAGGTCGCGTTCCAAAGGATCTCCTTGGTGCCTCGGCAGCACTAGCTGATTCCGTTCCAAGGCGGGCACGTTTCTCCCGCCGCTCGCTACGAAGACGTCACGACTGAGCTCGGCGTGATCGAGTTCATCGGCCACGATTCGAAGCCCGTCATCAATAAGCTCGCGCGGGAACCCGAGCTGAATCAGCCACAGCGTTAGATGCTGGGTGATGGCACTCGACTGATACTCAGCGGCCACACGACGCGACCACTCAACGCGCACGAGTTCTGAACACGACCGAATGGGCTCACTCACAGAACTCTACCTTCCCGCAATCCCGCCGGCGCCACCACTGCCACCTGCCCCATCGGAACTGCAGGCGCCATCCGAGATCCATTTGCCAGTGCCGAAAGTCCCGTCATCAACAGCTGGTCCGACGCAACCGACGACCGTCCAGGCACCGCTGCTGCAGAAGTAACCGCAGGCACTTTGATCCCGTCCGAATCCTTGGCCCGCGCTACAACTTGAACCCTCTTCTGGTAACTCGCGTGGACATGGGGCGGGCGGGTTCCCTGTGAGAAGCCTCATGACCCAGCTGTTGTCCGGGCACGATAGCTCGACGGTGGATGGGGCTGAGGTTGGCACTTGCGGGACGTAGAATGCAGGAACTAGACCTTGACAGTGATCAGCGGGTCGCTCGCATGATGGCGAGCGCATCGCCCACCGTGAACCGCTCGGAATAGCGGAATCAGCCCCGCACTCAAACTCGAAGACACGGGGCCCACCTGCGCAATCGGTGGGGATGGCGCAGAGTTCTCCGACCGAGCAGCCCGGCTGAGCCCATTTATCAAAGTCAATCTTAGTTATCTGTTCGGAGGTACAAGTGGGGATGCGTGCTTGTTGTGGCGGCGGTGGGTTAACGGACACATTGTGCGATCCGTCGGAACCTGCTGCGTTACCCCCACAGGCGGGGACCAGGGCAACAAACGTCATCACCAGAGGAGTAGAATACTTTCGCGGAGTACGAGCCATGCCTGCAGAGTATGCACGTCCTGTGCCACGAAACAGCGTGCCAAGAGTCGAGATTTCCAAGTATTGGCGCCAAGGGTTCCCCCTCATGATGGCACACTTGGCACAACTAGATTGAGGCTAAGATCCGAGCTCCTCTTGCGACAAGCGCAGCGTTGAGAATTCAACGTTGGCGTGAGAACTGCGCCGCCAGCGACTAGTCAGCTGCGCGGCAAGAGCAGCTGATCACACTGCCCGCTCCGGAGACACATTTGCCTTTGGTGCAGGTTCCTGCTGTAGCAAATATTGGCACGCTCACACGTGTCACCGACGCGCTCTTCGACAGTGCACTTCTTAGCTTGATGCGCAGTTCGTACGCGGGCCAGAATTGGTGTTCGTGGCTGGCATCGGGGTGTTCCCTGGCAGGACATCGCCGATGACGCGAGTTTGACAATCCAGGCGCGCGCTACTGCCAACAACAACCCACTCTGCAATCCACCAACCGGTGGCCTGGCGTCGACCACACAACATGCAGGAAAAGCTTACCCGGGGCTCCGTATCCTCCAGGCACTCAAGGATCATGGACCGAACGCTGTGGTGGCTTCCACCTGCCCGAAGTTTTCACAAGCGCTGAACGAGGCCCAAAAGGCTGGTTCAAGTTGCGCATACAACCCGGCAATGTATGCCCTCGCTGATCGGTTCACGCACGCTCTGAGCCAAAAATGGCTTCCGCGGGCACCCGTGCCCAATAAAGACACCGGTGCTGTGCCCTGTAGCGTCGTCGAGGCGTACCTGCCCAAGCCTGGTGCAGCGTGCACCTGTGGTGCTGGTCGTCCACCAGATCCGGTCGGAGCCGGGCCTCAAAGCGAACTGTTGGCAAGCGTTGTTCGCGGGCAGCTCCAGCAACAGGGGCAGTGCCTACACGCAGCCTCGTGTCAGAGCTTGTGTCTGTGTGAGATGCAGCAGCTTGCGGGTCTCAAAGGCTGTGAAAATGATAGCCTACCTCCGGCAGCGCTTACGGGATTTTGCTATATTGATGCAACGGCCGGCATTGGCAATGCGGTGTTGGTTGCCGCGTGTCCCGCCTCCGAAAAACGTGAATTGCGCTTTGTGGGACAAGCTACACCGCGACTCGGCGCGACCACGTTTCTTGCGTGCTTGAGCCCTACGGCTAATTGGAGAAAAGGGCAGTGGTTGGACTTCGAGTCCGTGGGGCAGCTCTTCAAGGTGCGCAATCTGCCTGCATTTGCCGATTTTCTTTCGGCCGCCGCACTCTCCGATGCGTTTTCTCCCAGCTTACGTGAAGCGGCCCAAGCGTCGCGTGATCCTATCTGAGCTACAAGGAGTCGGAGCGTGTGTTGCACTTATGGCGCTTGCCGAGCGGGATCGAGGTGGACTTCGTGACGGACGATCTTCAGCTGGCTCTCTACGCTTGGCTCAATACGTGGTCTTGAGCCAGCTGGCCTTATCCCAAGTGAGCGTCCCGGCGCCGGAGCCCGCTTGCACAATCTCGGCGAGGTTTTCAGGATCGTCCAGAACGTAGGCGTAGGGCAGCACGTTTCCTGGTAGATTCCAGGAAAAGAGAATGACGGTAGCCTGGAATGGCCCCAGAGGATTGCCCGGATCGGTGCTATTGCCGCGAACATGCGTCGGCGCGGCGTTCTCGTTGTCCAGAAGAAGACGCCTTTTTCAACGAGCAAAGCGCCCCCCTCGGTGGAGATAGCGCCGTTGAGGGGTGGATTGAAACTGTAAGTGTCGTTGATGGTGGTTTGCGCTGAACCACTCATGGCCTGGGCGCGAGTATCCCGCAGGCGTCTGGCTGCCAAAGCGCCTGTGTCATCCAGATAGTTGTTGTAGTTGTGAACATTGCCCGCGCGCAAGCGAGGCATGGCGCGATCCCAAAGGTTGATCGCCCATTGGTGATGGAGCGTCATCGAGTGAGCATTGTTGGTGGCGTCGAGTGCATTGGCTCCCAGCAAATGTCCTTTGGTATGGCCTTGGCTGATTTGGACGATGTCTTCGACAGAAAAGCCATTGGTACGCAAGAAATCGCACATCGGGTAGGCGGTTCGATTCGCTTCCAGGGCTGCGATTTGCTGACGCACGAAGCTCTGGGCATTGGTGGCCCCGTCATCGCCAACGTATTTGCTCCAGGAAAACGTGATATTGTAGCTGCCGCCTTTGGTGTCGATGATGCCATCGTAGGCTTTGGTGAAGGTGCAATGATCGATCCAGATGTTGCTCGCCGTGGCACCATTACCAATGGCAATGAAGTCCCAATCGTTCTTGTCGTAGTCGCCCTTGCTGGCATCATCCCACTCCCACATTTCATCGAACTTGAGATTGCGAACGATGATGTTAGAAGTGTCCTTGATGTTGAACTGCGCGTGGCTGGAGCCTCCGCTTCCGTTTAGCGAGGCTCCGCCGCTGCCGTTCAGCGACGTTCCTCCACTGTTACTGTTGGCAGAGTTGGACCCGCCCTCACCACCGACGAGCGCATCGCGATCACAGATACTCCTCTGATTCGCTCACGGGTTCACTCCTAGCACCACGTCAGGGCTAGCCAAATCATGAAGCGGTCGCCAGAAGCCGGTAATACTTGACGCCGCGAAGCCGTTCGACATCCCGCCCGATAACGTCATCGATACGGGACGCAGCCCGCTCAAACGCCACGTAGGGATTATCGCCAAGTTCTAGCAACGTCGCCGTACCAACTCGTGTTCCCTCAACCGTGACCTGACAACGCTTGTCGATCCCACCCTTTGCGCCATACATATCACGGAACCGAACGACGACCTTGCGCAGCTCCAGGCCCAAGCGACCAAGATCCTGCTGGATGCGCCAAAGCACATATTGCTTAAGAGGCCTGCGCACGCGCCTCGAGTCCCACCGCTTGAGGGTTGTGTGCCGCAACCTACGGTGACCCACAGCGGAGGCACGGCCCCATGTCCTCAACTGCGGCCCCCTCCGCATCCGGAGTCCCCCCGAGTGATCACGTGGCCCATACGCCTGGCTTATACGGATCTGGGATAACAGCACGGCTCCACGGGAAAACCCGTATCGGCAGTGGCCGCTCGAAATGACCGCAGGACCGGAGGGGGATATACGGATCTTCGACTGCTGGCTTATACGGATCTGTTGAAGTACAAGTTGAGCGGACCTGCGGCCCCATTTCGACAGAGCGCTTTCCGATTGCAATTGCTAATTATCACCGATTCGGAAGGGCCGGAGGAGATATAGTGTTTTTGTGGCTGAGCCTCTTTGCGCAAGCCATTCGGAATCCCTCGTTCGCCTTTCCGCTTGCCCCGCTACATTTTCGTGGAAGGCCCTTCCGTCAATTCCGACAGCAATCACAGCTCGCGCAGGGGAGAAAAACGCAGGCCTCGCTGCCTTTGTCGCACGGCATGCTGCGGGCGCTCTCGCGACAGGACTTCATGCCTTGCTGGGTCCAGCGCCTTGGTGTGCGGTCTTTGCAGTCGCGCCCGACTCTGCTTGCCGTTGCTAAAGCCGTTTGATTGCAACAAGTGGGCTCTTGCCTCCTTGCGCTCTGCGTCCGGAATTAGGAACGCGGAGGGCTGCATTTCACCTGAATTGTTGCGCTGCGCTCAACAAGCGCTTGCAGCAGACGAGCGCCGACGGTCGCCTTTACAGGCTCCCTCTGGCTCTCGCAGCTGAAGCGCGGTACGTTAGCCTGACCACACTACGAATCCTGCGTCAATATCGGGGAAATTCAACCACAGTTGACTGGTGCACAAATGTGCATACACTTGTAAAGTTACTTTTCAGTGGGACCCCGACAAGGCCCGCCTCAATCTCAAGAAACATCGTGTTGACTTTGCTGACGCCGCCACAGTGTTCGACGACCCTCGTGCTCTCACGCGCGACGACCCCGACTTTCGTGAAGATCGTTTCCTCACTCTCGGTTTCGACGCCCTCGGTCGACTTCTCGTTGTTTCTTGGACTGCTCGCGACGACGACTTCCGCATCATCTCAGCTCGTTCCGCAACCCGAGCTGAAGCTCGTCACTATGAAAAGGATGCCTAGCCATGCGTAAGACTTATGACTTCTCTCAGGCGACCCGCGGTCCTGTGCTCCCGCAATCCCCGGGTAAGACACGCATTACGATCCGTCTCGATGACGATATCCTAGACTGGTTTCGTGAGCAGTCACACGCGGCCGGCGGCGGCAACTATCAGACTCAGATCAACGATGCTCTTCGCACCTTCATGAAAGAACGAAAGAAACCTCTTGAGACTGTCCTGCGTCGCGTCGTCCGTGAAGAGCTTCGCAGAGCCAATGGTGAACGTTAACCCCTGAGGCAGGCTAACAAGCGCTTGCAGCAGACGGGCTTGTCGGTCGCCTTCACAGGCTTCCTCTGGCTCTCGCAGCTGAAGCGCGGTACGTTGAGCAGAAGCCACCAAGATGATCCACTTTGCGCTCTTACTGATCCTTGCTCAGCTCGCCGCGGCTCCCCAGACTACAACGCCGCTACAGATTCTGGATGTTGGACTGTATGGCGCTGCGCAATTGCCCACGCCGCTCTTGACCTCCGACTGGATCGCACTGTGCCCCTCGGGTGCCGCCGCTGACCTTAGGCTCACTCAGATCCGCGCGCGCCCCTTCTTTGATGAAGTTGGATACGACAAGCCAGGACAGCAGTCCGGACGAGACGTCCAGGCAACCGCATGTCCCACACCTCATCTCCTGCTCCGAGGGCCCGCTTTCTCGCCCGGTCCCGTTGCCTCGGCGCTGCTTCAGCCCAGCGGCTTCGTTTGGCGAGGCACCCGCTATCGTCTCGACAACGCTTCGGACCCTCGCCGTCTTTGGCTCCGCTACGGCACTCGTCGTGTATTGCTTCTTCGCAGCGATACCGACCTCGAGTTTCGCCTCCGCTGGGCCGGCGACCTTGACCGTGACGGTGCGCTCGACCTGGTGCTCGAAGAGAAGTACGACGCCACACTAGTTCACCTCTTCCTTTCGCGACACAAGCGCAAATCCAAAACTTGGGAACCAGCGCTGACCACTTTCCACGGCGGCTGCTAACCAATGGGCTCTGCTCAACAAGCGCTTGCAGCAGTCGAGCGCCGCCGCTCGCCTTTACAGGCTCCCTCTGGCTCTCGCAGCTGAAGCGCGGTACGTTGAGCAGGCCATCAACTGGTGCCGCCACTCTAGAATCTACAGCTCATTCACCAGCGCCCTACGCACGATAGCGCAGGCAATCGCGGTCCCAGCCTGTTCCGTGCTATTGCCTACTCTTGAGTATGCCAACCCGTCGCGTCTACCTTGAGACTTCTGTCATCAGCTACTTAACCGCTAATCCCAGCCGAGACCTCGTCTTAGCTGGCCATCAGCAGGTGACCAGAGACTGGTGGCTTCGCCGCTCCCGTTTTGACCTCTTCGTTTCTGATGCTGTCCTCGCTGAGGTTTCTCGCGGCGATTCCCAGGCGGCCTCTCGAAGGCTTGAGGCAATTGCTGGTGTTCCCCTTCTTGATGCCTCCGACGACGCCCGAACTCTTGCCGAAGCTCTCCTGGATGCCGCGGCCTTGCCCCGCCGCGCTGCCATTGATGCCGCTCATGTCGCCATTGCGACTACTAACGGCGTTGACTTCCTGCTCACCTGGAATTGCACGCATATTGCCAATGCTGCCATTCGTGCAAAGCTTGAGGATGTCTGCCGGCGCGCCGGCTACGTCCCGCCGATTATCTGCACCCCCCTTGAACTCTTGGACGAGGAACAATCATGAGCCAATCACCCATCGTTGATGAAGTTCGCAGGATCCGGGAATCCATCGCTGCGGAGCATGACTTCGACCTTCGGGCCATCTTCACCATGCTCAAACAAGTCGGCCTCCAGTCAGGGAAACAGCACGTTCACTTCTCACCAAAACGCATTGACGTGACTGAGGCTGCTCAACAAGCGCTTGCAGCAGACGAGCGCCGCCGGTCGCCTTCACAGGCTCCCTCTGGCTCTCGCAGCTGAAGCGCGGTACGTTGGACGGACCCCCTGCGACTCATTTCCCACAATTCGCTGCAGTTCGACCCGAGAACTCACGCCTGATAGAATGTACCGAAAGATGGCAACTCCGCTCACTGCTGAAGAAATTCTCCCGCTAGTAGCTGCTCTTTCTGCCCAGGAGCGAGCTCGCTTCCTTCGGTTGCTCAGCGCACCGACACCAGCCAATGAAGCCTACGCCGCTCGCGCCCCGTCAGACTCGGAGTTCTCTTCAGATGACGAAATTCTTTCCTGGGACGCAGAGGGCCGGGAGGCCTTTTCTTGATTCGAGGCGAGATCCGCTGGTACACCTTTGCTCTTCCTGACAAGCGACGCTCAGTCCTTATTCTCACTCGTGATGAAGTTCTGCCTCGCCTCAAAGAGATCATCGTAGTCCCGATAACTCGAACTATTCGCGGATTAACTACCGAAGTTGTCCTGACCCAAGATGACGGCATGCCAGTTTCTTGTGCCCTCAACCTCGATCATGTCGCTCTCGCAAACAACGACCGTCTGGGCCCCCTCATTACAGTTCTTTCCCCCTCTCGCTGGCCCGAAATCCGCAAGGCGCTGCTCATAGCCTGTGGGTTCGACTTCGACGCGGCTGGCTAACAAGCACTTGCAGCAGACGAGCGCCGACGGTCGCCATTACAGGCTCCCTCTGGCTCTCGCAGCTGAAGCGCGGTACGTTGGGCAGACAAATGGCATGCCCGGCGTCGTGGACTAGGAATTGTCGGTGAGGCTCCCTCACTCGGAGCAGGCAATTGTCGAACCAGAGAAGGTTCACGATTATCTCGTCTCCACGTCACACCCCGTCGGCCGCTTCAAAGCCACTTTCTTTGCTGCCCTCGGTTATTCAGTCGAAAACTGGCCTCAGCTGCGAGACGCCTTTCTCGAAATCGCTCGCTCCCCAGACTTCAAACCCGGACAGCAAAGCCCGTTCGGTCAGAAATTCCAGACCCGTGCTGCGCTGCTAGGACCCTCAGGTCGCCACGCCCTCGTCGTGACCGTCTGGATCGTCCCGAATGGTGAAACAGCCCCGCGATTTGTAACTGCCTTCCCAGGATGAAATCATGACCTTGAAGCTTCTCGATACTGTTGTCCTTGATCGCGATTTTCCAGACTTTGGCCTTCGCCGCGGCGACTTGGGCGCTGTCGTTGAGTTGTATCCGCCGCATGGACTTGAGGTTGAGTTTGTCACTGCTTCCGGACGCACTCAGGCCGTTGTCAGCCTCAATGACGACGACATCAGACCTGTCCACGACGAAGATCTCATTGCTGTACGCCCCCTCAAGCGAGCAGCTGGCTAACAAGCACTTGCAGCAGACGAGCGCCGCCGGTCGCCGTCACAGGCTTCCTCTGGCTCTCGCAACTGAAGCGCGGTACGTTGGACGGACCGGAGAACAGTTGCAGTTGTTGACCAATTCCCAATGGGACGAAGAGGCTCGCCACCTCGCTGACGTCGCTCTGTTGCTTCTCGACAAGCACCGGAGCCATCCCAGTTCGACGGTGACAAGATCCCTGCTTCGGCACCTTTGCCGCGAGATCGAGGACCACTGTCCCCGATACGTTTCGATCGCAGCGCGCGATAGGGCCGCGGCGCTAGGGCTGTCGGATCTACGTGAGTATCACTGGGACGAACAGCCGCATCGTATGAAGGATCATGGTCGTGAAATTTTTCACTGGGACCATTTCGTTCCGGTGTCGCAACTTCAACGACAGCTCGAGGAACAGGGCGCGCTGGCAACCCAAGAGCGGACTTTTGGGATCTTGCGACGCGCCCGGATAGCGTGGATCCTAAAGGCGGAAGACGAAGATTTGACCCGGCGCGGCTTTCGCTCGCATCGGGATAACCCCTACAAGGCCTACGACGACGTGAAGATCAGCTTGCTCCACGTACACGATTCCGATCCGGACCTTTGGGGGCATTAGAGTGCCCGCGCCGACGTCACTCTAGCATTTCGTGCACCCTGGCAGACGCCGCCCAACAAGGCGTTGCAACAGACGAACTTGTCGGTCGCCTCCGGCTCCCTCTGTCGTTCGCTGCTGAACGCTGGTACGTTCGGCGGACTCAGGTGGCCACAAGTATCCGATTGTATCAAGAATCCGACGTCACGGAGATGACGGCCGCAGCGCGTGAGTCGATCGTCGACGTTTCGCCTTGGATGCCCTGGTGCCACCCGAACTATTCCGAGTCGGACGCCGCTGCCTGGATTCACGCAACGCTCGACGGTCACCACGCGGGGACTATGTATGACTTCGCAATCATCGACGCAGCGGGACGCTACGCCGGCGGTTGCGGGATCAACCATATAAACCGACTCGAAGGCGTCGCGAATCTCGGATACTGGGTACGTTCCAGTTCCGCGGGTCGCGGAATCGCTCCGGCCGCCGTGCTTCAGCTCATCCCCTGGGTCTTTCAGAACACGCCGCTCCATCGTCTCGAAATTGTTGCAGGCGTTGGCAATGCTCGCAGCCAACGTGTCGCCGAGAAGGCTGGTGCTCATCGCGACGCCGTTCTGAAAAAGCGGATTCTCATCAATGGCCGCCCATCCGATGCCGTTCTCTATTCGATTCTGCGTCCTGACTGAGTGTGACTGCCCGACTCACCGCTGAAGCAAACGAAAAGCTCTGAGGGAGCAGTTCCGTGACACCTTCTACTGAAAATCTCTTCACTGCAATTCTCGACATCGCAGATTCTCGACGAGACGGGATTCTCTTTGTACTCGAGCCCCAGAGCTCCTCGCTTCACCGTCTGCGTCGCGATGGGGCTTCTGATGCGCAAATCGAGGCTATTCTGCTGCAAGCGCAGCATCGGGCTGTCAACTCCTTGCCCGTCCTCGCGCATGCCCGGACCTTATGGAGTCGCTTCGCGTTCGCTATGGCCGACACGTCTGAATCGCTCGTTGAACCTGTAAAGGCTTTCGTTGCCAACCTGCTCGGCCATCACGACTGCAAAAACATCGACTGGCTCGCTGTTCTGACGCGCGTCTTTCCAGGTGATGCGCGCCGCACCCTCCAATGCGATCCCGGATACGATCTTCGCCTTATCATGTCCTCCGCCTTGGTCTGGGTTGAACCCTATGGGGGGGGGGGTGACGACTGGGAACTGGGACAACGATACCCGAGCACACGCATACTTTGGCACAAACTCTAGGACTTGATGCCGCTGCTCAACAAGCGCTTGCAGCGGACGAGCGTCGACGGTCGCCTTTACAGGCTCCCTCTGGCTCTCGCAGCTGAAGCGCGGCACGTTGGCCTGACCATTGGCGGCGCCCTTCAGCCCAATTCCGCCTCAGAATATCGTCCTTGTCGGTAGTAACGAGACCCGTTACTATGCGTCAGTGATTCGTTCCTTCAAGGATTCACATGCGGAACGCCTCTTCAATCGCCACAGCATCCGAAAGCTCCACCCGGAGCTGCAACGCCTTGCCCTTCGGAAGTTACTCGTGCTCGACGCTGCGACCAGCCTCGCCGATCTTCGTGTCCCGCCTTCCAATCACCTCGAAAAGCTCGCAGGCGATCGCAAAGGCCAGCACAGTATTCGCATCAATGACCAGTGGCGCATCTGCTTCCGCTGGCTCGACTCCGACGCA
>Ga0105048_10008170_pt1 | contig 16770 bp, 8 predicted proteins | sample MAT05_FD_78382 | JGI IMG/M metagenome (GOLD analysis project Ga0105048, IMG submission 78382) | Freshwater microbial communities from Lake Fryxell liftoff mats and glacier meltwater in Antarctica - MAT-05 | ecosystem: Environmental > Aquatic > Freshwater > Ice > Liftoff microbial mat | place...
ACGGCGGTGTAGCGCGTGTCGGCAACCTTAAAGCTCATGGCGTTCCACGGTAGGTTGACGGGGCCTTGCTTGGTCTTGGGGTCCCAGTTGCGGGTCTTGCCGGGCGCGTCCTTACCGTCGGGGCGGAGGTAATACGTTTCCTTGGCGTACTTCTTCGCGGTCTCCATGGCGGCGCGGAAGTGGAAGCCGGCGTGCTGCGGGTCGCCGTCGAGCGTGACCCTGGGCAACTTGGTGGTCAGAATGCTGGAGAACTCAAGCAGCGTGCCCTTGGGCTGCATGAAGACATCGACTTCGCGGGTCTCCTCGGCAAAGAGCAGACCGTCCTTGCCGTGCCAGTTGATGGCGGCACGCTGCCGGGCGACGACGCTGCCGGCTTCGCTCAGCAGCATCTTCTCGTGCTGAGTGTACTCGCCGTTGCGGCCATGCCAGACGTCCGCCGTTTGATTGGCACCGTACCTGATGGTCATCCAGCCGAGATAGATGCCGCGGTGGTGCGGGAACTGCAGGTTCTTGTCCGCCGCCAAACCCGCGCCGTTGGTCAGCAGCGTCTCGCCCTTGATGGGCTCGTAGACGTGGTGAAACGGCTTGAAGGTCAACTCGTGCGTGTCTTTGGTGGTGCCGTCCCTTTTGGCGTTCATGTAGCGGAGCACCTTGCGGTCGTTGACGAGGAGATCAACGTGCTTGCCTTCCTCTTCGACGAATTTGAACTTCGACTCTTTGTAAAGCTGAATCGCTTTTGGGACACTGAGCACGACGGTCTCGCCCGCAGCTACTTTGGGAAGGACCGTCATGAGGGCGTACTTGGTTTTGCCGTCCGCGAGCAGACCGGTAGAGACGACCTGGGCCGGGCGCTGCTTGCCGCCGTCGGGCAGGTTCAGCCTCGTGATCTCCGCCTTCTCGGAAAGCGGGATCGCGACGACGACGTTGGTGACGTCGTGCTTGCCGCCGATGATGGTGAACTCGGTCGGCCCTTGGCCCGCGGCAACGGCCGTCGCGGAAGCCAGGGCGAGCAGGGAAAGCAGCCGAATCATGAGAGAGGCTCCGCGAAGGAGTGAGGGTCCGGCTTCAGTTTAGCGGAGCGACATCGGTTTGCGCAGGGAGACTTTCCTGCAGTCTCAGCACGGCGACAATGCCCGCGAGCTGTGCCAGGAAAACGAGCGTATGGCTGCCGTAGGTCAGGGCCAGATCCTGCCCCTTCTTGTCCATGAGCGTCGGCCCGACGATGAGAGCGAAGGTCGCCGCCAAGAGCGCGAGCAGGAACCACGCCAACCGCTTGGTCGTACGCTCACCGAACAGCATCGATTCGTTCACGACGAACGGCAGCATCAGTACGACGCCGTGGTGCTTCCACGTTCGTTCGCTGAAGAGTAGCATGCCGAGGAGAATGAGCGCGAACTCCGCGGCTACGCGCGGCCCGGCACGCACATCGTTGGGCGTGCGGCAATACCTGACGACCAGCACCACGAAGCCGAGTTGGCACAGCCGGATCAGCCATTGGGCCGCGGGCATGCCGATGTCGGTCACATTGTGAAACGCCTTGGCCTGATCCTCCACGTCGTCCTCGTCGTGATCAATGACCGAAGGTAGATCGGTGAGCAGCCGGACGACCGCGCCGGGGATCGACTGATTGGCATGCTCGCTGGTGATTTTGCCGTCCACCGCGAACGGCTTGACCATCGTCTCGAACCAGCTTTCCAGCAGGGTTCCGTTGCGTTGTTGCCCGAGAATCATCCCGGGCACGACCACCAGCCAAAGCAGGGTGCCGACGAGCGTTGCCGCAAGCATGCGCCAGTTCCGCTTCCAGGCGAAGTAGGGAAGGAACAACGCGGGCGTGACTTTGCACGCGATCGCCAGACCGAGGACCAATCCGGCGGCGATGTCCGCTTCGCGTCGGTACGCTTCCAGCGCGGCGAAGACGAGGAACGCAATGAAGATGTTCACGTTGCCGTGCGTCAGGTCGCCTAGGACCGGGTGCAGGCAGAAGATGACTGCGAAGAAAACCGCGACCGGGTGAACGCGATCCGCGCCGCGGACCAGCCGCAGGCACCAAACGAACGAAGCGACCGCCATACCGACCTTGATGGCGAACCAAATCATGCCGCCGGTCACGGGCGACGTCGTATACAGCGGAGCCAAGATCAACGCTTGAATCGGCGGGTTCGGATACGGGTAGCGATACTCGCGGTAGACATCTTTGCCATCCAGCATCCCCACGACCCGTTCACGCCAGCGCAGCACGGCCGAGCGCGTCTGCGTGCCGTCCCGGCTCGGTTCGCGGATTTTTTCGTGGTAGCGCACCGCTACGGCGCACACGAAGAGGGACAGTACCACGAGCAGACCGCGTCGCAGCCATTTGGGCGGCGTTTCCATGCGATGCAGAAAGCGATGCAATGCCGACATGCCTGCTCCGAAACGGTCGTGGCCACCAGCAGGCACTTTAGCAAGATTGGATTCCCGGCAACAAGCCGGATGCGCCGGCGTCAATATCCTGAGCGTGTCGACGAATACCTCTCGAAGACGGCTTCCCCATCGTTCATCCGGAGACGCAACGTGCAGGTGGTCGATATTCAGGACCTACGCAAGGTCTATTCCGGCGTGACCGCCCTCCGCGGCGTCTCGCTGACCGTGAATCGGGGCGAAATCTTCGGTTTGCTCGGCCACAACGGCGCCGGCAAGTCGACGATGATCAAAATCCTGCTCGGCATTGTGCGCAAAACGGACGGCGAGGCAACACTCCTCGGCGAACCGGCCGGTACGGTCAGCATCCGCAAGCGGGTCGGCTACCTGCCGGAAGATCATGCCTTCCCCGGCTATCACACCGCCAACAGCCTGCTCGATTTCTACGGTCGCCTGTACGGGCTGACCCGGAACGAACGCACCAAGCGCATCGAGGAGTCACTCGCCATCGTCGGGCTTGCGAAGCGCAAGGACTACAAGATCCGCACCTATTCCAAGGGGATGAAGCAACGCCTCGGCATCGCTTCGGCTTTCTTTCACGATCCCGAGGTCATCTTTCTCGACGAACCGACCGACGGCGTCGACCCGGTCGGTCGGAAGGAGATCCGCGATCTGCTCCTGCAACTCAAGGGGGAAGGGCGGACCATCTTCGTCAACTCCCACATCCTCGGCGAACTCGAACTGATCTCGGACCGTGCCGCAATCCTGGACAAGGGCGACCTGATCCGCCAAGGCACGATCGAGGAACTGACCAAGTCCGACGGCCGTTACACGATCGGCCTCGCGGCCGGGCAACAACTGCCGACAGAGGAGATCGCCCGACTCGGCTATCGCTGCCAACCGGCAGGCGAACATACCGAAGTTCTGTTCGGCGAAGACAAGTCCGGCGTCGACAAGGTGCTGCAACTCCTGAACGCCAAGGGCCTCGTTCTGCGGCATCTCGTCGAGAAAAAAGAAACGCTGGAAGACGTATTCGTCCGCAGTGTCGAGAAGGCCGAGTCGGGCCAGGAAACCCGCCGTGCCCGTTCCGCCCGTCCCGTGGCCGCCCGGAGGATCGATTCATGAAGTTCTACGCCGTCCTCCGCGACAGTTATCGCGAAGCCATGAGCACTTGGGTGATCCCGGTGATGCTCTTTTTCACACTCATCCTGGTCTTGCTCGTCGCCAGCGTCGGCTTCCGGCCGGTGAGCGTTCAGGATGAACTCGAGAACCGTTTAGGCCTTCTGAATTTCGTCCGCTTCAACCCCGCCTTCCAAGGCAAGGCCCCGTTCCTGATTGAGAACCTGAAGACCACAAACGAAAAGGAACCGTGGAATGCGGACTACGACTTCGACTTCGTCTTCCGTTCCACGCCCGAAGGACTGAAGCAGGTCGAGAGCAACCCCGGCTTGCCGATGACCCGCCGCCGCGCTGAGTTATTCCTGGGCCGGGAACTCTCGTTCCTCAAGAACATCGTGGTGACGGATACCTCGCCGAAGGATGCGAAGCCCGGTGTGGTCGAACGCCGCTTTCACGTCACGTCCCAGGGGACGAAGATTCAGGATCGGCAGTCGTGGTTCCACCAACCGTCGTTTCTGTTCGCCTTCGACTACTTCTTCACTTACACGCTCCGGGACGGCGTTTACAAGCTCGAAAAGCGATTGGTCAACGACGTCGGCTCGTGGGTCACGCTGCTCATCGCGGTCATCATCACGGCCGGGTTCATCCCGAACCTGCTTCGCAAAGGCTCGGTCGATCTCTACATTTCCAAGCCGATCGGGAAGATGGAACTGATCATCTACAAGTACTTCGGCGGGCTGCTCTTCGTCCTGATCCTGATGACAGCGATGGTCGGCTCCATTTGGCTCACGCTGGGCCTGCGCACTGGTCTCTGGGGCACCGGATTCTTGTGGCTGATACCGTTGATCACGTTTTATTTCGCCGTGCTGTACGCCGTCTCGACACTGGCAGCGGTGCTCACGCGCAGCACGCTGGTGGCGATTCTCGCGACCATTACCGCGTGGGCCATCTTCTTCGGCATCGGCTTCGGCTTCAACATCGTCCGGCAATTCAAGGAAGCCGACAAAAACTTCAAGGAGAAACTCGTCGACCCCAATGCTGAACTTGACGAGTTCGACGCACCACCCGAAGGCCCGCCCGGAGCACCCGGCGAGAAGCGCGAGCCGCGGCGCCCCACCGAAGTCCCTCTTTATGTGGACATCATCGCCAAGGTGCTTTACTACCCTTGCCCGAGGACTTACGACTTGGACGACCAGATGATCCGCTCCATCGCGGATGGCGTCCTGACTGAGTACGAGATGAAGGAAAACGGTCTGACCAAGGAGCTCCCGAGCTGGGGCGAGACACTAGGCGTCTCGACCGCGTTCATCCTGCTCTGCTTGTTTCTGAGCTGCCTGATCATGTCCCGACGAGACAACTGACCATCCGCCCAGGCGAGCGGAGGACGTCAGTCCCCTGAGCGCTTCCACCCGTCGGTTACGGCGTCGTGATCCTGAGACTTGCAGCTCTCAGGGGACTGACGTCCCCCGCTCGCCTGGGCGTTCAATCGACTTGTCAATCGTCCTTGCCCGGCCGGATGGAGCGCGATGCGAGTCGGGCCAGGAAGCGCGCCTTCTGGGCGGGGCTAAGCCCTTGGGCGTAGCGCTTGCGGACGGCGTCGATCCAGCGGATCGGGGTGTCGCCGTAATCCGTGGCGACACGGATGAGGATCGGACCGGGGTGCTGCAACGCGAGGCTTACTCCCGCGGCCACATTGGTGTCCGGCGGGATGTCGACGTAGCCGACGCCGAAGCCTTGGGCGAGTGCCGCATAGTTCAGCTTCGGCAGCAGTGTGGCGGTCGTGCGTTTGTAGGCGGCTTCCTGCAGAGCCTGCATGTAATGGTAAGCGCGGTCGTCCAGCACGAAGCACTTCACGGGTAGGCCGTCCCGCGCGGCCGTCGACAATTCCTGCATCGCCATCAGAAAGCAGCCGTCGCCGGTGAGGGTGACGATGGTCCGACTCGGGTCGGCCCGTTGAGCGCCGATGGCCGCAGGCAGGCTCCAGCCCATGGCCTGATTGTCGACCGGGTTGAAGAATCGCCTCGGGCCGCATGGGCGAAGATACTCCGCGGCCCAGTGTTCGCTCGCGGTGACATCGGTAAAGACCGCAGCATCGGCAGGCAAACAACGTTTGAAGGCGGCAATCAGGGCGAGCGGACTGTGGCCGCATTTACCCGGCGCGATGGCTTCGAGCTCCTTGTCCTGCTCGGCTTTGTAGCGCCGAATACGCGTCTGCAACCCCACATCCTTCGGCCGACGGAGTTGATCCGCGCAGGAGAGCAACCTGCGCAGAAACAGCCCCGCATCCGCGTGGACGCAGACGTCGGTCCGCAGCACTTTGCCCAGGTTCCCCGCCTCGGCATCGACGTGAACGACTGCGTCCGGCTGCGGATTGCCGTAGAAGCCGGTGCTGACTTCGCTGAACTTCACGCCGATCGCGAGCAGCGTGTTGACGCTGGTCGCGACCGGATGATTGCCGTCCGGCCGGAAGGCGCGCTCGGCGACTTCCGAGGCGTGGTGCCCATAGCCCCATCCGACGGCGAGCGGATGCTGTTCCGGAATCGAACCTTTCCCGCTCACACTGGTCGCGACCGGCGCTTGCAGCAACTCGGCCACGGCGGTCAGTTCGGCGGTGAAGTCGAAGCAGCCCATGCCCGCGTAAATGCCGATGCGGCGTTTCGGGTCGCTCAGGAGCGCAACCGCCTTGGCGAACGCGACGTCGTCGAAGGACAAGGGAATGTCCGCGGGCGGGTGACTGTGAAACTCGGCTGCGTCGATCAGCAGGTGGAAGGGAATGACGACCGCGACCGGGCCGGGTTCACCGCTGACGGCTCGGCGGAAGGCGCTGCGAACGGCATCCGGGATTTGCCGAACGTCGGTGACCGCGATCACGCACTTGCAGACGGGTTTCAACAGTCCGACCGTGTCGAGCGAATGGACCTGAAAAGGCCGATACTTGTCGCCGCCGGCGACATCGCCCACCAGTGCCACGATCGGCACCGAATCCAACAAGGCTTCGCCCAACCCGGTGAGCGCATTGGTGACGCCGGGGCCGGGGACAATGCAGAGCACCCCAGGTTTCCCGCTGATGCGGGCGTAGCCGTCCGCCATCGTGGCGGCGCCGAATTCATGGGCGCTGTGCAGGTACGACAAGCCGCGGGCCTTGAATTCGTCCCACAGTTCATTTTCCTGAGCGCCCGGAATGCCGAAGATGCAGCGGACATTCTCGGCCAGCAGACTCTCGGCCACGGCTTGGGCACCGGTCAGCTTGCCGCGGACCATTCCCGAGTGGGCATCGACGTTTGCCGAAACCGGCTTCGAGGCCGCAACGCCAAGCACGCCGGCGGCAGCGGCCGTGTGGAACAGGTCCCGTCGTGTCAGCGGCCAAGTCATTGTGAGTCCCATCGGTGCGGTTGCCCCGATGGTATCGACCGCACGAAGCCCTCGGCGTGAGCCGGATCAGCTTTCGCGGCGATCGACGATTTCGCAGCCCGCCTTCTCGAAGCGGTATTCGAGTTCGTTGGCGTAATCCTTCGCGCAGTTTTTCGTCCGCATCGTCCCAATGAAGCCGGCCCACCACGGAGGCGACCACTCCAAGGAGAGCCGCGTATCCCCGTGCTTGGTCTCCTTGATGAACAGCTTCAGGTCGGCATAGAGCATGAAGGAACCGAAGGCGATGCTCAAAAACAGGCTTCCCTTTCCGATCCGCAGATCGGCCCGCTTTTCCTGTTCGTCGATCGAGAAGCGAAGATTCTCCGCAACCCGCTCGGCGATCTTCAAGGCATCATGTCGCGTCAGGTCGGCCACGATGATTGTGATCTTGGACATGGTCACCTTTCAGGGTGTGAATCGCTTTCGACCATCGCGAATTTCCGTGCAGCCGGGACGGCCGCACCACAACTGAAGCAGACATGCCCAGGATTGTGGTGCGATCATTGGGAAAATCTATGCAGCCGGGACGGCCGCACCACAACTGAAGCAGACATGCACAGGATTGTGGTGTGGCCGTCCCGGCTGCATGAACTTTACTTGGAGCTTACGGACGCCTTCTCGATCATGGCCAGATAGCGAGTAATGCGGAACAAACGATCCGGCACGCCAAGGTTGCCGAGCGGAACGCCCTGCGGGTTGGCGGCATTGGTCAGCCAAACCTTGGCTTCCTCGATGCGGCCGTCGATCAGGGCGATCAGCCCGCGGTCGTAGGAGTACAGCGAATCGGCAATGAGGATGTTTCGAGCCAGCGCCATCTTGTTGAGGTGCTGATTCAATGGAAGCCCGGCCAAGGCTTGGAGCACATCCTGATCGCCGGTGACCCACGGAGCCGCGGTGCCGCCGCCGAGAATCATCAGCCCGCTGAAGATCTCCGGAAGCTTGGCGAGCGTTGGATCGTACGTCACGTTCGGGTAGGCGGGCCGCACCAGAACCTTGGCGGCCGCCGCATAGTTGCCTTCCAGTCGGTAGCGCATGCCCTGAAGCTGTCGCAGGGCATTGATGTTTGGGTCGTCGCTCTGCTGCGAGAAGAGTTTGTCCAGGTCGTCCTTGTTCGCTTCCAAGGTGGCGGACATCTGCTCGATGTGCCCGGTCTGCACCTCGATTTCGATGCGGCGGATCTGCAGCGGCCGCGGCCAGCGGGCCAGTTCGGTTTCGCTGACGTCGTTGAAGACCTTCAACGCCCGCAGCGGCATGCCGAGTTGTGTGGCCTGCTCGAATTTGGCCTGGTTCGTCGGCTGCCGATCGATGAAGTCGTTCTTTTTCTGCGTCTCCCGGCGAAGGGTGTCCGCCTGTTGCTCCACCGCTTCGAGGAAAGTCTTCAAAGCCGTGTCCGGGTTGGCGACGCCGCGCTGGGCCGGGATGCGCTGCAATGCGATCTGCTTCTGGAGTTCCTTGGGCAGTTTGCTGAAGTAGTCCTCGTACAGGCCGAAGTACTTCTTCGCGGTGTCGAACTGCTGGGCTTGCACGAACGACTCGAACAGTTTCTCCGCGATGGTGAAGGCGAACTGTGCCTGGAACGGGTTGGCCTGACTCGGCGTCGGCAGCCGGTCCAGGAGCTGCACCCGTGCCGTCAGCAATTGCAACTCGACATCGGCTGGGATGGCGGACGGCGCGTAAGGCGACGTGTAAGCCTGCACCAGGGCCGACCAGCCGTCGAGCAGGTCCGGGTTTGAAGCCAAGGCGCGCCGGGCGGCCCGGAGCTGAAGGATCGGCAACGCCAGAAGATCGTCGTCGAAGGTCTGCACCGGCGGCAGCTGCAGATTCTGGGCGATGCCGCCGAATACCCCGCGGGCGAAGCGGCTCCGCTCGGATTGTTGCTGTGCTAGGTATTGATTGCGGCGACCGAGAATATCCTCGAAGCGGGCATACACCTGGGCGTCGTCCGACTCTGCAGGAATCGGCAGCGGGCGATCGAGGAATTGCACCAGTGTGTCGTCGTTCGGCAGCAGCGGCGGCAGCGACTTGCCTTCGGGCATCGGCTCCTGCTTCGGGTCGAACGCGACGCGGACGGGATCATACTTCAACTTGCGGATGATGTCATTTCTTGCGGCATCCTCGCCGAGGCGGCCGAGGACCACGAACCGGCCATCGAGGTGCCAAAGTACGTATTGTTGTTCGTTGGCCCAGAGGCTGAACACGACCTGAAGGTCGGGACTTCGCGGCGATGCCACGGACAGGTAGCTCGCTTTGCGTTCCTCCATCACCCGGCCGATTTCACGGATCGCTTCGCGGGAATCGCCCTCGGTGGCGCGGGCGGGCACAATCTGGCCGAGCGTCAGCAGGTCGGGCAGTTCGTTGCGGTGGAAGGCATACCGGGAGTTCACGAAGGTCCGCTCGCCGGGGGCAAACCAGGCGCAGTAGTTGCCGAATTCCAGCGACACGTTCAACCCGGTGATCTCGGGCGGCAGGTCGATGCCGTCCCGCAACTCGGCCAGCTTCTTGGCGGAACGTTCCAGCCCGGCATCCGTGCCGAGGCCCCAATCGAGGCGACTTTGGAAGTTGTTCCGAGGCATCTGCGGCTGCAGCCAGCCGGGGTAGGTCAGGATGAGCATGGCGAACCCGAGGACCACCAGCAGCACCCGGCCGAAGCCGGCAAAGGTGAGGATCAGTCGGTCGTTGTTGGCGTTGGCCGAGCCGAGGCGGATCCGTTCGGCCAAGCCGTTCCAGTGCCCGGCGATCAGTGGAATCGACGCCAATGCGAAGAACGGAATCAAACGGATCTGCGTGAACGCCAATGCCCCGAACACGAACCAGAGCGTGAGATGCGTGCCGCGGAGCCGGGCGAACCCGGCTGTCAGCCCGATGATGCCGAGCAGCAACAGCACCGCGAAGGCGGAGCCGTTGATGCCATTACCGAGGTAAGGCTTGTTCAGGTAATCCGCACTCAGCGGCGTAAGCGTCAGGGCACTGAGGTTGATGTCTTCCGAGGCGCCGGGCGGCAGACTGAAGCCGAGTTCCACCGGCAGCAGTTGTGCGAAGGCCTCGGAGGGATCAGTCGCGATCGCGGCGATCAGGAACGGGTTCAACAGGCAGGCGGCGCTGCCCGCCAGCAGCGTCCGCAGCAGGGCCGCACGGGGCACGGCCTCGCCGAAGACGCCGCCCGCTTCCTCATCGTCTTTTGCCAGGAGCAGGCCGTGCAACAGTTCTCCGAGCCACAGGGTCGCGACCAAGAGCGGCCCCAGGAAGAACCACGCATCGACATTGGCCCACACGGTGAACAGCCCGGCCAATTTCAGCGGCGAGGCCCAAGTTCCCGTCTTCCAATCCAGCCGATGCAGCAGCACCAAGGTCAGCGAGAAGAAGAAGAACGACACGACCGGCGGCCGGAGGTGGGCGTACGGCGCGGCCGCGAGAATGCCCAACAGCCCCGCCACGGCCCAAGGCAGGACGGAACAACCCGGCCGACGCAGGAATGCCAACACCAGAAACGCGGCCGCAAACACCGTCGCCTTCACGGCAACGAGCACGACGCCGGAGGCATCGAGTTGGTACAGGCCGTAGGCGGTGATGTCGTAAAGCCAGGTCGTGTGAATCCAAGGCCGCTCGGGAGCCGAGACGCCGAACGGATCGCTGCCGAGATTCAGTTCACCGTTGGCAATCAGCCGTCCGCCGGCCAAGTGCAGCCACACATCCGAATTCTTCGCCGTGAAGGAGGCCATCAGAAAGGCGAAGATGACCGCGGTGATGCCGAGCACAATATCCAGTGCCGTAAACCATTCCGGCCAGCGGACGACCTTCGCGGCCGGTCCATCCGCAATCGGTGGAGCCTGGTCCGGTGAGACGTCACCTGACGGCAGGGGATCGACCGGGGCTTGCGGTGTCGTCGGCGCGGCCGGCGGCGGTACTGCTTTCACGGTCGATCCTCGGTTCGTCTCAGTCGGAGAGATAGTCCTACGGCCGACGACCGAGGCGTTCAAGCCGCGCCGTCCCGTCCCTACCCAACGTTACGCCGTTCGGGCTTGCCAAGATCGCGCCGAACCGTTCCAATACGCGGCGCGGAACGATCACAGCCCCAGCACGGATGCCACCACCGCCATGACGGCGCCCTACCTCAGCCCGCGCCTGCATCTGCTCGTCGATGCCCCCGCGTCCCCGTTCGCAGTCTCAGGGCCGCAGCCTCACGCGCCGCTGGTGCCGACCCTGGAAGTCCGCCTTGGGTCCGGCCGGCCGCGTCGCTACGCCCTGCACGAGGCGAAACTGACCATCGGCGGACCGGGCTGCGACATTGTTCTTCCCGAGTCCACCGTGCCGCCCTTGGTGGCGGAAATGACGTCGCTGAGTGGCGGCACCGAATTCGAGCTCACTCACGTCGAGCCGACTTTTCCCGTGCTCGTGAACGGCAGGCAACTCGTCGGCGGCCGGCCGGTGCTGCTGAAGCACGGCGATCGGCTGGCCGTAGGCGCCGTGGATCTGACCATTCAGGACCCGACGATTCACCTCCATCCCGAGATGGCTCTGCCGCCGCCGGAGCATCCCGCCCGCCGTTCTCATTCATCCGGCCCGGATGGCTCATTCGAACGCAGCCCTGCCGCAACGCCGCCGACTTATGGACCCGATGTCGTTGCCCAACGAGCCGCACTTGCCAAGGAACGCGACGAACTCGCCCGTCAGCGTGCCGAAGTCGCGGCTGCGGCGGAGGAACTCGAAGCCGACCGCGTGCTGTGGTATCGGCGACGCTCCGAGATGGCGCAGGAATCCAATACCGCAGCGGCGCTGGACGAACGGGAAGCGGGTCTGCATCACTTTCAGGCCGAGTTGGAAAAGTCCCGTCAGGACTTGGCTGAGCAGTTCCGCCTCCGCAAGGAACAGCTGACGAGGATGCAGGAAGCGCTCGACGGCTCCGCCGCCGCGCTGACGGTCCAACGCCGGCAATTCGAAGACGATGCCGTGCGGCGCTCGGCCGAAGCCGAAAGCGAACTTCGCCGCAGACGCGACGAACTCGAAGCCGAGGCCGAACGACAACGACTGCACTTCACGACTCTCGAAACGGACTCGATCCGGCACAATCTCATTCCGTCCCAATCGGATCCGGCAGCGGCCCGCCTCGAGAGAGACCGGTTCACCGAGGAGTTGTTGCGGCTCGAACGCCGGCAGACGTTGCTGGACGATCACGAGCGGGCCGTCGCCGCCCGCGAACTCGAAGCCGAACGACTGCGCGAAGAGTGTCTTCGCCGCGAAGCGGAATTGGAGGAACTGCAGGCTGCCGCCGCCGCGGACCAGGCGCAGTTCCTCCACCGTCGCGACGAATGGGAACGAACCCGAAGCGAATCCGCCGAGCGTGAGGCTACGTTGGCGGAACGCGAACGAGCGGTCGAGAGCCGGCAGGCCAAGTTGGTCGTGCTCCGGGCCGGGCTGGAGCGGCAGCAGGAAGAACTGCGGCAGGGTCATGCCGGACTTGCCTCCGACCGTTTGAAGCTCGACGAGGCCCGTAAGACGATCGACGATCGCCTGCGCGAAGCCGAGGCGCTTCGCGTTGAATTCGCTTCACTCAAGGATGACCGCGGCGAACAGACGCGGATCGCGCACGAACGCGCCGCCGCATTGGAAGCGGCCCTGGCCGAGACAAAGACGCAACGCGAAGCCGTGGAGGCCGAACGGCTCACGCTGCTCGACCGCGCCGCCGAATTGGACACCCGCACCGCCGCACTGGCCGAGCAGACCGCCGAACTGCAGGCCCGCGCCAACCAGTTTGCCGCTTTACAGAAACAGCACGAAGCCGAGAAAACAACGCTCGCTCAGCGCCTCGTTCACCTCACGGAATCGGACGCGGCCCGACAGAACTTTCAGGAGCAACTCCGCCGCCGCAGCGATGAACTCACCGCGCGAGCCAAGGCATTGGATGAATCCGCGAAGCACCACACCAAGGAACAGTCCGCCCTCGAACAGCTTCGCGCGGAACTCGATGCGGAGCGCGAACGGCTCCGCGCCGGCCTGACCGGCGAGGAAGTCGAACTTCGCAAGCTCATCGGCGATGTCGAATCGAAGACCGCCTCGGTGGTCGAGCGCGAAACCAATCTCGATCGCCAAGCTCTTCGCCTCCGCGAAGTCGGCAAACTCGTGGCGGAGGAGAAGCGCAAGCTCGCCGAGAGTCGCCTGGCGGACGAACAGAGTCGCGCCGAGCATCAGACCTTCCACACGCGATCCATGCAGGAAATTGCAGCCCTCAAGTCGGAAGCCCCGCACCTGTTCGATCAGGTCAAGTCCGCGATGGAACGCCTCGACTCGGCCCGCACGGTCCTCGGTACCCGCCTCGGCGAACTGCATGGGTTTGCCGGTCAGACGCGGTCGGACCTCGACGATCTTCGTGCCGAACTTCGCCACGATGCCGCAAAGTTGGATGATCGCGAACGGGCGTTCGAGCAGGCCCGGGCCGAGCATCGCCTGGCGGTCGTCGAGTTTCGTTCTCAGGTTCTGGAATGGCAGGACAAACTCGCGGCCTTCGAGCAATCCACCGTCCGCGATGCCGATCGCCTGCAGGTCCGTGAAGCCGAGGTCGACGAGACGACCATGCGACTTGCCCGCCGCGCCGAAGAACTGGACGCCGAGAAAAGCCGCGTAGCCGAGCGGCGTTCCGAAGTCGAGATGCACCTGAGCGACATGCGCGAGTGGTATCGCCGCAAGCTGAAGGAATTGGCGGTGTCCCGCCCGGCGAACGCATCTCGCAACGTCCTGCCGCTGACGGCGCGTGCGGCAGGCGAGGAGCCGGACCCCGGCGACAAGCACTTGGGCGAAGCCCTGAAGCGGCTGGAACTCGTCGACCCGGAGACGCTGGAAACCCTTTGGGGTGAAGCCCGCCGACAGCGTCGCCCGTTGCGTCAGGTCCTTCTCGCCGGGGGTGCGGTGACGCTGTACCAACTCGCGATGATCGAGACCGGGCAGGTGAGCGCGCTGATGCTTGGCCACCTGCGGGTGATCGACCGGCCTCGGGTCACGCCGCGGGAAAGCGTCTTCCGCGTGCTCGATCCGTCCCGCCTCGATTGGTCCACGAAGGGGCTGTTCCTGCTCCGGCATTTATCCGAAGCCGAGATGGACGATGCCGTGCGGCCGGACGAGTTCCGCCAGCAGTTCGCCGCGGCCCGCGAAGCCGCACACCCGAACCTCGCGGCCGTCGTCGATGTGCTGGAAATCCAGAATCGGCCGGCGGCACTTTTGGAGTGGTTGGTCGGCCTACCAAGTTCCGAATGGCCCGCCGAAGCGGGCATCCCCGGCTTGTGGGTCCGCCTGCTCTGCGATGCGGCCAAAGGGCTGGATGCTGCGCATCGGCACGGTTTGGTCCACGGCAGGCTGTCGTCCGATTCCTTCGTGCTGACTTCGGCCGGCGATCTCAAACTCCTCGGGATCGGCGAGCCGTGGTGGCTGGCCACCGGCGTATCGCCGACCGGGGACCCCAGCGTCGAAGCGGATCTTCGGGCCTTGGGCCAAGTCGCCTACGGCTGGAGCAGGCTGGGAAGACCGGCCGGGGTCCGCCGCAGCCGCGTGCTGCCCTTCCCGGAAAGTCTCTCCGCCGTCATCCGCCGGTTGGAAGCCGACCCGGAAACGCCGATGGCGGACACCGCCGTCGGGGCAATGCCCTACCGCAGCGCGGCAGAATTGGTGAACGATCTCAACCGATTGGCGGCCATCATCCCCGTGCCGCCGGAAGCCCGCGCGGAACTGCTGCGGAAACTCGTCGATGGTCTGGAACAGGCACCGGCCCGGCAGTCGGCTTAGCTCTCTGTGCACCGCGAACCGAGTCGCGCTCGCGGATTCCGATCACCCCTCGGCTTCCGCCCGCTTCATCGAAGCGAAGCGGGGGTGCAAGACCTTTTCCGGCACGTCGGTCTCGATCTTCTTCGGTTCCTTGAGCGCTTTGTCCGCGATATCGGTACGGTAGTGGGCGCCGTGGAATTGGATCAGCTTTACCGCTTCGTAGGCCTTGGCCTTGGCATCGGCCAGAGTGTCCCCCAGCGCGGTCACGCCGAGGACTCGGCCGCCGTCGGTGACGGTGCGTTCGCCGTTGAGTTTCGTGCCGGCGTGGAAGACCTTGACGTCCGGCAGGGCTGCGGCGGCGTCCAAACCTTGGATCATTTTGCCGGTTTCGTATTTGCCGGGGTAACCCCCGCTGCACATCACCACACAGACCGCTGGGCGTGGGTCGAACTGCACGGCATCTTCGGGAAGGTCGCCTAAGGTTTCGTCCGCCGTCGCTTCGAGAAGTACCAAAAGATCTGAGGTCAACCGCATCAGGATCACTTGCGTTTCCGGATCGCCGAAGCGGGCGTTGAACTCCAGCACGCGATGGCCTTGGTTGGTCAGCATCAGGCCTGCGAACAGAACTCCGCCGAAGGGATAGCGACCGCGTTTCATGGCGTGGACGATGGGAACGAAGACCGTCTCCTCCGCAGCGGCCAGCAACTGCGCCGTGCCGATGGGAGCGGGGCAATAGGTGCCCATGCCACCGGTGTTGGGCCCGGTGTCGCCGTCGCCGACGGCCTTGTGGTCCTGGCACGGCGGCAACAGCAGAATCGATCGCCCGCCGACGAGCGCGAGCAGCGAGATTTCTTCCCCTTCGAGCCGTTTTTCCACGACGATCTGCCGGCCGACTTTTTGGCCGAACTCCTCCTTCACCATGATCCGTTCGACGGCCCGCCGCGCCTCGGCGGCATCCTTACAAACGATCACTCCCTTGCCCGCAGCCAAACCGTCGGCTTTCACCACGACGGGATAGTCCCGCGATTCGACGTACGTGCGGGCCGCATCGGGATGGTCGAAGATGCGGAACTCCGCCGTGGGAACGTCCGCGTGGCGCATCAGATTCTTCGAGAAGACCTTGCTCGATTCCACGCGACCCGCCAGTTGCGTCGGCCCGAAAACCTTGATGCCGCGACGGCGAAGATAATCGGAGAGGCCGAGGGCGAGCAGGTCCTCCGGACCGATCACGACGAGTTTGATGTCTTCCTTCAAACAGAAGCGGGCCATGCGGTCGAAGTCCGTGCCGTCGAATGGCAGGTTGACGCCGTCGCTCGCCGTGCCGGCGTTGCCCGGGGCACAATAAATGGTGCCCGCCGTCGGCGATTGGGCCAACCGCCATACGAGTGCATGTTCGCGGCCACCCTTGCCGACCACCAGGACATTCCGTTTCGCTTCGCTCATAAGATCCATACGGTTGAGCCGGCTGTGCCGGGCGTGGTCCATCGCGTTCAGACGCATCTTACGAATGGACCGCTCAGCCGACGCGAAGAGACGCACCCGAAACCAGCGGACGCAACGATCGTCCGGTTGCCTCAGGTGGTGTCGTCTCAAACGAAATGTGGATTCCCTTCGGCAAGTACGTCGCGGGGAAGCAACGCCGTCGAGCCGCGATCGAACCCCGCCCAAAACGCCGGCTCCGAAACGGCCGCACGCCCAGCCATCGTCATCCGCGCGTAGTCGTCAGTCGTCCGGGAGACCATGTGGATTGTGCGGGTCGACGTAGTTCATCGAGGTGTCTCCTTATCATATTTCAAGTTAAGTAATAAGTGTTAAGCCAATTGGAACGATTTAAGAAGTCCATACTTGTTTCGTACGAAAACAAGTACCACTATTGACGAGATTTATTATCAGTTCCAGATCGAAAATGAAAAAAAATCAGCGCGATGGTTTCCTTCATGCAATCTTGCCAGTGGCCAAGAATGCCATCAATTTATCTGGATGATTGAAGGCGATAGGCCTGATTTGGTATGTCCTCTCAGTCGACCGAAGTGTGTGCCATCGTAGTTACTGACCGGCAGAAAGAATTGAACATCGATCAATGTTCTTTATTCA
>Ga0105048_10008174_pt1 | contig 16768 bp, 17 predicted proteins | sample MAT05_FD_78382 | JGI IMG/M metagenome (GOLD analysis project Ga0105048, IMG submission 78382) | Freshwater microbial communities from Lake Fryxell liftoff mats and glacier meltwater in Antarctica - MAT-05 | ecosystem: Environmental > Aquatic > Freshwater > Ice > Liftoff microbial mat | place...
CAACGCCCGATGCACTAGAGCAAACGCCCTGGTTTGCGTCCCAACACAACTTGGTCTATTGGCGCAATCAAGAATATCTGGGGATCGGGCCGGGCGCACATAGCCACCTCTGGCTGCACAGTGCAGAGGGCAAGCAGACGCGGCGGCGCTGGGGCAATCGCAAACCAGTACCAGGCTATGTCAAGCGCATTGGACAGGGCGCGTCGGTTGAAGAAACCAGCGAGGAGATCGAGCCCCGCATGGCCATGGGCGAAACCATGATGCTGGGCTTGCGCTTGTTACAGGAAGGCGTGCCGCTGCGCCAATTTCTGGCCATGCATGGGGTCGAATTGCAAGCGATGTTTGCCAAGGAGCTAGCCCAGTTACAGGAGTGGGGATTGATTGAACTCGATGCGAACCGGGTACGCTTGTCGTCACGCGGTGTGTTGTTGGGCAATCAGGTTTTTAGCTATTTTTTACCAGATTCATAAAGGCACTTTTCTATGACGCGGGCACTCTACCCTGGAACTTTCGATCCAATCCATTATGGGCACATTGACGTCGCCAGCCGGGCCAGCCTTATTTTTGATGAGGTTGTGGTGGCCGTCTATGACGCACCGCCCAAAAAGCTTTTGTTTACCACGGAAGAACGGTTGGCATTGGCCACAGAAGCGTTCGCCCATTTGGCGAATGTACGCGTCACCACCTACACAGGATTAACCGTAGATTGTGCACGGCAACTGCAGGCCCAGGTGATGATCCGTGGGCTGCGCCACGTAACCGATTTTGAAAAAGAATATCAAGTTGGCATGGCAAACCGCCAAATGGCCAGCGATATAGAATTATGTTGCCTCTTTTGCAGTATCAACTATGCCTATGTCAGCTCCACCATTGTGAAGGAAGTGGCGAGTCTGGGCGGTGATTATTCCTACTGGACACCGGCCCATGTGCAACAGGCATTGCACCACAAATTTGGCCAACGCACCACGACACCGCTGGATAGCAACGAGCGCGATCCCAACCTTTCCCGGCGTGGATAATGCAGGACAGGTTCGGTGATAATATGCGCTGGCAGCAGGTTCCCTGTCGCCTGATTTTCTGATTTCATACGATCAAAGCTTGAGAGGTGTCCCATCGCAATTCTACAGTTGATTGATCAACTTGCTGATACGTTAAACCGCAGCCGCCCGATTCCCTTATCTACATTGCGGGTGATTGATAGCAATGAGTTTGCCCAGCTGATTGAGCGAATGCGGATCAATGTACCAAGCTCGATTATGGAAAGTGAACGCACCCTGGCCCAGCGCGATCACATTTTGTCCGAAGCGCATGCCGAAGCCGAGCGCATTCTGCAACAGGCTAAGCAGCGCGCCATGGAAATTATTAGTCAGGACGCCGTGATGCAAACCGCGCGCGATGAAGCAGAACGCATTTTGGGAGAAAGTCGCGCCGCGGCCCATCGGCGCGCCGCCGAAGCGGATCGCTACGCCATCCAGGTGTTGGAAGATTTGGCACAAAAGCTGCAAATCACAACCAAACAGGTGGATAACGGGATTCAGTTGATGAAAAACAATCGCTTAGCCGCCGGGCTTACGGCTGACGACGCCGAAGCATAAGCAGAGGTAACAAGGAGACACGAGACAAGGAGACACGAGACATCAGACATTCGTGTCTCGTATCTGTTCTCGTCAGTCCTCGATCTGCCATTCTTTTGACAGACGCGCAAATTCGCGGTATACTACTCAAATGTCCTTGAAACAGGTGGTTTCTGTTTGTACTTTGACAAACGTGTGCAGCAACGTGTACAGCGTAGTGAGAAAAGATCATGCAATTTAACGTTGCCCAATTATTAAAGGAGCCAGTCGGCGCGGTACGCCGCTACGAGTTGAACGAGGGATTGGAGCCGCTAGACAGCGAATTGGAATTACTCAGCCCGCTCCTGGGTACTATCCAAATTATGCGCACCAATAGCGGCGTGCTGATCAATGGCGACTTTACCACTGCGGCGCGCATTGCTTGTGGCCGTTGTGTAGAGCCCATTGTGGTGCCCCTGCATGTTCAATTAGAAGAAAGCTTCCGCCCACTGACCGAGGTTGAAACTGGGCGTTTGCTGCGTCCAGAAGAATTTGAAGGCGATTCAGCGGATTTTGAAGACGAAGCATTGTTGATCGACGAGCATCATATTCTTGACTTAACCGAAGTTGTGCGTCAAAATATCTGGCTGGCTGTGCCCATGTATCCAAGTTGCAATTGGGAAGGTGCAGGTGAATGCCCCAATCTCATTGCACAACGGGCAGCGCTACGCGCAGCAGAACAGGCTGAACTGTCGGCAGAAGAAGCAGCCGATATTTTACCAGAAGGTGTTGATCCCCGGTGGGCTGCGCTTTTAAAGCTACGCTTACAATCGGGCGACGAAAATACGCAATAAAATAGTGCATCTTGCGAGTGTGTCGGTAGAACTCTACAAGCGGGAAAATAGCGGCGAACACAGGCTGCACAGATGCGCAAACCGAATTTTTTATCTTTTGTAGGATGAAGGAGTAGTGAAATGGGTCCTCTACCAAAACGTAAACTTAGCAAAGGGCGTCGCGATCGCCGCCGTGCACATGACGCCATCGGTGTGCCCCACTTGGTCGAATGCAGCAACTGCCACCAAAAAATGTTGCCACATCGGGTTTGCCCCAACTGCGGCTACTACAAGGGGCGGCAGTTTCTCGATATCGGGTCCGATACAAAGGCGTAATCGAGCTGTCAACAAAGGGATTTGGGCATCTGTCCCAAATCCCTTTTTTATTCACGAGTATACTTATGTTTCCATTTATCACGCATAATCCAGCGACCGCCTTTCTTTTTCCTGGTCAGGGTAGCCAAGAAGTGGGCATGGGCAAAGCCTTAGCCGAGCTTTATCCGGTTGCGCGCCAGACCTTTGCGGAAGCAGATGACATTCTGGGATTTTCACTAAGTCGCCTTTGCTTTGAAGGTCCCGAGGATGAGTTGACCGATACCCTGAATGTGCAACCGGCGCTATTGGCGGTTTGCGTTGCCCAGTTGCGCGTTCTCCAACAAGCGTTTGAGGAAGCCCAGCCATCTTCAAGCCATGGCACAGCACCCGCACCGACGATCTTTGTGGCGGGGCATAGCTTGGGTGAATATACAGCACTGGTAGCTGCAGGCAGTATTAGCTTTGCCGATGGGCTGCGCCTTGTGCGCGAGCGTGGTCGGTTGATGAAAAGCGCAGGACAGCAACAACCCGGCATGATGGCCGCCATCTTGGGGTTGGATGAAGAGAAAGTCAGCGCCATTTGTCGCGCAGCAAGTGACACGGCGGGGATAGCCGTCGTGGCTAACGATAATTGTCCTGGGCAAATTGTCATCTCGGGCGACAAGGCAGGGATGGAAGCGGCGCTGGGCGCGTTGTCGGCGGCGGGCGCACGCAAAGTGGTGCCGTTGGCCGTCAGTGTGGCGTCGCACAGCCCCCTCATGCAACCCGTGGCAGCAGAGTTGCGGGCGGCAATTGATGCCACCGGCATTCAGCCACCCGTTGTTCCGTTGATTGGCAATACCACGGCGCAGCCCATCACAACAGCCGATGATATTCGCGCTGAATTAGCGGCACAGCTCACGGGCAGTGTCCGCTGGACGGCTTCCATGCAATTTGCACGGGCAGCAGGCGTGATTAATTTTATTGAAATTGGCCCAGGCGATGTATTGACGGGGCTCATGAAACGCATTGATCGCAGCGCCGAGCGCTGGGCCTTGAACTCTCCAGATAGCATCCAAGCCTACATGCAACGGTCGCTGTAGCCCAGGGCGCAACACAGTGAGCGACATAATACTTGACAGCGCGGATTCACACGTAGCGCAATGAGTTGTATAGAAACGTGTATTCGCTATTTACCAATTTTAGCGCTATAATATAGAATAAGACAAGCAAACTCATCTTTAGCGGATATGACCATGAACTTTTCGGGCAAAGCAGCATTGATCACGGGCAGTAGCAGCGGGATTGGGGCCGCCATCGCCCAGGAATTAGCCAATGGCGGGGCAAAAATTGCGATCCACTATCGCGGCAATGCCCAAGGGGCCGAAGCGGTTGCCGCCACCATTCGTGAGAAAGGGGCGGAATGTGCGATCTATCAGGCCGACGTTAGCGATGTTGACCAGGCAGCCAATTTGGTTAAGCAGGTACAAAGTGACTTGGGTAGCCTTGACATCTTGGTTAACAATGCCGGCACGACGCGCGACACCCTGTTGATGAGCATGAAAGAAGATGATTGGGATACAGTCATCAACACGAATTTAAAAAGTGTCTATACAGTGACACGTGCGGCGTTACGGGGTATGCTCAAAAGCCGCTGGGGTCGCATTATCAATATTACCAGCGTTGTCGGCCTTACGGGGCAGGCCGGGCAGTCGAATTATGCGGCCAGCAAAGCCGGCATTATCGGCTTTACCAAAAGCCTGGCGCGCGAGGTGGCTAGCCGCAATATTACAGTGAATGCGGTTGCCCCGGGCTTTGTTCCAACGGCGTTGACCGATGTCTTGAACGAAGCGCAACGCAGTTCGATTATCAGCAATACACCGATTGGGCGCATGGGTACACCCGAAGAAGTTGCCTGGGCAGTTGCTTTTTTGGCAACAGAGCGTTCTGGCTTTATGACGGGCCAGGTACTGACGGTGGACGGCGGACTTGTGATGTAATTTGGTGCTGACGACATTTGCCCTCAAAAGCTCTACACGAAGCATTTTGACAGCAAACGCGTTGAATCAGGAAAACAAGCATGACATTGGATACTGATCATGGGCACCGCGAGCGTGTGCAAGAAGATCATCAAGAAGTGATTAAGCAGCGCCAGCAAGCGCGTGTACTAGCCTTGCAAGCGCTTTATGAGATCGATTGTGTGCATCATCAACCGGGGCGCGTCATTGATGAACGACTGGCGGATAGTGCGATTGATCCTCACGGCGCTTCTTTTCTGCGCTGGCTGGTCAGTGGCGTTGTCCGCCATCTGGCCGAACTTGACCGGTTGATCGAACAGTTTGCACCAGAGTGGCCGGTCGATCAACTGGCGATTATCGATCGCAATATTTTGCGTTTGGCATTCTTTGAGATTGGTTCCAAAGACTCGGATGCGCCTCACCGTGTCGTGATCAACGAAGCGGTCGAATTGGCCAAAATGTTTGGCGGCGATAGCAGTCCGCGTTTTGTCAACGGTGTGCTAGGCTCTGCGCTGTCGACAGTGCAGGGAACATTTTAGCAACTGTCACTTACACAACTGTCAATTACATTTGTATACGAAGCACTGTATCATGAGCAGGAACGAGTACAATGGTGGCTTTCCTATTTACTTGGTTCCAGCTTTGTAGAGTAGAAATATTAGGTTGAATTATGGAAGGCTTTTTCGGAATCGGGTTCCAAGAACTGGTTATGATTGCGGTCGTTGCCTTAATTGTGCTAGGGCCAGAACGTCTTCCTGCCACGCTGCGTGAAGTTGCCAAGTTTATTCGGCAAATCCGCAACCTGACGAACGAGTTCACCCAGCAATTTGGCGATGACTTCAAAGCACTAGAAGATTTAGATCCGCGCCGCATGTTGCAACAGGCGATCAATTCGATTGACGAGGAAGAGCAGACAAAGGACGGCACGGCAAAGGGCAAAGCAACCCCAGCCAAACCGGCGGCGACGGCCAAAACAACACCGGCTAAAGCAACCACGCCCAAAACAACTTCGTCGTCGACAACGGCAACCAAACCGGCCACACCCAAGCCAGTCGTGGCGACGGCCGGCAAAAGTACAGGTGTCCCCAAAGCGACGACAACCACACCAGCCACCGAAACGGTCGCTACCGATAGCCCAAGTGTGACAGCAGACAGCACGCAAGCAGAAACCGGTACTACCAGTGCCAGTGCACACACTTCTCCGCTGGATTCAACCGAGACGCCGGAAAATCAACAACGTATTCTGCCCCCCGAAGTAGAGCGCAGTGTGCGCGAAGCAGATGCGCCGGCAAGTGCAAGCACACCGGCAGTACAGACCAATGGCAGCGGCAACGAAACATACAAGGCGACCACGTTGGATGCTGGCCTACTTTCCAGTGAAGAGGGGTCCGGCGCTTCGACGAAAACCAATGGCAATCAGGATCATTCCGTTGCCTAATCTTCATGAATTATCCTACGTTCGACGCTGAAAATTTGTGTCTGTAGGCTAATCTAGAGTCACCAATTTTCAAGGATTTTGTCGATTACGTTGTAGAAGGAATGAAAAAGTGAGCCAGCAAGTGACGACATACGATCCCGATCAAAGCCAGATGAGCTTGATGGAGCATCTGATCGAGCTCCGTGGGCGGCTAATGTGGGTTTGTGGCGCGTTGGTGATTTCGACCGTCATTGCCGTATTCTTTTATAGTCCATTAGTCGCGTTTGTCACCAGCACAGCTCGCGATATGGGGATTCGGCTGCAGATCCTCAACCCGCTCGATTCGGTTAGCATTATCCTCCGCGTTAGTTTCACAGCAGGGACTGCGCTTTCGCTGCCGGTGATTATCTACCATATTATTGCCTTTATGGCACCCGGCCTATTTCCGAATGAACGACGCGGCCTCTTGCTGACTTTGCCCGCCATTTTGGTCCTTTTCGCCGTTGGCGCATCATTTGCCTTTTTTGTACTTTTGCCCGTAGCCGTTCGCTTTTTTAGCACTATCTTTACAGGCGTTTTTGAACAAGACTGGGCTGCCGACCGCTATCTTAATTTTGTGACACGCCTGGTCTTTTGGATCGGGGTGGCGTTTGAAATGCCATTGGTGGTGGCTGTGCTAGCGCGCCTTGGCCTCGTTAGTGGGCCAGCCTTGTTGAAAGTGTGGCGGCAGGCCTTTGTGGTCATTGCGATTGTTGCAGCAGCGATTACACCGACGGTTGATCCGGTGAACATGGCAATTGTCATGGTTCCGTTGATCATTCTCTTCTTTGGCAGTGTCGGCTTGGCCTATCTACTCTATAAGCCACGCGAAATCCGTGACTTCTCGGATGAGGCCCCGCCCAAAGCGTAGCATGGTACGCAGATTGAGCTGAACCAGAGAGGTTGAGCGAGTAAACGATTGCGGCAGCAGCTTCGCCCCTTGTTTACTCACTCAATCTCTTTTTGATTGGAGATCTTATGGCGGATCGCTTTGCCTTGATCGCACGCAAACAAGAAGTACGGCGTCGGCTTGAAACGCTTCAACGCCAACTCGGCCATGAACGCGCCAAAGCTGTGCCCCTACAACGGTCTATTCATCAACTGGAACGCCAAGTGGAACAATTAATGGCGGAAGAATATAACCTGCGCGTGGCGATTGACCAAACCCGTACATAGCTGGAAACTTATACCGGCCTTTGCTTTTGACATCTATTACGGTACGATCATATACTGATAAGATCAGGCAAATTGCACAAAGGAGCGAGACAATGACCGCAACACGCGTAAAATGGATCGAAGGCACCACCCTGTTGGGCGTGGATGTCAATGGCAAAGCTGCGCTCATGAGTGGCGGTGGCAATGGCCCTGGCGTCAGCCCCATGCAGATGTTGCTACTGGGCTTGGGTGGCTGTTCGATGCTGGATGTCGTCAGCATTTTGCAGAAACAACATCAGCCACTCGCCGACCTTGAAATCGAGATCAATGGTCAGCGCGCGGAAGCCCTGCCCCGCCCGTGGGAAACCATCCACATGCACTTTATCGCCATTGGCGATGGCTTGGACCCCCGCAAAGTCGAACGCGCGATCAACCTGAGTGTCGAGAAATATTGTGGCGCACATGCCACGCTGGCCGGTGTCGCCCAGATCACGCACGACTTTGAGATCCGCGTGCCAGCAACGGATGCAGCAACAGATAACAAAGCAGCCTAATGTTCAAACAATTGTTCAAAAAATTCACAAGGCAACCTGTTCAACCCGTAGCGCCGACAAGGCAGACGGTTGCGCACGCGCCGCTTATCATTGAAGTCAGCGATGCGGATTTTGCCAGCGTCGTGTTGGCCAATCCCAAGCTAACCGTCGTCGATTTTTGGGCCGAGTGGTGCCAACCATGTGAGATCATGTCGGCCTATGCCGAATTTTTGGCGCGCGATTATGCAGGCGAACTTGTCGTCACTGCACTGGATGTCGACGAGAATCCGCAAACCGCCGAACAGCACACGATCATGGGGCTGCCCACCCTGATCTTCTTTCAAAACGGCAGCGAAGTAGCACGCGTCGTCGGCATCGAAGAGTATCAAACCATCAAAACGCGGGTCGAGCGTTTGCTCGCCGCCTAGTCAGCATCGCTGGAGTGATTTATGCGCGTATCCAAGCTCTTTTTCCAAACCCTGCGCGAAGTACCCACAGAAGCCGAAGTAATTAGTCACCAATTGATGCTGCGCACTGGCTTGGTACGGCAGGTGGCCGCGGGGATTTTCGATTATCTACCGCTGGGCCAACGCATTAAACACAAGATCGAAACCATCATCCGCGAGGAAATGGACGCACTCGGCGGCCAGGAAGTAACCTTGCCCATGGTCCACCCCGCCGAGATTTGGCAGCAGAGTGGTCGCTGGTATGAAATCGGCGACGACATGGTGCGCTTTCAAGATCGCAATGGGCGCGACATGTGTCTCGGCATGACGCATGAAGAATTGATGGCCGATTTGGCTGGTCAGATCGTCAACAGTTATCGCCAATTGCCCTTTGTCCTTTACCAGATCCAGACCAAATTTCGTGATGAACCCCGGGCGCGCGGCGGCCTGATCCGCGTGCGCGAATTCACCATGAAGGATGCCTACTCCTTCGATCGCGATTATGCAGGCATCGACGCTTTTTATCCGCGCATCTACCAAGCCTATTTTGATATTTTCCGGCGCTGTGGCATTGATGTCGTCGCCGTCGAGAGCGACACCGGCATGATGGGCGGCACCATGGCCCATGAATTTATGGCCCTGACACCCATCGGCGAAGATACGCTGCTGCTCTGTGATAGTTGTGGCTACAAAGCCAACCGCCAGATTGCCACCTTTCAGAAAGTCGCTGCCGACACAGGCGACACACAGGCGCTGGAAGAAGTGCATACACCAGATGTCACGACTATCGCGGCCCTGGCCGAGTTTTTGCAGATTCCCGAAACGGCGACGGCCAAAGCAGTTTTCCTGATGGCCGAGATGCAAGGGGCAGATCAGCAGCCCTATGAGCAATTTGTCTTTGTTGTCATCCGGGGCGACATGGAGCTAAACGAAACCAAGCTCACCAATGCGATCAAGGCACGCCGCTTGCGCCCAGCAACGGTAGACGAAATTCGCGCGGTTGGTGCAGAGCCAGGCTATGGCTCGCCGATTGGCATTCAGCGCAACAAGGTGTTGTTGCTCGTCGATGAGTTGATTGCCCAAAGCCCCAACTTGGTGGCGGGCGCTAATCGCAAAGATTGGCATTATCGGCACACTAACTATGGGCGCGACTACACCGCCGACATGGTGACAGACCTGGCCGCGGCGGGCGAAGGGGCAGCCTGTCCCCAATGTGGGGCGGCCATGCGCGCCGTGCGCGGCGTGGAAGTAGGCAATATTTTCAAGCTGGGCACCAAGTACAGTGTGGCCATGGGTGCCTACTATCTTGATGAAAAGGGCGACAAACAGCCGATTGTCATGGGATCTTATGGCATCGGCAGCGGTCGCTTGCTGGCCTGCGTCATCGAACATCACAACGATGAGTTGGGTATCCGCTGGCCGATCAGTATTGCGCCCTATCAAGTACTATTGGTCAGCCTGGGCAATGAACGTACGCCAGAAGTGACCGCCGCAGCCGATCAACTCTATCAAGAGTTGCGCGACGCGGGCGTCGAAGTCTTATATGATGACCGCGATGAGCGCGCTGGGGTCAAGTTCAATGACGCCGATCTGCTAGGGATTCCCATCCGCTTGACGGTTGGCGGCAAAGGGCTGAAGAATGGCATAGTCGAACGCAAAGTACGGCGCACCGGCGAAAGTGGCGAGATTGCGCTGGATAATTTGGTGGCAGGCGTGCGCGACTTGATCGATGCTGAATATGCCGCGATTCGACCGCTGTTAAAAGCAGAACTTTTATAAGCAATAGCCAGCCACTTGGGCCACCATCGGGGTTGGCTGTTGCCATGATTTGTAGAGAAGCAGGAATTTATGGCCGATAAGCTCGTCGCACGGAGCGAAGATTTCAACGAATGGTATAACACCCTGGTACTGGCCGCCGACATGGCAGACTATGGTCCGGCGCGCGGCACGATGATCGTCAAGCCCTATGGCTGGGCGCTGTGGGAAAACATTCAGGGCGCGCTCGACCGGCGCTTTAAAGCCACCGGCCATATGAATGCGGGCTTTCCCATGCTCATCCCCCACAGCTTTCTCCAGCGTGAGGCCAAGCATGTCGAGGGCTTTTCACCCGAACTGGCGTTGGTGACCCATGGCGGTGGCGAGGAACTTGAGGAGCCACTCGTCATACGCCCGACGTCGGAAACGCTGATCGGCCACGCCTTTTCCAAGTGGGTGCAGAGCTATCGCGATTTGCCCATCTTGATCAACCTGTGGAACAGCGTTGTGCGGTGGGAATTGCGCACCAAGCTCTTTCTGCGCACTAGCGAATTTTACTGGCAAGAGGGCCACACAGCCCACGCCACCCAAGATGAAGCCGCCTTTGAAACGCGCCAGATGCTCGATGTCTATACCGATTTTGCCGTCAACGAAGCCGCGATCCCTGTGATCCCGGGTGAGAAATCGGATGGCGAACGCTTTGCCGGGGCCGATCGCACCTTTACCATCGAAGCGATGATGGGCGACTGTCGCGCACTGCAATCAGGCACATCGCACAATCTGGGCCAGAACTTTGCCAAAGCCTTTGATATTCAATATCTCGACCCCAACAATGTGCAGCAACATGTCTGGACAACTTCGTGGGGGCTGAGCACGCGCTTTATCGGCGCAATTATTATGGTGCATGGCGATGACAAGGGCTTGATTTTGCCGCCGCGCTTGGCACCCTATCAGGTCGTCATGGTGCCGATCTACAAGAAAGACGAAGAAAAAAGTGTCGTCTTGGCGGCGGTGGCGCGCATGCAGCAGGAATTGACCGATGCCGGTGTGCGCGTCAAGGTCGATGATCGCGACAATTTAACACCTGGCTTTAAGTATAATGATTGGGAGATGCGCGGCGTGCCGTTACGCATGGAGATTGGCCCGCGCGATGTGGCACAGAATGTTGTCATGCTAGCCCGGCGTGATATGCCTGGCCGCGACGGTAAACAGCCAGTAAGCCAAGAAAACATCGCGCAGAGTGTACAGGACCTACTGAAAACGATTCAAGCGGGGATGCTTGCCAAGGCTACTCAATTTCGCGACGCCAATACGTTTGAAGCCACCAATTATGCCGAATTCAAAGAGCTAGCCCAGCGTGGCTTTGTGCGCGGCTGGTGGGCGGGCGACGATGCCGACGAAAAGCAGGTGCAAACCGAGACCAAGGCCACCCACCGCTGCTACCCATTGGCGCAACCGGGTGGCGAGGGCATTTGCTTTTACACCGGCAAACGGGCAACCCGCCAAGCCATTTTTGCGCGGGCATATTAAGGAGCACCGGTGAGCGAAATCAATTTTCCCTATTACAACACGGTTGATCAGATCTATCACGCCGAGTGGTCGATTGCCAAGTTGGCGCGCCTGGAATTATTGCGCGAATCGATTACGAAGTTATGGCCCAACGGCCACCCCACGCGCCTCATTCAGGTAAGTGGAACGAGTGGCAAAGGTTCGACGTCGCGCTTCTTAGAGGTAGGATTCGGCTGTGTCGGCAAGGCGGGGGCATTTATGAGCCCCCATTTATTTGATTACCGCGAGCGCTTTAGCATCAACGGCGAATTTGCCAGCCAAGCCGATGTACAATGGGCATGGCACGTGCGTGTCCAACCCTATTGTGTGCGCCTGGCAATGCACAACCCACACCTGACGCACAGCTTCCACGAAGTTTCGATTCTGATTGCGCTGGCGCTTTATGAAAAACATGAGGTAGAATGGGCCGCGCTAGAGACCAGCGTTGGTGGCCGCTATGACCAAACGCGTGCGCTGGACGTGGTAGCCGCGGCACTGACCAATGTCGGCAATGACCACGCACACCTGCTAGGCAAGGAACTGTGGCAACGGACGCTCGACAAAGCGGGGACCGCGCGACCAGGGGTGCCTTTTTTTACCAGTGACAGCAATCCCGAAAATTTACCGATCATTGCGGCGGTCTGCCAGGAAGCCGGCGCGCCGCTGCATGTAGTCGATGAGGCAGCGGTGGCCGAGTTGGTGAATGCGTTGACGCGCCACAATCTTACAGTCGAGGCCGAATCGCTGCTCAATGCAACCTATCAAAAATGCAACGCGGCCCTGGCCTATGCAGTGATTCGCCAGCTTTGTCCAGCTGTCGATGAGCGACGGGTGTTGGAAGCCTTTAGTAAAGCGCGACTTCTGGGACGTTTCTGGCATGTAAAAGACAATATCTACGCCGATATTGCGCACAACGTGGAGAAGATCACGGCGCTGGCGGGCGAACTGCCCGATTACTTTGGCCAGCGCAATAAGATCTTGGTGCTAGGCATGTCCGGCAAACGGGCACCCAGCCAAGTCTTTGCCGCGTTAGCCAAAGTCGCCAAGGCGATTATTGTCACAGGGGCTTCCTACAAAGGGCAAGATCCGGGCAAGGTGCAGCAGGAAATGGCGGCATTGACGCGTGGCATTCCGGTATTGGTGATCAACGAGCCACGTCAAGCCCTGGAAGTTGCCCAGTCTATGCAGCGCGACGATGACGTGATCATTCTCACCGGCTCTACCTACATGATCGAACAGGTGCTCAATCCGGATCCCTATTTGCGTTCGCTCAGCAATAGCTTTGGCTGGCGCACCCATGTGGATGCCGAAGCGACCGGCACAGTCGAACTGATGCTGCCGAAATCAGTGCTACGCTGAGCAACCTAGTATACTGCGGCGGAAATCGTCAGACAGTAGGACAGTACGACAGTTTGTACTGTCCTACTGTCCTACTGACCTACTGTCCTACTGACCTACTGTCCTACTGTCCTACTGTACCACTTGTCTGGCTGTCTACTTATTTGTGCTCAAAAGTACTAGAGGATGATGCGCAACTTGGTTACGCACCATCCTCTACCGACAAGCACACTTCGCTTACACACACAGATCGGCAATCATCCGCTGATAGATGGCCACGGCATCCTCTAGCTGCTGCACTTCGACCCACTCGCCAATCGTATGCGCCTGGGCAATACTGCCTGGCCCCAAAATGACACACTGGGTATACCTCTGGTAAGATTCGGCTTCGGTGCCATAGGGTACCGAGATCGCCTTGGCAATCCCCGTGGCGCGACACGCGGCTTGCACAATCTCTGCATTGGGGTCCACATAAAAAGGCAGCAGTTTGCGCTCTTTGACGCTCAAATTGTATTTTTGCGCGCTTTCCATGATCATAGCTACCTGCTCTTCATGGTGATCGTTGGGCATTAGGCGGATGCTCAGTTGGACAACCGTTTTGGCGGCGGTCACATTGGAACGGCATTGTCCATCATCAATCGTCATGTTAAAGCCATTGGTGGGCGGATCAAACTCGTCATTTTGATAGCGCTTGGTGCTTTTGAAAAGTGGCACCAGCGCCGCCATCTCGGCCAGAAAAGGCGCAATCAGAAAATTGGCCGAGCTGCCTTTGTCGGTGCTGGTGTGGGCGGCGCGGCCGGTGGCAGTGACGGCCAGTGTGACGCCGCCCTTGTGTGCGTAGACCGGCTGCATCTCGGTCGGTTCGGCCACCACCGCATAATCTGGCCAATTCTCTTGAAAAATCGTCGAGTTCTTCTGGATATAGTGGGCACCAATATGGCCCTGTTCCTCATCGGCGGCAATCGCGATGTAGATGGGTTTGCGCAAGGTGGCCGGATCAATACTCGTTGCGGCGATCATGGTGGCGGCCAGGGGGCCTTTCATATCACAGGCACCGCGCCCGTACAATTTGCCGGCTTCCGTTTTGGGATCAAATGGGTTCCATTCGCGAGCGTCGCCGGGCACCGTGTCCGAATGGGAAAAGAAGCCAAGTCCACCTGTACCTGTGCCAAGCTTGGCGATCAAATTCACTTTTTCTTTGCCATTGCTATCGATATAACTAATCCGTTCAACGACAAAGCCATGCTGGACAAGCCAATCTTGCAAAAAGTCGCTTACCGCGGCATTGCTACTTTCTGTCTCCGAGGGGATCGCGATCAAGGATTGGGCTAATTGAATCACGTCTGTTTGCACAAGCTTCTCCTACGTATGTGGTTGAGGTGTATAGGTCATAGTACCTTCGTAGCTCCATTGTAGCACACGGGCCAATCCAGAACAATGAGCCGATAAATCGGGCGCATGGCATGGAAGCGACCAGGTGTAGACAAGAAAATTTCGGCAAAATTACCGATGCAGGGTAACTCTACATAGGATATACTGCGCCAGAAGGTTGCCATTTAGTATAGGCTTAGCCAGTAAAATTTGATGGAATTGTTATCTATACAAAGCTATCTCGCCACTTCCTCTGTCAAACAAGCAAGGACAAGATGACGCAATGAGCGAATTAAAATTCCTTTCTTCTAATGCAAATAGGCGTGACAGAAACGACGTTATCTCTTGCATCATATAGGACAGCCTACATTCCATAACAACCCAACCCCGAGCCAAACGTTGCTCCTGCGCGCGGCCTTGCTTCAAGGTACGGCAGCGGTGGATGCATGGCACACCTGGCGCGCCAGCGTTGATTTTGATCAGTTGGAAGCCGGTGCGTTTGCGCTGTTACCATTGCTCTATCACAACTTGCACCACCACAGCATCCGCGATCCGTGGTTGGTCAAATGCAAAGGAATTTATCGGCGCACATGGTCACAAAACCAGTTGAGTTTACAACAACTGACAGCCTTGATGCATACTTTACACGACGCGCAGATCAAGCCATTGCTGCTGGCCGATACTGCTTTACTGCTGGCCCATTACCCAGATTACAGCCTGCGGACACTCCCCCACATTGACATAGCCACCACGCCCGAACCAGCAGCCCGCGTTCTGCCGTTGTTACAGCAGCGGGTTGGCAACCACAGTCCGCAACACAACGTCGATTGCCCTCCAGCCTACACACAAGCCAGATACACCGCTTTCAGCACGCGCAGGGGGGGCAAGTGATGCTACACTGGCACATAATGCCGCATCACGGCTATCCACAGGGAGAGGATGATTTGTGGCAAACCGCTATCCCGGTCGTGGTCAACCACGTAGCAGCACACACACTATCAGCCACCGATCTGTTGCTGGCGGTCTGCACCCAAGAGCGGCCTACCCATAGCATTCAATGGATTCCCGATGCAATCAGGTTGCTGCAAGGAGCCAACGCGCTTGATTGGAGCCGCTTGCTTCGCCGTGTAGCACAGCAGGCGCAGTCATTGCGCATGCATCACGCGCTTGCTTATTTACATGAGGTTTGGCATGTCCCTATTCCAATGGCGGTCTTACAGCAGCTGGCAACAATGGCCGTACAACCATTTGAACAATGGGAAGCACAATTGTATCAACAAGCACCTAGCACATCCACCAAAGTAGGGCTGCTGTGGGCCGAGTACCAACGTCGCCAGTGGTGGGCGCAACAGGCAGGGCTGGGCCACGACAAAGTAAGCCTATCACAATATCTGCAACATCGCTTCCAGCTAGATTATCCCTGGCAGATCCCGCTGCACCTAGGCAAGGCATGTTTACGCCGATTTTCATGGATTGGCAACCACGATTCAACTAACCACAATTCCACCATGGGACAGAAAGCGTCCGAATGAATCCAGCAGAAAGCATTCCTGATTTGTTGCTAGCTTGTTTGCGCCAGACACCGCCGGACAACCTTGGCGCGCAACTTGCTCAACTTTCGCCAACACAGTGGGAAGAATTGACTACACTGGCCGTTGAACAACAAGTACCCTCATTGCTGTACCATCGGCTGAAAAGTCACGGCTATGAAAGTATTATTCCAAAGGAAGTATGGCAAACCTTACAAAAAAAGTATTATGGTATTGCGCTGCGCAATATGCGCCTCTATCAAGAATTGAGAAAACTGACCGATGCCTTGCACACCCAAGGCATTCCCATGCTTGTCCTCAAAGGCGCGCATCTGGCTGCCGGTGTCTACGAAAGCATTGCCCTGCGCACCATTGTCGATATTGACATTATGGTACATCGCGCAGATCTGCCGACGGTCATTCAACAATTGCAGGCACTCGGCTACCAGCCCCTCATGCCACTTCTAACCCTAGATGTTTATGTAGACCATAAGCATCATCTGCCACCCTTTGTGCATCCCAACGCGGCGGCAAGCATTGAAATTCACTGGACGATTACCAGTTCGACACGCACCTATGCGGTTCCGATGGAAGACCTTTGGGCGCGCAGCCAACTTGTGACTTTGTCGGATAGTTCCGTGCGTACGTTCTGCCCAGAAGATTTATTATTGCACATCTGTATGCACGCCACCTACCAGCACCAGCTTCGCCAAGGGATACGTTTTCTGTGCGATATAGATGAAGTTGTGCGGCGTTATAGAAATGAGTTGGACTGGGAGAGTATCATCCAGCAAGCAGTGGAATGGAAGTGGCAAGGCGGTGTCTTTCTGGCATTATATGCCACGCAGAAATTGCTTGACACCCCAATACCGGAGCACGTTTTACGCAGCCTAAGGCCAACACGGCGCGCCTTACCCGACTTGCCGAAGCTACAGGCCA
>Ga0105048_10008176_pt1 | contig 16767 bp, 13 predicted proteins | sample MAT05_FD_78382 | JGI IMG/M metagenome (GOLD analysis project Ga0105048, IMG submission 78382) | Freshwater microbial communities from Lake Fryxell liftoff mats and glacier meltwater in Antarctica - MAT-05 | ecosystem: Environmental > Aquatic > Freshwater > Ice > Liftoff microbial mat | place...
AACTGAAAACCCGCGGGCAGCCGATCCCGCAGGCGTATGCCCTCCACCTGTTCCGCCGAAAGGTCGAACATTGCGCGGCACGAACGGCAAACCAAGTGGTGATGGGGCGTATTATTGGCTTCCAGGCGCAGGGAGCCGTGATGGAGGCTCCCTTCCCCTATCAGGCCGTTATCGAGAAAAGTCTTAATATTGCGATAGACCGTGCCCAGCGAAACGCTGGGGATGTCGCGCTTAACCCGCTCGTAGAGCATCTCCGGGCTCGGATGATCCACCGCTTCCAGCAACGCCCGGTACATCACTTGGCGCTGATGCGTGCACGGAAGCCCGGCCTCGACACAACGAGTACGAAACCACTGCATCTTCTGCTCTACGTCCACAAATGGTTCGATGCGGCGCGAACGAACAGGATGCATACTTCTATTAAATGAGAATCATTCTCATCCGTCAAATTACATTTTCACGACGCGAAACAGTTTGCCCAGTATCCGCAGGGCGCGGTCCACTTCCTTTTCGGTCAAAATGTACGGTGGCAGGAAGCGCAGCACGGTCTCATGCGTCGCGTTAAATAACAGCCCCTCTTCCATCCCGCGCAGCACATAATTCTTACCCGGCCGGTCCAGTTCGACGCCGATCATCAATCCAGCGCCCCGCACGTCTTTAATGAACGAGTGCTTCGTCTGCAACTCCCTTAGCCCCGCACGGAAATACTCACCCACGCGGCCCACCTGTTCCAGCAGGCCGTTCTCCATGATGTCGATGAACTCGAGCGCCGCCCGGCATGCCAACGCGCCCCCGCCGAACGTGCTCCCGTGCATCCCCGGCCGGATCGAGGCCGCCGCCCGCTCATTGCACATCACCACGCCCAACGGCAGCCCGCACGAAAGCGGCTTCGCCGTCACCATCACATCCGGCAGCACATCCGGCGCAACCAACTGGTGCGAGAACCACATACCGGTACGCCCCACCCCGCACTGCGTCGCGTCGAAAACCAGGAGCGCATTGTGCGCATCCGCCAACGACCGTGCCTTTCGCAGGAACTCGGCGTACATCGGGTAGATCCCGCCCTCGCCCTGAATGCCTTCTAAAACAATCGCCGCCGTGTTCTCATTCACCGCCGCTTCCAGCGCCGCCATATCGTTGGCATTGATCCATCGCGGACCGGCCAGCAACGGCTCAAAATCCTTGCGGTACTTCGGTTGACCCGTGATCGACAACGCGCCCAAACTCCTCCCGTGGAATGAGTTCTCCAGCGCCACAATCTCAATCTTGCCGCTCGAAACGCCATTGCCATGAGAGCGGACCATCTTGATCGCGCCCTCCATCGCCTCAGTCCCTGAATTGCAAAAAAAGCTCCGTTGCAGGCCGCTCATCTTCGCCAGCTTCTCCGCCAGCTTCCCCTGATATTCGTGATAGTAAAGGTTGGAACAGTGGATCAACAACCCCGCCTGCTCACGAATTACCCGCGTGAGGCGCGGATGCGCATGCCCCAATGCATTCACGCCAATTCCGCTGATTAGATCCAAATACCGCTTTCCGTTGAAATCGTAGAGCCACGTCCCCTTCCCGCGACGCAGCGCCAGCGGGTAACGCGCATAATTCTGCAACACATACTGCTTCTCGAGCTCCATCACCTGCTGCGTGGAGGATAACTGCTCTATTTCAACGTCTGCCGTAGCCACTCGACCATCTTCTCCTTGTACTTTTGAAACGCGGGATTCTTCTCCCACGGTCCAATCCCATGAGGCGCGCCTTCCACCGTAAAGACTTCACAGCGCACCCCCGCCTCTTTCATCTTCGCGCACATCAGCGGCGATTGGTCATAAGGCACCGCCTTGTCCGCGGTACCGTGGATCATCAGGAACGGTGGCATGCCCTTGTGAACGTAGGTGATCGGCGACGCCGCCCGCATCTTCTCCTCCGCGGCCGGCCCCGGAGCGCTGATATCCAGCAACTTCTCCACATTCTCCCCAATTGCCCCCATCGTCTTCGTCCGTGCATTCAGGTCATGCACGCCATAGAACGGAACCACGGCCGCGACCTTCGTATCGCCCTTCCCCCGCGCTCCCGCGTAGGCCACCAGATGCCCGCCGGCCGATTCGCCCATCAGCGCGATCCGCTTCACATCCACCTTGTAGTCCTTCGCGTGCTTCTTCACCCACCGGATCGCCGCGTCCACATCCTCCGCCATCGCCGGAAAACGGTAAGCCGGCGCCAACCGGTAATTGATCGAGAACCACGCGAACCCGCCCTTCGAAAGCGGCTCAAACAGCGGCGGCACGTAGGTTGTCTTCGTCCCATTCACCCATCCGCCGCCGTGGACAATGATGACCGCGGCAAACGGCCCCTTCCCTTCCGGAACATAGGCGTCCAGCGTCAACGAAACCCCGCCCGGCTTCGCAAACTCAATGTCGGTCTTCAGTTCCGCCGCCAACGGCAGAACGCTAATTAGTAGCAGGCCCGGTAGTCGCACTCGCCCCTCCTTCTCGTCGTTCCGGCTGCGGTTTCGGCAGCGGTTTGCGCGGCAACAGTTCATCGCGGGTCGCCGCATGATAGACGAACGACGCCAGGATCGCCGACGCCTGCATCATATCGCTCTTGGGAACGTAATCGAATACATCCATGTTGGAGTGGTGTGTGGTCGAAAAATACTCCAGCGGATCCTGAATAAACTGAAACCCCGGCAGTCCCAGCGAGTTGAAGGAAACGTGGTCGGTCGACCCCGTATTGCGGATCGTCAAGGTGGTAGCCCCGTAGTCCTTGAAAGGAGCAAGCCAAGCCTCAAAGATCGGTCGCAGCATATCGTTGCCCTGCAAATATACGCCGCGAATCTTCCCTCCGCCATTGTCCAGATTGAAATACGCCTGCAATTTCGCATGTTCCGGATTCAACTTCATGGTGGTCAAGTCGCCGAAGTGTTCTTTCACATAAGCCTTACTGCCAAAGAGCCCCTGCTCTTCCCCGCTCCAGAGCGCAATCCGAATGGTGCGATCGGTCTTCAAATTCAGTGCCTTGATGATTCGCAGCGCTTCGATCGCGACCGCGCAGCCGGCGGCGTTATCGGTCGCCCCGGTCGCACCGTGCCACGAGTCCAAATGCGCGCCAATCATCACTACTTCCTCCGGCCGCTTCGTACCCTTGATCTCGGCGATGACATTGTACGCATCCGCGCCTTTATCGAAGAATTCCGTCTTTACTTCAAGCTGCACCTTCACCGGCACCTTTTTGTCCAACAGCCGCGCGATGCGGTTGTAGTGCTCGATCGTTAGGGAAATCATCGGCGGAGGAATTGGCGCTTTGGCGTCCTGTGAGCTACCGCTACCCGCGAAGACCGTCCCGGCCTCGCCGCGATAACCGGGCATCAATACCGCCACCACGCCTTCATCAAGATAGAACTGGTGCAGTTTCGCCCGGAAAGCCATTGCCGCGGACCTCGAAATCGGACGTCCGTCCGGTCCGGTCTGTCCGGGCCGCGCCGCGCCCGGGGTTAAGCCGAATACTCCAGTCGGACCCGGATCCGGCGCCATTGCTTCCGCCGCCAGGTCCGAATCCGCATACCTTCTCCCCCGGGCCAAAGTATGCAACCCAATCGAACGCTGCGGTTCCATCACTATGATCTTTCCCTTGAGCTTTCCCTTCCATTTCTCCAGATCCGCCTCCACGCGGATAGCGGCCATCATCACTTCAGCCTGGACCGCTCCTTGGGTTCCCCCAGTCCACGCGTTCGGATATCCGATCAACGGCGAATAAGCCGGCTCCACCAAATGGGCCGAAAAGTTCGAGTATGTCCAGCCGCGGCCAAATGGACCCCACTTCTCAAACTTCACATCCGGGACGCCATAATCGGTCAGGCTCTTTTTTACCCAATTGGCGGCCTTATCAAAGCCCGGCGAGTTGGTCAAACGATGCCCGTTTACGTCGGTTAGCCAAAATAGATGATCCATGACCTTGGAGTTCTCCAAAGCCTCCTGCTTTATCTGGTGGACGACGTAGAGGTTGGCCTTGTCCTGCGGGTAGGCGGGCAGGCCCATTGTGAGGAGTAGAAGCGTGGTTCGCATGGGGATTTGATTCACGATAGCAGGAATCGGATTTGCCCTATCGGCACGATCTGAGTCACATTTCCCTCTTGGTGATCGCGCGATGGGCCGATAAACATTGCAGAGAGTAGCTATGGATCTCTCCCAATCGGCGCTAATTAATTAGGAGCCTCGTGATATGTCAACCACCACTACCCGGACTGCCAAGGCGGCGGGAAACGGAAGCGAAAGTACGTCGGGCCAGAACGCCCAGGCCATCGTCGGCGCGATATCCCGCTCCCAGGCAGTAATCGAATTTCAACTGGACGGGACGATAATCACGGCCAATGAGAATTTCTTGAAGACGGTCGGGTATCGGCTCGACGAGATCCAAGGCCAACACCACCGAATATTCGTTCCAGACGCAGAACGTAACGGGGAGGACTATCGCCGCCTCTGGGCCGCGTTGCAGCGCGGAGAGTACCAGTCCGCCGAGTATAAACGTCTCGGCAAAGGTGGCAAAGAGGTTTGGATACAAGCCTCCTACAATCCAATTCTCGACCGCTCCGGCAAGCCATACAAAGTAATCAAGTTGGCGACGGACATTACGGCCCAAAAGCGGATCGGCGCCGATGCGGCCGGACAGATCGCCGCGGTTGGGAGGTCACAAGCCGTCATCGAATTCCAGCTTGACGGCACAATCACGAGCGCGAATGAGAACTTTCTGAACTGTGTGGGCTACTCTTTGGACGAAATCAGGGGCCGGCACCACCGCATGTTTGTTCTAGAATCGGAACGAAACAGCGATGCTTATCGCCAATTCTGGACCGCGCTCAATCGCGGCGAACACCACAGCGCCGAGTATAAGCGCATCGGGAAAGGCGGCAAGGAAGTCTGGATTCAGGCATCCTACAACCCCATTCTCGATGCAAGCGGCAATCCTTTCAAAGTCGTGAAGTTCGCCACCGATATTACCGCTCAAAAGCTGGCCAACGCCGAAACAGCCGGGCAATTAGCGGCCATTGGGAAGGCTCAGGCCATCATTGAGTTTCTGTTGGATGGGACGATCACCAACGCCAACGAAACTTTCTTGCGGGCCCTAGGCTACACACTGGGCGAAATCAAGGGGCAGCATCACCGGATGTTTGTTCAGGAATCGGAACGAAACAGCGTTTCCTACCGCGAGTTCTGGGCCGCGCTGAATCGCGGTGAGTACCAGGCCGCGGAGTACAAACGCATCGGCAAGGGAGGGAAGGAAATCTGGATTCAAGCCTCCTACAACCCGATTCTCGATATGAACGGCAAGCCCTTCAAGGTGGTCAAGTTCGCCATCGACGTAACAGCGCAAAAGCTCGCGAACGCTGATACCGACGGGCAACTCCAGGCGATTCACAAATCGCAGGCAGTGATCGAATTCAAAATGGACGGCACTGTTTTGAGCGCGAATGAGAACTTCCAACGTGCCATCGGATACTCTCTCGCTGAAATTCAAGGGAAACATCACAGTATGTTCGTCGAAGCCTTCGAGGCGCGCAAACCCGCCTACCGCGAATTCTGGGACGCGCTGAATCGCGGCGAATATCAATCCGGCGAATACAAACGCGTTGCAAAGGGCGGAAAGGAGATCTGGATCCAGGCCTCCTACAATCCGATCCTGGACTTGAACGGCAAACCATTTAAGGTCGTCAAATACGCCACTGATGTCACTGCTCAGGCTAAGGCTCGCCTGGAAATGGCACGGATTGTCGAATCGCTGAACGCTTCGTCGAAAACCCTCAACTCCCTGAGTCACCAAATGGGTTCCAGCGCTGAAGAGACGTCGTCTCAAGCCACCTTGGTCTCGGCCGCGTCGGAACAGGTAAGCAAAAATATTCAAACTGTCGCGACCGGTACCGAAGAGATGACGGCGAGTATTCGCGAGATCTCCAAAAACGCAAGCGAAGCTGCTCGCGTTGTGAGTACCGCGGTCAAGGTCGCCGACACGACCAACATCACCATAACCAAGCTCGGCGAAAGCAGCATCGAGATCGGTAAGGTCATCAAGGTCATCACGTCAATCGCGCAACAAACCAACCTGCTCGCTCTCAATGCCACCATCGAGGCCGCGCGCGCCGGCGAGGCCGGCAAAGGCTTCGCCGTCGTCGCCAACGAGGTCAAGGAACTGGCCAAGGCAACAGCCAAAGCCACCGAGGAAATCAGCCAGAAGATTGAGGCGATCCAGGGTGACACCCGCGGCGCCGTGTCGGCGATCGGCCATATCACCACGATCATCAATCAGATCAACGATATCTCCAATACCATCGCTTCCGCCGTCGAAGAGCAGACCGCCACAACCGCGGAAATGAGCCGCAATGTCTCCGAGGCTGCGATCGGGGCGAACTCCATTGTCGAGAATATCTCCGGAGTCGCGACGGCCGCGCGAGAGACATCCAAAGGCGCCTCGAACGCGCAAGAGGCCGCAACGGAATTGGCTATGCTCGCCGGTACGCTTCAAACAATCTCACGCCAAATGTAGCCGGCGATTGTGACGCCTCCTTCGTAACGAAACAAGTCAGGCGCTAGCCGGGCTAAAATGGTGTTGCGTGCAAATTACAATCTCCAAGGAAAACTACCTCAAGGCTATTGCCGAAGCGGAAGCCGAAGGAGAAATTGTAATCGCCGCCACCTTGGCCCGCTGGCTTGACGTGTCCCCCCCCGCCGTTACCATGGCTACGAAGCGCCTCCGCCGTGACGGCCTTATCGAAGTCGCTCGCGAAGGCCGGGTAACTCTTACAGTTTCCGGGCGCGAGATCGCCGAGCGCCTCATCCGCCGTCACTATCTCATAGAGCGAATGCTCACCGAGATCTTTGACATGGAATGGTACAAAGTCCACGACGAAGCCGAACAAATGGAACATGCGGTCTCGGCTGACTTCGAGGCAAAACTTGCCGGGAAACTCGGTGATGAGAAAAACTGCCCGCATGGCTTCGCGCTTGGACTCGAAACCAAGGAGGACCGGCATCGCCGTGGCTTCATCGCCCTCCACGAACTCCCGGCCTCTCGTCAGGCGACGGTTGTCAGCGTATTTGAACGCGACCGTGGACTCCTTGAATATCTCGATGGCCTTGGAATCAAACCTGGCGCCATGGTCGAAATGGTCTCACGCAATGCGGATCAAACACTCACACTCCGAGTGAACGAGCGCCATATCCCGCTCGGAAATGGCGCCGCTGAGAAAGTATGGGTCAGCGCTTTGCCGTCGCTGGAGCCGGCTTTGCCGTCGGCGTCGCACGCGGACGAACCGCCGCCGCCGCGGGCTTCGCGGGTCCGCCTTTAAGCAGCAGTTCCACGTGCTTGGCGATCTCCGCCGTCTCCGCCGCTTGTCCCGCATTCGGCTCGTTAGCCAGGATGCCGCCGATAAACCGTTCTTTCATGATCCCGTTACGGTCGATAAACGCAAACGTCGGGACATAAAACGGCTTCATCACCGAAAGCGCGAAAAACCGGTACGCCTCCTGGTTACCCACCGACCCCATCGGATACGTCGCACCGTACTTCTTACGGAACTCGGGAAACTCCTTCCGCTGATTCTCGTCGGTCGTAACGGCGATGACTTGCACGCCCTTAGAACTGTACGCGCGAAGGATCTTTTCCAGCGATTCGGCCGATTTCTGGCAATGCGGGCACGTCGTCGAGAAGAACTCCAACACGACCGGTTTTCCCTTAAATTGGCTCAGTTTCACCATCTGGCCATTTTCCATCCTGATATCCAACTCCGGCGCCGGCTGGTTCACTTCCTCAGCCAATACGAACCCGGCAGTCAGCAACAAAAACGCGCTTAGAAATCTCATGCAATGGCACCTGTATGTATAGACTCGAAATAGGCGATGGTGGGTTTCAATCCTTCTTCCAGCGGAACCACTGGCTCCCAACCCAAAACCCGTTTCGCCTTGGAAATATCCGGACGCCGCCGTTTCGGATCATCCTGCGGCAGAGGTTCAAAAACTATCTTAGACGACGTTCCGGTAAGCGTCTGAATCACTTCCGCAAATTCCAGCATCGTCCGCTCCACCGGATTCCCCACATTTACCGGCAGCCGTTCGTCCGATTGAGACAACAATAACAACCCGCGCACCAAATCGCTTACGTAGCAAAAACTTCTCGTCTGGGTTCCGTCCCCGTAAATCGTGATCGGCGTCCCCTGCAGCGCCTGATCCAGGAACTGCGGCACCACACGTCCATCGTTAAGCTTCATTCGCGGACCATACGTATTGAAGATCCGCGCTATATTTGTTCGCAATCCATGTTTGCGGTGATAAGCCATCGTAATCGCTTCGGCAAACCGCTTGCTCTCGTCGTAACACGATCGTGGCCCCACTGGATTCACATTGCCCCAATACGTCTCCACTTGCGGATGCTCCAACGGATCCCCATAAGTTTCAGAAGTCGAAGTCACCATGTACCGGGCGCCGTTCGCCCGCGCCAATTCCAATAGATTCCGGCTCCCGATCGACCCCACATCCAGCGTCTCAATCGGATATTCCAGATAGTCCTTCGGACTCGCTGGAGACGCCGCATGGATCACACAATCCACGCCGCCCAATGCAGGCAGCGGCCGGCAGACGTCCGCCTCAAGGAACTCAAAATTTGCGTTCCCGGCCAAATGAGCAATATTTCGAGCGTCGCCCGTCAAGAAATTATCAAGGCCGACAACCTGATGTCCCTGACTCAATATCAGGTCGCACAGATGCGACGGAACGAAGCCCGCTGCTCCGGAAACGAGAAAGCGCAAAAAAGTTCCTCCAATTTCATAGTGTAGCTTGGTAGAGATGGAACGCCTGCATTCCGTGGAAACCCTGGTCTTCGTCCCCCTCTTAGCGGCGGCGCTTTTTGTATTTGGGAAGCGAGTGAGCCGCGTCGTAACGCTCATTCAGGCGGCGCGAAAGGACCCAGGCTTCTCCCTTGCCCCCCTCGCCCCGCGCATCCGCGATTTCGTTTGGGAAGTCCTATGCCAGGCCAAGGTCATCAAGGAGCGTCCCCTGCCCGGTCTCGCGCACGCGTTCCTTTTTTGGGGCTTTTGTGCGTTTGGCCTCGTTTCGGTAAACCACTTCGCCCTCGGTTTCGGCTTTCCGTTCCTTGACCTCCACGACGGATGGTTCGGGCGCGCCTACGGTCTCCTCGCCGCCGCATTCGCCATTGCCGTCTCGGCTTCAATAGTTGGGCTCGCTGTCCGTCGCCTCATAGTCCAGCCCAAATGGCTCGGCGAAGTCAGCTACGAAAGCGGCTTCATCGCCCTCCTCATACTGACCCTTATGGTCACGTACCTGCTCGATTTCGCGATCCAACCTGCCGGTCTTACGTTCCATATCGTCTGGTGGCTCCACACCGCCGCCCTGCTAACATTTCTCCCGCTCATTCCTCATACAAAGCATCTCCACCTCCTCCTCAGCCCGGTCACTGTATTCCTCTCTCGCGGCAAATTCAGCAACATACCGCCCCTCTCCGGAGACGAGGATTTCGGCTTAGTCGCCAGCAAAGACATCACCCGGTTGATGACTCTGCAGGCCTTCTCCTGTGTCGAATGCGGCCGCTGCACCGAGCATTGCCCGGCCACCAACACTGGCAAATCGCTTGATCCCAAGGAAATCATCCTTGGACTCCGCGCCCACATCAATGAATTCGGCGTGCTGGGTGACGCGCCCCTCCTCGGCAAACACATCGCGCAGGAGGACATTTTCCAATGCACCTCGTGCGGGGCTTGTGAGAATCAATGTCCAGTCGGCATCGAACATCTTCCGATCATCATCGGTCTCCGGCGCGGCGCGGTGAACACCGGAGCCTGGGAGGACGACTACGGCGGCAAGCTCTTTCTGAACCTGGAGCGCTACGGCAACCCGATGGGCTTCTCCGCGTCTGAACGCGATAAATTCGTCAGGAAGCTCGACCTGCCGCTCTTCGACGGCACCCAGGAGTACGCGCTCTGGATGGGCTGTATGGGCAGTTACGATCCACAGGGGCGCGAAGTCGTGACGTCGCTCGTCAAGGTCCTGCGCCATCATCAAATCTCCTTCGGCGTCTTGAAAAAGGAGCGCTGCTCCGGCGACTCCGCTCGCCGCCTCGGCAATGATCTGTTATTTCAAACCTTAGCCGAACAAAATATCTCCGCCCTGGAGAAAGCGACCAAGGTTCTCAGCGCCTGCCCCCACTGCGTCCGCACCATCGGCGAGGACTACAAGGAGTTCGGCGCCAACATCCCCATCGAGCACCACAGCACGCTCCTGGCCCGGCTCCCCGCCGGCAAACCCGATGACAAGTCCGTGGTCTACCACGACCCCTGCTATCTCGGTCGTTACCAGGAAAACTACGAAGCCCCGCGCCAGACCGCCGCGCAAGCCGGAACGCTCATCGAAGCCCCCCGCCACGGCGAGCGCAGCTTTTGCTGCGGCGCCGGCGGCGGCCTGGCATTCTTAGGCGAGGAGAAAGGAACCCGCGTCAACCACGAGCGAGCAAAGGAGCTAGCCGCCACCGGGGCCGACATCGTCGCCGCCGCTTGTCCCTTCTGCAATACGATGTTCCGCGACGGCCTGGCCGCGGCCTCCGAAAAGCCCCCTCAACTCCTCGACATCGCCCAAATCGCCGCCGCCAGACTCCCCGATTAGCCCCTCCTGTGGTAATCTAGAATTTGGCCGTTAAAGGCCGCCTCGAGTGGGCGCGTAGCTCAACTGGCAGAGCAACTGACTCTTAATCAGTAGGTTGACAGTTCGATTCTGTCCGCGCTCACCACTCTTAATAAAGGACTAAAGCCCAAGTCCAACAGAAGGCCAAACGCACCCGAATCGCCTTCATATAGTCCTAGACTATTGAAAATTAGCGGCGGGCGCTAAACTGGCGGAAAAGCGATGTCCAGCGCCAAACTCGATGGCGAAGCCCGCGTTCAGGAATATCTGATCGCCTCAGGATTGCGTGTGGAGCGGTTTTCCAAAGCCGAGTTGCGTCAGGGCCGGACGCCGGACTTCCGCGTGTTCGCCGGTGACGCGCTCGCATTCTATTGCGAGGTGAAGACGGCGCAAGAGGATGAGTGGCTGGACAAGCAGTTGGCCGCCGCGCCACCGCTCACGCTGGTAGGTGGTTCGCGTCCGGACCCGACGTATAACCGCGTCAGCAGCCACGTCCACAACGCCGTCCAGCAGTTTGACGCGGTCAACCCTCTGACCGAGGTACCCAACGTCCTCGCCATCGTCAACGGCGACAAGGGCGCAGGGTTCACGGACCTGATTCAAGTTCTCACCGGAAATGCCTACTGCGATAGCGGAAACGTAGTGCCGATGTTCCGCGAATACTCCGAAGGTCGTATCCGGGACGAACAGCTCCGGGTGCATCTCTATCTTTGGTTTAACGAGTGGAAGGCCGGAGACCCTCAGATGTTCTTCCCAGAGGCCCACATCGGTCACCATGCGGCGGTGTGCCGTCATTTCGGTGTGGACTCGACTGAATTGAAACGCTTGCCTCCATCGCGGCATTGACTTCAACTTAGCTGTCTGATACTGTCCATCCGGGGGAAGTAAGAGCGACTTTGCCAAATGTCCTAGATTTGGAACAAGAAAAGACGGGAACCGCGTATACCGCTGCGACGATTGCGAACGCCTTGGATGCTGGACTTCTGATGGGAAATGTTGCTGGAAAGGCAATTGTCCCAATCCCAAGTGTGGAAGCAACGACTATACGTATCTTGGATCAATCGGAGACTGACTGGCGCGCACGATCATATCGGTTGTGTTGACGAGACGCACATAGGGTCATGGACGATGCTATTTGTTGTCCCTCATCAACCCTACCCTTAGAGTTTGGCGAGCATCCTGGTGTTCCGCAACGCCCCAAAAACTCATGAAGGTGGCGCGGACAATTCCTTCGCTGAGCGGAGCGAACCCCACGCCGTTCGCCCGCTCCGGCAGGTCTTCTCGATCCTCAACACCCGGTCGCGTGGGCAAAATCCGCTGCTGCAAACCCGGCAATGATAGTAGGCCCGCTCCAGCCTGAGTTCACCTAAAACGCTTTCCAATGACTTTGCGCGACGCCCGGCATAGCGGGCGGGTTCAACGCAACCGCACGGCAAATGCGTACCCGCATAGTCAGAGGAGTCGGCGTTGATCCATTGTTAATCGCGCGAGTGTTCAATCGCGCGAGCAGCCAGACCCAGAGCTTGATGCCGCGCCGCGGTTTCGATGGCCTCCAAATCGATGCCATCGGAGGAGCCTCTTCATCGACTCTTCTCCTAAAAGTGGAGTGGGTGCAGTGCGAGCAAGCGCGAAGCGTTCCGTGTCAATTCAGGCGGCGCGCTCGCGTTCGAAGAACTGCGGACCGTTCTCTCGAAAGTCGTCGAGTGAGGTAAATTGCTTGTCGCTGGCGCTGGTAATCCGGTTACGATCCTTCTTTGTGATCCCGCTCTCGAAGTCCTGATGCACGATTACGCCCTTGAACGGGATGCGCCGGCGCTGAAACTCAAGGCATGAAATGGCGGCCAGTCGCGCCTTGTCGTCGTCTTTCACTCCGAAGAGGAAGAGCGGACGGGGGCCGGCATCGAACTGATAATCCACCTCGTACTCGTCGTGGTCCGGAATAGGCAATGTCTTCCGGCGCGGATTGTACCCGGCCAGTTTCTCCTCTACGAACTCGGCCAGTTGTTCGTAAAAAAGGTTCTGGATTACCTCCCGTTTGTAGTACTGCATGCTGGATACCTTGGCGACCGTCTGCGCGAACTGAAGCAAAGCCGGGTATAGGCGCTCTGGTTCGGCCTCGATAAACAACCGCCCGTCCTGTTCCTGAATCCGGTTTTCCGACAAGATGCGATTGAAGATGCGCTGCTTGTTCTCCGTGTCCAGATCGTAGGTGTAGGAGAGGCGCATCAGTGTGAGCCCATGGTCGCCGATCCGGAATTTGCCGGAACCGTTAGTGGGTTCATCAAGGAAGATATCCACCATGTCGCCGTCTTCGTGAAACAACGGGGCCAGGACCTGGAGGACGCCAGGGCGGCGTTCCCGGAAGGCCACGTGGCCGTTGAATTGTTGCTTCAATAATTCCAAGCCTGTCATTGGTTTAACTCCTCATCGCGCAACTGCAATATCCCCTGGGCTGGATCCGCAAAATATTCCCGGGCGTTGGTAACGTTCGTCTCCCTCAGGAAATACTGTACCGCCTCTTCAAAGGACGCATACTCCGCACTGATCGTCGCGGCTTTTTCCGGCCGCAGTCCAGCCGCGATCATCTCGGCGCTGGCGCGGTGGACGTGGAAGTCCCAATGGGGATGGGCGGGGTCGAATGAGTCGTTGTAGCCGCCGTGCGGCCCGTTGCAGCGCAGCAGAACTAATTCTCCTGTCCCGTCCTTCGCCAGGAATGCCAGGCCTATAGAAAAGTTCTCCGGAAAGTCTTCATTTCTTCTCATGAATACGCGAAACTCAAACTTGTCGTCGGTAGACTTCAGCTTCATGTCGTTGCGGGAGTGCCCGCGATCCTTCTTCATTTCCCGTCTCGGCGCATCCGAAACCACCTTTGGACAGGCGATAAGCTCGTCAATCTCCGGTTGCGTGTACGGGCGGGGCGGGATCGCCATTTCAACCCTCTCCTCGGAGGGCGCGCTCACTCGCTTGTCCCCGGTTCACCATTGTCGTCCGCGCTAAATACTCCATCTCCTTGTCCAGCAATTGCGGATTCCGGCAGATATGAAAAGTCCATTTCCCCAATTCGCCCCAGTTGTTCACCGCCTCCACCCATCGCTTCGCCGCGGTGTGCTTCGCTTTTGTCTGGTCATCCTCGTAACCCTTCATCTCCAGCACCACTGTCACGCCGCTACTCAGCCGCACCAGGAAATCGGGTTCATAGGCGTGGTCGATCCCCATGTATTCGTACGGGATCGTCAGGCCCATGTGGTCGTTGCGGGCATAGAACCGCACGGCATCGCTCGATGGGGATTCCAACCGGAAACCCGCGCTCGATTCCCACGTCAGCGTGTCCAGCACAACCTGGTCGATATGGCTCTTCATCGTCACATGGCAGGCTCGCGTGGTTTTGAAATCGACTTCAGCCGTTGTGCCAATTGGCTTATAGCGATTCGTGATCGGCAACAGTGGCGCCTCGCCTTCGGAATCATCGGGCACGATGGCATCCCGCAGCCGCTCCGCCATCCGCTGCACGTACTTCTCCAGGCCCAACTCGCACGGATGGCAATTCTGGAAGTTCACCTTGCGCCGGACATACTGGTCCACGTACCGGAAAACCTGCGGGAAAAGCTGATGGCGCGATTGCAGACCCAGCACGCGCCCGCGCTGATCCTTTGCGTTTGCGCCCCCAACCGTCAACTGGTCGACGATGAGCCGTGTAATTAGAAATTCGATGGTTTGCAGGTGTGTTTCGCGGTAGTATTCATCGCGGTCCTGCTCAACGAACTGGAACGGGCTGCTGTTGGTCGATGCGCTGCCTTCCTGATACCCTACCGTCGGCCGCACGAACGTGGCGGTCGGTTCCCGGTTTGGCTCGATGTCCAGCACCGGCATCCCATCCACGTCGCAGCGGATCAGGTTCTTTCGCAGGGCGAAGGCATAGCCTTCAACCACCGGGAACCGAATCTCCATGGCTTTACGTTCCGGCAGGGCGCGTACGTGATTCTTGGGCCGGTCATCCGGCGGGGGCGCTGTCACGGCACGCCCCTTGAACGGGATCACCGAGAACGGGATGCCGTAGACGTCCACGTACTCCTCGGTAAGCAGGCCGGTCTTCGGGTCGGGCACGTAGTCCATTCGGCGCAGACCGCGCCCCACTACCTGCTCGCAGAGCAACTGGCTGCCGAAGGCCCGGACACCCAGAATGTGAGTGACATTGTTTGCGTCCCACCCCTCGTTCAGCATGGAGACCGACACAACACAGCGCACATGCTCGCCGGGCTGCCCCGGCTTGCCCACGGTCGCCACCACCTGACGCACGTCCTCGGCCTCGTCCAACAACTTCGAATCGATCCGGATGGTACGATTCACATCCGGCGTGTTCGAGAAGTGCTCGGGGAAGATCGCTCCCTTCCCGTAAACTGTGCTCGTCTTGCGCTTCCCGGATTTCGCGGGCTTCCGTTTCGATTCGTCGGCGGTCCCGTCGTCATCCTCGCCAAGCACCTCGGCAACGTCCGCCGCGGTGACGGCCTCCATCTCCGTTTCCCCGCTGATTTTCCGGTAGAAGACCTTGGCGATATCGATGTTGTCGCAAACCAGGATGAGCACCGGCGGCACGTGTTCCTGCCCCGGCGTGGCCGCCTCCATCTGTAGAAACCGCTCTTTCCATTGGGAGGCGATTTGCAGCAGCGCGCCTTCGGCTTCGCGGTAGACCACTTCCGGCTTAGGCCGTTTCGCCTTGCCGGGGAGCCGCTCGCCGGGTTCCAGGTTGTCGTTGATCGTCTTCCACAGTTTGAAGTACTTGGGGTCGGGCCTGCCCGTCGTGTCCATAACGGGCAGGCGCGGAATCTTTACGATGCCGCTCTCGATGGCGTCCACCAGGCCGAAATCGCTGACGATCCACGGGAACGGACTGCCCTCGGGATAGCCGCTGCCTTTCAGATAGAACGGCGTGGCGGAGAGGTCCAGGCAGATCGAGATGCCTGGCTTAGCGAACGGACTGGCGGTGCAGTTGTTGATGCGGTCCAGCCCGTCCAGCCAGACCCGCGCCTCCTCCACTTCCTCCTTGTCCACGGTGCTAAGATCTACTTCGTTTGCCGCCGGACGCCAGCAGTGGTGTCCCTCATCGTTCATCACCATGATGGGCAGCCGGCCGTAAAGGTCTTCCAGCACCCGCCGCGCGAACGTATCCGGCGTCTCCGGCCCCTTGTTCACCACCGCATAGCTCCTGCCGCCCTCAACGTGCTCCGATTCCGGCGCGAACCGGTGCCAGTTCGTCACCAGCACCTTTCCGGATTGCAGGAGATGGCGGTACTTGAGCGGTACGATATCGAACGCTTCGTAGTAGTTATCCGGGCGCTCCGGGCGAAGTACCTGTAATCGTTCCTTCACGGTAAGATTCGGGCAGCAGATGAGAACCGCATTGGGATAGAGCGCGGTCGCCGGGTTCTGGCCGCGATTGCAGAACGCCCACGCGACCACCATGGACATTACCACGGTCTTGCCGCTGCCAGTGGCCATTTTGCAGGCGATGCGGCGCAGGGGCGCCAGCGAGGCATCTTGCGCCGGATCGATCAGGCGCGGAAAGAAGTTCTGAGCCGGGTTGCTGAATGACGGGCGCTCCCCCGAAAGCAGCCGGTTCAGATCCTCTTTCCCGAGCTTCGGATTTCCACGAATGCCAACCTTTCCCGGAAACCGGATCTCTTGCAAATAGATGATCGTCTCGGCTGCTTCCAATTGGCAGAAAAATAATCGTCGTGCGCGGTCGGTGCGGGCCCAGTGGCGAAGCAGATCACGCGTCACATTGGTGGCGCCGGGGTACCCGGCCTCGCGCCACTTTCGAACATCTTCGCGCAAGGCGTTGACGAGCGGCAGATCGTCCCGCTCCTCCTCCGCGAGTCCGGTGAGCGTCAATTGGGCGCTCCCGGTGCGCTCTGTTTTGTACCAGTAGCTCGCGGGGTGCATACGACCTGGAGGGCCGCGGTCTGTCCCAAACACCAATGGCGGGGGCGGGCCCCACCGTCGTCTCCCTCAAGTCTCGTTGGTGGTCGGTCGACGCAGGGGTTCTCGACTTCGAAAGTTTTGACATTGACAACACGGGCGAACGAAGACGCCACAACGG
>Ga0105048_10008179_pt1 | contig 16764 bp, 15 predicted proteins | sample MAT05_FD_78382 | JGI IMG/M metagenome (GOLD analysis project Ga0105048, IMG submission 78382) | Freshwater microbial communities from Lake Fryxell liftoff mats and glacier meltwater in Antarctica - MAT-05 | ecosystem: Environmental > Aquatic > Freshwater > Ice > Liftoff microbial mat | place...
CGTGCATGGCTCGCTTCCAAACCGGTCACCTCGAAGAAGGTGCGGCCTGACGATTCGCCACTGCCCACCCGAGGTCGGTTTCAGCGACGAAAAATGGGCGCGCAGTGTCGAGCCAATCGTTTGCCGTGGGCGCGACACGAGCGGGCGCTGGACGCATCATCCGCGGCCAGCAGGAAACGACGTTTCGCCAGAAAACAATCCGCACAGTGCGGGTGGCAACTGAGCCCGATGCGTATGGACCTGTTGACACAGTATTGTATTTGGTGATAATACGCATAAGCAAGTAGATAATACGCATTACCAAACACGAAAATGTCCATTCCCGGAAACCGACGCCTGACCCAGCAAGATATCGCGAAGCTCGCAGGACTGAGCCAGGCGACGGTGTCCCTGGTGCTCAATGACGTAGAGGGCGTCAATACGCGGATTCCCCGTGAAACCCGCGCACGTATCCAGAAGCTGATCCAGGAAACGGGCTATGTGGCCGACCCGATTGCGCGAAGCATGGCTAAGGGGCTGAATCGCATCCTGGGTGTTTTTACCTACGAGCCCGCGTTCCCGAGCGCCCACGCAGATTTTTTTACGCCTTTCCTGTTTGGCATCGAGCGCGAAGCGCAGGCACGCAACTACGACCTGTTGTTGCTGACCGGGACTGGTGCTGCGGCTCAGCGCAAAATATTCGCGGAAGGTAACCGTCTGCGTCTGGCCGACGGTTGCCTGGTGCTTGGCAAGGTGTTTGACCATGCCGAGCTGGAGCGCCTGGTTGCCAGCGACTATCCCTTTGTGGCGATAGGGCGGCGCGAGGACGCGGGGGGGCCGGTTCCCTATGTCGGCAGCGACTACGTCGCAGCCACCGGCGCGTTGGTCGGGAAGGCGCGCGCACTGGGGCACCGCCGTGTTGCCTACCTGGGCGCAACCGGGCCCGCCGAGGGCACAGCCGACCGCTGGAAGGGATTCACTGGCGCGCTGGACAGCGAGCTGCAACTGGCCCTGCACCATGCGGTCGGCGATGCGGCCTCCGCTGAATTGCTCGAAGCCGTGTTAGCCAGCGGAGCGACCGTCGTTTTTTGTGAGGAGCTCGCCGACGCTGTGCGCCTAGAAGGTGCCGCGCGCGAACGCGGGCTCAGCTTTCCGGCCGACCTGTCCGTGGTGGCGCTCGGCTCGCATATCCGGGCCGAATGGAGCCGCACCCGTTTTGCGTCGTTCGTCATTGCGCGCGAGGAGATGGGCAGCCGTGCAACGGCGATGCTGGTGCAGCGGCTGGAAGTGGCTGCCCCGGTTCAACAGATCCTGCTGCCGTGTGAGCCAATCGACGGCGACACGCTCGGATTGCCAGCAAGACGGGTCACGGCATGAGGCAGGAAATCAAGACCGACATCCTGATCGTGGGCGGTGGACTGGGTGGCGTCGCTGCCGCGCTTGGTGCCCTGCAGGGCGGCCGCAGCGTAGTCATGAGTGAGGAGTTCGACTGGATCGGAGGCCAACTGACCAGCCAGGCGGTCCCGCCGGATGAACACAGCTGGGTGGAACAGTTCGGCGTGACGCGCAGCTACCGCCGGCTGCGTGATGGCATCCGCCAGTATTACCGCGACCATTACCCGCTGACCGAGCGCAGCCGCGCCTGGCGCGACCTCAATCCCGGAGCGGGATGGGTCAGCCGAATCTGTGCCGAGCCGCGGGTGGGTCTGGCGGTGCTGGAAGCCATGCTGTTGCCGTACCGTGCGGGCGGCAGCTTGACCGTGCTGCAGCCGTACCGGCCGGTCGCCGCGAGTGTGCAAGGCGACCGAGTGGAATCCGTCACCCTGCGCCAACGCGATGACAATACGAGTATCACGGTGGCCGCCTACTACGTAATCGATGCGACCGAGCTTGGCGATTTGATGATGCTGACCGGCACCGAATATGTGATCGGATTTGAGAGCCAAGCCGACACCGGCGAGCCCAGCGCCCCACAAGACGCCCAACCCGAAAATGTGCAGGCGGTGTCGATCTGCTTCGCCATCGACCATGTCGACGGCGACCAAACCATCGATAAGCCGCACAACTACGACCACTGGCGCAAAGTCCAGCCGGCCTTCTGGGGCGGCCCATTGCTCAGCTTCAGGGCACCGCACCCACGCACGCTGGAAATCGTCGAACGTTCCTTCACGCCCAACCCGGATGATGATCCGCTGCTGGTGGACGCCGATCAGCGCAAAGGCGGGGGCGATCAGAACCTCTGGACGTTCCGGCGCATCGCGGCGCGGCGTAACTTTCTTCCGGGGGCTTACCGGTCGGACATCTGCCTGGTGAACTGGCCAATGATCGATTACATGGAAGGCTCGATCCTGGATGTTCCGGAAGTCGAGAAGGCCAGGCATCTGCGTGCCGCTGCTGACCTTTCGCAATCAGTCTTTTACTGGTTGCAGACCGAAGCGCCGCGCGCCGATGGCGGGCAGGGTTTTCGCGGTTTGCGTTTGCGCGGAGATGTCACTGGCACGCCGCACGGCTTGGCGATGGCGCCCTACATCCGGGAAAGCCGCCGCATCCAGCCCGTCACGCGGGTGCTGGAGCAGGACCTTTCGTATTCTGTGCGGGGTGATGCGGGTTCCGTGCGGTATCGCGACAGCGTTGGCATCGGCATGTACCGGATCGACCTGCACCCGTCCACCGGGGGCGACAACTACATCGATGTGCCGTCCTGCCCCTTCCATATTCCCCTGGGCGCATTGTTGCCGCGCCGCATGAAGAATCTGCTGGCTGGAGGCAAGAACATCGGCACAACCCACATTACCAATGGCTGTTACCGCCTGCATCCGGTGGAATGGAACACCGGTGAAGTCGCCGGCATGCTGGCGGCGCAGTGCCTGAACACGCAGGTCACGCCGCACCAAGTGCAGGAGAGCGATTCCCATCTTGCAACTTTTCAGGCCCTGCTGGCGCGCGCGGGTGTGGAAATCGACTGGCCGGAGATACGCGCTTACTGAAACTTGACACCAACCACGAGAGGAGACCCCATGAGTAAACACACCAACTTCCCACTGCGTTCGATCGTCGTCGGCCTTGCGCTGTCGCTTGGCCTGCTCGCCGACGCCATGGCCCAGGCACCGGTGAAACTGCGCATGACGATCTGGAGCGCGAACGAGGCCCATCTGAAGTTGTTCAACGGCATTGCCGAGGGCTTCAAGAAGGTTCAGCCGAACGTCACGGTGACATTCGACTCCTTGCCTTTTGCCAGTTACACGACAGCGCTCACGACACAAATCGCCGGCGGCAACGCCCCCGACCTGGCCTGGATATTCGAGACCACAGCAAACGACTTCGTCAACTCCGGCGCCTTGTACCCGTTGACCCGGACACTGAACGCTGCGCCGGGCTACAACCTTGCCGAAGTGAGCACCACCGCGACCGAGCGCTGGACGCGGGACGGCGTGCTTTACGCCTATCCGTTCTCGACCTCGCCATTTGCGATATTTGTAAATAACGACCTGGTAAAGGCGGCCGGTGCGAGAACCCCGGCGGAGTTGATTGCAGCAGGGGAGTGGACTTGGCCGAATGCGATTGCAACGGCGCAAGCTGTGGCCCGCGGCGGCAAGGCGGGGTTGATTGTGCGCGACTTCAACTACCAGGACTGGCAGTACCTGGCGTCGATCTGGAACGGCTGGGGCGCGTCACCCTGGAGCGCCGACGGGAAACGCTGCACCTTGACCGAGAAGCCCATGACCGACGCGCTGGCTTTTATTCATGACGCAATCTTCACGAAGAAGGCCATACCTGGCCCGGGCCAGAACGCGGATTTCTTCGCTGGTGACGCGGCAATGACCATTACCCAGATCAGCCGGGCCTCCCTGCTGCCCAAGGAGAAAGGTTTCGCCTGGGACCTCGTGCCCCTTCCCCGCGGCCCGGTCGGCAATTACGCCCTGATGGGCCAGGCCGGCATTGGCGTGTTGCAAGCCGGTCCGAACGCGGTCACGGCGGCGGCTTTTGTCGCCTTCATGACGAATCCGGAGAACTCGGCGCAGCTCAGCCAGTTTTTCCCTTCGGCGCGCAAATCGCTGCTCAACGCCGATGTGCTCAAGAAGACCAATGCCCTGCTTTCGCCCGCGCAACTTGACAAGGTCGTGGTGACGGGCATCGAGACCGGCAAGGTGCTGCCTGGGATTGCCGATTTCGCACGGATCCAGCAGACGGTGCGCGCCGGATTCGACGCCATCTGGATGCCGCAGGCGAATATTCCGGCGGCCATGCAAGCGATCTGCGGCCAGATCGGGCCTTTGCTCCGGCGCTGAGGAGCCTGCCGCATGGCCGTCGCGCGTGTCCCTTCCTCCGAACCGTACGCTGCGCGGGCAGCAAAGCGGTTCTGGACCGCGGCGCGCCGCGACAACCTGGTCGGTTATCTTTTTATAGCCCCGCAACTAATTGGCCTCGTCATCTTCGTGCTGGTTCCGTTGGCCCTGGTTTTCTGGTTCTCGCTGCACGAATGGAATGTGCTGGCGAATACCTTTACCTACACGGGAACGCAGAACTATGCGTTGTTGCTGGCCGATCCGTCGCTGATGCCAGTGCTGCTGGCCACGTTTATTTTCTCCGTCGGCCTGGTAGTCTTCAATTTGGGTTTGGCCTTGTTACTTGCGGTCTTGCTCAACCAGAAACTCGCCGGCACGACGCTGCTGCGCACCCTGTTCTTCTCGCCGGTGGTGGTGTCGCTGGTGGCCTGGACCATCGTCTGGGGCTTTCTGCTGCAGAAGAACGGAGGCATTAACGCCATGCTGGGCGCGGTAGGCCTGGAAGGACCCAATTGGCTGCGCACGCCGGCGACTGCGATGCTGTCGGTCATCGTGGTGCAGGTCATCAAGAATGTCGGGCTCAACATGGTACTGTTCCTGGCTGCGCTGCAGGGGGTTCCGAAAGAGCTTTACGAGGCAGCGCGCATTGACGGTGCGCCCCGCTTCAAGCAGTTCCGGCGCATCACGCTGCCGCTGATCAGCCCGACCATCCTGTTGACGTCGATCATCACGATTGCCGGGTCCTTGCATGTCTTTGCCCAGATCGCGGTGCTGACGCAGGGAGGGCCGGGCATGTCAACGACGGTGCTGGTGTATTACCTGTACCAGCAGACCTTCCAGTTTCACCGCTTTGGTTATGGCTCCACGCTGTCTATCCTGCTGTTCCTGATTGTTTGCGGACTGACCCTGGCCCAATGGCAGATGCGCAAGAGACTGGTGTTCCATGAACGCTGAACTGCCCGCTCGCCTGCAGGTGCTGGTCTACGGACTGGTTTGTGTGCTGCTGATTCCGTTTGTGTTCCCGACCTGGTGGATGGTTACCTCATCTGTCAAACCAGTCAGCGCCATCTTCGCCTTTCCACCCGAATTGATTCCGACGACGCTGGACTGGAGCAGTTATGGCCAGGTATTCAAGCTGCAGCCTTTCGCCCAGCAGTACTGGAACTCGGCGTATATCGCTTTCATCGTGACGATGGCGACCATGCTGATCTCGTCCATGGCCGGGTATGCCTTCGCCCGCATCCGCTTCCCAGGTGCCGACGCCATCTTCGCCGCCGTGCTGCTGGCGATGCTAGTGCCTTCCGAGGTGACGATTGTTCCGTTGTTCCAGATGTTCTTGAAGCTGGGCATGATCAACACCCACTGGCCCTTGATCCTCGTCCCGATCTTTGGGGCGCCCAGCGTGTTTGCCACGTTCGTGATGCGCCAGTTCTTTATCGCGCTTCCCGTGGAACTGGAAGAGGCGGCGCGGGTGGACGGCTTGGGCCGGGTCATGATCTTTCGCAAGATAGCCCTGCCGCTGGCACGCCCGGCGCTGGCATCGGTGGCGATCTTCACCTTTCTGCATAGCTGGAATCTCTACCTGGAGCCTATCGTGTATCTCTCCAAACCAGACCGGTTCACGCTGCCGCAGGCTTTGACGCAATTTACCGACGCCTACGGCGGGCCGATGTGGAACATCCAGCTTGCCGCCGCCACGCTGACGGCGCTGCCAGTGCTGATCGTTTTCATCATTGCGCAAAAGCAGTTCGTCGAGGGGCTGGCGAATACCGGCCTCAAGGGCTGAATATGGCGGAAGTCCAATTGTCCAAGGTCGGCAAGAATTTCGGGCGCGTCGACGTGATTCGCAGCATAGACCTGCAAGTCCGCGACGGCGAGTTCGTGGTGCTGGTCGGGCCATCGGGTTGTGGCAAGTCCACCTTGTTGCGGATGGTGGCCGGGCTGGAGTCCGTGACGCGTGGCGAGATCAGCATCGCGGGTCGCGTGGTGAACGATCTGGACCCGAAGGAGCGCGACATTGCCATGGTGTTCCAGAACTATGCGCTTTACCCGCATATGACAGTCGCGGCCAATATGGGGTTTTCGCTGGAGCATCGGCAGTTCAACAAAGCCGATATCGCCAAGCGGGTGGCCTGGGCCGCCGACATCCTCGGCCTGGGCGAGTTGCTGGAGCGTTTTCCTCGCCAGCTCTCTGGCGGGCAGCGCCAGCGCGTGGCCATGGGGCGGGCCATTGTCCGGAACCCGCAGCTATTCCTGTTCGATGAGCCCCTGTCCAATCTGGACGCGAAACTGCGCATCGTCATGCGCGGCGAGATCAAGGCGCTGCACCAGAAACTCAAGACGACAACACTCTATGTGACACATGACCAGATGGAAGCCATGACCATGGCCGACCGCATCGTGGTGATGCGGGGCGGAGCGGTGGAACAGGTCGGTGCGCCGCTAGAGCTCTACGACCGGCCCTGCAACCAGTTCGTGGCGGGTTTCATCGGGTCGCCCGCGATGAACTTCATTCCCGGTGCGATCACGCCGCAGGGCTTTGCTGCTGCCGGCGTTGTTCTGCCACTGCCTCTGCTTGCCACGCCGCTTGCCGACGGTCCGGCCGTGTACGGCATCCGTCCAGAGCATTTCACGCTGTCGGCGGACGGAGTCCCCGCACAGATCGTGCTGGTCGAGCCGACCGGGTCCGACACCCAGGTTACGATGCTGCTGGGGACCACCCGTGTCATGGGTGTTTTTCGTGAACGTGTCCCGATGACTCCCGGTGATATGGTACGGGTGATACCCAAGATCGACGCAGTGCATATGTTTGACGCAAGTACCGGATTGCGCATGTGACGGTTTGTCGTCGATGCGATTCGTCGAACGCAATGTACTGGCGCCCCGGGCGGCTCGCCGTATTTAGCGCAGTGGATTTTTGGCACAATATTTGACTATGGCGCCAAAGCCTTTGGCGCGATGTGCATTAGTGCGCCATGCGTAAAGGTGTTCTTTATGCCCAAAGTTGCCTTAGACCATAAGTTGAGCAACTTGGGTGCACTCGTGGGCGGCTATCCCGACGGTATTGGCATGGCGAGACTGCTGAGAGATGCCGGGTCCAGGTTGTCCCGGCGTACGTTGCAGCGCAGGCTCGGCGCGCTGGTCTCACAAGGTCGTCTTATCGCCGAGGGCATTGCGAACTCTGTGCAATACCGTTTGGCACCGATTATTGGCGTCGCGTCTTTAACGATGCAGCCGTCCAAGTCGAATGCCACGGGACAGTTCTGTGTCCCTGTGTCGGCCGAAGGCCAGGCGGTCAAGTTCCACGTGCGCCAGGCGCGACAACAGCGCCCGCCGGTTAGTTACGAAATTGGATTTCCCGAGAGCTATCAACCCAACCAATCCTTCTACTCGCCGGACTCGTTGCTTCGGCAATTGCACGTGCTGGGCCGCGCGCGTCTCGAACAGGCTGCAGCGGGGACTTTTGCCCGCGACATCCTGGACCGGCTGTTGGTTGACCTGTCGTGGGCCTCCTCCCGACTGGAGGGCAACACATACACGCTGCTGAATACCGAGCGCTTGATCGGTTTCGGTCAGGCTGCCGAGGGCAAGGACGCCTTCGAGACACAATTGATCCTGCATCACAAGGCGGCAATCGAGTATCTGGTGGGTGAGGTTGACTGTGTCGGAGTCAACACAGAGACCTTTCTGGCGCTGCACGCCTTGTAGTCCGACGGCTTGCTGCGGGACCCGCAGGCGGACGGCCGCGTGCGCAAAAGGGCCGTGGAAATCGGCGGTAGTGTTTATCGTCCCATCGCGTTGCCGCAGCGGCTGGAAAATCTGTTCGGGCTTGCAGTCGCCATGGCAGCGGAAATGGACGATCCTTTCGAGCAGGCTTTTTTCCTGATGGTGCATTTGCCCTACCTGCAGCCCTTCGAGGATGTGAACAAGCGCGTATCTCGGCTGGCTGCGAATATTCCGCTGATTCGCCGACATATGTGCCCGCTGTCCTTCATCTACGCGCCACGGCAAGCGTATGTCGATGCCATACTTGGCGTGTATGAGCTCAACCGGGTCGAATTGTTGCGCGATGGTTTCGTCTGGGCTTACGAGCGTTCGTGCCAGCAGTATGTGGCAGTGCGTCAACAATTGGTCCCTCCGGATAACTTTCACTTGCGTTACCGGGTCGAGCTTACCAACGCCGTGCGCGCAATCGTGCGGGGAGAACTGCAAGTCACTGACCGATGCCTTCGGTCTGTCATTCCAGAGTCGGTTGCAGGCGTTGATCGTGCGCGCTTCGTTACGCTGATGCAGGACGAGTTCGAGAGTCTGCATGCGGCAAACGCCATTCGCTTTGGCCTGCGACCGCGGGAACTTGCAGGGTGGCGACAGACTCTCCATGCGCAGTCTGATGCATCTATCAAACCAGAGACAAAAACATGAGCACCCTGAACAAACGCGAAGGTAACGGTGGATTTGACCCCAACATGTTTGCAGACCTGACTGGCTTCAAGGCCTGCGTTGATGTGGGTGGCACCAAAGTTGCGGTGAGCATCGCCAGCGCCAACGGCATCCAGGGACGCGTGGTCGAGCCAACTATCAAGGAGGGCGCCAGCGACGCGCTGGCGCAGCAGGTATTGCGCATGGTGGATGCGAGCTGCCAACTGGCCGGACTGCCGGTGGCTCACGTGTCGTCAGTCGGCGTGTCGTCGTGCGGTCCGTTTCTGCTGCGCGGCGGGTGCATTGAACTGGCGGCACCGAATATCTGCGGCGGTATCGCGGGCCCGGCGCGGGGCCTGCCCAACAACTGGGCCAGTGCCATCCTGGAAGCACCACTGCGCGCGCGGTTTGCCCATGTGCGCGTCGCCAATGACGGCATCGCCGCACTGGAGGCGGAGCGGCGCTGGGGCGCGCTGCAAGGCCTGGACCATTGCGCCTATGTGACCTGGAGCACCGGCATTGGCATGGGCCTGTGTGTCGACGGCCAGGTGTTGCGCGGCAAAAATGGCAATGCGGGCCATGCCGGCCATATGTTTGTCAACGACAACCTCGATGCCCTGTGCGGCTGCGGCAATGTGGGTGACGTCGAGGGACAGATCGCCGGCAATGCGATCGCCCGGCGTTTCGCGGCAAATGGGTTCCCGGATGCTGCGTCGCTGCTGAATTCTGCGCAAGATGGCAACGCCCAAGCCACAGTCTTGCTGGATGACCTGTGCCGGGTGATGGGCCGAACGCTCTACAACCTGGTGGTCACGCTCGACCTGCAACGTATCAGCATGGGCGGCAGCGTGTTCTGGCACCACCGCGACTACCTGCTGCCGAAGCTGCGCAGCCGAATCGACGGGAAGTTGGGCGCGCTCACGCAGGGTTTTGAAGTGGTCGAGGCGGGCCTGGGTGACCGGGTCGGAGATTACGCGGCGCTGGCTTTGGTCAGCTGAGCTTTGTCGCTCACGGCACAATGGTCCACTCGTGGCTGCATTTCTTGCAGCGCACCAGCGCCGCACCGGTGCGGCGGTTTTCTTCGAGCAGCGCCAGGCTGCCATACGTCGTGCATTTCGGGCAATTTGCCTGGTTCGCTACTTGCTCGGCGTGCATCAGCAGGTACAGGTAACGGCGCAGCGCCCACAACCCCACCGCGCCACTGACAACGATAAAAGTTACGTCGGTCAGTTTCTCGCTGATGTTGCCGCCATGGAAGGCCTCCATGCTGGCCATCAGCGCGATCACACACAGGAAAGCCAGCAGCATGTGCGCATGGCTGCTGAGCAGTTCGCGTTCGTACCACTTGCGAAAACCCACCTTGCGGATTCCTTCGGCCAGGGTGCGGTTGAGCGGGTTCATGGATGGGATGCTGACACAAATCCCGCGATTGCGCTGCGGCGGTTGTGAGCGGACTATTTGCGCAGCCTGAGGGCAAGCACCATGTCGGCCACACACCGCCCCTGGGCCTGGCCGCCGGTTACGCCGAAATTGAAGTGGATGCCGGCAAACAGGCGCGAGCGTGCGGCTTCATCGGCCGCACTGCGAAAGTCGCGAAACGTGCGCGGGCCCCAGCCACGGTCGTTGTGCGTGTTGTCGGTGAAGCTGGTGTTCGCGCCAAAAATGCGCTCCAACACGCTGGCCGCCGCGCTGGACTGCACCGAATGGCCGGAGGGGTATTCCGGAAACGGCGGCGTGTCCATCAGGGTCGGCACCCAGCTGCTGTCCAGCACCAGTTGCACATAGGTGACCGGGCGAACCACGTTCAAGGCGTATTTTGTAGCCCAGCAGCTTATGAAGGCGTCGGCCATGGCCAGGTTGAGCTGGGCAAAGGTCTGCGCTGCGTCGGCCAGGCTGGCCCGGCGCAGCTTGAGCAAGTCGTTTGTGATGAACACCCAGTGGCCAGCGGGCGTGGGTGTCTTGCCCGGGTCGTCGGCCCAGTACAGGGCGTACTGGCGCTGTTCCTGGGTGGCGTTGCTGCTGATGCGCAGCACTTCCTGCGCGTCCTTGTAGAGGGCCGAGCCAGGCTCTTCCGAGTAGGGAGGTGGCGCTGGCGCAGGGCAGGCCGCCGCTTCCTTGAGTACAAACGGGCGGTTCTGGCCCCAGTGTGGCAGCAGCGGCGGCGCAAATGCGGGCGGCGTGGCGCTCCATTGCCCGGCCCCTCCTGGTGGCACGTAGTTGGGCTGGCCGCGCCGCAGCGCTCCCCAGGCCTCGTGGCCACCGTCGGTGCGCGCCCAGGTCATGATCGCCATCGCCATCAGGCGGCCAAAGGTTGCCGAACGGTTGCTGATTTCGGGCGTCAGCATTGCGGGGTCGAAGTCCGCACCGTATTTGAGCGCCATGGTGCGTTCCAGCAGGTCGATGCGGGCCTTGTTTTCGGCACTGGCATTGCTCCACATCATGCGCGTCATGGTCGCCAGGGCGGCGTTGGCCACACTGGGCCAATGCAGCACTTCATCGGGTTGCGCGGCAGGCAGCGAACTGAGTTCATTGAGTTGCCCGGCCAGGCTGTTGTATTGCGGCATGCCCGGCACGACCGACTCGTACAACGCCAAGCCGAGATAGGCAAAGGCGCGCGACGCCACCGGGGCGCTGAAGCCGGGGGTTTGTTGTGTCAACTGCAGCGCCAGGCCAAACCATTCGTTGGCAACGGCGGCGCTGAAACTGGCTGCCGGTCGCGCGGACGGTGGGGCCTGGGCGTGCACTGCCAGCGCGAACAGGCCGGCCAGCGCCAGCAAGGCACTGGCGGCCCAGGCGCGGCGAGGCAGCATCACGGTGCCTTCCATGCGCTGATGCCGTTTTGCCGGTCCACGGCATAAAAGCCTCCGCTGGCCGCAGTCAGCCAGGGGCCCCAGCTGCCCTGTGGCCACAACACCCGCAGCTTGACGCTTTGCGCCGCCCCCAGGCCGAAATGCATCCAGCCCAAGTGGCCGCTGGCGTGTCCGCCGCCCACCGTCAGCTCCTGGCGGATGGTGCGCGCACCCAGGTCCACCTCGACCCAGGCGCCGATCGCGTCCCGGTTGCCGCCGCTCTGGATCAGCCGCAGTTGCAGCCAACCACCCATGGGCTGCGGTTTGTCGGCGGTTCCGCTGCCGACGTTGCGCCACAACTGCGCCTTGTCCCAGCGGTTGACGACCAGCATGTCGAGCATGCCGTCGGCGTTGAGGTCCACCAGCATGCCGCCGCGTCCGCGCTTGTAGCTGGCGATGCCCGACAGTTGCCCGGCCTCCACGAACTGGCCGTCGCTGTTTTGCAGCAGCAGGTTGTTCGGGTCGAGCATTGCGAAATCCGGCATGCTGGCGACATTGCCCTTGACCACGAACAGGTCGGCCAGCCCATCGTGGTTGACGTCGGCAAACTGGGCATGCCAGGCGGTGGACGGATGGATGTCACCACCGACGTAGGGGCGGTGGGCGGTCACGCCGCGCTTGAAGGCGATGTCGCCAAAGTTCGGACGGCTGCCGTCCCCTTCGAGCTTTTGCAGTTTGTTGTCGGCCATGCTGGTCAGGTAGACCTCGGGCTTGCCGTCGCCGTCGAGGTCGTGGCTTGCAATGCCCATGCCCCAGATCTGCAACGGTTTCCAGCCCTGCTCCGGCGTGTACAGCTGCGGCGCCTGGGCAGGCGCAATTTTCCAGAGCTGCTCCTGCCCGCCCTTGTAATACTCGCGGTCGTTGCTGACGCGCAGCGCCGCCTCACCGCTGCGGTTCCAGTCCGAGAACAACATCGACAGGGCGCAGTGTCCGGGTGCGAGTTCCAGCGGGTTTGCGAATGCCTTGCCGCCCGCCGCCGGTCGCAGCAGGGCGCCACTGGTGCAACTGCCCCAGGGGAAATCGGCCTTGCTGCGGTCCACGTAAGTGCCGATGGCCAGCGTCGGCCATGGTTGGCCACGCTCCCAGGTGGCACTGAAGGCGCTGTGCCAGGCATTGGCGCTGCGCAGATTCCACTTGTCGGTGGCGCGTTCGAACTTGCAGCCGCCCAAGCCGCGGAAGGCCTGCACCTCGCCCACGCGCAACACCACCAGATCGACCCGACCGTCGCCGTCGATGTCCAGCGGATAGGCGCCGTTGGCGCCGGTCAGCTCAAGGCCGGAGCGCTCTTCCTGCAGCTTGATTGGTCCGCCACGGGTGCTGATGTTGCGGTAGAACTTGGCCTTGTTGACGCCGCCGGTAACGTACACCTCGGGCAGGCCGTCGCCGTCGCAGTCAAACGTGGCCACTCCCCCACCGACCTGAAACTCGAAGTCGCCGTCAAAACGGCTTTGCAGCCCGGCGCTGTCGGTTTCTTCCACGAAACGCGGTACGGCGGACGGTTCGGCCGACCACAGTGGGGCCGCTGCGACCAGCGTCGTCAGCAGCAGCACGGGCAGCCGCTTCATGTGCTGCCTTCCACTTCCAGCGGGGTTTCAATGCCTGCCAGCTCGGCGCCAACTGGTGCGTTGCGGGTGGCGTCGGCGTGCCCAGCGTCTGGCGCCGGGCCTGCGTGCAAGTGGGTCGGGCGCAGGTAGCGGTGCCAGGCCACGGCCGCAGCGCCCACCGCAGCAGCGTTCAATCCGTAGCGGGCAGCGCGTATGCCCGGCGGCGGGACGCCAGCCATCTGAGCGTAGCCCCGGACCACCAGGGCAGCGCGTTTGAGCAGGGTCGGATATGCGCTGCAGGACGATCCTCCCACCACCACCGTGGTCGGGTTGAACATCGCATCGAGGTTCTGGATCAGCAGGCCCAGTGCCTGCGCGCCGCGCTCGATGCCGTGCAAACCGGACAACGCCTGCGCACCGATCAGGGTCTCGGCGCAACCACGCCGGCCACAGGAGCACAGTGCCCCGTCGACCTGAAGCACGCTGTGCCCGACTTCTCCGGCCATGCCATGGGCACCGGTGAACAACCGGTCGTGCAGGACAATGCCGGCCCCGACCCCGACGTCGCAGTTCACGAAAATCAGCGGGTCGGTGTTGCCCTTGGTGCCAAATTCGTATTCGCCCAGCGCAGCGGCGTCGGCGTCGTTGTGCAGGTGCAAGGCGACATCGGGAACAGCGGCAGCGGCCAACGCCCGCGTCAGCATGGCCAGAAAACCGAGGTCGCGCCAACCCAGGTTGGGCGCGAAACGCACCAGCCCTGAGCGAGCGTCCACCGCGCCCGGCAGGCAAACCCCGATACCCGACAGCCACCGGCCGTGCTGTTGTGCCGTCTGCCAGGCCTGATACACCAGTTGCACTGCCTGGGCGCACACGGCGCGCGCGTCCGTGCTGGCCAGCGGCCGCTGCAGGCTCGACAACAGCGTGCCGTTCAGCGACACCGTGACCAGGCGCAGCTGCCGCACCCCGATCTCCAGGCCGAGCAGCAAGCGCGTGTCGGCGTCCAGGACCAGGGGGGTGGAGGGACGGCCCATGCCGTCGGACGCCACCGGCGCGCTGGGCTCCGACAGCCAGTGTTCGTCCAGCAGTTCCCGCACCAGCGCGCTGACGGTCGATTTCGTGAGGCCACTTTGCTGCGCCAGCCGCGCACGCGACAAACCGGGCTGCGCGCGCAGCAGGCGCAACAGGACGCTGCGGTTGATGCGTTTGACGAGTTGCTGGTCGCCAGTGGCCTTCATTGCGCCATGCGGCCGGTTTCCGGCTTGCCCTCGGGCTTCTTGCCGGCGATGATCATGCCCAGCACTTCGTCCTCGGTCACATCGGCGGTGCGGTAGGTCCCCACGGTTTTTCCGTTCTTCATGACACACAGGCGATCCGACAGACCGAACACATCGGGCATGTCGTGCGAGATCAGGAAGATGCCGACACCGGCCGCCTTTAGTTTGCGCACCAGGTTGTGCACCATGCGTGTTTCTTCCGGCCCAAGCGCGGCGCAAGGCTCGTCCATGATCAGTGCCCGGGCCTTGAAGTAAACGGCCCGTGAGATCGCCACCACCTGGCGTTGCCCGCCCGACAACATGCGTACCGGTACCCGGATGTTCTTGAAGTTCGGGTTCAGGTTGTGGAACACCTCGCGCGCGGCGGTCTCCATTGCGTAGTCGTCCAGCGTGCCCCAGCGCGTCTTGATCTCGCGCCCGAGGAACAGGTTGGCGACGCTGTCGAGGTTGTCGGCCAACGCCAGCGTCTGGTAGATGGTCTCGACGCCAAGCTTTTGTGAATCGGCCGGGCTGGTGATCTTCGCCGCTTCGCCGTTGATGCGGATCACGCCGCTGTCGATCGGGTAGGCGCCGGCCAGCATCTTCATGAGCGTCGATTTGCCCGCCCCGTTGTGTCCCAGCAGCGCCATCACCTCGCCCGCATAGACGTTGACGCTGACGTCTTCGACCGCGCGCACGCCACCAAAGGCCTTGTGCACCGCCTGGATGTCCACCAGCGGTATCGAGGGTGTCTGGGCCATCACAGGCGCTCCCCGGTTGCACGGCGGTACACCACGTCGAACACCACCGCAACAATCAGCACCTGGCCAATGATGACCATGCGGTAACCGATGCCCACATCCATCAGCAGCAAGCCACTCTCCAGGAACTGGATGATCAGGGCGCCGAGCACCGTGCCCAGCACGGTTCCACTGCCACCGGCCAGTGCCACTCCACCGATGACCGCCGCCGCGATCACATACAGCTCCATGCCGCTGCCCAGGGAACTGGTGCCGGCGTTGAGCCGTGACACCGAGACGACGGCCGCAATCGTCACCATCACCGCGAGCAGCAAGAAAAGCTGCAGCATCACCTTCTTGACCGGAATGCCCACCAGCACGGCGGCCTCCGGGTTGCCACCGATCGCATAGACGTAACGGCCAAAACTGGTGCGGTTGACGATAAAGGCCATGCCCATCACCACCGCGCCCCAGATCAGCACCGGGTTCGGGATGCCCTGGCCGGCTTCCTTGCTCGGCAACTGGTAGGCGTTCATGACCGCCACAAACAACAGCGTGGAGGCGACAAAAAACAGCGCCAGCGTCCAATCAAAGGCGAGTGGGCGCATCGGGAAGCCACGCGCAGCGGCGTTGCGCCGCCGGCTGACGAGGTTCCACACAATCAGGGCCGACAGCGCCACGCCGAGTGCCCAGCTCAGGGTTGGACCGAGTGCACCGTCGAGGCCACCGCCGATGAGCAAAAAGTTGGCGTCGGTGACCGGCTGCGTGCGGCCGTCCGAAATCAGGAAGGCAACACCGCGAAACGACATCAGGCCGCCCAGGGTGACGACGAAGGACGGCACACCCAGGTAGGCGATCAGCCAGCCCTGGTACATCGCAATCAGGATCGACAGGGCGAGCCCGGCCAGGCAGGCCGGCACCCAGTGCCAGCTGTGGCTGTACATCAGGTAGGCGATCAAGACGCCAATGGTGGCCATCACCGACCCGACCGACAGGTCGATCTGGCGCGCCACGATCACCAGCCCGATGGCCGCCGCGACGATGCCGACCACGGCCGATTGCTGGGCGATGTTGTAAAGGTTCTCCGGCGTCAGGAAATTGCCGGTGACGGCGTGGAAAGCGACCGACATGGCGACCAGCACCGCCGCCATGATGGACAGCCGCAGGTCCAGCGCGCTGACCTGCAAACGGTTCTGAAGAGCCATCATGGTGGTGTCCTGTTGTCTGAAGATGCGCCACGAACGACCACCCGGCGCGCCAGCCGCCGCCCACCAATGGCAGCAGCCTGGCACCGCAGCGGCCGACACGCCCGGCGCGTTCGATCAGGAACGCGCCGCCCCGTACGTTGCCCTCCCTGCCTTATTTGCAGGCGGCAGGGCCCTTGGCCACGTCTACACCCTTGCAGGCGGCGGCCTTGGTGATCCAGCCGCCCTTGATGACCAAGTCCAGGTTGGCCGCGGTGACCGGTGTCGGCTTGAGGAACATCGAGTTCATCTCGACCTTCTTCTCGCCGCCGCTCCACTTGGTGGCGCCGGCCACCGGCTTGCCACCCGCCAGCGCCATCGCGGCCGTGATCGCCTCACGTCCCAAATCGCGCGAATCTTTCCAGACCGTGACGGTTTGTGTTCCCAGTGCGACGCGGTTGATCGCTCCGTGGTCACCGTCCTGGCCCGACACCGGCACGCCCTTGAGGC
>Ga0105048_10008180_pt1 | contig 16764 bp, 10 predicted proteins | sample MAT05_FD_78382 | JGI IMG/M metagenome (GOLD analysis project Ga0105048, IMG submission 78382) | Freshwater microbial communities from Lake Fryxell liftoff mats and glacier meltwater in Antarctica - MAT-05 | ecosystem: Environmental > Aquatic > Freshwater > Ice > Liftoff microbial mat | place...
AACCATTGATATTACTTGGTTTCATGGATAATATTGGAGGCGAATAAATTCGCACGAGTCGGATTTCCCCCGCGCTCTTAAGAGACGCGGCTCCCATCCTTCCCGCTATCCCCTGGTGGAAAAATGAGTCAGATTCAGGAATTGCATAAACAGGCGATGGATTTGGCCGAAGCAGCTTTTACTGCTAAACTTAGAGGAGATTTAAAGCAAGCTAATCACGTTTCTCGACAAGCTTTTGAAAAAGAATCTCAAGCTGCTGCACTCATTGCAAATCAACTTGATGCCGAGCCGACTCGTTCAGTATTACATCGCAGTGCTGCAAGCCTTGCAATAGATTGTGGGGAATTACAAGCAGCAGAACGTTTAATTGCGATCGCATTATCAGGAAATCCACCCCAAGAAATTGCCCAAGAACTGAAGGATTTATTTATTCAAATAAATTTGCGCCCATATTTTGAGCGTCACGGGTTGAGTTTTGATGAAGAAAAATTGAGTACTTTAATTATAGATAAACAGGGTAGTTGAAAGACAGGCGATCGCACTTCTGCAACATCAATAAAAAGCGATGCCTGCGGCGGGCTACGCCTACGCATTATCCCCTATGCCAACCACCTCGAACCAGGAGTTTATAGTCTGCACTACTTTTTCAGTTTTTCAGACTTTACAACTACCCATTGCGTCACACCCGCCATTGCTCGCCAGCCCAAAAATTTACCAATAGGTTCCGCCCGTTGAATTGCAATCCGAGTCAAATCACCACCGACTCGTTTATGCCATTGAAATAAAGTTTGCTCACCCTCTACCGTCACGACATTTGCCACCAAACGTCCACCCGGCCGCAATGCTTCCCAACAAACATCAAAAAGTCCCGTTGCTGTCACCCCACCACCAATAAATATCGCATCTGGTGCAGGCAAATCTTTCAGAGCATTAGGCGCTTTCCCTTCAACGATTTGCAGATTTGGAGTACCGAGAGTGGCAGCATTATCAGCAATATATAGTAGTCTAGAAGAATTTTGTTCGATCGCGATCGCTCGACACCGAGCATTACTCCGCATCCATTCGATAGAAATTGAACCGCAACCCGCGCCAACATCCCACAATAATTCTCCCGGTGTGGGAGCCAACGCTGCTAAGGTAATTGCCCTAACTTCACGTTTAGTTAACTGTCCATCATGGTGGTAGGCGTTATCTGGTAATCCTGGTAATCTTGGTAAAGGGATAACCCCAGCATCAGCAATACAATAAACTGCGATCGCATTCAACACAGCAACTTCAGTTTTACTCCAGGATGCAGCCGTACCTTCCACAATTCTTTCATGAGTGCCACCCATGCGCTCCAACACAGTAACTTTGCTGCCACCATAGCCGCGATTTGTCAAAATTTCAGCAACAATGGCGGGTGTGTCCTTCCCTTCACTCAAAATCAACAGCCGCGCTTTTGGGTAAATGTAAGACTGGAGTAGAGAGGATGGACGACCATTCAAACTCAAAATTTCCACCTCAGTTAAAGACCATCCCACCCTGGCACAGGCGAGACTGAAGGCTGAAGGTGCGGGGATAATCGTCATTTCAGAGACGGGAATTCGCCGCATCAAGGTGACACCAATGCCGTAACACATCGGATCGCCGCTTGCAAGTATGCAAATTGACTCACCGCGACGCTGAATGATTTCATCTACAGAAGCGCTAATCGGGGATATCCAGACTAGTTTCTCACGTTGGTCATCTGTAGGGAGCATTTCTAAATGGCGATCGCCTCCCACAATTACTTTAGCTTGATCCACTAGAGAACGAGCGATCGCGCTTAACCCCTGTAACCCATCTTCCCCAATACCAACGATAGAAAGCCATTTCTCTGTCATGCTAATTCATGATTAAATTAATAATTGCTACTTCATTACGACTTACGCAAAACATCTTTCAAACTCTCATTTCTCTGTGTCCTCTGCGCCTCTGCGGTTCGTTATCCGTAACTCGTGCATAAGTCCTATTCATAACTAAGATTTGTCTATTATCTGTTGGCTAACACTTTTGAAGCAGGAGAATCTGGTAGTTACAGTTTACGTGCAACGATATCTCAGAGGTAATTTATTTAGGACTTATATCATGTCTGCTTGATTACTTATTAAACCCGAAGAACCCCAAAGAGCCAAAGCTACGCTTCCTCTTCCCTCCCGAAGAGCGGGAAGGGGATTAAGCGGTGGGGTGCAATGACTGTGAGAATCATAACTAATTATGCGGACATGATATTACGCAAAACCACACGCTGTAGGGGCAATTCATGAATTGCCCCTACAGCGTCTACATGAATTGCCCCTACAATTTAAACTACTACTGCTGTTGCTTTCATAGCAAAAATCTTCTCAATCACATCTTCTACTACCTTATCTGGCGTAGAAGCACCAGAAGTAATTCCCACGACAATTTCACCATCTGGCAACCAGTTTTCTGTAGTTATTAACTGCCCATTTAATTGCCGATGTTCTATGGAATCTCCTGATTTAATCCGTTCAACAGTATCAATATGATAAGAAGGAATTCCGCGCTCAAAAGCAATTTGTTGCAATTGAGTAGTATTCGACGAATTAAACCCACCAATTACTACCATAAAATCCAACTTATGCTCCACCAATTCCAACATTGCATCTTGGCGTTCTTGAGTGGCATCACAGATGGTATTGAAGCTTTGGAAATGCTGATTTAACTCGATGGGGCCATATTTCTGCAACATAGTCCGCTCAAAAAGTTTCCCGATTTGCTCAGTTTCGTCTTTAAGCATCGTAGTCTGGTTAGCAATACCAACTCTTTCTAAATCTCGATCAGGGTCAAATCCTGCTGAACAAGCTTTAGCAAATTTTGTCAGAAATTCTTCACGGTTCCCACCATTGATAATATAGTCGGCAACATAAGCTGCTTCTGACAAATTCAACACAATTAAATATTTACCAGCAAAAGAACTAGTAGCAACTGTTTCTTCGTGCTTATATTTACCGTGAATAATTGAGGTATAATCGATTTTTTTGTGCTTTTCTACTGTATTCCAAACTTTAGATACCCAAGGGCAAGTTGTATCAACAATTTTGCAGCCTTTATCGTGAAGTATCTGCATTTCTTGAACGCTAGCCCCAAAAGCGGGTAATATGACCACATCACCAGTGCCAACAACAGAAAAGTCTTTATTCTTTCCTTCAATGGGGATGAATTCTACTTGCATCTCCTGCATTCGCTGATTTACAGAAGGGTTGTGGATAATCTCGTTAGTAATCCAGATGTGTTCTGTAAGGAAGTGCTGGCGGGTTTCGTAGGCCATTGCCACAGCGCGTTCTACACCCCAGCAAAAGCCAAAGGCTTGTGCTAGTCGGATTGTCACATCACCACGTTGGAGGATGTAATTGCGATCGCGGATTTCTTGAATCAAGTTACTCTGATACTCAGACTGCAACTGAGTCGCAACTTCTGCTTGATGACCAAAGCCCTTGCGATTGTAATTTTCTGAATGTTGCAGGCTGCGCTTAAAAGCTTTTGTATCCATTAGATTTGTCTATTTAAACCACTATTTCTTATTTTCTCGCGCCAAGACGCAATTTATACGGAGTTGTCTTCAAAGATATTACTTCTTTTTGTCCTTTACCCTTTTTCCCCCACAAGACGTTGACGCTGGGGTTTTAATTCGATCTCGCTATAAATGTGCAATGCAGAACGCCAAACTATATAGCCTTCAGGACTTAAATGTAAGCCATCAGTAGTAAATTCACGGCGGAGATTACCTTGTTTGTTGGTAAACAGGGGATATAAATCGAGATAATTTACACTTTTTTTGGTACAAATACTTTGCAGTTGCTGATTCAACTCGTGAATGCGACTATTTGCAACAGCCAGAAGTTTCTCTCGTCCTTTCCAGGTTGCTTCTTCTGCCCCATGTGGCAAAATCGATTGGACAACAATTTGCGCTGTGGGATGCCTCTTTCGTAGGTAATTGATAATTTGACGCTGATTATCTAAAATTACCCTGTCGCTCACCCCTCGAATTAGGTCATTAATGCCAATCATCACAAAAATCACCTCTGGCTGGGTGCGGTCAAATATATTCAGTCTTTTCAAGAGTCCATTGGTGGTTTCGCCAGAAATTCCTTGATTGAGCCAATTTTTACCTTCGGGTAATAACTCAGGCGGAAACCACAAACTCAGAGAATCTCCCACCAGCATGGTTAAATGCGGAGGACGTTGGTCTGCGGCTACCTTGGCTTCTTGCGTGAGGATGTCTACCCACTGCTGGTAAGAGAGTTGGTGACGACGACCTAAATCAGGTGTAGCAACTTCGGGTGAGAAGTTACGGCTGATTAGCTCTGGGGATGTTATTATCCCAAAAAAAGCGGACAATCTCTGCTGTTGCCAAATTAGCAGGATGACCGCCAACATTAGGATGCCGTTGGTTAACAGCGAGAAAAATGCCCAGATAGGAAAGGTTTTTGCAGATGTAGACACGACTAGCAAAATTTACCAATTATTTGAATCAAATTTTAACGCTAGCGATCGCAAATTACACAATCTTAAATTGGGGAATGAGGAAATGGGGAGTAGGGGAGGAAAACAGAAAGTTCTTCCCTCCAAACTCCTAACTCCTAACTCAGCACTCTTTACTAAGTAGGACGATCGCCAAACTCCCAATTGTAAGCCGGATACACTCTGCCAAAATTTGCCGATTGGAGAGTTGCAATCACCCCATAGAAAACTAAAGCAATTCCCCCCAATATGCCCCACCAGAACGGCTTACCTTCGCGCAACCACAACCAGACTAGGTAGCCGCCCCCGATTTCAAATAGGGAGCATCCCAAATGTGCAAAAACCTTGATAGCCCTCATCCCCTAACCCCTTCTCCCAAAGATGGGAGAAGGGGAACTAGAATTATGTATCCCCTCTCCCAAAGAGGGGAGAGGGGCTGGGGGTGAGGGAAAAGATTTAAGCAAAATTGGGATGCTCCCTTCAAATAAACCAGCCCACAAAAAATACAGCAGGGATTTAATCATTTGACCGATTAACTAATAAGTCGAACTCAGTAAAATTACGCTAACGCTTTTAACTAAACTATTGTCATTAATTGAAGTAAGTATGTTGAAATAGGCATTGGGCAATTCAATTTTGGATTTTGGATTTTAAATTTTGGATTAAATTTCAATCTAAAATCCAAAATCTAAAATCTAAAATTCTTGCTCCCTGCTTCTTCCCCAGTTCCCAGAATATAGATAAGGCTGAAGATGAAAGCACCATTACCTGATAACGAAGCACAGAGAATCGAGACGCTTTTAGAGTATAAGATTCTTGACACGCCATCTGAAGCCCCTTTTGACGACCTCACCCGTTTAGCCTCATATATTTGTCAGACTCCTATTGCCTTAATCAGCTTAGTTGATACAAACCGTCAGTGGTTCAAGTCAAAAGTCGGAATGGAAGCCCTAGAAACACATCGAGATTTCGCATTCTGTGCCCACGCTATTTTACAGCCTGATGTTTTTGTTGTGCCTGATGCAACAGATGACGAACGGTTCGCTACAAATCCACTGGTAACATCTGACCAAAATATTCGGTTTTATGCTGGTGTACCTCTAACTAACCCTGAAGGATACGCGCTAGGAACCCTATGTGTGATTGACTACATACCACGGGAACTTACTCCAGAACAAGTGGAGGCATTACGAACATTAGGTCGTCAAGTTATCAAGCAACTGGAATTGCGCCGAAATTTAGCAAGTTTGGTACTTGTTACCAAGAAAAGCAAACAGACGCAAGGGGAACGCAAGCAATTTTTCAAAAAGATTGTCGCAGGTTTTGGTTTGGCGTCGGTAATTTTAGTTGTGATTGGTGTGGTTTCTTATGAAAATATAAGAGGATCTACTAATAATCGCAGTATAGTAAAAAATACTTATAAAAAAATCCAAAGTCTAGACGAAGTAGTGTCCCAGATCAAGGATGCCGAAACTGGACAAAATAGTTATATTCTTAGTGGAGAAAAAATTTATCTAAAACCTTATCAATCAGCAGTTGCAAACGTTAATCGAGAAATTGTCAAGCTGAAGAGTTTAACAGCAGATCAACCGAACCAACAAAAGCAGATTGCAAAGCTTGAATCTCTGATAACGGCTAAATTTACTGAACTAAAACAGACTATTGACTTGCGCGAAAACAAAGGATTAGATGCCGCGTTGCAAGTCCTAGTGAGAAATGATAAAGAAAATCTCATGGATGATATTCGCAAAGTCATCAATGAGATGGAAAATGAGGAAAGGGAGTGGCTTCACCAGCAGTCACATGCAGCAGATGGCGATCGCAAAACAATTCTGACACTTGCGATCGCTATCTGCCTAAGTTTTATCGTTCTTGCTGTAGTCTACTACTTCATCTATCGTGAGGTCATTGAGCGCAAAAAGACAGAAGAAGCCTTAAACCAAGAACGCAACTTTATCTCAGCAGTCCTTGATACAGTCGGCGCGTTGGTAATAGTTTTCGATTCTCAAGGGCAAATTGTTCGCTTCAATCAAGCTTGTGAGCAAATAACGGGTTACTCCTTCGATGAGGTGAGGGGTAGGTATTGCTGGAACTTGTTACTAATTCCTGAAGAGGTGGAGTCGTTCAAAGCAATTTTTGAGCAGTTGCGTTCTGGTCAAGTCCTGAATGAGTACAAGAACTATTGGGTAATGAAGGATGGCAGTCGCCGACTGATTGCCTGGTCGAATACCTTCTTAAAAGACTATGAAGGATCAGTGGAATACATTGTTAGCACTGGTATTGACATCACCGATGTCTCCGAGGAGCTTCGCTTACGCAAACGCGCACAAAAGCATCTAACTGCACAATATACTGCAACCCGCATTTTAGCGGAGTCCACCACGACGGGCGAAGCTACTGGCCAAATCCTGCAAAGAATCTGCGAGAGTTTGGGATGGGATTTGGGTGAAATTTGGATGGTAGATAAGCAAGCAAATGTGTTGCGTTTTCTCGATATGTGGCATAAAGCATCCCTTGAGGTGCAAGAATTTGAAGCACTGAATCGACAAACCACATTTCCACCAGGAATTGGACTACCCGGACAGGTTTGGGCTAGTTCTGAACCTATTTGGATCAGTGATGTCGTTAAAGAACTCAGTTTCTCCCGCTTCAAAATCAGCGCTCAAATAGAACTACATGCAGCTTTTGGTTTTCCAATCCGTAGTGGTAACAAAATTATCGGTGTCATTACCTGCTTCAACCGGGAAATCCAGCCGCCTGACCAAGATTTGGTAAAAGCGATGAATTCGATTGGTGAGCAAGTGGGGCAGTTTATCCAGCGTAAGCAGGCTGAAGAGGAAATACAACGCCAAAACTTGCGATCGCAATTATTTACCGAAATCACTCTCAAGATTCGCCAATCTTTGCAAATCGAAGAAATTCTCCAAATCGCTGTTCAGGAGATCCAAAAGATTCTCAAAACTGACCGAGTTTTGATCTATCAGATTTTCCCAAATGAGTCTGCACCCACCGTTATTGAAGCAGTAGTTTCTGGCTTACCAGCAATCAAAGAGCAAAACATCACCACCCACTACTTACAAGCGGAATATCTACAACAGTACTATCTACAGCAGTACCGTCAAGGACAGATTTTCGGGCTGGCTAACTTAGATTTGCCGGAAGTTGAACAAAGCCATCTGGAATTAATGCAACAGTTTGGGGTGAAAGTCAATTTGGTTGTGCCTATTCTGGTCAAAGAAGAACTTCGCGGTTTGCTCGTAGTTCATCAGTCTGACGATTCCCACCACTGGTCTAGCTTTGAAACTCATCTTTTGCGGGAAATAGCCGACCAAGTAGGTATTGCCTTAGCGCAAGCCCAACTATTAGCAGTAGAAACTCGTCAGCGACAAGAACTTGAAATTGCCCGTCGCCAAGCCGAATTAGCTTCTCAGACGAAAAGTGCCTTTTTGGCGAATATGAGTCATGAAATTCGCACTCCGATGAATGCTGTCTTGGGAATGACAGGTTTAGTGTTAGATACTTCCTTAGATGCAGAACAGCGAGATTTTATTGAAACAATTCGTAGTAGTGGAGACGACCTTTTAAGTTTAATCAACGAGATTTTGGATCTTTCCAAACTTGAGGCTGGACAGATGGCTCTCGAAACTCTAGATTTTGACCTATCCACTTGTGTGGAAGAAGTGGTAGAATTACTAGCCCCCTCAGCCCATAAAAAGGGATTAGAAATTGGCGCACTGATTGAGCATAACGTCCCTACCCACCTCAAAGGAGATACTGGTAGGCTGCGGCAAATTCTCATGAACTTAATCAGCAACGCTATCAAGTTCACCAGCGCTGGCGAAGTATTAGTGCAAGCTGAATTGCGATCGCTTTCCTCTACTACAGCCACTATCCATTTTGACATCACAGATACCGGTCTTGGCATTAGCCCTGAAGACCAACGCAAACTCTTTACGCCATTTACCCAAGTGGATGCTTCTACCACTCGCAAGTATGGTGGTACCGGTTTGGGATTAGCCATCTGTAAACAACTGGTGACTTTGATGGGAGGAGTGATTGGGGTAGAAAGTCAGATGGGGAAAGGATCTAAGTTTTGGTTTGAGGTGCTTTTTACAAAGCAAGTTGAGCCTGTTTTGCCAAAATGCGATCGCGGACTTTTGAGCGATCGCCGCTTGTTATTAGTGGATAACAACGCTACTAATTACAAAATTATCTACCATCAAGCTACTCATTGGGGAATGCAGGTAGATTACGCTGACAGTATTGCTGTTGCCCTCAAAGCTATTCAGGAAACTGGTGAGCAGGGGAAATCATATCATGTCGCCTTGGTTGATATGCAAATACCCCAAATAAATGGTATGACAATAGGCGAACAAATTAAAGCTAATTCGGCAATTGCTGAGATACCTTTGATTATGCTCACCTCTAGTAATCAACGGGATGAAGTGCAGCAGGCGCTCAAAATCGGATTTGGTGCTTATTTGGTCAAACCCATTAAGCCATCACGACTCCTCGATACCATCATAACTATTTTCAAAACTCACCCGGAATCAGAACAAGGAGCTAGAGATTGGAAGCTAAAGGCGACTGAAGAAATTCCGAGTACAGAAACTTCAGTGATTCTGACTTCCTCTTCTCTTAACCCCTCTACTAAATTCAAGTTAAGAATTCTCTTAGCTGAAGATAATTTAGTGAATCAGAAAGTAGCCTTGAAGCAACTCCAGAATTTGGGCTATAAAGCCGATGTCGTTGCTAACGGAAAGGAAGTTTTGCAGCTATTAGAAAAAATTCCTTACGATTTGATTCTAATGGATTGCCAAATGCCAATTCTCGACGGTTTAGAAACCACAAAAGAAATTCATCGTTGGGAAGAAAGCAGCTTTGCCCTGCGTCGTCGTCCTGTGGTGATTGCGATGACGGCTAATGCGATGAAACAAGACGAAGAAATGTGTCTCAATGCCGGAATGGACGACTATCTGAGTAAGCCAGTATTTAAAGAAAAATTAGCTGCGACTCTAGAGCATTGGACAGGCGTGATTATTTCCCAACAAGAGGCAGTTGTCTATGAAAATACAGTTTCCACTGATCTAGCAATTGATTGGGAACACTTACATCAAATATCGGGAAATGACACAGAATTTGAATTCAATCTATTGCAAGTATGCGTTGAAGATATAACACCACGTTTGGAGATAATTAAAGCAGCGATCGCATCTGATGACTTTGAACAAATTGCGCGAGAAACTCATCAACTTAAAGGTGCTAGTACCAACATTGGAGCCACAGCTATGTACTTAGCAGCTGATAAACTAGAACAATTGGCTTACAATCAAGAACGTAGAGGTACTACTAACTTAATTTCAGAGTTAGAAGAATTTGTCAACCGCATTCAAGACTTTTTAATCAGAGAAAAAGTAATAAATAACACCTTATTACCAATCAAAAATGATGGAGCATAAACTCGCAAGCAAAAACAGCCTTGATTCAGCCGTGGCAGTAAAAAACTGTATAAAATCTTCCTACATCTCCAGCAACTTTAACTGAGTCCAGCAATATACGCTCAAAGTGTTTCCGTAAAACTACCCCAAAATGACTTGCATTGAGCAATCGAATGAGAGATGCTAAAAATAGCACCTCGCAAACTGTACTGCTTGGTAATAGGAGAGCGCTAATAAAGATTAAACAACCACAAAATTCTTTTCGGTTACTGATAATCCAGCAGATAATTGTGCAAATTGTATCTGAGTAAACGCAGACGCACTGCCATCTTGGTCAAAGAACAATCCACCAGTAGCGCTGTTGTAGATAAATCGGTTTTCGCTAGTAGTTGCAGATGTTCCGAGGGTAAACTGACTTGTCTGAAGTGAACCTGATGATAACCCGCCACCAAAGCCAGCAGCCGATACCTGAATCAGTTCATTAGTTGCGTTGAAGTCATAAATAGTATCAATACCTTCATTGAAACTATTGAAAGCAAAGGTGTCAGTACCAGCTCCTCCAATTAGGCTATCATTACCTTTGCCACCTGTGAGGGTATCATTGCCATTATCACCTGTGAGTGTGTTCTTACCAGACGCACCAGAAGCTGTAAGATAATCATTGCCATCGCCACCAGAGAGGATATTATCGCCTGTTGAATAGTCAACAATCAAGCGATCGTTACCTGCACCACCGTCGAGCGTGTTATTACCAGAGACAGTATAAACTCCGTATGAGGAGTATAAAGAGGCTGAACCAGAGGCATTAAGAGAATCATTCCCATCGCCACCAGAGAGGAGATTATTCCCTGATGAATAGTTAGTAACTAAGTTATCATCACCAGCGCCACCATTTAGGGTATTATTACCAGAGACAGCATCAAGATAAAACTCGCCTCGGTAGTCGTTGTAGTCGCCAGAGATACTAAGAGAATCATTCCCATCGTCGCCAGAGAGCAAATTATTACCATTTGAATGGTCAGCACTCAAGTAATCCTTACCTGCACCGCCGAAAATCGTATTATTCCCACCTGCCCCATTTATCGTATCGTTACCATTGCTCCCCACTATAGAATCATCGTACTCTGTACCTGAGATATTTAATTGTTCGATATTCTTGTAAGTAACGTGACTCGTGCCTGCTGTAATCGAGCCAGTGTTAGTAGCAGCATCGAATGTCGAAGTAATTCCCTCGCTAGTAGTATAATTGTACAACGATAACAAATCGTCACCTTTCCCTCCATCGATGGTATCGTTGCCGCTATTGCCCCCGTGGAGCGAATCGTTGCCATTGCTGCCCACAATCAAGTCGTCGTAGTCTGTAGCATAAATATTTAATCCTTCGATATTCTTGTAACTAACCTGATTATTGCCTGCTGTAATCGAGCCAGTGTTAGTAGCAGCATCGAATGTCGAAGTGATGCTCTGGGTTGCACTATAGTAAGAGAACGATAAGTAATCGTCACCAGCGCCCCCATCTATTGTATCTTTTCCACTAACGCTGCCATCTATTTTATCATTGCCATTGCTCCCCACAATCAAGTCATCGTACTCTGTACCTGAGATATTTAATTGTTCAATATTCTTGTAACTAACCTGATTATTGCCTGCTGTAATCGAGCCAGTGTTAGTAGCAGCATTGAATGTTGAAGTAATTCCCCCAGTAGTATAGATATACGAGACTTCCAATAAATCGTCACCTGTCCCTCCATCTACTGTTTGAGTTACTAAGTCAGAGGGGGAAGTATATAGAAGCAAAGACAAAGAATCATTGCCATCCCCTCCAGAGAGTAGGTTATTGCCAAACGCGCCATCAAACCTTCCAGAGTAGTCGTAATAGCTAGAGACAAAGAGAGAATCATTGCCATTGCCTCCAAACAACAGGTTATCGCCTGTTGAATAGTTAGCAATTAAAGTATCGTCACCAGTACCACCGTCGAGGGTGTTGTTGCCAGATGTCTCAAACCCGTACCTGTCAGAAGCGTAGCTAGAGGCACTAAGAGAATCATTGCCATCGCCCCCAATGAGGAGGTTATCGCCTGTTGAATAGTCAGCACTTAAGTTATCATCACCAGCACCACCGTTGAGGGTGTTATTGCCAGAGGCGGCATTGGTATTTCCCCCGTCGTAGTCGATGTGAGTCCCAGAAGTAGAGAGATTATCATTGCCATCGTCCCCAGAGAGCAGGTTATTACCTGTTGAAGAGTTAGCACTCAATTGATCGTTACCAGTGCCACCGTTGAGGATGTTATTGCTTGTTGAATAATTAACATTCAAGTCATCGTTACCTTCACCGCCAAAAATCGTATCATCACCATAACTTGGATCGTTTCCACTACTGCCGCCAAAAAGATCATCGTTGCCATTAGTCCCCACAATCAAGTCATCGAAGGTTGTACCTCTGATCTCTAATCGTTCGATATTTTTGTAGTTAACCCGATTCGTGCCTGCTGTAATCGAACCAATGTTAGTGGTTGCATTGAATGTCGAAGTCATTCTCCCCGTAGCATTGGTATAATACGCTTGTAAAAAATCATCACCTTTCCCTCCATCTACTGTTTGAGTTACTAAGAAAGAGGGGGCAGTGGATGAAGCTCTCAAAGAAAAGCTGTCATTGCCATCCCCACCAGAAAGCAGGTTATTGCCTGTTGAACCCTCAACACTCAAGTAATCGTTACCAGCACCACCGTCAAGGGTGCTATTGCCTGTTGAATCCTCAGCATTCAACACATCGTCACCAGTACCACCAATGAGGGAGTTATTGCCCGTACTACCAATTAGGGTATCCTTCCCCGCACCACCAATGAGAGTATCATTTCCCGTACCACCTCGCAGCAAGTCGTTGCCACTTTTGCCGTCGATTTTGTCATTACCGCCCTGACCATTAACCACATCATCTGAGTCGTCTAAACCCGTAATGTTGTTGGATAGGTCATTGAGGAAGGTTACCGTGTTTTTGCTGCCCAGCTTAGTTTCAGTGGAGTTGGCATCAAAGACATCAAAGCTGTCAGTGATACTAGTTTGCCCATTAAACAGGATATTGCCGATCGCTGCTGTTGCTCCAGAAGCTTTCTGGTTCTCCAAGTTTTCTAATTTGAAGTTTTGCAGAATGACTATGGTTTCACCTACCCCTTCAAACGCAATTTCTAAGTTGCTGCCATTCTGGGTAAGTAGCAAATTTTCGGCACGAAAGAAGTCATAGCCCTCGAATTTTAGGGTGTCCACTTCGGGAGTGATTGCTGCTGTTGGATTTGTTCCTTTACCGACGCCACCGAAATCGGTGATGGTATCAGTGCCGTTGAACACGTCAACAAATTTAAACTTATCCTTACCCCCACCACCAGTCAAAGTGTCGTTGCCATTAGTAGCTGTGATGGTATCGTTGCCTGCAAGACCATTAATCGTGTCCGCTAACTCGCTGCCGATTAGCGTATCATTACCCTTGGTTCCAATTATATTTGTCATAACTTTTACTATTTAAATCAATTTTTTCAGTAACTTCAGTTGTCAATTTGCTATAAGTGCTATTTTCGGGCACCAAAATCCGCCTCAAGGGTGATACTTTCGGCATACTTTACTGCGCTAATTTTGCGACTCACTTCAATTTTTGCTTTCGGTTTAGGAGTGTTATTCAGCCAACGCTCTTGCATTTAACAGAGGTTGATTGAGGAATTATGCAAGAGCCGAAGAACAGTTTCTTCTTAGCTCGACTTTATCCATTTTTGAGCAAGGCTCAAGCTGACGCTGAAACCTTTGTGGGACGGTAGTTTTACTTTTTTAGCTTCGTCGATAATCTGTGATATGGAAAAAGTATTTGCCAAAAAGCCAGGGTTTTTGCCGGATAAAGAAAACCGAGTTCTTAATTTTGGATAAAGTCGAGCTGAGAGGATGTTTGAAAAGTTTTAGGGAGTCAAAAATTAAGCCACTCGCCTAACCATAATACGGATCATATAGGACTCATATCTGATTTTTGAACAAGGTTTCAGATAAAACCCTTATAAAACAGGCTTTTCAGTCTCAGTATGTTTTCAGAAATCAAATCGGAGTCCTATAGCTATCTAGCTAGTTAATTCGTAATTCGTAATGGGGATTTATAAGTAATCGGACAAGATTAATTACACAAAAATCTGGGCTGAAATCCTTGACTGGCAAAGAATTGGTAAATAACTAATATGTAATTAATTCTGTCCAGGTACTTACCCTGCCACAAAACTTACCGCTTGTTATTTGCTCTTTACTTAAACCCGCAGAGTTTAGTGAATCCTGATGGGGATGTCTGCGACAAGCCGCTAAGAGCGTCTACGCAACCTACAAAAACATAGATTGAACAGTCAGATCCTTCTGGGTAATGGTGAAGTTACGCTGTTCTGCTGTGGCAATGAATGAAACGATCGCTTCACACGCCACAGCTACGGTCAACATTACTAGGTTTAGTGTCAGGGGATAATCACACAACAGTCAAATCAGTTTTAGCGATCGCACTACTATGGCGAACACCATCAGCAGTTATCCAATCGACTGTCGAGTAGTCGCCGCGATCGTGGAATTGGGTAGCAGACAACTGTAGTTCTGCGTTAGCGAAGCTCACCGAAGGTATCGCAATTTGGGTCTACTCAACTGAAAATCGCGCTTATTGCGAAATTAACTGCGGTTATCTATCTGAGCGCGTTGTAAACTTCCAGAGAAGTCAACATAAACACTTTTCCATTCTGTGAAAACATCCATTGCAGTAGTTCCTGCTTCGCGGTGTCCGTTACCGGTTTGTTTCACACCACCAAAGGGCAAGTGTACCTCTGCGCCAATAGTGGGGCCGTTAATATAGGTGATACCTGCTTCGATGTCGCGCATAGCAGTAAAAGCCCGGTTGATATCGCGGGTGTAAACTGAAGAAGAAAGACCGTAATTGCTATCGTTGAGAATTGCGATCGCTTCCTCAAAAGAACTAACCTCAATCAATGCCACTACTGGCCCAAATATCTCTTCACGCGCGACGCGCATATCAGGAGTGACATTATCCAAAATAGTTGGTTGAAAGAAGTAACCGTTTTTCAATGAACCTTCACTGGCAATTTCTCCACCAATTAAAACCTTTGCTCCTTCCTTACGCGCGATATCTAAATACTTGCTCACCTGTTGGAGTTGCTTTTCATTGACAATCGGCCCAATATCTGTATTAGATTCAGTGCCAGCACCCAAGCGTAACTTACTGGTACGCTCATAGAGCATGGTGGTAAATTTTTCTTTGATATCACGATGCAAAATCAGGCGACTGGTAGCCGTACACCGTTGACCAGTTGTCCCAAAAGCACCCCACACTGCACCATCTAAGGCAAGTTCCAAATCGGCATCTTCCATCACTATTTGGGCATTTTTACCACCCATTTCCAAACAGACGCGCTTGTGAGTACGCCCGCAAGTAGCGCCAACAAAAGCACCCGTTTCTGAAGAACCGGTAAAGGATATTAAATCTACATTGGGATGCTCAACTAAAGCTTTCCCCGCCTCCTCTCCCACACCATGCACCAAGTTAATTACTCCTGGTGGTAAACCTGCTTGTTGGAAAATTTCAATCAATTTAGTTGCACAGGCGGAGGTATCTTCGGCAGGTTTGAGGATAACAGTATTACCACACACCAAAGCTGGCATAGCTTTCCAGCAAGGAATTGCCACAGGAAAATTCCAAGGAGTAATTAAGCCACAAACTCCTATGGGCATCCGCACAGTCATGGCGAATTTATTGGACATTTCCGACGGTGTGGTTTGCCCAAATAGTCGCCGTCCTTCGCCAGCAGTGTAAAAGGCGCAGTCAATACCTTCTTGCACATCTCCCCTAGCTTCTGTCAGGGGTTTACCCATTTCCCGACTGATTAACTGAGAAAGTTCTTCTTTATGCTGGAGTAATATTTCTCCAACGCGAAAGATGTATTCTGCCCTAGCTGGGGCTGGGACTTTGCGCCAACTGTGGTAGGCTTTACGGGCGGCGGCTACTGCTGTATCTACATCCTTGGCTTGCGATCGGGGAAATGTGGCAACCACTTCGGTTTTGTCAGCAGGGTTGCGACTTTCTAAAGTTGCTTCCCCTACAGCACTAAACCATTGACCGTCTATGTAATTGCGGCAAGATAGGGGAGTTGTCATCTTGAAAATCTCCGGCTGATGATCCACTGGAACTTGTGTACTAAGTTTGCTTGCTTTCTAGGTTATCCTCAAGTTTAAGAAATTGGGGTGAGAAGCAAATATCGATATAAAAATTAAGGCAGTGACGCTAACACCCCGACAGGAGAACCAGAACCACCACGCAACCTGAGAATGCCGATCGCTAGAGTAGTACCTTTAGTTAAATTTTGATTAAAATTGTGTAATATCTACGAATCGGGTTGCTCCTTGAATGGAATGACGATCGCAAACTCGGCACCTTCTCCTGGTGCTGAAATACACTGGATTTGCCCGCCATGTTTTTTTACAATAATTTGGTAACTAATTGATAACTCCATGCCCGTGCCTTTACCGACGGGTTTCGTAGTAAAGAAGGGGTCAAATACGCGTTTGCGTACTTCCTCAGTCATGCCTGCGCCGTTGTCGGCAATACCAATGATTACATGGTCTTCTTGGATGAGGGTACGAATGCGAATCTGGGGAGTAGGGAGTGCTTCTTCCCCCACCAGGAGATAGCGGTAGCGTTGGGAGCTACGCGGCTTCTCCCAAGGGGAGACGCAAGCGCGAACAGCCCGTAGGGGAAAACGCACGCGAGCGGTTTTAACCGCCTACAGATATTCTCAAC
>Ga0105048_10008181_pt1 | contig 16764 bp, 16 predicted proteins | sample MAT05_FD_78382 | JGI IMG/M metagenome (GOLD analysis project Ga0105048, IMG submission 78382) | Freshwater microbial communities from Lake Fryxell liftoff mats and glacier meltwater in Antarctica - MAT-05 | ecosystem: Environmental > Aquatic > Freshwater > Ice > Liftoff microbial mat | place...
CACACCGTGCGCGCTCGGTCTGCTGGCGATCGCCGCCAGCGCGCGCTGGTGAACGGCGACACCAGGCCGCGCGCAGCAGCGCCGGCCTCCGGAGCCAAGCGCTCCTGCGCGCCCGCCGACGGCCCCCGCGCGCGAGCCGCGCGCCCGGCTGACTTCCCAGTCGCTCAGCGGCTGAGCGCCTCGGCCACGGCGCGCTTGCAGCGCCCGTCCATCACCATCAGCGGATGCATCGCCACGGGCAGCCGGACATTCCGCGCCTGCGGCATGGCAGAGTTCCGCGCCGGGACGATGACGACGTCGAACGGCGTGTAGAGCGACGTGAATTTCACCCGGTCCAGCTGGCTCGTATCGCTCGCGAGATCGCGAAGAAACGGGCTGCCGGGGCGCATTTGGCGGCAGCCGAGATTCGGGATGAAATGCGCCATTACCGTCCCCTGGTGCGGTGCCGAGAGAGTGACGAAACGCTCGACATGCTCCCAACCGCCGAGCCGCTGCACGTAATACCGGCTGACCAGCCCACCCATGCTAAAGCCCACGAGATCGAACTTCCGCCCGCCGAATTCGGCACGGGCGAAGGTCTCGATCTGCGCGGCGAGCGGTTCCAGCCCGGCCTGCCCCCAGTTCGGCTTCAGGTTCATCGTGTGCACTTCCCACCCCGCTCCGCGGAGATAGCGCGCGAGCCATTGCATATTGCGCTCCGAGTCGGCGATGCCGTGGATGAGCAGGACCGGATTGCGATCGGGCGCCGCGGCCGGTGCCGGAGTCCGTGAGGCAGGGTCGAAAAAGGAAAGCGCCGCGCCGAGCCAGACGGTGAAAATCATGTGCCGGATGTAGTGGAGGACGGGGAGATCGGCAACTGCCGGTAATGCCGCACCTCGAATTCCGCCCGCCGCAGCGGTACATCCACCAACGCCCAGCGGTCCTCAAACTCGGGAAAGAACGCATCGCCCTGCACCTCCCGCTGGACCACGCTGAGAAAGAGATCCGTGCACAGCGGCAGCAGTTGCCCGTAGATCTGCGCCCCACCGATGACGAAAACCTCCCGCTGCGGCCTCTCCCGCGCGAACGCCGCCAGCAGCCGCGGCACACTCCGCACCAGCCACACATCCCGCTCCGTCAGCCGATCCAGCCCGAGCTGATACGGTCGCCCGATGCGCGGCACCCAGCCCCCCACCAGCGCCGGCCCGAAGACCCGCGCGAAGCTTTCCACCCGCGCCAACCGCCGAGGAGTGCGCGTGATGACGATATTCGTCCGGTTCGGCAGCGGTCGGCCCAGGCTCTCAAAGGTCTTCCGCCCCATCAGCACGAAATGCCCCTGCGTCAGCCGCTTGAACCACTGGAAATCCTCCGGCAGATGCCAAGGGATTTTATTGTCGCAGCCGATCACCCGGTTCAGCGACATGGCGGCGATCGCTTTCACGCCGGTTCGCCCGTCCCGGGTGGTTGGGATAAAGCGGTCGTCATCAGAGCATGACCGTCTCCTTGCCCGCTAAATGTCTCGCAGCCGCGCCGTGCGCAGCTTCCGCCGGTCGATCAGCCACACGATCCAGATGCACGCCTCGTAGAGCGCGACGGTCGGCATCGCGAGGGTGATCAGCATCATGGGATCGGGCGACGGCGCGATGATGGCACAAAGGATGAGAATCGCGGTGATGGCGTAGGAGCGGGTTTTTGACAGCAGTTTGAAATCCACCATTCCGAGCATCGCGAGCGCCACCATCACAATGGGCAACTGACAGAGCAGTCCGGCGCCGATCGTCAGCCAGGAGCAGAACGAAAGATAGTCGCGCCACGTCCACAGCATCTTGATGCCGCTCTCGATCGCCAGGTTGTAGAAGAAAAGCAGCGTCTGCGGCAGGAGCCAGTAATACGAGGCGAGGACCCCAGCCAGGAAGAGCAGCGTGCTGACGAGGATGCCGGGGAGAAGGAATTTTTTTTCCTGCCTCGTCAACGCCGGCAGAATGAAGGAGGCGAGAAAATAGATGAGCACCGGCAGCGAAAGAACGATGCCCGCGAAGAACGCCAGTTCGAGCCTGATGACAAACACATCCACGATGCGGAGGGCGACCATATCCTTTGCCAATGCGGGATCGATCGCGGCGAGCGGCTGCTTCAGCACCTCCATGAGATCGGTCACAAAATAAAACGACACCGCCATCCCCACGATGAGCGCGAAGAGCATCTTCATCAGCGTCCAGCGCAGATCCTCCATGTGATCGAGAAAGGGCTTCACGACATCGCCGTCGGACTTCTCGCGGAAGTTGAAAAAAGTTTGGAGGAGCTTGTTCAGCCAGGACATGGGGCGGGGAAGATGCCGCATTCGTGCGGAGGGGCAAAGCGGGAAGTTGCGCCGCGCGCGGAGGCTCCGCATGGTGGGCGGATGTCCCTGCCTCCCACCACCGTTTATCGCGCCGCCGAGGGCCTCATCGCCCAGCGCGGCGAGGATTGCTTCCGCCTCGCCGAGCCGCGGCTCGACACGCTTTTCCAGCAGGAAAACCCCGCGCGCTGGCTGCACGAGCAGCTCTCCACGGCGCTGCCCGTGCTCCACCCGGAGACGCTGCTCGCGCCGATCGAAAGCCAGGAAGTCTGGGCGGCGGGGGTGACCTATCTCCGCAGCCGCGATGCACGGATCGAGGAATCGAAGGACGCGGGCGGCGGCACTTTTTATGACCGGGTCTACGACGCCGCGCGCCCTGAGATTTTTTTCAAAGCCACGCCGCACCGTGTTGTCGGCACCGGTGCCAGCATGCGGCTGCGCGCGGACTCGAAATGGAACGTGCCCGAGCCCGAACTCACCCTCGCGATCAACACGCGCGGCGCGATCTTCGGCTACACCGTGGGCAACGATCTCAGCTCCCGCGACATCGAGGGCGAGAACCCCCTCTACCTCCCGCAGGCCAAGGTCTGGAGCCAGTGCTGCGCCCTCGGTCCCGGCCTCGTCGTCCGCGATCCCCTGCCCCGCGACACCGAGATCCACGTCCACGTCTGGCGCGCCAATGCCCCGGTTTTTTCCGGCCAGACCTCACTCTCGCAAATGAAACGCACCCTCCCCGAGCTCGCCGAGTGGCTGATGCGCGACAACCATTTTCCCGCCGGCTGCTATCTCCTCACCGGCACCGGCACCGTCCCGCCAAACGACTTCACCCTCGCGAGCGGCGATGAAATGCGCATCACCATCGCCGGCCTCGGCCTGCTCTCGAACACTATCGAGTGAACCTCAACTCGCGCCCGCCAAAGTGACAGGCAGCGCCCGACTCGCGATCCTATCCGCACAACCCGTGGACAAAAAACTCATCCTCTTCGACATCGACGGCACCCTGCTCACCTCCGGCGGCGCGGGCGAACGCGCGCTTCGTCTCGGCTTCCGCGACCGCTTCGGCATCGAGGACGATCTTTCCACCGTCGATATCGCCGGCCGCACCGACTCGGGCATCGTCCGCCGGATGCTCGCCGCGCACCGGTTGCCGGAGACGCCGGAAAACATCGCCGCCTTTTTCGACGGCTACCTGCACCACCTCGCGCATGAAATCCCGCGCACGCCGGGTCGCCTCCTGCCCGGCATCCTCCAGCTGCTCGAGGCGCTGAAGCCGCGCGCGGACATCGTTCTCGCGCTGCTCACCGGGAATCTCGCCCGCGGTGCCGAGATCAAGCTGCGGCACTACGGCGTCTGGCATTACTTCGAGTTTGGCGCGTACGCCGACGACCACCCCGACCGCGACGAACTCGGCCACTTCGCCAAAGCCCGCGCGCTCGCCCACCACGGCATCGACTTCCTGCCCGAGCGCATCTTCGTCCTCGGCGACACCCCGCACGACATCACGTGCGCCCGCGCCATCGGCGCGAAAGCCATCGCCATCACCACCGGGAAATTCACCCGCGCCGACCTTACGCCGCACGCGCCGGATTTCCTCTTCGACGACCTCGCGGACCTGGAGGGGGTGCTGCGGGCGCTGGGCTGAACGCCCGGGGTGGTGGAAAATTTATCTTGTCGTCAGGAAGCACCCTGCCTCACTTTCACGCGCATTATGAAACCCTCCCAGATCCTCCCAATCATCGCCGCCCTCGCGGCACTCACCACTACGGCATCCGCCGCAATCATCCAGTTCGACATCTCGCCATTGTCTTTTGGCGACAATACCATCGGCCTCAGCGGTCCCAATGAAGCTCCCACCCCCAACGGGAGTCCTGCGACCGGCAACGAATTCGGCGCCGGGATTTCACTGGATGATGCCACCCAAAGCCTGACGCTGATTTTTGCCTACGGCAGCGCCTTTGGTTTCGTCGATCTCACCGGAAATTTCAGCACCTCCCACATCCACAAAGGGGCGGACAATGTGGCTGGCGGAGTTGAGTTCGGAATCGATGGCCTACACACAGCGTCTGGCACTAAATCCGGCTCCTACAGCGGGACGGTCGGCCTGAGCGCGGGGCAGCAGGCTGACCTGCTGAACAACCTGCTCTATATCAACATCCATTCCTCCACTTTCGGCGGCGGTGAGATTCGCGGTCAGCTCGTGCAAGTTGTTCCTGAGCCCGCCTCGGCGATGCTGATTCTCTCCGGCGCTGTCGCGACCCTCGGCCTGCTCCGCCGGCGGACGGTGAGCTGAGTCTTCCCTGACAGATAAATTTCTCGGACGGCGCGGCGCTCTCAAAGCGCCGCGCCGTTCTTTTTGCAAAGACGTGCCGGCAAGCCTACGTCTTCATACCAATGCCGGACGGAGTTCGGTGATTTGTTTCTGCCGCATAAAATTTTCTCACGTGTCTCCCTTGAGGAATGGAATGATCCCGGCGACATGCACGTCCTGTCCCGATAAGGCGCTGCCGATGGAAAATCTGCGCAGGTCCCGGAGAGAAGCCGGCTCGACGCCAAGAGGAAACGGGCGTTCACTGCCGCGGCCATGAGCACTCATCGCGTCACGCATGCAGGCGGTCTGCGCCGGCTTGCGCCCTTCGGGCTCGGGGAGGTGAAGCCGCGGCACTTTCGCGATATGGCGCGGGTCGTGTGGGAGAACCGGGACAACCTCGGCTACGCGTGGCAGGTGATCAGCAAAGGCGTTTGCGATGGCTGCGCGCTGGGCGTGGCGGGGCTGCACGACTGGACGGTGAAGGGACCGCACCTGTGCATGACGCGGCTGAATCTGCTCCGGCTGAATACGATGCCGGCGCTCAATCCCACGCTACTCGCCGATCTCGGGCGCATCCGTCGGCTGAGCAATGCGCAGCTCCGGGAAATGGGGCGGCTGGCGCATCCGATGTTGCGCGAGCGGGGGGCGCGCGGGTTTCGGCGAATCGCATGGGATGATGCGCTGGAGCGGATCGCGGGGCGGTTGCGGCGGAGCCATCCGCGGCGGTTCGCGTTTTTCATCACCTCTCGCGGGGTGACGAATGAAGTCTATTACATGGCGCAAAAGGCGGCGCGCTTTCTCGGCACGAGCAATATCGACAACGCCGCGCGGCTCTGCCATTCGCCGAGTGGTGCGGCGATGAAGGCAACGCTCGGCGTGGCGGCCAGCACCTGCTCCTACAAGGACTGGTATGGCACCGATCTCGTGATTTTTTTCGGCTCGAATCCTGCGAACGATCAGCCCGTGGCGATGAAGTATTTGCACGAGGCGAAGAAGCTCGGGACGAAGGTGGTGCTGGTGAATCCGCTGCTGGAGCCGGGGATGAAAAAGTATTGGGTGCCATCGAATGCCGACAGCGCGCTGCTCGGCACGGAGATCGCGGACTGGTGGTTCCCGGTGGCGCAGGGCGGGGACATCGCGCTCCTCTACGGCGTCCTGCGCGTGCTGGCGGTGAATGGCTGGGTGAATGAGCCATTTCTCGCCGCACACTGCGGCGGCTGGCAGGCGTTGAAAGCTGCTCTTTTCGCGCAGCGACCGGAGGATCTCGCCGCGCGCTCGGGTCTGCCGTGGAGCGCGATCGAGGAGTTTGCAGGGCTGCTCCGCGACGCAAAAAACGCGGTGCTTATTTGGAGCATGGGAATCACCCAGCACCCATTCGGCGGGGATGCGGTGCAGATGATTCTGAATCTGGCGCTCACGCAGGGCTGGCTCGGGAGGGACAAGTGCGGGGTGATGCCGATCCGCGGGCATTCGTCTGTCCAGGGTGGGGCGGAGATGGGCGCATATACGACGGCGCTGCCGGGCGGCGTCGCGGTCACCGCGGAAAACTGCGCGGCGCTGGAGGGGCAGTATGGCTTTCCCATCCCCGAGTGGCCGGGGCTGACGGCCACGGAGATGGTCGAAGCCTGCGCGCGCGCGGATCTGGATGTGCTCTACTGCGTGGGTGGCAATTTCCTCCGCACGCTGCCGGAGCCGGACTACGTGGCGCGGGCGCTGGAGCGCGTGCCGCTGCGGGTGCATCAGGACATTATCCTGACGGACCAGATGTTTCTCGGCGCGGGTGAGGAAGTCATCCTGCTGCCGGCGAAGACGCGCTATGAGCAGGACGATGGCGGCACCGAGACGAGCACGGAGCGGCGCGTGATGTTCACTCCGGAACTCCCGCGTCCGGACTCGCAGATCGGCGAGGCGCGGGCAGAGTGGAAAATCCTGCGCGAACTCGCTGCGCGCACCCACCCCGAGCGCGCGCATCTGCTCGGCTGCGAGACGGGCTGGGCGATGCGTGAGGAGATCGCGCGCGTGGTGCCTTTTTACGACGGCGTGCAGCATCTGCGAAAGACGGGCGACGCCTTCCAATATGGCGGCCCTCACCTCTGCGTGGACGGCATTTGCCCGACGCCGGACGGGCGCGCCCGGCTCCGCGCCGTGCCGCTCCCGGCGGCCCGCGAAGCCGGCGTGTTTCATGTCAGCACGCGGCGGGGGAAGCAGTTCAACACGCTCATCTATGCCGAAACCGATCCGCTCACCGGCGCGGATCGCGACGCCGTCTTCATCAGCGCCGACGACGCCGCGCGCCTGCACCTGAAGCAGGACGACCCCATCGCGCTGGTCAACGACCTCGGCCGCTATGAAGGCCGCGTCTTCCTCGCCGCCATCGCGCCCGGCAACCTCCAAATCATGTGGCCCGAGGGCAACACGATCATCCGTCGCGGCGTCGTGGATGCCGCCGGTGGCGTGCCGGACTACAACGCGCTGGTGCGCGTCGAGCCGGTGGTCTGACGCTTGGCTTTTCCTCCGGCCCGGCGTTTCGCTACGCTCGCGGTTGATGTCCAAAACCTCCCCCACCCGTCTGCTCCGCTTTGCCAATGGCCGCGCCATCGGCGAGACCAATGACGTGCTGGCGGTGGAGGAGCCGCTGGAGATTCGCGTGGAGGGGCGGAGCATCGCGGTGGTGATGCGGACGCCGGGGCATGACCGGGAGCTTGCCGCGGGCTTTCTGCTGACGGAGGGCGTGATCAAATCAGCGAAGGATTTATTCGACATCGCGACGTGCGTGGACCCGGCGGGCGCGGGACATGGCAACGCGGTGGATGTGGCTTTGGCGCGTCCGGGAGCGGTGGATTTGGAGAAGCTGACGCGACATGTCTTCACGTCGTCGAGCTGCGGGATCTGCAGCCAGACGTCGATCGACGCTGTGCTCCGGGTGCGGAAGCGGCTGGTGGACGACGTGCGGATCGAAGCGCGCACGCTGCTCGCGCTGCCGGCGCAACTCGCGGAGCAGCAGATCGCTTTTCATACGACGGGCGGACTGCACGCCTGCGCGCTTTTCGACCGCACGGGCCGGCTGCTCGCGCTCCGCGAGGACGTGGGCCGGCACAACGCGCTGGACAAGCTGATCGGCTGGGCGCTGCTGGAAAAGCGCACGCCGCTGCGTGGTCACGTCGTCCTGCTGAGCGGGCGCGCGTCTTTCGAGATGATGCAAAAGTCGCACGCCGCGAGGATTCCGGTGGTGGCGGCGATCTCCGCGCCGTCGAGCCTGGCGGTGGAGTTCGCGCGGGAGAGCGGCCAGACGCTGGCCGGGTTTGTGCGCGGGCGCTCGATGAACCTCTACGCCGGAGCGGAGCGGATCGCATCGCGAGTCGGGCGGGCCAGCGGCGCGACGGCCCACGGGACCCGCCCGACCAGCGTCAGGAAACGATCGTCTTCTCCTCGGAAAGCTTGATCACGCGGCCTTCAGGATCGCGGAAATTGGTGTACGGCCCGACGGTCGTGACGATGATCCCGCGGCGGCGCAGCTCGGCGAGGACGCCCTCGCGGCTCTTCATCGAAAGGTAGAGATGGAAATAGCTGATCATCTCGCCGTGTTCGCATTTCCGGACTGTGAGCGGGATGCCTCCGAGGTCCATTTCGCAGTAGCGCTCTTCGCGTTCGCTGAGGACATGGGCGCTGAGGAGATCCACGTAAAAGTCGCGCACTTCCTTCCATCGGTGGGTGAAGATAGTGACCGAGTAGCACGAGGGATTGGCCGCGACCGCGCCCGTGACGTCGTCCGCCGTTTCGGCGTCGGGCTCTACGGCGAGGCTGGTGAGATTGATCATGGAATACCTATTTAGCAGCGGGCGTGCCCGTTTTATGGCTTTTATGGTTTTAGCTTTTGCAAATCCAGATCTCATGACGCAGGGGACGTAGCGGGATGACGCCGCAGCTCTTTTTTGCAGCGCGCTACCAGTCCTTGCTCCGCAGCTTCTTGACCTCTCCGCGCCGTTTCTTCCCTTCAAGCATGCGCTCCTTCACACCACGCGGGCGTTTCGCATTCTGCCGCCGTTTTTTCTCAATCTCCGACCGCCGCGCCGCCCGCTCGTCACGCCGGGCGCGCTCGATGGAGTCGAGGAGCCGATCCCAGGCGAGTTGACGGTTCATGGACTGCGAACGCGTATCCTGCACCGTCACGGCCGCACCCGTCGGCACGTGGCGCAGGAGCACCGCGGTGGAAACCTTGTTCACATGCTGGCCGCCGGGACCGGAACTGCGGGAAAATTTTTCCTCAAAGTCCGCGGCATCCAGCCGGAGCTGCGCGAGGCGCGCTGCTTTTCGTGCGTGAAAATCTGACGGGGAGCTCATACGAAGGACGGGCGATGGAAGTCATCATCAAACCCGACGCCCCTGCCGTGAGCAAGGAAGCCGCGGGCATTTTCCGCAAACAGCTCGGCGCGAAAATGTCCAGCGTCCTCGGCCTGGCGACAGGCGGCACGCCGCTCGGGCTCTACCGCGAACTGGCGGCGCTTTTCGCGGGCGGGCTCCTCGATCTATCCGGCGCGACCACGTTCAACCTCGATGAATACGTTGGCCTCGGCCCCCATCATCCCCAGAGCTACGCCGCGTATATGCGGCAGAATTTCTTTCAGCGCGTGAACCTCGACCTCTCCCGCACGCATTTGCCCGATGGGCTCGCATCCGATATCCCCGCGCATTGCGAGGAGTACGAAAACGCCATTCGCGCGACCGGCGGCATCGACCTGCAGTTGCTCGGCATCGGCGCGGACGGTCACATCGGTTTCAACGAACCCGGCTCCGCGCTCGGCTCCCGCACGCGCATCAAGACGCTGACCCGCGAGACCATCCGCGACAACGCGCGCTTTTTCGGCAGCGAAGCCGAAGTGCCACACCACGTCATCACCATGGGCGTCGGCACGATCATTGAGGCACGCCATTGCGTGGTGCTCGCCACCGGCTCGCACAAGGCGGAGGCCGTGGCCGCGATGGCTGAGGGGGCGATCACGGCGCAGGTGCCGGCCTCGGCGCTGCAGTTTCACCGGAAATGCACCCTCATCATCGACGAGGCTGCGGCGGCGCGGCTCACGCGGAGCGAATATTACCGCTGGGTCTATGATCACAAACCGGAGTGGCAACGCGTATGATTCTCGCCAACGCCCGCCTCCTTTTCCCTGACCGCCTCGCGCGGGGTCACATGCGCGTGCTGAATGGAAAGATTGGGATGATCTCAGAGCAAGCGCTGGAGCCACTCGCAGGGGAGCCGGTCATCGATCTCGCAGGGCAGTTTCTCGCCCCGGGGTTCATCGACCTGCACATCCACGGCGCGCGGAATCGCGACACGATGGAGGCGAGCGCGGACGCCTTCGCCGCGATCTGCCGGCATCACGCGGGCGGCGGAACCACGGCGCTCACGCTCACGACGGTCACGGCGACGAGCGCGACCATCGAGCGTGTGCTGCGCTCGGCGCAGGCGTATCGCGCGCAGCCCGCGAGCGACGGCGCGCAGCTTCTGGGGATTCATATCGAAGGGCCGTATTTTTCGCGGGAAAAGCCGGGGGCGCATCGGCTGGAGCTGATCCGCAATCCACGGCGCGAGGAGTGGGAGCCGTGGTTGGAATCCGGCCTCGTCACGCAAATGACCGTTGCGCCCGAATTGCCCGGCGCGCTGGAATTGATCGAGGCGCTCGCGCAGCGCGGGATCATCGCGAGCGGCGGGCACAGCGATGCGTGGGACGAAGAGGCCTCCGCAGGCTTTGCCCACGGGATGCGGCAGGCGACGCACACTTTCAACTGCATGTCCTCGGCCCGCCGCCGCGGCCCATTCCGCGTCGCCGGCCTGCTGGAGTTCGTGATGAGCGAACCGGAGGTGCTCTGCGAACTCATCGCCGATGCGCGCCACGTTTCGCCCACGCTGATGCGGCTGCTCTACCACGCGAAAGGCGCCGACGGCATCGCGCTTGTGACCGACGCCGCGGCCGGGGCGGGGCTGGCGCAAGGCGACGCCTTTCAGCTCGGCGACATCGCCTGCGTGGTGCGCGACGGCGTGAGCCTGACCGCCGACGGCAAGGCGCTGGCGAGCAGCGTCGCCGGAATGATCGATCTCGTGCGCAACATGGTGCAGCTCGTCGAAGTGCCGCTCGCCGAAGCCGTGCGCATGGCCACTTTGAACCCGGCGCGCGCCCTCGGTATCGAGTCGCGAAAGGGCTGCCTCGCCATCGGCGCGGACGCCGACCTCGTCAGCTTCACAGACGACTTCCGAGTCACCCGTACCTTCATCGCCGGGCGGGACGTGCTGGCTTCCCCGAGCGCCGACTAGCGCCGCACGAAGTCACCGCACAGGTGTCCAAGCCAGACCCCGACCAATGAGAGGACCACAGACAGACCGACATTTGCGCCCGCGAGTGCCCAGCGACCTTCGCGCGCGAGTTCGAGCGTCTGCAGACTGAAGGCCGAAAACGTGGTGAAGCCGCCGAGCACGCCGATCATGAGAAGTTGCCGCGTGAAGATGGAGGGCCCGAATGCGGCGATGAAGCCGATGACCAGGGATCCGCTGACGTTCACCACGATCGTGCCGAAATGCGGCGCGCCGAGTCTCTCGCCCATCACCGCCGCCAGCCAAAAGCGCAGAACGCCGCCAAGCGCGCTGCCGATGGCGACAAGGAAATAGGCGTTCATTTGCCTATGAAAAGCGCGGGGCGCCTTTGCGGCGAGCGGCTTTAGCGTTTTTTTAACGCCTTCCGCGTCGGTCGCGATGATGGCGAAAGCAGCCGAAGAACACTGGCATTGCTTCGGGCGATAGCGTCTCGCCGGCGAAAGTATTTGCCGACCGGATAAGCCGCGCCGACTCTCACCATGGGATACAATGTTAAAAACGCACCCAAATGTTGATCCCGCTGTGCGGCGAGCTCGAAGCTTCTGGGGAGTTCGAACAGTGGAGCCGAGCGCTCCTGCGCGACCACGAGGCGCTCCCGCGCACGGACTTATTTTACAGTCTCTGAGAGGACCTGCATGACCAAAGAACCGATGACTCGAAAACCTTTGGCGGAAGATATTGAGACTTACGCACAGGACATCGTGGACACGGTGCGCGAGCCGCTCTTGATGCTCGACACGACTCTGCGAGTGCGATCAGCCAACCGCGCTTTCTATCAGACGTTTCAAGTTTCTTCCGAAGAGACTGAGAACCGTCTCATTTATGAGTTAGGCAACGGCCAGTGGGACATCCCCGCCTTGCGGATGCTTCTCGAAGACGTGATTCCAACGAGTTCCGTGTTCAATGACTTCGAGCTGGCGCACACCTTCCCGATTATCGGGCGTCGTGTAATGCTGCTCAATGGTCGCAAGCTGCGCGCGGGGAGCCACGCTGAGTTGCTCGTGCTGGCGATGGAAGACGTGACGGAGCGGCGGCGTTCCGAGGCGGACTTGAAGGCCATCGAAACCTACGCCCAGAATATCGTGGATACCGTGCGAGAGCCCCTTTTGATTCTCGATACCACCCTGCGCGTACGATCTGGCAACCGGGCCTTCTACCAAACCTTCCGGGTCTCTCTGGAAGAAACAGAGAACCGCCTCATCTACGAGCTGGGCAACGGTCAGTGGGACATTCCCGACTTGCGAACTCTCCTCGAAGACATTGTCCCGAAAAGCTCTGTCTTTAACGACTTCGAGTTGGAGCATGATTTTCCTGCCATCGGGCGGCGGGTGATGTTGCTCAATGCGCGCAAACTCCAGGCAGGTCATCACGGGGAGTTACTGGTGCTGGCGATGGAGGATGTGACGGAGCGGCGGCGTGCTGAGGAGGAAGTCGCCAAGGCGAAGGAGGCCGCCGAGACCGCCAATAAAACGAAGAGCCTGTTTTTGGCGAACATGAGCCATGAGCTGCGAACGCCGCTCAATGCGATTCTCGGCTACTCCGAGATGCTCCAGGAAGAAGCGGTGGAGCGGAAATTGGAGGATGAATTCAGCGGCGACCTCAAAAAAATCAACGCTGCCGGAAAGCACTTGCTGGCACTCATCAATGACATCCTGGACTTATCCAAGATCGAAGCCGGTAAGATGGAGCTGTTTCTGGAAAGCTTCGACCTCGCCGAGTTGATCGATGAAGTCGCCTCCACCATCCGGCCCTTGGTCGAGAAGAATGCCAACACCTTGCACATTGAGTATGCGCCGGATTTGGGCCTGATGCGCGCCGATCAGATCAAGGTGCGTCAGGGATTGTTCAATCTCTTGTCGAACGCCGTCAAGTTCACCCACCAAGGCAACGTTACCCTCGACGCCGCTCGCGAGCGCATGGATGGCAGTGAGTGGATCGTATTTCGTGTGTCGGACACCGGCATCGGTCTGAGTCCCGAACAGATCGTAAAGCTCTTTCAGGATTTCACGCAGGCGGATGCCTCGACCACACGGAAGTTTGGCGGCACCGGTCTGGGGCTGGCCCTCACGCGGCGCTTTTGCCAGATGATGGGAGGAGACGTGACCGTGCACAGCATGCCGGGCGAAGGTAGCGTTTTCACGATCAAGCTGCCTGCCGTGGTCCGCGAAACGAAGCCCGAAGCTGGTGCGGAGGCTGCCGAGGCTGTCAATGCTTCCGCCGAATTCATGGGTGGGGATTTCACCGAATCCCTGGCGCCCGCGAGCTGCGTCCTGGTGATCGATGATGACGCGGTGCAGCGGGATTTGATCGAGCGTTTTTTGAGCAAAGAGGGCTTTTGCGTGCGCACCGCCGCCGGGGGCGAGGCCGGCCTGCGGCTCGCGCGGCAGTTGAGACCGGTCGCCATCACTCTCGACGTGATGATGCCGGACATGGATGGCTGGAGCGTGCTTTCGGCGCTTAAGGCTGACGACGACTTGCGCGACATCCCGGTCATCATGCTGACCATGGTGGACGACCCCGAGCGAGGCTTCACACTGGGCGCCGCGGACTACGCCACCAAGCCAGTGGATCGCGCCCGCCTTTCGCAGCTTCTGAAAAAACATACCTGCCCTCACCCGCCGTGCCCGGTTTTGCTCGTCGATGACGATCCGGCGAGCCGCGAACTGACGCGCACGATTTTGGAAAAGGAAGGTTGGGAGGTGAGCGAAGCCGAAAACGGGCGGGCAGCTCTGGAGTGCATGAAGCGGGAGCGGCCCAGCGTAATTTTGCTGGACCTGATGATGCCCGAAATGGACGGATTCGAGTTTGCCGCCCAGGTCCGACGGCATCCGGAATGGCGTTCGATTCCCATCGTGGTGGTGACCGCCCACAACCTCACCACCGGGGAACGGCGACGGCTGAATGGCTACGTCGAGACCATTCTCCAGAAGGTCGGCGACTCGCGCGAGGCATTACTGCATCAGTTGCGAGACTTGCTCCACGACTGCGCTGCGCCGCGCGCTACCTCCCTCTAAATCGTTCCCAATGCCTAGAATTCTCCTCGTCGAAGACAATGAAATGAACCGCGACATGCTCTCGCGCCGGCTACAGCGCAAAGGCTATGAAGTCGAGTTGGCGGTGGACGGCCAGAGCGGCGTGGAAATGGCCCAGACTCACGCGCCGGACCTGGTCTTGATGGACATGAGTCTGCCCGTGCTCGATGGCTGGGAGGCGACGCGCCGCCTCAAGGCCGATGCCACCACGCGGCACATTCCCGTCATCGGCCTCACCGCGCACGCCATGTCTAGCGACCGCGAAAAAGCCATTGAGGCCGGCTGCGATGACTATGACACCAAGCCCGTCGAACTGCCGCGACTCCTCGGAAAAATCACAGCGCTCCTGAGCGGGGGCCAGATAGATTCCGAGAAGGAAGTATCATCGTGACCGAACCGAGACATCGCGCCAGCGAAGCGGCCCGGCATACGCTGCCCTCGGCCCTAATCCACGATTTGCGCACGCCCCTCCATCAGATCATCGGCTATTCCGAGATGCTGATCGAACAGGCGCAGGAGCAAGGCCAGCACGGCTTCGTGGCGGATTTGCGGGCAACTCACACGGCCGGCCAGCAATTGCTGACGCTGATCACCGATCACTTTTATCCGAGCCTCGAAGGGGGCACCTCCACGGTGGAAGAGGCGATGGACGAAGATGTCGGCGAGCATGATCCTTCATCTCTCATCCATCCGGCTTCCGACCCTGCCACCGGGGCGGCGGGGGGCTTCGTCCTGGTCGTCGATGATATTGAAGCCAACCGAGATGTGCTTTCGCGCCGACTGAAGCGACAGGGCCACACGGTGGCGACTGCCGAACACGGGCGACAGGCACTCGAAAGGCTGCGCACCGACAATTTTGATGTGGTGCTGCTCGACATCATGATGCCGGAGATGGATGGCTACGAAGTCCTTGGGCGGCTCAAGGGCGATGACGCCCTGCGCCACATTCCGGTCATCATGATCTCGGCACTGAACGAGTTGGATTCTGTGGTCCGCTGCATCGAGATGGGAGCCGAGGACTATCTGCCAAAACCGTTCAACCCGACGCTCCTCAAAGCCCGCCTCGGGGCGTGTCTGGAAAAAAAGCGCGCGCGCGACCGTGAAACGCACCTTTTCGCGCAGTTGCAGATTCGCAACGTGGAAATGGCCCGCTGGCGCGAGATCCAGGAGGCCGATCTCGCCATCGCCCGCACCACCCAGCAGGCCATCGTCATCTCCGCACTGCCGCAACCCGACGGCTGGGGAGTCGAAACGGTTTATATGCCGCTGATCCAGGTCGGTGGCGATGTGTACGGCTGGCGGCAATTGGATCGCGGGGTCTGGCTTTTCTGGCTCGCTGATGCCACCGGACACGGCGTGGCCGCGGCCCTTTTCACGACATTGGTCGCCTGGCTCTTCAACCATGCCAGCGCCGCGTCCATGACAGCCTACGGAATCCTGACCCGCGTAAACGCCGAGTTTTACAGCGTTCTTCGCGGGCATTCATTCATGACGGCATGCTGTGCCGTCATCACCGACGACGGCCGCCTGACCTTTGCAGGAGCCGGTCATCCGCCGCTGCTCATCCGACGGCGCGATGGCACCGTCGAAGCAATGCACTCGCGTCACACGATGATGGGTCTCGACCCGACGATGGAAATTACCGAGGCAGCCACAGCGCTCGAGACAGGCGACGTGGCGCTCCTCTACACCGACGGACTTTACAGCTTGAAAACAGCCAGCGAAGAGCGCTTCACCAGCCAGAACGTCGCCGATTCCTTGGCCCACATTGAAGGAAGCGCGGCGGTTGTCCCCCACCTGATCGCCCATCTCGTCAAGCAATCCGGGGCTCAGCCTTTCGACGATGACTTGGCAGCGATCGCGCTGCGTCGAAAGCGGCTATAATCGATAGCTATCCCGAACGGCGGCGTAGGAAAACAGGTTTTCCGAGTGCAGCATAGCCGGCGTATTTTGGCATAGCTTTCGACTATCACGGCGCGTCGGGAGAGGTATTGGCCAGAGGAGTCGCGAGCCTTGATCCTAAGGCTCCAAGTCGCATGTGGGGGGAGGCTCTGCATTTCTCGGATCAGGAGTGTTATGCCAAACGCCAATCACCACGCCAAACGTTCGCAGCGAGCCAGCACCTCGGTTCTTCCCGTTCGAGTGAATGGAATGATCGAGAAGAAACGTGCTCTCGAAAAAATCCCGACTGGCATCGAAGGCTTCGACGACCTGACCTCCGGCGGACTCCCTCGCGGACGAACGACTTTGCTCGTGGGCGGGCCGGGCTGCGGCAAGACGGTGCTCGCGCTCCAGACGCTGGTCAATGGCGCGAGGGAAGGCACGGCGGGCATATTTGTCGCCTTCGAGGAAAACGTGGATCACGTGATAGCCAATGGCGGGCGCTTCGGCTGGAAAATCAGCGAGCTGCAAAAAAGGCATCTCTACTTCCTCAATGCACAACTCAGCCCGGACGTGGTGAAAGCGGGCGCGTTCGACCTCACGGGACTGCTTTTGGGGCTTGAAGCGAAAGCGAGAGAGATGGGGGCAAAGTTGATCGTTTTCGACGCACTGGACGTGCTGCTGAGCCTGCTCGACGATCGCGCGGCCGAACGCCGCGAGATTTACCGCATCCAGGAATGGCTCGCGCGCACCGGCCTCACCGGCATCGTTACGACGAAGGTCGAGGAGAACGAACCGCCCATCGCGCCGCGCTTTGGTTTCATGCAGTTCATGGCCGATTGCGTGGTGCAGCTACGCC
>Ga0105048_10008182_pt1 | contig 16764 bp, 15 predicted proteins | sample MAT05_FD_78382 | JGI IMG/M metagenome (GOLD analysis project Ga0105048, IMG submission 78382) | Freshwater microbial communities from Lake Fryxell liftoff mats and glacier meltwater in Antarctica - MAT-05 | ecosystem: Environmental > Aquatic > Freshwater > Ice > Liftoff microbial mat | place...
CCATCCCCGCGCGCGCGGCATAATAAGTGACCGCGAGTCAGTTAAAAACAACCCGATACCAATTGAACATGGACTTCGAACAAGCCCGTTTCAACATGGTGGAGCAGCAGATCCGTACCTGGGAGGTGCTCGATCCTCAGGTCCTCGACCTGCTCTTTGCCGTGCGCCGCGAGGATTTCGTGCCGCCGGCCTATCGATCCTTGGCGTTCGCTGATCTCGAGCTGCCGTTACCTGGTGGCCAGCGGATGTGGTCACCGAAAATCGAGGCACGCGTGCTGCAGGCGCTGGCCCTCACCGGCCGTGAATCGGTCCTGGAAGTCGGTACGGGCAGCGGTTATTTCACTGCGTTGCTGGCAAGCCGTGCGCACGATGTGACGACGGTGGAGATCGACCCCGCGCTGGCGCAGGGGGGCCGCACCCGGATTGCCCGGCACGGCTTCGCCAATGCGCGCGTCGAAGTCGGTGACGGCGCGACCGGGTGGGGCCAGGACTCCTGGGACGTGATCGTGCTGACCGGATCGACGCCGCTGCTACCCGAGCGTTTCGTCGAACAGTTGAAACCAGGCGGCCGCGTGTTCGCCATCGTCGGCGACCTGCCAGTCATGAAAGCCCGGCTGGTGCAGTGGTCAGGACCGGAAGCGCTGACCACCACCGATGTCTTCGAAACCGTCGTGGCCCCGCTGCATAACGCCGCCGCGCCCTCGCGGTTCCGGTTTTGATTCCCCAGCTCGCGCCCATTGAAGTGGCCGGATGGCGCAACGATGCGGCGCGGCCCGCGCCCGTGGTCGTCGATGTCCGCGAGCCGTGGGAATTCGCGCATTGCCGGATCGACGGTGCCATCAGTATGCCGTTGTCGCAGCTGCCGGCCCGACTTGCGGAACTACCGGCGACGCATGACGTCATTCTCGTGTGTCATCATGGCAGCCGCAGTCAGCAGGCGGCACTTTTCCTGGCACGAAATGGATTTGCCCGTGTTTATAATCTTCGCGGCGGCGTTGAAGCCTGGGCACTGGAAGTCGACCCTGCAATGCCGCGGTACTAGGCGCGGTCAGTTCCGCGCCCCCACCCTCATCAACTTGCGCGGCGATGCATCCTGCGCGGCGCTACGGATTTGTTCATGAAGAGACTGTTCCCGCATCCGCTTCGCTGTGCATTGCTCGCCGCCGGCCTTGTGCTGTCCATTGCCACGGGCAGCGCCACTGCCGAAGACCTGTTACAGGTGTACCGCGAGGCGCAGAAAAGCGACCCCGCGCTGGCCGCTGCGCGCGCCGGCTGGGAAGCAACCCAGGAGCGGGTGCCGCAAGCACGCGCCGCATTGTTGCCCAACGTGGGCCTGTCCGGCAGTGCCAACCTGAATAATGCTGACGCCACGGTTCGCAGCGACCCCAGCGTCAACAGCAACCGCACGTTCAACCAGGCGGGTCTCACCTTTTCGGCATCCCAGCCACTGTACCGGCCGCAAAACGTGGTGGCGCTTGGCCAGGCCAAAGAGCAGGTCACGCAGGCCGACTACACGCTGGCCATTGCCCAGCAGGACCTGATCATCCGCACCGCGGTCGCGTACTTCGACGTGCTGCTGGCCGAGTTCAACATCGAGCTCGTCGAGCAGCAGAAGCGCGCGACCATCGAGCAGCTGGCGCAGGCCAAGCGCAACTTCGAAGTCGGCACCGCCACGATCACGGACACGAACGAAGCCCAGGCGCGGTTCGACCAGATCAATGCGGCCGAGATCCAATTCATCAACGAGCTCGATCGCCGGCGCACCGCATTGCGCGCGATCATCGGCCGGTTCCCCAATAACCTGAAACGCGTGAAGGCTTTCGCGCCCACGCCGCCCAATCCCAATTCACTCGACTTCTGGGTCGACACGGCGGCCCGCGACAACCTGTCGGTACGGGTGCAGCAGGCCACCTTGGAAGTTGCCACGCTGGAGATCGATCGCGCCCGCGCGGGCCACTACCCGACGCTCGACCTCGTCGGCAGCTACGGCGGCCAGGCAAGTTCTGGCAACAGTGCCACCGGTTTCAGAAACGATTCGCGGTCGGTGTTGCTCGGCCTGCAGCTCAACGTGCCGCTCTACCAGGGCGGCTTCGTCAATTCGCGCGTCCGCGAGTCGATCGCGCTGCTCGATCGTTCGCGCGCCGATCTCGAGACCACCCGCCGTGCGGCCATCACCAATGCGCAGGACGCCTTTTCGGGCGTCAACAGTGCGGTGGCCGGCGTGCGCGCTTTCGAGCAGGCCGCCATTTCCGCCGACGTCGCGTTGCAGTCGAACATTCTGGGCCAGGAAGTGGGCATCCGGACCAACCTCGACGTCCTCAACGTGCGGCAGAACGTCTATCAGGCGCGGCGCGACGTCGCCAACGCCTACTTCACGTACCTGCTGGCCACCTTGCGACTGAAAGCCGCCACGGGGGCGCTGAACGAAGTCGACCTCGAGGAATTGAACCGCCGCCTGGCCGGCTGAGCGTTCCCTTCAGGCCATGGGCGGCAGGCGGGTTGCCAGCCACGCCGCCAGTCGATCGACGGCGCCGCGGTGCGCCTCGCGAAATGCCAGTGCCGCGCTGTGCAGTTCGCGGCGGCGTGCAGGTGCCAGCAGCAACGTGGAGACCGTTTCCATCAAGGCATCCGCGTCCGGCACGCGCAGCGCCGCCCCCGCGGCAATCGCCTGTGTGGTGGCCTCGGCAAAATTGAACGTATGCGGTCCCACCAGCGTCGGGGTGCCCATCGCGATGGGCTCGATCAGGTTGTGCCCGCCGAGCGGCAGCAGGCTGCCGCCGACAAACGCCACGTCCGCCGCCGCGCAATAGGCGGGGATCTCGCCCATCGAGTCGCCCAGCACGACACCCACGTCGGGCGGCACGTCGCCGTTGTCGCTGCGGCGAACAAAGGGCACGCCGCGCGCAGCAAGCAGGTCGGCCACGGCAGCAAAGCGTTGCGGATGCCGCGGCACGACGACCATCAGCGTGCCCGCCGGCAGCGTGGCGCGCGCCATGGCATCGAGCAGCAACGCTTCCTCGCCATCGCGCGTGCAGGACGCAACCCATACCGGGCGCGCCGTGCCGAATCGAGCGCGCAGTTCCGCACCCAGCGTTCGCGCCGTCTCGGGAATCGCGACGTCGAACTTGAGATTGCCGGTCACCTCCACTGCGGGCGCGCCGGCGGCTTCGAGCCTCGCGGCATCTGCCGTCGTCTGCGCCGCGACGCCGCGCAATGCCGCGAACATCGGGCGCGACAGCGCCGCGATCCGATGGTAGCCACGCAGCGACCGCGCAGACAATCGAGCATTGACGAGAAAAAGCGGTACATTGCGCGCCGCACAGCGCGCGACGAGATTGGGCCAGACCTCCGTTTCCATCAATATGCCGGCGCGCGGCTTGAAGCGGTCGATGAAGGCATCGATGGCGAACGGCAGGTCATAGGGCAGCCAGGCCTGGAGCAGGCGGTCGCCGTGCAGCGCGTACCCGGCCTCGCGGCCGGTGGCGGTCATGTGGGTCAGCAGGATCGTTGCGTGCGGATGGTCGCGGCGCAGTCGTTCGACCAGCGGCGTGGCGGCACGCGTCTCGCCCAGCGACACGGCGTGCACCCACAGCACGTCGCCGCCGGGCGCGGGCACGTCGCCGGGATAACGACCGAAGCGCTCGCCGATGCGCGCGCGGTATCCCGGTTCGTGGCGTCCGCGCCACCACAGCCGCAAGGGCAGCAGCGGCGCGGCCAGCCACCACAGGGCCGTGTAGGCGGCGCGCGTCAGCACTGCGGCGTCCGTTGCAGCAACGTACCGACGGCCGCCAGCACATCCTCCTCCGACGGCACCGCGCCGTGCCCGCCGACATCGCGCGCATGCGCGCCCAAGCGCGCCACGCCGGCCAGCGAGGGGTCGGTGGTGGTGAAGACGGCGACCGTAGGCGTGCCCATCGCGGCGGCGAGGTGGGTGAGGCCGGTATCCACGCCGACGACGATGTCGGCGTGGCGGATCAGCGCCGCCAGGTCAGGCAGCGACTGTCGCGCGGGTACGATTGCCGCCGCCGCGGACTGCGCCAGCCGGCGGCTGCGCGCCTCCTCGTGCGGATTACCCCACGGCAGCAGCGTCGTGATGCCGGCCGTGGCCAGCCGCGCCAGCAGTCCGCGCCACGCATCCTCGGGCCACAGCTTGTCCGCGCGGCTCGTGGCATGGAACAACAAGGCAAACCGGCCTACTGGCATGGCGGCTGTGGTGGCCGGTGGCACGAACTGCCACCGCGCCGGACCATCGATGCCGTAGCCAAGCGCGGCAGCCGTCAGCGCGCGGCACTTGTCGAGGAAGTGCTGTTGGCGGTCGATCCGGTGGTGCACGTCATGCAGCCACGTGGCAACCGGCTCGCGAATGCTGTTGCGGTCGAAGCCGTGCCGGGTGCCATGCGCGGTGCGGGCCACCAGCGCGCCCTTGACCTGTTCCTGCAGGTCGATGATCGCGGCGTAGGACACCGCGCGCAACGCGCGGCGAAAGCTGAAGAGGTCGTGCCAGGTCGCGCGGCGCAGCGGCACGTTGCGCCAGCGGCGCAGGCCCAGGGGGATCACGGTCCGGATACGCGGATCGAGGCGCACCAGCGGGGCGAAAGCCTCCTCGGCCACCCAATCGACATGCGCCTGCGGACGGTGGGCCAGGATGTCGGAGACGATGGCCATCGCATAGACAATGTCGCCCAGCGACGAAGGCCGCACCACCAGCACGTCGTCGTTGTCACTAGGCATCGCGTGTGCCCGCCGGATGGAACGTGCGCCCGTCTCGAAATCCGGCGGGCAAACCACGTAGAATCCGCAGCATTGTCACGGGTGGCCGCGCTTCGCATGCAGAAAGATCGGCCGCCGTCCCGCCCATGTCCGCGCCGCTTCCCCTGTCGCTTGTCGTCATCACCCGCGATGCCGCCCCTGAGCTTGCGGCCTGCATCGCGTCGGCATCGTTCGCGACCGATGTTGTCGTCGTCGATTCCGGCAGCGCCGATGATACCGTAGCAGTGGCGCTGCGCGCGGGCGCGCGCGTCATCGACCATGCGTGGGAAGGCTTCGGGCCGCAGAAGAATTTTGCCGTCGGACAGGCACGCCACGACTGGGTGCTCTGTCTCGATGCTGATGAACGGGTGACGGCGCCACTGGCCGCCACCATCGTGGCGCTGTTCGCGCAAGGGTTGCCGCCCGCCAGCGCCTACGCACTGACGCGGCGCAATCGCTTCCTGGGCCGCTGGCTGGCGCATGGCGAAGGCTACCCGGACTGGAACGTTCGCCTCTTCGACCGCCGTCACGCCCGCTGGACCCCTGAGCCGGTACACGAGACCGTGGTTGCCGATGGCGCCATCGTGCGCTTGAGCGGCGATCTCGAGCACGCATCGGCCGAGTCGATCGAGGCCTATATCGAGAAACAGAACCGCTACACGTCGCTGCAGGCACAGGCAATGCACGCCAAGGGTGAGCATGCCAGCGCCTGGCGCATTGCGGTCGCGCCGGTCGCGCGCTTCCTCCGCTTCTACATACTGAAGAGCGGCTGGCGCGATGGCATCGCCGGCTTCGCCCACATCGCGATCGGCGCGTTCGGCAGTTTCCTCAAGTACACGAAGCTGCGCGCGCTCGACTGCCGGTCGCGCGAAGCGCAGCGATGAGCCGCGGCATGCGCGTGCTGGTCACGGGTGCTGCCGGTTTCATCGGCATGCATACGGCACGCGCGCTGCTGGCGCGCGGCGCGGATGTGGTCGGCGTTGACAACTTCGACCCGTATTACGACGTGGCGCTTAAAGAAGCACGCCTCGCGACCCTCACCGGCACGCCAGGCTTTGCGTTCGTGCGTACCGATCTCGCCGACGCAGGCGCGACCGCCGAGCTCTTTCGGACGGGCCATTTCACGCATGTGGTGCATCTGGCCGCACAACCCGGCGTGCGGCATTCGCTGACCCATCCACACGCCTACCTGCGCAACAACATCGAGGCCTTCGGTCACGTGCTCGAGGGCTGCCGCCACGGCAAGGTGGCGCATCTCGTCTATGCATCGAGCTCCTCGGTGTATGGCGCCAGCCACACGCTGCCTTTTTCGGAAGACCAGCGGGTCGATCAGCCGGTCAGTCTCTACGCCGCAACCAAATCCGCCAACGAGCTGATGGCCCATAGCTACGCGCATCTCTTCGCGCTGCCGGTTACGGGGCTGCGTTTTTTCACGGTCTACGGGCCGTGGGGGCGGCCCGACATGTCGCCGATGCTGTTCACCCGCGCCATCCTGGCCGGCGAACCCATCCGCGTATTCAATGAAGGGCGCATGCGCCGTGATTTCACCTATGTCGGCGATATTGTGGAAGGCATCGCGCGCGTGCTGGCGTTGCCGCCGGCGGCAGACGCGGGCCGGCCGGCGCCTGCCGCGATCTACAACATCGGCAACAGCGACGCCGTGGAACTGACGGCATTCATCGACATCCTCGAGCAATTGCTCGGACGCACCGCCTTGCGCGATCCGCAACCGATGCAGCCAGGCGACATGGTGGACACCTATGCCAGCGTTGCGCGGTTGAAGGCGCTGACCGGGTTCACGCCGCGCACGCCACTGGCGACCGGCCTCGGGCATTTCGTCGCCTGGTACCGGTCCTATTTCGGGGTTTGAAGGCCGGGGTCCGCCCCCGCTGGTAAAATCGTGGTCTTTCCCAGCGTGCTGCTTCAAGGCGGACCGCATCATCCTGCGAGTGCACCATGATTCTCGTCACCGGCGGCGCCGGGTTCATTGGCGCCAACTTCGTGCTCGACTGGCTGGCCGCCGATGGCGAGCCCGTCCTCAATCTCGACAAGCTCACCTACGCGGGCAACCTGGCCAACCTGGCGTCGCTGGTCCGCGATCCGCGGCATGTCTTCGTGCGCGGCGACATCGGCGACCGCAACCTTCTGGCGTCGCTGCTCGCGCAACACCGGCCGCGCGCGATCGTCAATTTCGCGGCCGAGTCGCATGTGGATCGCTCGATCCACGGGCCCGCCGCGTTCGTCGAAACCAATGTCGTGGGTACCTTCAACCTGCTCGAATCCGTACGCACGTGGTGGACCGCACTGCCACCCGATGAACGCGAGCGCTTCCGGTTCCTGCATGTGTCGACCGACGAGGTGTTCGGTTCGCTCGGCCCCACCGATCCGGCGTTCAGCGAGACGACGCCGTATGCGCCGAACAGCCCTTACAGCGCCACCAAGGCAGCATCCGACCATTTGCTGCGTGCCTACCACCACACGTATGGCCTGCCGACGCTCACCACCAATTGCTCCAACAATTACGGCCCGCATCAGTTCCCGGAAAAGCTGATCCCGCTGATGATCGTCAATGCGATCAACGGCCGTGCGTTGCCCATCTACGGCGATGGCAAGAACGTCCGCGACTGGCTCTATGTCGGTGATCACTGTTCGGCCATCCGCACGGTGCTGGCCGGCGGCCGGCCGGGTGAAACCTACAACGTCGGCGGCAATGCCGAGATGACCAACCTGGACGTCGTGCATGCAATCTGCGGCATGCTCGGCGAGGAACTGCCCGGCCGCGATTTCAAGGCGCAGATCACCTACGTCACTGATCGCCCGGGCCATGACCGCCGCTACGCGATCGATGCGACGAAGCTGTTGCGCGAACTGCACTGGACCCCGAGCGAGACCTTCGCCACCGGCATGCGCAAGACGATCCGCTGGTATCTCGCCAACAAGTCCTGGCTCGACGGCGTGGCCAGCAAGGATTACCAGAAGTGGATTTCGCTGCAGTACGCGACGGCGTAGGCGACAGGCGATCAACCATGACACGCAAGGGCATCATCCTCGCAGGCGGCTCGGGCACGCGTCTTTATCCGGTCACGCAGGTCGTGTCGAAGCAACTGCTGCCCGTCTACGACAAGCCGATGATCTACTACCCGCTATGCACGCTGATGCTGGCAGGTATCCGCGATATCCTGCTCATCTCCACGCCCGAGGATACGCCGCGCTTCACGCAGTTGCTGGGCGACGGTGCGCGCTGGGGCCTTAGCCTGTCGTATGCGGTGCAGCCGTCGCCCGATGGCCTCGCGCAGGCGTTCATCATTGGCCGCGATTTTGTCGGCAGCGATTCGTCGGCACTGGTGCTGGGCGACAACATCTTCTATGGCCATGACCTGCAATCGCAGCTGCAGCGCGCCACTGCGCGGCCCCATGGCGCCACTGTGTTCGCGTACACGGTAGCCGATCCCGAGCGCTACGGAGTGGCCGAGATCGACGCTGCCGGCCGCGTTATCTCACTGGAGGAAAAGCCGGCCAGGCCGAAGTCCCGCTATGCGGTCACCGGGCTCTATTTTTACGACCAGCGCGTGCTGGACATCGCGCGCGACCTCAAACCGTCGGCGCGGGGTGAACTCGAAATCACGGACGTCAACAAGGCGTATCTTGGCCTGCAGGACCTGACCTGCGAAGTGATGGGCCGCGGCATGGCGTGGCTCGACACCGGCACCCACGACTCACTGCTCGAAGCCTCGCAGTACATCGAGACCATCGAGCGCCGGCAGGGGTTGAAGATCGCCTGCCCCGAGGAAATTGCCTGGCGGATGGGCTACATCGGCGATGCGACGCTCGAAGCCCAGGGCACCGCACTGGCCAAGAGCGGTTACGGCCAGTACCTGCTCGCGCTGCTGCGCGATCCGCTGCAGCGCTGACGGTCCCACCCGTGCAGATCACGCCCACCACACTTTCTGATGTCCTGCTGCTCGAGCCAAAGGTCTTCGGCGATGACCGCGGCTTCTTCTATGAAAGCTGGAACGAGTGCGCGTTTGCCGCCGCGGGCCTGCCACTGAAATTCGTGCAGGATAATCACTCGCGCTCGCACCGCGGTGTCCTGCGCGGCCTGCATTACCAGATCGAGCACGCGCAGGGGAAACTGGTGCGCGCCATCGTCGGCGAGGTGTTCGACGTGGCGGTCGACATGCGGCGCTCCTCGCCCACGTTCGGGCAATCGATGCAATGCGTGCTGTCGGCGACCAACAAGCGGATGTTGTGGATCCCGCCGGGCTTCGCGCATGGTTTCCTCGTGACCAGCGACGTCGCCGAGTTTGTCTACAAGACCACCGACTACTGGTATCCGGAACACGAGCGCACCCTGCTGTGGAACGATCCGGCGCTGCGCATCGACTGGCCCGCCGACCTTGCCCCGACGCTGGCTGCCAAGGATGCCGTCGGCCGGCTGTTGGCCGCTGCCGACACGTTCGCGTAGGTCGCCGTGCGGACGGACTCGACCATGAAACGACCGCGCATCCTCCTGACCGGTGCGCAGGGCCAGCTGGGCCATGCGCTCGCGCGCCTGCTGCCACTTCACGGTGATGTGATCGCCCTCGATCGCGCGGCACTTGATCTCGCCGACCCGGATGCGATCGTCGCTGCCGTGCGCGCCGCGACGCCGGAGCTCATTGTCAATGCCGGTGCCTATACCGCCGTGGATGTGGCCGAGAAGGAGCGCGCCGGCGCATTTGCCGTCAACGCGCAGGCGCCACAAGTGCTGGCCGCGGAAGCGCGGCGGACGGGTGCCCTGCTGATCCACTATTCGACGGACTATGTTTTCGATGGAACAGCGCGCGTGCCGTATGCGGAAGATGCGCCGGCGGCGCCGCTCAATGTGTACGGCGCAAGCAAGTTGGCCGGCGAGCAGGCGATTGCAGGTTCGGGCGCCTGCGCGCTGACCTTGCGCACCAGCTGGGTCTATGGCCTGCGCGGGCGCAATTTCCTGCTGACCATCCGTCGGCTCGCGGCGCAGCGCCCGGAACTCCGCATTGTCGCGGACCAGGCCGGCACCCCCAACTGGGCCGTGGCGCTCGCCCGTGCGACTGTCACGCTGGTCGCAATGGGGCTGCCGGCTCTGAAGGATCGCGCGGGTCTCTATCACTTCAGTGCGACCGGCAGCACCACGTGGTTCGGGTTTGCGCAGGCCATCGTAGGGGCGGGCGCAAGCCCGGTGGTCGTGCCCATCACCACGGCCGAGTTCCCGACGCCAGCGCGCCGTCCCGCCTATGGGGTACTCGATACGTCGCGTTTCACCCGCACGTTCGGGTTTGCGTTGCCCGCGTGGGAGGCCTGTCTTGCCGACTGTCTGGCCGATGACCGGCAGGGTTGAAGTGTGAATCCGCATGAACCTTGCGTGCTGCCGGCTACTCCAAAGCGCACCATGAATACCGTCACTGACCAACCCTTTCCATTACCGGAGCTGCCTTGACCCTGACCTCTCGCCTGCGTGCATGGTTTCCGTCCGTGTACCTGGTCGCGGCCCTGGCCGCGCCAGCGGCGCTGGCCGCACCCACCACTGCCGTTGGCCCGGCCGAGTATCCGGGTCGACCAGCCCGGGTTGCGTCTGCGCCGAAACTGGTGCCGGTCGACGTGCCGGCGTTGCGGATTGATCTCGACGCCGTTACCGCGGCGGAAGGCGGGGCCTTGCGCGCTGCCAATTCGGGGAATGGTTTGGCCACCGGGAAGGGCCAGCCGCTGGCCATCGGCTTCGGGCGCGAGCTTGGCGCTGCGCAACGCACGATCGATCTTGCGCGATTGGCCTGGGTCACCAGCACCGACGGCGCGCGCCATGCGCGCATCGAGATTGTGTCGGCCGGTGCTGCGGCGATGCGCGTCGCGCTGGCAGCGGGTGCCGATGCGGCCGGGCTGAGCTACACATTTTCAGGCGCAGGCGGTATCGGGTCCACTTTCACCGTCTCTGCCGACGCGGTCAGGGCTGCACTCGCCGACGGGCTGTACTGGTCGCCCACCATCGCCGGCGATCTTCTGCGCATCGACCTGCGGGTTGCCGCGGGGGCGGCATTGCCCGCTGCGCCGCTGGTCATTCCGCGCGTGTCCCACCTACTGGTGGACGGATTCGAACTCGATCCGCGCTCGACCAAGCTACCCAAGGGCGTTGGCGATTCCGGCAGTTGCAACATCGACGTCGCCTGCGTCAGCCCCGCGACGACGGCGTTCACCAACATGACCCGCGCGGTCGTCCGGATCACGTTCGTGCAGGACACGGGGATCGCCTATACCTGCACTGCCGCGCTGCTCAACGACACGATCCAGTCGTTCGCGCCCTACCTGTTCTCGGCCAATCACTGCGTCAACAGCACACGCACGGCACGCACGATCAACACCTACTGGTTTTTCGATGCCGCGGGCTGCGGTGCCTCGACGCCTGGGAACTATGTGCTGCAGGGCGGTGGTGCCACGCTGCTTGGCCGCAGCCAAGACCGCGACTGGGCATTCATGCGGTTGAACGAGGCCGTCCCCGACGGCGCTTACTTCGCCGGCTGGCGCGCCGAGGCCGTGCCCACCAACGCCACCGTCACCACCATTCATCACCCCAGCGGCGATCTCAAGAAGTGGTCGCAGGGCCGCTCGCTGGGTGATGCTTTCGTCGACTACGATGACGCGCTCGGCATCTTCACCGACGTCACGTGGCAGCAAGGCACGACCGAAGGCGGGTCGAGCGGTTCGCCGCTGCTGACGTTCCAGACGGCGGGCGGCTACTACGAAGTGCGCGGCGGCCTCTTCGGTGGTATTGCCGCATGCAACAATCTGGGCGGTACCGACACGTTTTCTCAGTTGCAGGCCAGCGTGCCGTTGGTGCGCCAGTACCTGACTCCGGACAACGCCACGCCAGGCGGGCAGGTGGCGGCTACCGAGTTCTACAACCGCACGCTCGACCACTACTTCCTCTCCACCAATCCGGCCGAAGTCGCGAGCCTCGATTCCGGCGCGACCAAGGGCTGGGATCGCACCGGGTTCCGGTTCCTGGTCTACAACGCGCCGGTGGCTGGCACCAATCCGGTGTGCCGCTTCTATCGCACGCCGTCCTTCGGTGATTCGCATTTCTACTCGGCCAGTCCGGCAGAGTGCGCCAGTACGGCAGCGCTGCACCCGGTGGACTGGATCTACGAAAGTTCTAGTGTGTTCTACGCGGTGTTGCCCGATACGGCGACGGGCGCGTGCCCTGCGGGCATGCTGTCCGTGTACCGTTTCTTCAACGCCAACACGACCAATCATCGCTACACAGCTGAACTGGTACTGCGCAACGAGCTGGCGGTGACGCCCGGCTGGATCGCCGAGGGCTATGGCAACGGACCGTACTTTCCGGTGATGTGCGCCGATGCGTCGTAACGCCGCAACGACTCAGAAGCGATAGTCGACGCGGACCGCGTCGCCGCACCCAATGGCGGCGCCCGCGCCCGCCGACACGATGGCGTTCATGCCGAACGTGACGCCGCCCAGGCGTTCGTTCATCCGGTACTCGCCCAGCGTACGCAGCGGTTCCATGCCGGTGTGCGTCGTATCCTGATCGGTGGTGGTCACCACGCATCGTGTGCAGGGCTTGACGCACGTCAGGGTGACGGAGCCGATCGTGATGGTGTCGAGGTGGTCCTCGGCATAAGGCGGCAGGCCGTCCAGCACCACGTTGGGCCGGAAGCGATTCATCGGCAGTGCGTGGCTGCCGCGCGCCTGCAGCCGCGCGTTGAGATCGGCAAGCGAAGCGGCGCTGATCACCAGCACTGGATAGCCATCCGCAAAATACGTATGGGCGCCGCTGGTGCCGGCGAACTCTGTATTGCATGCGCGCGGCGTTGCAGGATCGAAGCGCACGAGGCGCGCCGCTGTGCAAAGCCACGCGGACAACCACGCCGCGGCCGTGTCGCCCGCATCGATGCCGCGACCCCGATGGCGCCAGACTTCCACGGTTGTCGAAGGTCCGGGGGCCGCTTGCGCAACTTCAAGCGGTACGGCGCCGGGCGCCCGCAGGGTAAGGATGCCGGGTCCGGCCGCAACGTCCACGAGGGCAAGTCGCGGCAGCTCGCGCTGCGTGATGAACATGCCGGTGGCGTCGACCACCATCCACTCGCGATCGCCCGCGCCGTGGATGGCAAGTCCGGTCGCTGTTACGTCTGCGGAGTCGGGTGCGAGACCACGCGCCCCTTTGATCGGGTAGACATGCAGCGCCCCAACGCGGGCGTCGTTCATCGGGATTGTGTGCCGGGTGCGTGCGCCCGCGGGCGCGGCATCGGGTGGCTAGCGCAGGCCTGCGGAGAAATCAGCCAGGGCCTTCATCTGCGCATCGTCCAGGCGCATCGCGATGTCGCGCATGATCTTGCCGTTGACGTCAACGCCGTCCTTGTCGTTGCCGCGTTCGCCTGCCTTGAACGCCTTCAATTGCGCGTACGTGTAGTCGGCGTGCTGGCCGGACAGGCGCGGGAAGTTGCTGGGCACGCCCACGCCGTTGGGCAGATGGCAGGCCGAGCATGCGGGTAGCCCGTTGGCCGTATTGCCGGCGCGATAGAGCATTTGCCCCGCCTTGGCGAGTGCCGGGTCCTTCGCGGTGAGGAGCTTCGGCTTTTGCTGCGCGTAGTAAATGCCGAGTGCCGTCATGTCGGCGGGCGTCAACGCAGCCACCATGCCCTGCATGATCGCGTTGGCACGCACGCCGGATTTGAAATGCTGCAGTTGCCGGGTGATATAGTCCGCTCCCTGTCCTGCCAGGTTGGGATTCACGGCCACGGCGCTGTTGCCGTCGGCGCCATGGCAGGCGGCGCAGATGCCTTGCGCAATTTCCTTCGCCTTGGCGAGATCCGGTTTCGCGGCACCCTGCGCGATGGCGTGCGGGGCGCAGAACGCCAATGCCATGGTCGTCAGGGTTACGAAGAGCGACGTCTTGCGATTCATTCCAGGTGACTCCTTAGTGGCCCCCGATTGCGCGCTGCTGCATGCATCCGCGATGGCCGGGGGGCGATTGACGGAACATCTTGCCGCAGCCGCTTTCCGAGTGGCGCGGTGCCAAGGGCCGTCATGACCAAACGCGCTATTGTAACGGACTCGAACCGACCGGCGAAGGACAGCGCCCCCGACGATGATCGCGGCCCGCATCCGCTGCGGGGCGCCGAATTCGTGATCGGTGCCGCAGCTCCGGCCCAATTGCCGGCCGAAGGCGCGCCCGAAATTGCATTCGCCGGACGCTCCAACGCGGGCAAATCCAGCGCGATCAATGCCCTGGCGCAACGCACGCGCCTGGCCTTTGCCAGCCGCACGCCGGGACGGACGCAGCAGATCAATCTTTTCATGTTGCGTTCAGGCGCGCTCGTCGCGGACCTGCCCGGGTATGGCTACGCCGCAGTTGCGAAGAGCATCAAGCGCGTCTGGCAGGATTTCCTGTGGCATTACACGACCACCCGCTCGACCTTGGTGGCGTTGGTGCTGGTCGTCGATTCGCGCCATGGCCTGAAGGAAAGCGATCTCGAGCTGCTGCGCGGGTTCGTGCCGTCGGGGCGGCCGTTACTGATCCTCGCCACCAAGGCGGACAAGCTCACGATGACCGAGCAACGGCGATCGCAACGTGACATCGAGGCGCAGTTGAAGGCGGAATTTCCGCTCAGCGCGGCCAGCGTCACGGTGCAGATCTTCTCGGCATCGACGCGGCAGGGCGTGCCCGAAGCCGAACGCGTGATCTCGCAATGGCTTCCGGATGCCACGCCTCCTTGACCGGGTGCCAACGCCGCGGTGCGAATTCCGTCCACAATGTGAGGGCGCGCGAAGTTTGCCAGCACTGGCAACGGGCAAAGAAAGGCCCCGCGGTCAAGGGGAGTGACGCGGGGCCTTGAAACACCCGCCATGGCGTGATGCCGCAGCAGGCACCCGCCCAGGGAGTTGGCGGGAGACGTTTGGCGTCTGTCGAGTAGACTGATTCGCTGCACGCGAGTTCCGCGACCGCTGATCGCGGCTTCACTTTGTCCAACTGCCGGTGATGCCATGTCCACACCGATGCGTCCCGCACCCGCGGTGCTGTCGAGCCTGTTGCAAACGCTTCGCGCGCACATGCCGTTCTCGGCCATGCCGGAGGGCGAGGTCATCCGCGTCGTCACTGCCGCGCAGCTGCAGTACTTTGCGCCGGGTGCCGCCATCATCGAGCCCGGCACTTCCCGCCCTGACTACTGCTGCATCGTCACGCGCGGAACGGTGCTGCGGGAGCGCCCGCAGGAGGGCGGCGGCTTCGCGCCAGGGTGGGAGCTCTCGGCCGGTGAAATTTTTCCGCTGGGGGCGTTGCTGTCGAGCCGGGGTGCCACGAACCGCTACCGCGCGGCCGGCGATGTTTTCTGCCTGCTGCTCCCGGCCACCGAGTTCGATGCGCTGGTCGCGTCCTCCACGATCTTTAGCGACTTCTGCACCCGGCATCTTGGCTTCCTGCTCGAGCGGGTCCGCGCCCAGGTGCGGGCGGAGTATGCGGAGGACGTCACCGCGCGGCAGGGCATGGCAACACCTTTGGACGCGCTCGTCCGCACGGCAGCGGTCACCGTGCCGCCCGCGACCCCGCTGCTCGAGGCGTTGACGCTGCTTGAGCAGAAACGGATCGGTTCGCTGCCGGTCGTTGATGACGGGGGCCGTGCGCTTGGCATCTTCACGCGGCAGGACGTGATCGGGCGCATCGTGCTGCCGCAACGCGAACTGTCCGCACCGATCGCCGACGTGATGAGCGCCCCCGCCATTGCACTCCCCGGTTCCGCCACCGCAGGCGATGCCGCGCTCGTGATGGCGCAACGGGGTATCCGGCACGTCGTCGTGACTGATGAAGCCGGCCGGGTCGCGGGCGTGGTGTCAGAGCGCGATCTCTTCAGCCTGCACCGGTTGTCATTGCGGGACCTGTCGTCGGCGATCCGGCGCGCGCCCTCGCTCGAGGTACTGGAGATCTGCGCCACCGACATCCGCGCGCTTTCGTACGCGCTGGTGGCGCAAGGGGTCGGCAGTCGGCCGCTGACGCACATGATCTCGAGCCTCAACGACCAGCTCACGGCGCGCATCCTCGATATCGAGGTGGAGCGTTTCGACGTCGCATCGCATGTCCCTTGCTGGATCGGCATGGGCTCTGAAGGGCGCGGCGAACAGACGATCGCCACCGACCAGGACAACGGGATCGTGTTCGTTGGGGCCGCTGGCGACGACGCCACACCTGTGCAACTGCTGGCGTTTGCGCGCTCAGTCAACGAGGCGCTGGCCCGGTGCGGCTATCCGCTGTGCAAGGGCGGCATCATGGCGATGAACCCGCAGTGGTGCCTGCCGGTGGCGGCGTGGCAGGCCACTTTCACGCAGTGGATCGAGCGCGGCGATCCGCGCAGCCTGCTGGCCGCGTCGATCTTCTTCGATTTCAGGCCGCTGTGGGGCGACCCTGTGCACGCGAACGCGCTGCGCGACGACATTGCGCGGCGGGCGGCGGCCAACCCGCGATTCTTAAAGCAGATGAGCGACAACGCGCTTTCCAACCGCCCGCCCATCTCGTGGCGTGGCGCGCTCGCGCCCGCGCCCGATGCCACGGGCGCGGAAGGCATCGATGTCAAACGCGCGGGCAGTATGCCGATCACCGATGCCGCGCGGATCTTCGCGTTGGGCAGCGGCGTCACCGCCACTGGCACGATCGAGCGCCTGTTGCTTGCGGGGCCGAAACTCGGCATTCCCGCCAGCGATCTCGCGAGCTGGTGCGAGGCCTTCGACTACCTGCAGATGTTGCGGTTGCGCACCCAGCATCGTCGCGCGGCCGGCGAGATTCCGCCGGCGGCGGAACCCAACTTCGTTGCGCTGTCGAACCTGTCCGAACTCGATCGCCGCGTGCTGAAGGAAGCGCTGCGCGAGGTCGGCCGCATCCAGCAACGACTAGGGCTCGACTATCCATGAGCGCGCCGGGCCGCCCCAAGCGCGAATTGCCCCGCAGCGCGCCAGCGCGGAGGGTATTCCATTGAGCGCGCCGGGCCGCCCCAAGCG
>Ga0105048_10008183_pt1 | contig 16763 bp, 10 predicted proteins | sample MAT05_FD_78382 | JGI IMG/M metagenome (GOLD analysis project Ga0105048, IMG submission 78382) | Freshwater microbial communities from Lake Fryxell liftoff mats and glacier meltwater in Antarctica - MAT-05 | ecosystem: Environmental > Aquatic > Freshwater > Ice > Liftoff microbial mat | place...
GCGTTCACGACCCTGATGTTTCTCGTTTATATGGCACTGGTGGCGATGCGTGCCCATCGCGCGGTCCAGGTGAATGTGGCCTTGCGCGGATCGGAGGCCCTGCGCATGGCGGCCCTGCGGCGCAGCCATTTGCAGCTGGGGCAGGCCGAGCAGCTGGCGCAGTTGGGCAGCTTCGATTGGGATCCGGTGTCTGGTGCGCTGCAGTGGTCTGACGAACATTACCGGCTGTGGGGCCTGGAGCCGCGCAGTGTGCCGGCCACCTACGCGCGTTTTATTGCTGGAGTACTTCCCGATGACCGCGAAAGGCTGGAGCAACTCCTGCAGCAAGCCCTGCGCGGCGAACGAAACTACGACTTCCACTATCGGGTCTGCCGCGCCGACGGCAGCCTGCGCCACGTCCATGGTCGCAGCGAGGTGTTGTTTGACGGCGCCGGGCGCGCGACGCGCGTGCTGGGGACGGTGCAGGATGTCACCGAGCGCAGCCTGGCCGAGGCCGCGTTGGCCGACAAGCAGCACCTGCTGTCGGCAATGCAGCGCACGACCCAGCTTGGCTTCTGGTTCGTGGACAGTGCCGGGTTGACCACCGATGTCAACCCGGCAATGGGTTCCATGCTCGACCGCGAGCCGAAAGACGTTGTTGGTCGCTCGATGTTCTCGTTCTTCGACGACACCAACGCGCAACTGCTCCGGCGACGCCTTGCGTCGGCGCCCGACACGCCCGGTGGATTGGAAGTGACCCTGAAGCGTCCAGAAGGATCCGGGCTGCACTGCCTGGTGAACGCCACCCCGATCACCAACGTGCAGGGTGAACAGGTGGGCGTGGTCGGCATGTTCTCGGACCTGACCTTGATCGACCGCACCCGGCAGGCCCTGACCACGTCCGAGTTCGTCGTCAACTCTGTCGGCGACATGGTCAGCTTGATGGACGAGCACAGCGTTTACCTGCTGGTCAACGATGCCTGGTGCCGCACGATGGGCTTTCGCCGCGAGCAGGTCATTGGCCGGGCCAGCCGCGACTTGTTGCCTGGTTGGAGCGAGCCCGTTCAGGCGAACGCATTTCGCGAGTGCGTGGAGCTGGGCCAGTTGCGCGTGGTCAGGATGACGGTCGATTTGCCGGGCGGCGGGCGGCGGCATATGGAAACCCGGCTGACGCCGTATCGCGCCGGGGGCGGCGGTGGCCGCGAGGTGGTGGCGGTCACGCGCGACATCACGGACCATGAAGCCACGCGCCAGGCGCTGGCCGACAGTCTGGAGAACCTGCGGCGCACCTTCAATGCCACGACCGATGGTATGTTCGCCTACGATGCCAATGACCCCTCGGGTCGCCTGTTGTTTGCGAACGACCGGTTCTTCGAGATGTGGCAGATTCCGATCAAATTGTCCGGGCAGATCCGGCGTGCGGAGGTAATGCAGGCCGCGCGCAAACTGTTTGCGGACCCGCAAGCGGAGCAACAACGCATCGACGCGATTCTGGCGCTGACGGTCCCGCATGAGGACCGCTTGGTCCTGTGCGATGGCCGCATCCTGTTGCGTCAGTGCGTGCCCCTGCAGGATGCAAACACGAACACCAGGGTCTGGTGGTTTCGCGACATCACCCGGCAGGAGCGGGCAATCGAGGCTTTGCGCTCCAGTGAAAGCCAGCAACGCGCGGTGATGGAAGCGTTTCCAGGGTATGTCGCTGTCACGGATTTGAAGGATGTATATGCGTATGTGAACCGGCGCCTGGCCGATTTGATGGGTCAGGCGCCTGAGGCATTGACCGGGCGCCACATGCGTGAGGTTCTCGGACCAGCCCGTTTCGAGGAGGCCGACGCGGAGATCGAGATTGCCCGACGCATTGGACGGGCTGTCTCGACCCGGACCTATCCGGCCACGGCGCACCGCGCGCGGGTCGACCTCCAGGTGACGTACGTGGTCGGTGTTGATGCACAAGACGCCGACCAGCGCTGTTATGCCTTCGGGGTCGATATCACGGACCGGGTGCGGGCAGAGGAAGCCCTGGTGCTGGCCAAGAACGAGGCGGAACACGCGAACGAGGCGAAAAGTGCATTCCTGGCCAGTGTCAGCCACGAACTCAAGACACCCTTGAATGCCATCCTTGGGTTTGCGCAGTTGCTGCGCGGCGATGCCCGGATGTCGGCGGGTTCCAGTGACAACGCGGCAGAAATTGAGCGTGCCGGGCGGCACCTGCTGTCGTTGGTGGATGACCTGATCGACCTGGGCCGGGTCGAAAGCGGGCATCTCGAGCTGTTGATGGCCAGGGTCCCGCTGGAGGCAATCATCAACGACAGTTTGTCGCTGGTTGCGCCGTTGGCCGCCCAGCAGGGCATACGCATCGTCTACTCGGGCGGCGACGCTCGCAATGCGCTGGTCATGGCCGACGCCGTTCGACTGCGCCAGATCGTGATCAACCTGTTGTCCAACGCCATCAAGTACAACCGTCCGGATGGATCCGTGCGCGTCAATTGCCAGCGCCGCCCAGCTGCAAAAGGGGAGTCGCCACGCATCCGGATCGCCGTCAAGGATACCGGTATGGGAATCTCTGAAACCCGGGCGGCCGACATGTTTTCGGCGTTCGACCGGCTTGGAGCGGAACGCGGTACGGTCGAAGGTACCGGAATCGGGCTGGTCATCAGCAGACGCCTGGTGCACGCCATGGGCGGCGACCTCGGGTACGAGAGCGAGGTTGGGCAGGGCAGCACGTTCTGGGTGGACCTGGCGCAGGCCGGTTCGGGGGCGGCCGCATCGGCACCTGAACCGATTGCCAGTTTTCCCCTGTCGGCACGGCGCAATCGGGGGCTACGGCCGCGCTTGCTGGTTGCGGAGGACTATGCACCGAACCAGGCCGTGCTGAAGCTGCAATTGGCAGGCTTGGGCTGCGAAGTGGAAATGGTCAGCGATGGCATAGCGGCGCTGAGCCAGTGGAGCGCTGGCAGTTACGACCTGATTCTGAGCGACCTTGACATGCCCTTGATGGATGGGCTGGAACTGGCGCGCACGATCCGCTTGCGCGAGAAAGCGTGCGGCGGCCGGATCCCCATCATCGCCCTGAGCGCGGCGGTGATCGGAACCGAACGTTCGCGCTGTCTGGAAGCTGGCATAGACGATGTACTGGGTAAACCGATATCGGCCCAGGGCCTGGGCGCCATGTTGGACCGATGGTTGGGCGATAAGCGGCCGCCAGCAGCTGTCGCGGGCGTATCGATGGATCTCACAGCCACAGCCGGTGCAGCGCTGGCCGTGCTCGACCTTGAGCGCCTGTACCTGGTGCTCGGGCGCGTCAGCCTGTCGCAGGCGCGCGCCTTGCTGGCGACATTCCTGGATGCGGCAGAGTCTGGCCTGCGTGAAATGGGGCGGGCGAAACTGCAGGCCGATGCCCTGGTGCGGGAGATGCATCGCCAGCAGTCTTCAGCCAGTACCGTCGGAGCCTTGCGTTACGCTGCCATGGCAGGTGGCCTGGAGCGACAGGCACGCGCGGGTATGCCGTACGACCTGTCGCTGCAATTGGCGCAGTTGGGTGTGGAGCTCAGCGCAGTGGCGGGCGAGCTTGCCGGTTTGGAGTCCGACCTCTTCGACTCGGCACCGACGCCGCTGGCGGCGACGGATGCCGCCATGGTGCACGGTTCCGTGCTGGTGGTAGACGATGACCCTGTGGTGCTGATGCAAATGACCCAGATGCTGGGCAGCATCGGTGTACGCGAAGTATTGACGGCGCGCAATGGCGTGGAGGCGATGCGTCTGGTGGGCCGACGGCACACGGCAATTGATGTGGTGGTGTGTGACCTGAACATGCCCGAGATGGACGGTGTCGAGATGATTCGACGGTTTGGCCAGGGTAATTTCCGTGGCGCGCTGATCCTGATGAGCGGTGCGGACGAGCAAATCCTTTCAACCGTGGGCAAACTCGCGGTGTTGCAGGGCCTTACCGTGCTCGGCCAGATCCACAAGCCGGTGACACCGCAGGCAATGGGGGATTTGCTGCGCCAGACATCTGCAGTGCCGGTGGACCGGCCAGTTCCGCTGCCCGGCTCGGTGCTGACGCCCGACGCGATTCGCAACGGAATCGAATTGGGTGAGTTCTCGGTCTGGCTGCAACCCAAGGTACATGCCCGATCGCTGGAGCCGGTCGGTGTCGAGGCGCTGGCGCGCTGGCGCCGACCCGACGGCCGCTACATTTCGCCCGATCTGTTTATTGTGGTTGCCGAGCGCTCTGGAACCATTGCCGAACTGTCTGCCGTTTTGGTGGCCCATGCGCTGGCGGATGGAGCACGGCTGCATGCGGCAGGGTTCCCGCTGAAGATTTCCATCAATCTTTCTGCACTGTGGCTGGACGACTTGAGCTTGCCAGACCTGATGGCGAAGTCGGTGGGTGCGGTCGGAATGAAGCCCGCCGACATCATCCTGGAGGTGACGGAAACCGGGGTAACGAAGGACGTCGCCGTGGCCCTGGATGTGCTCACCCGCTTGCGCCTGAAGGGTTTTGGCTTGTCGATCGACGACTTCGGCATCGGGTACTCGTCATTTGAACAGCTGGGGCGTATTCCCTTCACCGAACTGAAAGTTGATCGCAGCTTCGTGAACCGCGGCATGCAGGACGCTGCTGCCCGCGCCATTTTGGAGAGCAGCATGGCGATGGCACAAAAGCTCAACCTGAGTACCGTTGCAGAGGGTGTCGAAACGCCGGACGAACTCGAGTTGATGCGCAGCCTGGGCTGCGACAACGTGCAGGGTTACCTGATTGCGCGTCCGATGCCAGCCAGCGAGCTCATCGCCTGGCTGCAGCAGCGACCGCGCAACCCGTGACAGTGTGAGAGGGTCAGCGCCGCCGGGCGGCGGCGACTTCCCGACCGAGTTCGATCACCGCCATGGCGTAGTAGCTGCTCCAGTTGTACCGCGTGATGGCGTAGAAGTTTTCGGTACCAATCACATAACTTGCGGGCGCGTCGCCGTTTTGCAGCTCGACCAGCGCCAGCAATCCCCGGTGTTGTGTTGCCTGGCCGTTCAGCACAACGCCTTTGGCCGATAACGCGGCTGCGCTGAAGGTGGGCAGGATGTCGGGTGCCAACAAGCTGTCCAGATCGAGTCGGCTTGCATCAAACTGCGCGTCAAAGTGGGTCGGCATGCCAGGCTGCCAGCCAAACGCCTTGAAGTAATTGGCGACCGACCCAATGGCGTCGGCGCGGCTCGAGAAAAGATCGACTTTGCCGTCGCCGTCATAGTCGATCGCGTAGCGCACCCAGCTCGATGGCATGAACTGCGGCAATCCCATGGCGCCAGCATAACTGCCCTTGAAGTCCAGCGGGTTGCTGCCGCTGCGGTTTGCCAACGACAACAACTGCTCCAGTTCGTCCTGAAAGAATTGTCGGCGCTGCGCGGCGCGTGGATGGGCATGCGGAAAGTCGAAACTCAAAGTGGCCAGTGCGTCCATGACGCGGAAGTTGCCGGTGTCGCGCCCATAAATGGTCTCCACTCCGATGATGCCAACGACGATCTCGGCGGGCACCCCGAACTCGGTTTCCGCGCGTTCCAGCGTGGCCGCGTTGGCGTTCCAGAATTGCACGCCCGCAGCAATCCGTACCGGGTCGATGAAGCGGCTGCGGTAGACGCGCCAGTTCTTCGCGGTACCGACCGCAGGCGGCAGGACCCAGCGCGTGATGCGCGGGACGTTGCGCGCGGAGCCGATGGCCTGGCGCACCCATACCGGGTCGAGATTGCGGCGCTCTGCGATTGAATCTGCCATTTGCATCGCGTCCGGGCGGCTTGCGTAAAGAAACCCGGGTGACTGTTCCTGGCTGGCTGGCCGTTTGTCCACTTTCGCCTTCGGTTTGGCCGCCGCAGCGTGGCCGCAACAGGCCCATGCCAGCGCCAGCGCCAGCGTCCCAAACGCCAGGCGGCGCTTCAACCCGGCCATGGAAGACGCCTTAGTTCACGTTGCAGCAGGCGCAGCCGCGCTGGTGTCCGGCCATCCTCTGGTGCGTACCGCACCGCCTCAAGCTGCAACAGCCAGGCACAGACGCTGGCAGCGCGGCGATCATCCGCACCGAAGCGCTCGCGCAGCATTGCGGCGAGCTGGCGCGGCGGGCTGTTGGCGGCCGCAGGAAGGCCGGCGCGTTGCAGGTGGCGCACGGCGCGGCGCAGCAGCCGCAACCAGGGGTCCTGCCGTGTGCGTTCCCACAGGGTCCACAGGGCGCCAAAGCCACTGGCCGCGACGACCAGTGCCAGCAGCACATAGGCAAGGTCCACCCACCCCGGTGCGTTGAACCCGATGTTGCGCAGCAGGTCGAGTTGCCTGGCCTGGCTGTAGTTCAGAACCCATTGGTTCCAGCGGTTGTTGGTGGCTTCCCACAATGCGCGCAGGTTGAGCAGGGCTGCCGGGCTGACACTGGCCAAGGCGCTGCCGATCAACCCGCTGGGGGCCTGCAGGCGTTGCAGCGAGCCGATTCGCCCGGGCGCTACTGCCGCAGTCGGATCGACGCGGGTCCAGCCACGGCCGGCGAGCCATACCTCAGCCCAGGCATGGGCGTCACTTTGGCGCAGCACCCAATAATCGTCCAGATTGTTGCGTTCGCCGCCCTGGTAGCCGGTAACGATGCGCGCCGGGATGTCGAGCGCGCGCATCAGGATGACGAAGGCCGATGCAATGTGCTCACAAAAACCTTCTTTGCGGTCGAACCAGAATTCGTCGGCGGTGTTGGCACCAAAGACGCCGGGATCCAGCGTGTAGCCATAACCGCCCGTGCGAAGACGCTCCAGCACTGCCGCGACCAGTTTGTCCGGGTCCTGGCCATAACGCGGGTCGCGCTGCAACTGCGTCGCCAGTTCCATCGTGCGTGGGTTGAATCCGGGGGGCAGGTCCAGGTAGTCCTGCAGGCCCGGCGTGCGTCTGGCCGGACCGTGGCGAAACTGGACGTGGCTGGTGGCCTGGTATCGCAGCAGGTCGGACACCGGCCGGTCCGACAACCACTGCAACTGCGGCGTCATGGCGAGCTCGTGCCCTGCTACCTGAGGTTTGGTGATCGCCGCGTCCAGTACGAATATCCAGGGCCGGTTATTCGGCTCCAGCGTCACCTGGTACGACACGACCGGACCGTCGACCTGCAGGTTGGCGCCGTCCTGCCAACGTGCGGGCAAGGTGGAACGCAACAGTTTCCATTCCCGTCCGTCCAGAGTGGACAGCACCGGACCGCGAAAGTACAACTCCGATTGCCGCGGTGGCGCACCCTCGAAGCGAACCCGCAGCGCGATGCTGTCGTCCAGGGCAAGGCTGGCGATGCTGCCGACCTGCATGGTGGACGACAAGCCGCTGCGTCCGCTCATGGCGTCACCGGGGACTCCCCAGAGCGGCGCGATGCGCGGAAACAGCACGAAAAACACCGCCATGATGGGCGCTCCGAGCAGGGCCATGAACGCTGCAATCCTTGCTGCGTCGCGCAGCGGTGGCTTGCCGGCCGGCATGTGGCTGTTGACGAGCGCCGTCAGCAGGCCCAGCAAGCCCACCAGCATGGCGCCCGCGACCAGCAACGATTGCGAGAAAAAGAAGTTGGTGAGCATCGTGAAGAAGCCCAGGAAAAACACCACGAACGCATCGCGCTGGGCGCGCAGCTCCAGTGTCTTGAGCGACAACAACACGACGATCAGGGTTACACCCGCGTCCCGACCGAGCAGGGTTTGGTGCGTGTACAGCGTCGCACCAACCGTGAGCACGAGCAGCGCCAGCAGCCACCAGCGCGACGGCAAAGCCAAGCCTTTCCACGCCAGCGTGCCGCGCCACAGCAGCACACACAGTGCCAGCAGGCTGCACCAGAGGGGGAGGTGGGAGGTCTGGGGCGCGATTACCCAGGCGATCACGAACAAGAGGAACAGCGTGTCGCGCGCCTCGCGTGGCAAATGGCGCAGCCGTTGCATGGTTGTTTCAGGCGCCATTGCCGTGCATGGCCAATGCCTCCAGGCAGCGCCGCCGTTGTGCCTCGCCCGAGGCCGGCGGGATGTGCAAGGCGCCCAGGCGCAAACCATAGTCCAGTCCAATCCGCTGCGCCGCAAGTACCCAGGCACACAGGCGCGACAGGGCGAGTTCCAGAGCCGGACCGGCCGTGGCGAGGTTGCCCGGGATGCCGGTGTGGGCCAGGTCCAGCCAGAGTTCGAGGCGATGCGCCTGTTCCGTGTCGCGGCTCACCAGTTCGTCGGCCTTGGCAGCTTTTTTCCAGACCACCAGCTTGCGCGGGTCACCGCGCTGGTAGGCGCGCACACCGTCGTAGTCGCCGCTGGCATGCCGGCGTGCGCGGTCGACAGCGGCGCCTGCATGTGCTTCTCCCGCCGGCAGTGCAGGTGGCCGCACCTCCGGGGCTGGATACACCATCAGCCTGGAGGCCGGGCGCCACACCGTCCACACGCGGAATGTGCCAAGCGGGAAGCGGGTCTCCGCCGTCAGGGCGGGGATCTCCTGCAATCCGCGGCGCAGCGGCCTGAAAGCCACATGCACAATTGCGCTGCCCTGCGCGCCGACATCGGTCCAAGCCCAGTGGTCTGCGCCCAACACACTCACACCGATTCCGTAACGCACCCGGCGGCGCTGGTTGTGCAGGGTGATGGCAAACGCCGAATTGCCAAGGGCGAAGCCGGGTGGCGGTGGCTGCAGGTGCAGGGCCAAACCACGCAGGGTTGCATGGCACAGGTGCATGCCGACCAGGGCGCTGCCTGCCAGCAAAAAGGTCAGCAGGTAGCCCAGGTTGAGCTGGTAGTTGATCGACGCCACCAGCAGCACCAGCAGGGTCGCGGCAAGCATCCATCCGGCGCCCGTGGGCAGGATGTATACGGTGCGTTGCGTCAGCACCATGCTGTCGCGCGGGGTCAGGCGGTTGAGCCAGAAGTGCCGCAGGCGCGCCCGCAGGTGGCGCAGCGGGTTTGCCAGTGCAAAGGGCAGGCTGGTCGCCATGCTGCGGGTTTCAGGGCAAGGCAAGCGCTGCCACCATGGCGCGCACCTGCTCCACCGACCCGCGTCCGGCGTCTGGGGCCGGGGTCAGGCGGTGCGCGATGGTTTGGGGCAGGATCGCCTGCACGTCGTCCGGCGCCACGTAATTGCGCGACATCAGCATTGCCTGGGCTTTCGCAGCGCGCATGATCGCGATACCCGCGCGCGGGCTGAGACCCTGCACGAACCAGCGTCCGCTGCGGGTGGCCGCGATCAGATCCTGCACATAGTCCAACAACGCGGGTGCGGCATGCACGGCGAGCACTTCGCGTTGCAATTGCTCGAGCTGGGCCGACGCCAACAAGCCGGGCAATGCCAGCACCAGCTCACTGCGGTCGCGGCCGCCCAGCAGTTCACGTTCGGCGGCGCGGTCCGGGTAACCCAGCGAGATCCGCATCAGGAACCGGTCCATCTGCGATTCGGGCAGGGCATAGGTTCCAAGCTGGTCATGCGGGTTTTGCGTGGCGATCACGAAAAATGGGGTCGGCAGGGCGCGCGTCTCGCCTTCGATCGTGACCTGCTTTTCCTCCATGGCTTCGAGCAGTGCACTCTGGGTTTTCGGGCTCGCGCGGTTGATCTCGTCGGCCAGCAGCACCTGGGCAAAAATCGGGCCGCGATGGAACACGAAGGCCTCTTTGGCGCGCTCGTAAATGGCCACCCCCGAGAGGTCGCTGGGCATCAAGTCCGAAGTGAACTGCACGCGCGAAAACTGCAGCCCGAACGTGCGCGCCAAAGCATGTGCCAGGGTAGTCTTGCCAACGCCCGGAACGTCCTCGATCAAAAGGTGCCCGCCGGCCAGCAGGCAGGCGACGCAATCTTGCACCTGCGCCGGTTTTCCGACAATCACCGTGTTAAGCTGATGAAGCAACGATTTGAGTTTGTCTTGTACATCCATGGCATGACCTTACCTGAAAATCCAATCACTTCGTGCCAGCCATGGGCATGACCGGTTTTTTCACCCACAGCGACTGTCGTCGCCACGAGATGGGTGAAGGGCACCCGGAGTGCGCGCAGCGTCTGGACGCAATCGAGGACCGTCTGCTGGTCTCTGGAGTTGCTGACGCGCTGGACCGGCGCGAAGCGCCGCTGGCTGCCTTGGCCGATGTCGAACTGGCGCATGGGCGCATGTTTGTCGCGTCGCTGCGTGGCACCAGCGAGCGACTGCGTGAGGAGATCGAGGCGGGCGGGCCGACGCACGCGCAAATCGACCCCGATACCGCGATGAACGCGCATACCTGGGATGCAGCCCTGCGTGCCACCGGCGCGGCGATCGCCGCCACCGACGCGGTGCTGGCCGGCGACCTGGAGAACGCCTTTTGCTCCGTACGCCCACCCGGCCACCACGCCTGCCGCGATCAGGCCATGGGCTTTTGCTTCTTCAACAGCGTTGCCGTGGCAGCCAAATATGCGCTGGAGCGGCACGGCTTGCAGCGCGTGGCGATCGTGGACTTCGACGTGCACCACGGAAACGGCACCGAAGACATCGTGGCCGGCGATGAGCGCATCTTGATGGTGGGCTTTTTCCAGCATCCGTTTTATCCTTACGGCAGCCGATCCGAAGCCGCCAACCTGGTCAATCTGCCGGTGCCAGCCTTCACCAAGGGAGCGCGGATCCGCGAGCTGGTCGAATCGGCCTGGATTCCCCGCCTGGAAGCGCACCGGCCGCAGATGGTTTTCATCAGTGCCGGTTTTGATGCCCACCGTGACGATGACCTGGGCCAGCTTGGCCTGGTCGAGCAGGACTACGCCTGGATCACCAGTCGTATCAAGGATGTCGCCCGGCGCCATGCGGACAAGCGCATCGTGTCCTGCCTGGAGGGCGGCTACAACCTGTCTGCGTTGGGACGCAGCGTGGAGGCGCATCTGCGCGTGCTGGCGGATCTTTAGGGCGCGAGCCCTCCAAGCGTTAACAGGCCCTGATGGCACCTTCGCAATTTGACGACTTCGCCGACTGGGCTGCCGGGCTGAGCCGTCCCAGCACGCTGATCGAGCTTGCAGCGCTCGCCGTGTGTGCGGCGTTGGCCTGGGCGGTGTGTGCGGGCGTGCGCCGCTCCGTCGGCGCCGAGCGGCCGAGCTCCATCTGGTTTGGACGCAGACTGGTCGATGGGGTGATGTTTCCCCTGGTCTGGCTGTGCCTGGCCTTTGGCGCCAAGACGCTGCTGGCGCAGTGGACATCGGTGGCGACGTTCCGGCTCGCGCTGGCAGTACTGGTGGCACTGGTGGCGATCCGGGTGGTGGTCAAGGTGCTGCAAGCCGCTTTTGCCGAAACTGCGGTGGTCCGGTTGCTCGAGCGCAGCATCTCCTGGATTGCCTGGGGCGCAATGGTGTTGTGGGTCAGTGGCCTGTTGCCGCTGCTGCTGGACGAACTGGACCAGATGCACTGGAAGATCGGTGGCTCCAGCATGTCCGTGCGGACCCTGATCGAAGGCACCGTGACGGCCGTCGCGGTGCTGATCCTGAGCCTGTGGGTTTCAGCCGCTATCGAGTCGCGTTTGTTGCGCTCGGCCACCGGGGGCGACTTGTCGCTTCGCAAGGCGTTCAGTAATGCGGCGCGCGCCTTCCTGCTGTTCGTCGGCCTGCTGGTAGCGCTGACTGCCGTCGGTATCGACCTGACCGCACTGTCGGTGCTGGGCGGAGCGATCGGGGTCGGGATTGGACTGGGCCTGCAGCGGCTCGCGGCCAACTATGTCAGTGGCTTCGTGATCCTGGCCGAGCGCAGTGTGCGCATTGGCGACAGTGTGCGGGTTGACGGGTTCGAGGGCGTGATCACGGACATCAATGCACGCTACACCGTGATCCGCGCGCCGACCGGGCGCGAGTCGATCGTGCCCAATGAGATGTTCGTTGTGCACCGGGTCGAGAACCTGTCGCTGAGTGACCGCCAGTTATGGCAGTCGACAGTGTTGCAGGTGGCCTACGACAGTGATGTGGATCAGGTGATCCGCCTGCTGGAGCGGGCGACGCTGGAACAGGAGCGTGTTCTGCGCGATCCGGCACCACAGGCCGCCTTGTCGGCTTTTGCCGCAGACGGCCTGGAGTTCACCGTCGGTTACTGGATCGCTGATCCGCAAAACGGCCAGTTGAATCTGCGCTCGGCGGTCAACCTGGCGATCCTGCGCGCCCTGCGTGAACATGGTGTGCGCATGCCACCGCCGCAGCGGCCGGCCGAACTGCCCAAAGCGCCCTGATGCGTCGGCGCCTGCGCCCGGCCGGGCCTCAACGCATGAATGACGGCAGCCACAGGCTGAGCATGGGGAACGCCACCAGGATGGCAAGCATCACGATCTGCACCACAACAAAGGGCCAGACGCCTTTGAAAATGCGCCCCAGGCCGACTTTGGGCAACAGCGCGTTGAGCACAAACAGGTTCATGCCAACCGGCGGGGAAATCAGGCCGATCTGGATCACCATCACGATCAGCACGCCAAACCAGACCGGATCGAAACCGAGCGAAGTCACGATGGGGAAAAACAGCGGAAGGGTCAGCAACACCATCGTCAACTCCTCCATCACGGTACCCAGCACGACGTAGATCACCATCATGGCCGCGACCACCATCACCGGCGACAGGCCCAGATGGGTGATCCACTCCTTCAGGTCGCCCGGCATCGATGTGAAATTGACAAAGTTCGCGAAAATGGTTGCCGCAATCAGCAGCGTGAACAACATCGCGGTGGTGCGGGCCGACTCCACCAGCACTTCCAGCAGCGACTTCCATCCCAACGCGCGCCGCGCCATTGCAAACAGGAAGGCGCCGGAGGCGCCAATGCCAGCCCCTTCTGTGGCCGTGAAGACGCCGCCATAAATGCCGCCCAGCACGACAATCACCAGCAACAACACGCCCCAGATGCCACGCAGCGCAGCCCAGCGCTCCGGCCAGCTTGACTTGTCGCCAGGCGGCGCGTGTTCCGGGTCAGCCGAGGTCATCACCACCACGGCCAGCATCAGCAGCAGGGCTGTCAGCAAGCCCGGAATGACACCGGCGGCGAACAACTTGCCGATGTTGGTTTCGGTGACGATGCCATAAATCACCAAGATGGTGGACGGCGGGATCATGATGCCCAGCGTGCCGCCAGCGGCGATCACACCAGTCGACAGCGAGTCGCTGTAACCGAGCTTCTTCATCGACGGATAGGCGACCTTGCTCATGGTGGCAGCCGTCGCAATGGAGGAGCCGCAGATGGCGCCGAACCCGGCGCAGGCGACGATCGTGGCATGCGCCAGGCCGCCGCGCAAATGGCCGATGAAGACATACGCGGCGCGGAACAGTTCATGCGCCAGCCCGGCCTTGGCGACGAAGTTTCCCATCAGGATGAACAGCGGAATCACCGACAGCGTGTAGGCAAAGCCGGTTTCATGCACTACCTGCGCGGTACTGGCGAACGCCGCGTGCCAGCCGCGCATGATCCCCATCCCGATCAGACCGACGATGCCCATCGCAAACGCCAATGGCACACGCAACAACGCCAGCAGGAAGATAGCCGCGAAGCCGAGCAGGGCCTGCGTCACAAGGCGGCCGCCTCGACCGGCTCTTGCACAGTTGGTTTCGCAAGCTGTCCGAGATGCACGCATCCGGTCAGTGCACACAAAACCGACATTCCGTAAATGAACGGTGCCTTCGTAAACTTGAGTTGCGCCGTCGTCTCTCCGCTTTGCGCGAACTCGCCGGCCGTCTGCCACATCAGATACGCCAGCCCGATCAGCAACAACGCGCTGAGCACATGCACCACGCCCCGCTGCAGGCGCTGCAAGTCCGGCGCGAGGTAGCTGTCCATGGAATTGAACACCACGTGTTCGCCACGCAGCGATACCAGTGGCAGGGCCGCAAAAATCACCACTACCATCAGCAGTTCGGTCAGTTCCAGCGACCCCGGGATCGATGTCGACACGAGCTTCCTGCCGCCGACGTCAAAAAACGTCAGCGCCATGATGCAAAACAATGCGACACCGGACAAAGTGCCACACACCCATTCCAATAAACGGTTCATCCGGATCCGAGCCTGCCAACCAAAAAGGGCTCTCATTGTCCACGAGAGCCGTCCGGCCCAGCGCAGGCTGACTCTGGCGTTGCGGGCTACTTCTCCTGTTTCGCGATCTCTGCCCGGAATTCGGCGAGTACCTTGCCCGGGTCCTTGAGACCCTTGGCCTTTGCGTCGGCCACCCATTTGGCCTCCAGCCCGGAGGTTTTGTCCTTGACATCGGCAACGAACTTGGCGTCTGCCCGGACGATCTGCACGGCGTTGGCCTGCATCAACGCCATCCCGCGCCGATCCACCTTGTCCCAGTTGCGACCGAACATGCGCGCATAGGGTTCCCCGGAAATCGCGTCGATGGCCTTCTTCTCGTCGGCGCTGAGCTTGTCGTATCGCGCCTGGTTCATCAATGCCACAAAACTGGTGTTGTACAGGCCGCCCGGGAACACGGTGGCGTGTTTGATGATCTTGTCGATGCGAAAAGACTCGGTCGACTCCGCTGGAAACAGTGTGCCGTCCATCACCCCGCCCGAGAGAAGTTCGTAGGACTCGGTGGCTGGCTTGAGGGTCACGTTCATGCCGAGGGTCTTGGATATGTCGTTGACCATCCCTCCGCCCACCCGGAACTTGAGACCTCCCAGGTCTTCGACCTTGGCGATCGGCTTCTTTACATTGAACACGATGCCCGGGCCGTGCGTGAAATACGCCAGCACTTTGACGCCCTGGTGTTCTGCTGCGAACTCCGGGTACTTGGTCGCGATCCTGTGGAAGGCTACGGAGATGGGCTCCGCAGTGTTGCCCAGGAACGGAAACTCCGCCATCTGGGTCGCCACAAAGCGGCCTGGCGTGTAGCCATGAACCGTGAAGGACACGTCGGCCAGGCCGTTTTTCACCGCGTCATAGGTGCCCGTCGGGGCCGAAACGGCGCGCGGCAGTATGTTGCATTTCATTTTGCCCGACGTGTTTTTCTCCAGCAGGTCGCACCATTCTTTTTGCGCCACGCTCAGGGAGTGGGTCGGTGGAACCCAGCTCGACGCCGTCAGAACCGTCTGTCCCTGTGCCAGACTTGCGACCAGAACGGTCGCCGCGCCCAGGGTGGATAAGGTGTATCGATGCATGGTTGAAAACTCCGATTTTGAAATGCGATCACTGTAAGCGCTATTCAGCGGCGTCGGCGTCCATGTTTACCCGAAGCGTTGCGCCCGCGCGGGGCCGGTACGGGCAGCGATCCGGTAGCATAAAAGCATGGCCGTTCGTTTTTAACGTCCCGATTGTCGTCCCGAGCCGCAGGAATGTCGCCAGGGCGCAGCTTGCAGCGCAGGTGGCCGCATAAAATCGGGCGTCCAAGCGCGGTGTGTCCGCTCAACCAATGAATGGAGTCTCAGTAATGAAGGTCCTGGTACCTGTGAAGCGCGTTGTCGATTACAACGTAAAAGTGCGCGTCAAGTCCGATGGCAGCGGCGTGGACATTGCCAACGTCAAGATGAGCATGAATCCGTTCGACGAGATTGCCATCGAAGAGGCGGTGCGGTTGCGCGAAAAGGGTGTCGCCACCGAGGTGATCGCGGTGTCCTGCGGCGTTACGCAATGCCAGGAGACCCTGCGCACGGCGATGGCCATTGGTGCCGACCGTGCGATCCTGGTCGAGACCAGCGAGGAGTTGCAGCCCCTGGCCGTCGCCAAGCTGCTGAAGGCGCTGGTGGAGAAGGAGCAGCCGGGCCTGGTGATCCTGGGCAAGCAGGCAATCGACGATGACTGCAACCAGACCGGGCAGATGCTCGCCGCCCTGTGCGACATGCCGCAGGCCACCTTCGCCAGCAAAGTCGAGATTGTCGACGGGCAGGCCCGCGTCACGCGCGAGGTCGATGGTGGCATGGAGACGATTGCGATTTCACTGCCAGCGGTGGTGACGACCGATCTGCGCCTGAACGAGCCGCGCTACGTCACCTTGCCCAACATCATGAAGGCGAAGAAAAAGCAGATGGATGTGTACAAGCCGGCCGACCTGGGAGTGGATGTCAAGCCACATCTGGTGACCCTGAAGGTCAAGGAGCCGCCACAACGCAGCGCCGGCATCAAGGTTCCGGACGTCGCCACCCTGGTGGCAAAACTCAAGACCGAAGCAAAGGTGATCTGACATGACCGTACTCGTAATTGCCGAACACGACAACGCCTCGATCAGGGCGGCCACCCTCAATACCGTGACCGCTGCCCTGCAGTGTGGTGGCGACGTGCATGTGCTGGTGGCCGGTGCCAACGCGGCCGCTGCCGCCAGCGCCGCTGCGGCCATCGCGGGCGTGGCCAAGGTACTGCATGCCGATGACGCTGGTTTCGCCCATGCGCTGGCGGAAAATGTGGCGGCCCAGGTGCTGGCAATCGCCGCCAGCTACAGCCACATCCTGTTTGCGGCGACCGCGTCGGGCAAGAACATTGCGCCGCGCGTTGCTGCCAAACTCGACGTCGGCCAGATCTCCGACATCACCAAGGTGGAGAGCGCCGACACATTCGAGCGCCCGATCTACGCCGGCAACGCAATCGCGACGGTGCAGAGCCTGGATGCGATCAAGGTTCTGACCGTGCGCACCACCGGTTTTGACCCGGCAGCGGCCAACGGTGGTGCGGCGCCGGTCGAGGTGCTGGCCGCAGTGGCCGCCAGCGCCAAGGTTACCTTCATGGGCAGTGAAATCGCACGCAACGACCGGCCAGAACTGACCGCCGCCAAGATCGTCGTCAGCGGCGGCCGCGCCCTGGGCAGTTCCGAGAAGTTCATGGCGGTGATGACACCGCTGGCCGACAAACTCGGTGCCGCAATGGGTGCCTCA